>Ga0335073_10013603_pt1 | contig 11412 bp, 4 predicted proteins | sample Lox_Sample_22_FD_207093 | JGI IMG/M metagenome (GOLD analysis project Ga0335073, IMG submission 207093) | Soil microbial communities from Loxahatchee National Wildlife Refuge, Florida, United States - Lox_Sample_2.2 | ecosystem: Environmental > Terrestrial > Soil > Wetlands | place: USA: Florida... | reverse complement strand
CCTGTTCGAAGTCGCCCTGCGAAGAATGCAAAACTCCCAGCTGAAGATAAGCTTCGCCCAGCTTGGGATCGATGGCCACGGCTTTCTCAAGTAGCGCTTCGGCTTGTTTCGAATCCGCCGCGTTGCCGAACTCTATCGTTCGCTTCCAAAGGTTTATTGCGTAGTAGTAATTGGCTAGCGCACTTCCCGGCTGCTCCTGGGCAAACCGCGCCAATTTCTCTTCGCTGCACGGCAGCGGCGCGGTCGTGGCCTTTTCGATTTTGCCAAGGAAGAGGTACGGAGCCGGATCAGCGGGTTGCAAATCGGAGGCCTCGCATAGGCGGCGCGCCGCTTCCTCCCAGGAACCGCTCGCATAGAGAGCCGCGCCAAGCCCCGTCAGCATTCGCGCCGATTTCGGATGCGTGCTTGATCCCCGCGCAAATACTTCTACCGCTGGCTCAGCCGCTTTGTGCAGCAGCAATTCCGATCCCCATTCGAAATAGTTCTGCTCGCTGGGCTCCATGCGCACAGCCAGTTCATACTCGCGAACTGCATCCAAAGGATCGCCTAAGCGCTCGTCAACCTCGCCTAGCAATCGATGCCCCTCGGCGTTCTCTGCAATCGCCAATTCTTTTTGGATTTGCTCGCGAGCCCGCGCGAAGTCGCCCTCCGCGATACAAGTCAACGCCGGCGCATATTGGCCCTCCTGCGCGCTTCCGGCGTCTGCCTCCCGATCTTCCGATTTCAAAGCAAGAGTTTGCTTGGCAAGCGACTCGCTGGTTCGCGAACTAGCGGCGGACCCGTGCAAGCCAAGGTCGCTCCAATCGGTAACGCCGGCTACGGTGAAATTCGGCTCGTCCTTGAATTCCATCTCGTCAGGTGCGGATTTGGCGGAGGACTTCGCTGCGGACGGCTCAACCTTCAACGAACTCTGCGGATAGAGGACTAAATCGATGTGTTTCTTATCTCCGAGCGACAATGCGATCGCGTCAACCACAGTATCGAGGCACCCTGATCTTTTTGCTCGCACAGTGTAAGTTCCGGCGTGAGTGGCCGTGAGAATGTACGTTCCCTTTGCATTCGTTTTCGTTTCAATGACCGCTGAGTTGTCTTTTTCTTCGAGCAACAACATCGCGCCGGCAACGGGAGCGCCACCCGAATCGCGAACCGTGCCTTCAATCGTTACGGCCGCGGATTCTTGTGGAAAACGGCTTTCCTTCAAGGCCGCCGCGCGCACCACGCTTATCGATGCGCCAACAAGAATCGCCAGGACCATAAAACATCGAGTGCGCGTAGTTCCCAATGAGCGCCGGAATCGCCGTGAGCAGTTCATCCTGAAAGCCAGTTATCTTTCTATGCGAACAAACTGAAATTTGCCGTGGGAGCTTCCAGATATTCCTCCGAAATTCGACGGCAGCCAACTGGGCGCGGCTCCTTTACGTGATTCCCTGAACATTCCTCGTCCTCAAGCGATTTACACCGCTTCTGGCGGGCTGGCAGAAATCTCAAAGCTTGCTTGTTGTGCGCCCAGACGCGGATGTGTTGCCGTAAGCCGCGCCGTTCCCGCCTGCTCTTTCGCCCGAATCCAGATTGCCCCCGTTCCCCCGATCAGGGCAAACGGGTTGTCGCCAATGAGTTCCGCCGGGCCTTCGACTTCCAGCTGGATGGAGTCGTTCGCGAACGGCCGGATGGCGCCGTATTCATCGGTCACGCGCAAAACGACGCGCGTTGTGTCCGCCCCATCCGCGTTCAAACTTGTATCGTCGGGCAGCAGCGCAAACTTCTGGTCGATGCCCTTGCCCGAAAGAGTTTTCGTAATCGCCAATTTGCCATTCAAATAGCCTTCGATTCGCAAGTCGCCCCAGGGGTGTATCAAGTGTCTTAAATCGACGGAAAACGGCGCGTAGCGAAGATAGGGGAAATCGGTTTTGTTTGGATCGGCTTCCGCTATCAACTTATCTGCGACATATAATTTAAGATGGTCGCAGTTCGAACAGACCATCGCAGTGCTGAACCCGATCGATTCGTCGCCGCGCGCCCAATGGAAAGCCGGCTCGAGCACCACTTCGTCCGCCGGATCGCACTGCGACTTGTAAAATCCCGCGGCGGGCTTCGGCTCGCGAAATATATCGGTCACCCCGTGGTAGCAGATGCGGTCGCCGCTTCCAAAATCGGCGTGCGTGTTGTAATCGAAGGCGCACCAGCCAAGTCCGCCGGCATACTGCGGATCGGACGCGAGCTGGTTGTGAATGCGCGCGTGACGAAGCGTGTGTTCCGTCAAACGCTCTTTGTTATCGGTCGTCTTAGTCGGATACGTGTGGCCCACGAATTCCGTGTTGAGATAGCGCGGGTGGTTGGGCCTTTGCAACGGGAAGCCGAAATCATTGATGGTGAAAACGTCTTCCAAAAATTCGGACGATGGGAAATTACGGATTCCACAGGTCTGCCGCGTGGGATCGAGGTGATGCGCTAGCGCGTTGGTGCGCGTGTAAAAATCATGGTCGTCTTTCGATTCGTTGATGCGTACACCCCACAAAATGATGCTGGGGTGGTTCCAGTCGCGCCGAATCATGCGGCCCACGTTGTCGATCGCGATCAGTTTCCACGCTTCATCTCCAATGTGCTGCCACCCGGGGATTTCTTCCAGCACCAGCAAGCCCATTTCGTCGCAGGCATCAAGGAAATGGCGCGATTGCGGGTAGTGCGATGTGCGGACGATGTTGCACTTCAGGTTTTTGCGCAAGATTCGCGCGTCGCTGCGCTGAGCGCGCCCCGGCATCGCCTGGCCAACGAATGGAAACGTTTGATGACGGTCCAAACCGCGCAACTTTAGGATTTTGCCGTTTAGCTCGAAGCCGTGATCCGTGAATTGCGCCTCTCGAAAACCAATCCGACGGCCGTCCTCATCGATCAGCTCCGATCCTCGCAGCAGCCGCACCTGCACGGAATACAGATTTGGTTGCTCGAGCTCCCACAATCTAATTCCGCTGAGTTTTTCAAAATGTATGGTGTGGGCCACTGCTTCCGTCGTGGCTTCCGACTCCGGAACGCGTTCTCTCGCCTTGGCCAAAACTTGATCGCCTTCGCGCAGCTCAGCCTCCAAGGTCAGCGTCTCGTGCAACGCTTCCGTGTGCTGCAGATAACAGTCCACATCCAAACCGGGATGTTCGCTCAGCACATCCTTGGGCTTGGCAAAAATATTCTCAATAAAGGTCGCCGGCACGATCCGGAGCCAGACTTCGCGGTAGATCCCGCCAAAAGTCAGGTAGTCGATTTGATAGCCAAAAGGCGGGATATCCGCTCGCTCCGTCGAGTCCAGATCAACCGCGAGCACGTTCTCTCCGCCAAAATCGATGTGTGGCGTCAGATCGAAGGAAAATGGCGTGTACCCGCCCTTGTACTCACCCAGACGCAGGCCGTTGATCCAAACTGTCGACGCGGTCATTGCTCCTTCAAAGTCGACGAAAACTCGCTTCCCGCGCGCTTCCTCGGGCAAACGGAAACGCCGCCGGTAAATCGAAACAAACTCATACTCCTTGTCGTCGAAACTGTGCCAGGGCAGCCGCACGTTCGCATGCGGTATAACAACCCGCTCAAACGCGGAGTCATCGAACTCCCGCTCCTGCGCTCCTTCCACGAAACTCCGGTTGTAGCGCCAATTCCTGTTGATTGGAAAAACCAGCCTGCCCTGGCCAGCGGAGGTCCCAGCCGCGGAAGCGGCGCCAAGAAGTCCTTTAGAAAGCGTAGTGCCCGCAAGCACCGTACTTGTCGTCTTCAGAAAATCGCGTCGGTCCATGACTTTCCTTTGTTAGCTCCCTTGCTGAACTCTATTTCAAAAGAGCATCACGAAAAGTTTGCGCCGCGCATCTTACCAGTTTCAACGCAAATCTTTTGCAACTCTTTCGGCGGCGCGGTCCGGCGGACCTGTACGCCATTAGTCCCCACACGCTGTCGCAGGCCTTGTTCATCGTCGCGCCAGCGCGAACCACTAAGTCCAAAATCGTGCCTCAAGACGGGGCCAAGGCATCACGTCCCAAAATCCGAGCTTCGGTTGATCGTACTTCTCGCGGGTGGGTGGAAGGTTGGATTTTCTTGTGCCGTCTCTGAACGACGTCTTTGCTGTGGTAGGTCCCAGACCATCGCTCGCACACTCAGTTGGGACAAAGCCGCCGTTGGCACTCACTTCAAATGCCGCGTCTCTCCCGGCAGAGTCATCTTGTTGTTCGCGTCCTTCTACCCTCGGGTACCAGATAATTGAACCTCGCAATCCGGACACGCTTGTGCGCTTCGATCATCGCCAAGATGGCGAATCGTGCCAAAGAATAAAGGGAGCCTCCAGCGGAACGAAAGCTCCGGCATGAGTGGGAACCAGTCGGGGGGTGTAGTCAGCCGCGGGGCGCGCCGATGGAATTCGGGCGGTATACATGAAGCCGTTGGCAGAGCCGACGAGGCGCTCACCGCGATTCATAGCTTCCCGGACGGAGGCCTGCCCGTTCTGGCCTTCGGCATACAATTCAACCGTGACAGCTTCGGGGTCGAGGTCGTCGAGATAGACTTGAACCTGAAAGTAATATTGGTGATCTGAATGTTCAACGGTCGCCGAACCAAAGCGAACTGTCGGCCAGTGCGTAGAAAGTTCGGCGTGCCAATGCAGGAGACCTGCGCCCAGAGAACCCCCGTTCGCGGCCCGCTCGGCAAAGGCGGCGGCAGCTGTCAGGTAATGCTCCTCGGTGTACTGGCGAACCACCCGGTTGGTGGAGAAAGCGGGGGTTAGCCGGGCCATGCTTTCCCGCATCTTAGCAACCCAAGCGAGCGGGATTCCGTGTTCGTCGCGCTGATAAAACTCGGGAACGACATACGTTTCGAGAAGCGTGTAGAGAGCGTCAGCCTCGGCGGCATCCCAGGAGGGATCATCGCCGTGCTCGAGTCCGTCGCCGATGGCCCAGCCGAGCTTCGGCGAATAAGCTTCCGCCCACCATCCATCGAGCTCGGAAAGATTCAATCCACCATTAACGAGCACCTTCATGCCGCTGGTGCCGCTCGCTTCCCAAGGGCGTCGCGGTGTATTGACCCAAACATCGATCCCCTGCACCAAATGTTCTGCCATCAACACGTCGTAATCGCTGAGGAAAATCACCCGCGAGCGCACTTCCGGGCGGCGCGAGAACTGGACCCACTGGCGGATCATGTCTTGTCCGGCGCCATCTTGTGGATGAGCTTTGCCTGCGAGAACGAGTTGGACTGGACGGTCCCTGTTCATCAGAATGTTCAGAAGGCGCTGAGGATCATGCAATAAGAGATTTGGCCGTTTATATGTCGCAAATCGGCGGGCAAAGCCGAGAGTTAAAGTGTTGGTATCGAGCGCCTGCGCGGCTTGAGTAAGATCCTCGGAAGAGGCACCCCGTCTAGCGAGCTGGCGGAAGTGCAGTTTCCGAACGAAGTCCACGAGAGACCTGCGGCTATTGGAGCGAAGTTGCCAAAGGTCTGAGTCGCTCACGCAGCGCAGATCGTTTTCCAGCGTTGCCATCGTTCCCCGCCAGCGTTCTTTTCCGCCTGCACATTCCCAGACCTGATCCGCCTCGGCGGAGTCCCACGTGGGCGTGTGGACGCCATTGGTAACGTGTTTCACGGGGACCTCGGCTTGCGGCCACCTCGGAAAGAGCGGCTGAAAAAGCTGTCGGCTGACCTGACCGTGCAGTTTACTTACTCCGTTGACGGCGCCGCCGCCGCGGATGGCAAGATAAGCCATGTTGAAAGGTTCGGAGGAATCGTTCGGGTTCCGGCGTCCCAGAGCGAGCAAGTCATGGAAGGAGATTGATAGTTCGTTTTCGGCGTAACTCCTAAAATACTTTTCCATCAACTCCGGAGCGAAACGGTCGAAGCCCGCCTCGACGGGAGTATGCGTGGTGAAAAGATTTCCGGCGCGTGTGATCGTCAGCGCCAAATTGAAAGGTTGCTTGTTCTCGGCCATGTACGATCGAGTTCGCTCGAGAACGGAAAAGGCAGCGTGACCTTCATTGAGGTGGCAGACCTGCGGATGCATTCCTAGGACTTTCAAGAGCCGCCAGCCTCCAATTCCGAGGACCTGTTCCTGCTTGAGACGCAGCTCCGGACCGCCGCCGTAGAGTTCACTGGTGATGCCGCGGTAGGCGGGGTTATTCGCTGAATCGTTGGTATCGAGGAGAAACAATTTTGCGCGGCCAACTTGCACTTGCCAAGTGCGAATCCAAAGCTTGGAGCCGGGAAAGTTGATGGACAGGCGCACCCACTCGCCGTTCGGTCCTCGTAAGGGCTGAATGGGAAGTTGACCGGGGTCGTTGAAGGGATAGAGGGCTTGCTGCTGGCCGTAGGCGTCGATTTCCTGCCGAAAGTATCCTTGCTGGTAGAGCAGGCCAATGCCAATGACGGGGACGGCGAGATTGCTCGCCGCCTTCAATTGATCTCCAGCAACGTTGCCTAGACCGCCCGAGTAAATCGGCAACGCCTCGCTCAACATGAATTCCATGGAGAAGTAGGCAACTCTGGTGAGAGCCGAATGCGGGTGTGCTTTTTGAAACCACCCTTCGGCTTGCTCGGCGGTCCGCTTTTCACGGTGTAGATGAGTGACCAACGATTGGAAGTCTGGATCCGTGGTGACGCTTTGCAGCCGCTCCCCGGACACGGTTTGCAAGACAATCCACGGATTGTGGGTCAAATCCCAGAGTTCGGTATCCAGGCGCTCCCATAGTTTGTCCGCGGAATGGTTGAAAGACCAGCGCAAATCCAGAGCCAGCTCGGTGAGAGCCTCTGAAGTGGAGACCTCCGACGGAGGATTGCCGTATGCGGGACTGCTCATGGCTGAATCCTTTCCGCGGCTCAGTAGGCAGCCGCTGCTTGCGCGCTTCGTGCAAGCGTCTCCGAAACAATTGTTTGGGCTTCCTCTTGAATGCGCCTGAGATGGCTTTGGCCGAGGAAACTCTCGGCGTAAATCTTGTAGATGTCCTCGGTGCCCGAGGGGCGCGCCGCAAACCAACCGTGCTCCGCGATGACTTTAATTCCGCCAATCGGTTTGCCGTCACCCGGAGCTGAAGTGAGAATCCGCTGAACCTTCTCGCCGGCAACGTCAGCGACGCGAACAGCGCTTGGTGACAATTTCTCGAGGGCGGCTTTTTGTTCCGGCGTAGCGGGAGCCTCGATGCGCTCGTAGATTGGATCACCCAAATCAGCCGTGAGTTGCTGGTAGATTTCACCGGGGTCTTTTCCTAGGCGGGCTGTAATCTCCGCCGAGAGCAGGCACGCGATGATTCCATCCTTGTCGGTTGTCCAGATCGTGCCATCGCGGCGTAGGAAGGAGGAACCGGCGCTTTCTTCACCGGCGAAGCCCAGTTTGCCGTTGAGCAGGCCCTCAACAAACCACTTGAAGCCAACTGGAACTTCGTACAACCGGCGATTTCGGCGCGCTGTCACACAATCGATCATGCTGCTACTTACTACGGTCTTTCCAACGGCCAGTTCTTTGCTCCAATCCTTGCGATTAGCAAAGAGATAGTCGATGCAGACAGAAAGATAGTGGTTCGGAGGAAGTAAGCCGCTCCCCCTGGTTACGATGCCGTGCCGGTCGTGATCGGTGTCCGCGGCGAAGGCGAGATCGAACTTGTCTTTCAAACCGATGAGCCTTTGCATGGCGTACGGAGAGGAGGGATCCATGCGGATTCTGCCGTCCCAGTCGGCGGTCATAAAGCGGAACGTTGGATCGATGGATTCGTTCACCGCCGTCAGATTCAGACCGTAGCGCTCGGCAATCAGCGGCCAATAATGGATTCCCGCGCCGCCGAGCGGGTCGACGCCAAGATTGAGACTGGCGCTTCGAATCGCCAGCATATCGACAACGCTATCGAGAGCATCAACATAGGCGTGGAGGTAGTCGAATTTGTGGGTACTGGTAGCGCGGAGGGCTTTCGCAAACGGCATGCGCTTGACGCCCGATAGCCCGCCTCGCAAAAACTCGTTGGCCTTGGACTCAATCCATGCCGTTACGTGCTGCTCGGCAGGTCCGCCATCTGGAGGATCGTACTTGAATCCGCCGTCTTCAGGGGGATTGTGAGAAGGCGTGATCACGATGCCGTCGGCCAACCCGGTCTTGCGAGCGTGATTGTAGCGGAGGATTGCATGGGAAACGACGGGAGTCGGAGTGTAGGGAGTGCCTTCCGACAGCATCACGTCAACGTTGTTTGCTCCGAGCACTTCCAGCGCAGTCGCGAAGGCCGGCTCGGATAAGGCATGCGTGTCCATTCCTAGAAAAAGGGGACCATCGATCTGCTGAAGTTTGCGGTAGTCGCAGATGGCCTGGGTTATTGCGAGGATGTGCCATTCGTTGAAGTTGCCATCGAAGGCGGAGCCGCGATGACCGGAGGTGCCGAAGACGACCTGTTGGGCTGACTCATTTGGATCCGGTTGCAGCTCGTAGTAGGCCGTGACGAGCTTGGGGACGTTCACCAGTGTAGCCGGATCAGCAGGCTTTCCGGCAGCTGCACTTATTTTCATTTGTCACCTCAAGAAAAAGGGCCATATCCGTTTTCGATGCCGCTTTTGACGGGTCCGGATGCATTTCGCCGTTTTGCGGCGTGAGACTCATGTCGATTCCAACATTACGAGCCTCGCCCTGGTGGACTAGCTGGCCTCGCAAGTTCAATAGGAAAATCACGCTGGTTTGTTACGTGAATAAGTTGAGAGTGGTCTAAATATTGCTATGACCTTCAGCTGCGAACCGTCAAAATTGGGCATGCTGCCTGCGAAATAACTTTGTGGGCCGTTGCCATCGGCAGATGCGTCGCTGCTCCTGGCACGCCCGTTTCCGGCTTGACTCCCAAGACGATGAGATCCGAATCGCGAAGATGCGCCAGTTCCAGAATCCTTTCCCCCGGACTTCCCTCTTCGACGTAATACTCCGGCTTGCACCAATTCATGGCCTCCGCCGGAACTAACTTTTGAAGCAGTGCTTTGGACGAGTCCACAACGTCAGACGCCATCACCAGATCGTTCGCTTCCTGGCGCGCAACGACATGCAACAGCACCAGCCGGGCCTGAAACTCCTCGGCCAGCGAAACCGCATAAGCCGCCGCGGTTTGGGTTTGCGAAGCGAAATCCGTGGCATAAAGAATTTCACGGATTTGGCCGTCCGGTTCCCGCGAGGGATCGGCATGCGGCCCGATGGTCAGCACCGGGCAATTCGCGGTGCGCATAATGTCCTCGGCCGTCGAGCCGAAGAGGAGCTTGCTGGCCCCTGTGCGCCCTCGCGTGCCAATTACAACGAGATCGATGTGATACCTTTCAATGGCGCCTTGCAGTCCGGTCTGGATCCCTCCCTCTTCAATCCGCACCTTCGTGGGAATCCCCGCAAAGGTGCTCAGCAAATGTTCGCGATGCATCTGGGCGCTGGCTTCTGCCGCCGCAGCGTCGGCAGCCCAAGTCTCTGGCGGAGACATCGCATTCACAACGGCTGGATGCACGTGCAAGACGACCAAGTTCGCCTCGTAGTGCTTGGCCATTTCTTTGATGTAGGGAATCGCTCTGGCAGATGCGTCGGAAAAGTCCGTTGCAAACAAAATATTCTGAAATCCTGCGGCGGTTCTTGCGGTTGCAGCTTTCATGGGGCTCTCCTCTTGAGCTCATACTCTTCCCCACGCGAGCCCGTCGCTGTGACCCTCGTCACCCCGCGCAGTGATGCGTTTCGCTTTCTCGAAGCCCCGGCGTCGACATACTGTTGATGACATCTGGGAATGTGCGCAGCCTCACCGCGCAAGCACAAAGCAACACGAGCGTTGCACTTCCGATCGCAATATCGGCGATTCTTGGTCGCGCTCACTTTTTCTCTCGAATTCTGGATATGCTTACGATGACAGGAGATCCCGCTCTGCTAGACTCAAACACTCTCTCCATGAACGCGCCTCCTCAAATCCTCGGCCACTCCCCCATGATGAGCTTTTTCTCGCCCGCCTCCGTTGCCCTCATCGGCGCTACCGATCGCGAAGGCAGCGTGGGCGCCACCACGTTGCGAAATCTCCGGCAATCCGGCTACAAAGGCCGCGTCCACGCCGTCAATCCCAAGCGCACAGAAATTGTCGGCGCGCCCTGTTATCCCTCAATTGCCGCCATCCCGGAACCAGTTGAATTAGCGGTGATAGTAACGCCCGCGACAACGGTTCCTGGGATTGTGGGGGAATGCGTCAGGGCAGGAGTCAAAGCAGCAGTCGTGATTTCAGCCGGCTTCAAAGAAATGGGCGCCGACGGTGCCGCCCTTGAACGCGCCATACAAGCTGAACTTCGCAAAGGCGCAACCCGCGTGATCGGCCCCAACTGCCTCGGCATCATGAATCCCTGGCTCGGCCTCAACGCCACATTTGCCCACGACATCGCCCGCCCTGGCAGCGTCGCTTTTCTCAGCCAGAGCGGTGCCTTGTTGACCGCCATTCTCGACTGGAGCCTCTCCGAGCACGTCGGTTTTAGCTCTATAGTTTCCACCGGCTCGATGCTCGACATCGGCTGGGGCGATCTTCTCTCCTTCTTCGGCGAAGACGAAAAAACAGAGAGCATCCTTCTCTACATGGAATCGATCGGCGACGCGCGCGCCTTTCTCTCCGCCGCGCGTGAAGTTTCCTTCAGCAAACCAATTATTGTTATCAAAGCCGGGCGGTCCGAAGCCGCCTCGAAAGCCGCCGCGTCCCATACCGGTGCGCTGACCGGCAGCGATGAAGTCTATGAGGCCGCTTTCCGGCGCTGCGGCGTGCTGCGCGTGGACCGAATCGCAGAGCTCTTTCACATGGCCGACGTTCTCGGCAAACAGCCTCGCCCTCGCGGCCCTCGCCTCACCATCCTCACCAACGCCGGCGGCCCCGGCGTCCTCGCCACTGACACTCTCATGGCCATTGGCGGCCAACTCGCCCCACTTTCCGAAGCCTCGCGCCAGGCGCTAGATGCCTTTCTCCCGCACCATTGGAGCCACGCCAACCCCATAGACATTCTCGGCGACGCCGACCCCCAACGGTACGTCCGTGCCGCTGAAATCGCCATAAACGATCCAAATTCCGATGGCCTGCTCGCGATTCTTGCCCCACAAGGAATGACCGACCCCGCACAAGTCGCCCAAGAACTGAAAGTCCATGCCAAGGTTCATGGCAAGCCAGTGCTGGCCAGTTGGATGGGAGGCCCGGCCGTCGAACCCGGCATCAACATTCTCAACGCCGCCGGCATTCCAGCCTTTTCCTATCCCGACTCCGCCGTTCGCGCTTTCAAGTCCATGTGGAATTACACCTACAATCTCCGCGGCCTCTACGAAACGCCTTTCCCAGCCGACGACCCCGCCGTCCTCAGTGGCCGCAAAGAAAAGGCCCGCCAGTTGATCGACGCCGTCGCGTGTTCAGGCAGGCCATTACTCACGGAATTCGAGTCCAAAGG
>Ga0335073_10013602_pt1 | contig 11412 bp, 11 predicted proteins | sample Lox_Sample_22_FD_207093 | JGI IMG/M metagenome (GOLD analysis project Ga0335073, IMG submission 207093) | Soil microbial communities from Loxahatchee National Wildlife Refuge, Florida, United States - Lox_Sample_2.2 | ecosystem: Environmental > Terrestrial > Soil > Wetlands | place: USA... | reverse complement strand
ATCATGCCGCGGCGCGCGGCAACGGGAGGCGGCGCGCATGCGATGTCCACGAACTTATTCCAGTTATTAACAGGATGCCGCATCGGGGCACGATTCCAGGATGTGAGACTGGCTACACTCCCTGTCGCGATAGCGCTTCGCGGAGGAACGCGACCTGCAGTAGCAGGAGGTTTTCCGCGACGACCTCCTGCGGGGTCATGTGCGTCACACCGGACAGCGGCAGCACGGAGTGCGGGTAGCCGGCCGCGAGCAGCGCCGAGGACAGCCGCAGCGAGTGGGCGACGAACACGTTGTCGTCGGCCAGCCCGTGAATGATGAGCAATGGACGTACCGCAGTAGCCACCGCACGTTCCGGATCGTCGTTGAGCGAGCTGACCTCGTAAGCGGCGGGATCTGCTGCCGGGTCACCCAGGTAGCGCTCGGTGTAGTGCGTGTCGTACAGCCGCCAGTCGGTGACCGGCGCGCCGGCGACGGCGGCCCCGAAGACGTCGGGACGGCGCAGCACCGCGAGCGCCGCGAGGTACCCGCCGAACGACCAGCCGCGGATCCCGACCCGGCTCGCGTCCAGGTCGGCGAACTTCTCCGCCGCCGCGTGCAGCGCGGTGACCTGGTCCTCGAGGACGCCGGTGGCGAAGTCGCCGGCCACCATCCGGTCCCAGGCCGGCCCGCGCCCCGGCGTGCCGCGGCCATCCGCGACGACGACGGCGAAGCCCTGTTCCGCGAACCACTGCGAGGCGAGAAACGCGCTGGACGTCTTCAGCACGCGCTGCGAATGCGGGCCGCCGTACGGGTCCATCAGCACTGGCAGCTTCGTGCCGGGCCGGTGCCATGACGGGAAAAGCACGGCGGTGCGGATGTCGCCGGCCCCGGCGTCGAGGAACTGCGGATCGGGGTGGGGGAGGTTCGGCTCCTCGGCGAGAACGGCGATCTCTCCTGCCCGCTTCCCGTCCCTATCTATCAGAACGGACATGTGGTTCCCCCGCAGCGTCCTGCCGCTCACCACGGTGGTCGCGCCCGCGGCTTGCGCCACGTGCACGCCAGGTTCGGTGGCCACCGCGGTCAGGCCGTCGGGGCCGTAGCGCCATACCCCGATCTCGGTGGGCTCCGTCGAGCCGCTGAACAGCACGCTGTCGCCGTCGGTGCCGAGGATGTCGCGCACCTGCAGGCCGGGCGGAGTGAGCGGCGCGGCGGTGGCCAGCTCCGCCGCGGGGGCGATGATCAGCCGCCGGGTGTCGTCGCTGAGCTCGGTCCAGACGATGTGGCCGTTGCGGAGCTGGGCGGGGGTGCCGTCGATCACGTCGGTCCAGTGCGGGTCGGTGTCTTCGCGGATGACCTCGCCGGTGATCCCGTTGAACAGCCGCATCGCCTTCTGGTCGCGGGTCTGCGCGACGATCAGCAGGTCGTCGTTCCAGGCCGCGTTGACCAGGTAAGGGAAGGCGAGGTTGTCCCAAGCGACGTCGGTACGGGTTCCGTCGGCCAGATCAGCCATGAGCAGCGACACGTCGGCGTTCGGGGTGCCGGCCGCCGGGTAGCGGACCTCAGCAGGCTGCCGGTCAGGATTGGCCGGGTCGGCGATGTGCCAGCGCCTGACGTTCGACTCGTTCACCCGGGCGACGAGCAGCCTGGTGCCGTCGGGCGACCACCAGTAGCCGCGGACGCGGCCCATCTCCTCGCTCGCGATGAACTCCGCGAGGCCGTAGGTGACGCCGTCTTCGCCGGCGACGATCGTGTCGTCGCCGGTTTCGAGGTCGGCGACCCACAGCCGGCCCGCGTGCACGTAGCCGACCTTGCGCCCTGTCGGGTCCGGCCGCGGGTCGAGCGCCGGGGTGTGCGTGGCCACCAGCCGCGGTGTGCCGGCTGGGTCGCCGAGCGGGGCCGCGTACACCTGCCCGGACAGCGCGAAGACCGCGAGGGTATGCCGCTCGTCGGTCGCGTAGGCCACGATGCCCGAGCCGGTCTCCCGGACCCGCTCGCGCCGCGCGCGCTCCTCGGGCGGCAGGTTCTCGTCGTCGGCGCCGAGCGCCTTCGGGTCGGCCACCAGGCGTTCGGCGCCGGTGCCGGCGGCGGCCTCCCACAGGCAGCTCACCGGGTCGCCGCCGCTCTTGGTCCGCAGGAACGTGACCCGCTCGCCGTCGGGGGATACCCGCAGCGCGCGAGGCACCCCGATCGTGAACCGCCGCGTCCTCGCCTGCTGCCGGGGGAAACTGTCCGCCATGCTTCCCGATCTTGCCAGGCGCTGCAGCGGCGACGCGGGTCGCATCGCCGATAGCCACGTACGCTCGGCCTCATGGACCAGAGCTTGTTGCTTGTGCACGCGCATCCGGATGACGAGTCGATCGGGACCGGGGCGACGATGGCCAAGTACGCCGCCGAGGGCGCCCGCGTCACGCTGGTGACCTGCACGCTCGGCGAGCTCGGCGAGATCATCCCGCCAGACCTGCGGCACCTGTTCCCTGACGAGCTCGGCCAGCACCGGATCGTGGAGCTGGACAGGGCCTGCGCGGCGCTCGGGGTGAGCGACCACCGGTTCCTCGGCGGCGCGGGACGGTGGCGCGACTCGGGGATGATGGGGCTGCCGGACAACGACGACCCGCGGTGCTTCTGGCAAGCCAGCCTCGACGAGGCCGCGGCTGCACTGGCGGAGGTCATCCGCGAGGTCCGGGCGGACGTGATCGTGACGTACGACGCCAACGGGTTCTACGGCCACCCCGATCACATCCAGGCGCACCGGGTGGCGTGGCGGGCGTTCGAGATGACCGGCAGCCGCGGGAAGTTCTACGCCACCGCGATACCGCGCTCGGTGCTCGCCGTCGCCCAGGAGCTGCCGGAAGACTCCTGGTTCCGGCGCGACACCGACCTGTCGGCCGGCGTGCCTGACGACCAGGTGACGACGGCGATCGACGCGGCCAAGTACCTGGACGCGAAGCTGGCCGCGCTTCACGCGCACGAAACGCAGATCACGGTGGACGGCGAGTTCTTCGCCACGTCCAATGAGCTCGGCGAGCGCGCCCTCGGGACCGAGTACTACACGCTGCTGGCAGGCGCGCGCGGGCCGGGGAGCCCTTACGAGCGCGACCTGTTCGGCGGCTGACCCGCGCGCGAAATGCTCGCCTGAGTCGGTAGCCTGCTGGATCATGGGGACCCCGCAGGGCCAGCGAGAACCGGCGCAGCGCGCGATCACGGCCGTCGGCTACATCTTGCTGTTCGTCCTTGGCGCACTGCAGGGGATGATCGGCAGCTTCAACTACAGCCGCAGCCCCGTGCCGCTGCTGGCGATCGTCCTGGCCCTGGTCATCCTCGCCACCTGCGTGCTGGCCGGCTGGGGGATGGGCACGTTCGGCGGCGGGCTGGCGCCCGCCATCGGCTGGATCATCGCCTCGTTCGTGCTGTCCATGGGGCGGCCCAACGGCAGCATCATCATCACCAACACGGCCGCGGGCCAGTGGTACCTGTACGGCGGCTCGCTGGCCGCGGTGGTCGGCGCGGCCACCGCCTACGTCCTCTGGGCCCGCCGCTCCCGCCCCGGGCGCCGCCCCCTCTGAGGCGCCCAGGGCGGGACGCCGCCATGCCCTAGGCGGGTTCGAACGTCCTGAGCATCGCCTCGAGCGCTGCCTGGTCCGGGCCGGTGAACGGATCGGCGCCCGGGGCGTCGAGCAGGGTGGCGAACACGCTGGCGGTGTCGCCGGTCAGCGGCGGCAAGTGGGTGCTGAGGATGGCGGACGGACCGAAGTCGCGCAGCGGTCCGAATGAGGCCGCGTACTTGACCGGATCGACGGTGTGCACCCACGAGCTGTCCACGGTGGCCCACAGCAGCTGCGCGGCACGCAACTCGCCGGGGTTCACCGCCGTAGCGTCTTGCGCCGTTGCCAGTGCGGAAGCGGGCAGCGGGGCGCCGAAGCAGTCCGAGCTGAAGCAGACGCCGGTGCTCGTGTCGAGGACGCCGACCGTGGCGGGATTGTCGAACAGCGGCGGACGGAATCCGGTCAGCCGCCGATCGCCGGCGTCGAGTGACTGGCCCGGGTTGAGGAGGTAGATCCGGTCCAGCGGCAGGGGACGCTCGGCGGACATCATCCCGACGGCGGCGAACGTGGTGACCACGCGTGCCCGCGGGGCAGCATCCAGCAGGGCGAAAAGGCCGCCCGTGTGGTCGCGGTCGGGGTGAGTCAGCCAGATCCAGCGGACGTCGGCCGGATCGATCACCTCCGCCAGGCCGGCCAGGAAGTCACGGTCGGGCAGACCGAGGCCGGTGTCGACGACGACCGGCTGGGCGGCGTGCACGACGAACGCGTTGACCGGGAGGAATCCGATGCCGGGGACTTCCAGGTAATCGTTGAGGACGCTGACGTCGGGACGGATCCGGTAGGAGTGCATGTTCCCCCCTCTAGGGATGAGCGGCGGTTAGAACGGGACCTGGACGGTCAGCAGGCCGTCGGCGTGGTCACGGCCGGAAAGTGCCCGGCAGAACCCGACGGCGTCGGTCTCGATGAGCGGGCCCCCGTCGCCGGTGGTCCAGGAGCCGCCCGCGGGCCCGGTAAGGCGCAGCGTGTAAGGCTGTCCGTGCCTGGCTGCCCATTCGGCGACGACGTCGGCGACGAGAACCCCGTCGTGCTCGGCGGTGAGCACGTGGTCCGCGCCGGTGACGCGGCAGATGTCCGCGCGGTGCATCCACGGGTCGCGGGTAAGGATGACGTCGACAAGGAACCCGATGGTCCATGCTTCGTCGCGGCCGCCTACGGGCTGTCGTTCCGGCATGGTCCGGTGCCTGATGAAGACTGGCGTGCGCCGCCTGGCGCGGGCCGCCTTCGGGGCGCGGGCGGCGAACCGGGCGGTGATCTGCCCGGGCGTCATGTGCTGCCGCTCGTCGACTTGGAGGCCGGTCAGCGCGTCGATGAACACTCCGCCACGGCTGCGGGCTAGCTTCATCTGCCGGTGTTGCTCGCGGAGCGAGGCTGCCATCTCCACCATGCCCAGCGCGTGCGCCGCCATCGCGCGCACATCCCAGCCGGGACACTCGGTTGGCCGCGCCCAGTCGCCGGGGCTGAGCGCGCGGAGCAGGTCAAGGAAGCGCTGGTACTCGGTCGCGGCGAGCCGCATCGCGGTGTCGTGAGACAACACGGCGGCGCGCGGTGCGCTGGGAGCGGTGATGGTCATGGTGTCCCCCTCAGGCTCGGGCCGGGCACGCCGACCTCGTTGCAGTACATGTCGATCAGGCGCGGCAGCTGGCTGCGCCAGCGCGTGCCGCCGGGGTCGTTGGCGAGCTGCTGATCGACGAACCCCCCGGTGACCGCCGTCCACAGGTCCAGGTCGGCCTGACTGTGCACGCCGTACCGGCGCATGTTTTCGCGCATCCGCTCGTACACGGCGACCGAGACGGCGTAGGCGTCCTCGGATGGCCGGAAGCCGGGAATCGTCCGCTGGTTCATCAGCTGGTAGCGAGCGAGGTCGGCCACCGCGAAGTCGAAGAACGCCTCGGCTCCGGCGAGGATCCCTCGGCGGGGATCAGCGGGCAGCGGCCCCTTGGCGTCGAATATCGCGCCCAGCTCGGTCCAGGCCGCGGCGAACATCGCGTCGTAGATGGCGTTCTTGGAGTCGAAGTGGGAGTACAGGGACGGGGACCGCATCCCGATGCTCGCGGCGACCTCGCGCAGCGTGACGGCGGAAATCCCGTCGCGCCGCGCGATCTCCCACGCCGCGTCGAGGATCTCCCGCCTAGTTGCCTCACGCCGTTCGGCTCGCCTATCGCGATTAGGCAAAGCGCTCATAGTTAGGCAGTCTGCGCTAGATGGTTCAGCTTTGTCAAGGCGCTGGCCGGCCGGGGGTGTGACGAAAACGCGGGGGTTCGCGCTGAACCACTTGAAATGAGAAAACGCCATCCGCATGGGATCAGCCGACGAGCCGCCGAGCAGCTGCTCGGCGGCTCGGCCGGCGCGGGTCCTGTGTGCCTTGTCCGAGTGCTGAGCGCCGCGACAGCGCCCGCCCGTCAGGGCGAGCTGGCCGGCGAGGAAGCGGCCATGGCCGCGTTCCAGGCCAGCCTGCCGTTCCAGGCGGCGCCTCTCGGCCATGTCGCTACTCCCAGGAAGAGAAAGATGCCAAACCTCCCGCTCGCGCAACTTCTCACCCTCAAGACCGCGGCATGGGCGCTGGCCGGCGTGGTAACTCTCGACGGTCGACAACGCCGCCGCGGTGCCTGACTACTGCGGCCTCGTGCTCAGCCTTCCCACGGTCCCGGTGCCCGGCGCCTTCACCCAGCTCCCGGCGAGCGTCGTGACCCAGGCCCTGACCGCGCTGCCCGCCAGCGACCTGAGCGGCGTGCTGGGCTCGCTGTCGGTTGGCGAACTGTCGCAAACCCTGAGCGAGTTGTCGCCGGCGCAGCTCTCCTCGGTCCTCGGGACGCTCTCGCCCGCGGCGGCGGGCGGAGTCCTGAGCGAACTCCCGGCGAGCTCCCTCGGCAGCGTCCTGACCGCGCTGCCCAACGAGGCGACAGGCACCGTTCTCTCTGAACTCCCGGCGAGCGACCTGAGCAGCGTCCTGTCCGGCCTGCCGTCCGCGGCGCTCGGTAACGTGTTCACCGGCCTGCCGACCGGCGACCTCGACGAGATTCTCACCACCCTGCCTGCATCGTCGGCGGGCAGCGTGCTCGGTGCGCTCCCCGCGCCGACTCTCGGCTCCGTGCTGTCCCAGCTCCCGGCGAACGACCTGAGCAGCGTCCTGACAAGGCTCTCGCCGTCCCAGGTGAGCTCGCTGCTTGGCGGGCTGCCGAGCGGCACAGTGAGCCAGCTCGCCGGAGAGCTGCCCTCGTCCCTGACGTCTGGACTGCCGGGCGTCCTTCCGTAGCAGCTCGTGTCTTAACCACTGTTGATGTGACCAAGCGGGGGGGCCAGTCCGCGGCAGGCGGGCTAGCGTCGTGAGGCGCTAGCCCGCCCGCTCTCATGGAGGAGACCTTGCCGACACCGCTAGGGCACGAGCGGGCAGCAGCTACGACGTGGGCCGCGCACGACTACGCAACCCGCGGATTCAGGCCAGCCGGGTACGGCGCGGCCCGGCAGGGGATCTCGGCGGGGCCGGCGATGGGTGCAGCCGGCCCCGCCGAGATTGCCGCGGACGACGCCGGCGCGTCCGATCCGATGGCCGCGGCGCTCGAGGGCGCACGGCGTGCGGATTCCGAATCGTTCCGGATCCTCTACCGCGAGACGCAGCCACGGCTGCTGCGCTATCTCAAGTACCTCGTGGGCAGCGAAGCGGAGGACGTCGCCTCGGAGACCTGGCTGCAAATCACCCGTGACTTGCCCAACTTCGAGGGGGACTACGGGAACTTCCGCCGCTGGGTCGCCACCATCGCCAGGAACCGGGCCATCGACCACATGCGGCGTACCACCCGGCAGCCGCACGCCGTCCCGGTTCCCGTCGAGGAGCTCACGTACTTCGCCGGCCGTGAAGACACCGCGGACCGGGCGATCGAGAGCATCGCCACGGACCGCGCCCTCAGCCTCATCAGCTCACTGCCGCGCGACCAGGCCGAGGCCGTCATGCTTCGCGTCGTCGCGGGCCTCGACGCGAGGGGCGCGGCCCGGGTCGCGGGCAAGCGAACCGGGGCCATCAGGACCGCCGCCTACCGCGGACTGAAACGCCTGGCAAAACGCATGGAACGAGCTAACCGCCAGGCCGCGAAGCGCGCCCAGGAAAGCGATTAGGCCGTCCGACTCCAACTTCCCATCACTTACGTAGGGATAAATAGGGCAAATCGGACCTAAGAGTGGTCAAAACTGATGGGAGGATGCCGCCTAGGGTCCGGTCAGACCACTTTGCATCACTTCTGGTCGCTTTTAAGGCCGGTTAACCGTTTCAAGACGACCAAAACTGATGCAAAGACAAGAAGTGATGCAAGGTCGCTGAACCCGCTAACCAACTTCGTATCACTTCAGGTCTCTAGAACCAGGACAAAACGGACAGGAAAGGGGCCGAAACTGATACGAAGCTGCGAGGGCGGCGCAAGGCGGTTAGGCCGTCAGCGCCGCTTCCTCGAAGCGGTCCAGGGCCCAGGCCAGTTCTTCCTCGGAGATGACCAGCGGCGGGGCGAGGCGAATCGTGGAGCCGTGGGTCTCCTTGGCGAGGACGCCAAGCGACGCGAGACGCTCGCAGACCGCGCGGCCTGACAGCGACTCGAACGTCACCCCGGCCCACAGGCCGCGCCCGGTCACGGACGACACGACCGACGACGGCAGCGAACCCAGCCGTTCGTGCAGGACCGCACCCAGCGAAGCCGACCGCGCCTGGTACTCGCCGGTCCGCAGCATCGCGATCACCTCGCGGGCGACCGCGCACGCCAGCGGGTTGCCGCCGAACGTCGAGCCGTGCTGGCCCGGCCGCAGCACGCCGAGCACCGAGCGGGATGACACCATCGCGCTCGCGGGCACGATCCCGCCGCCGAGCGCCTTGCCCAGCAGGTACGCGTCCGGCACGACGCCCTCGAGGCAGCACGCGAACGTGGCGCCGACCCGGCCGAGCCCCGACTGGATCTCGTCGGCGATCAGCAGCGCGCCTGCCGACGTGCACAGCGTCCGCACCCCGGCCAGGAACCCCGGCGGCGGCACGACCACGCCCGCCTCGCCCTGGATCGGCTCGACGAGCACCGCGACGATCCGGTGCCCGTACTCCGCGAATACGGCGGACAACGCGGACAGGTCCCCGTAGGGGACAGACACGAACCCCGGCGTGTACGGCCCGAAGTCGTCGCGGGCGTCCGGGTCGGAGGAGAACGACACGATCGTGGTGGTCCGGCCGTGGAAGTTCCCGTCGAACACGACGATGAGCGCCTCGTCGTGCGGGACGCCGCGGGACACGTAGCCCCACTTCCGCGCGACCTTGATCGCGGTCTCGACCGCCTCGGCGCCTGTGTTCATGGGCAGCACCATGTCCATGCCGCACAGTTCGGCGAGCTCGGCGCAGAATGGCCCGAACTGGTCGTGGTCGAACGCCCGGCTCACCAGGGTCACCCGCTCGAGCTGCCGCATCGCCGCACCCACGAGCCGCGGGTGCCGGTGCCCGAAGTTCAGCGCCGAATACCCGGCCAGCATGTCCAGGTAGCGTCGGCCGGCCACGTCGGTCACCCAGACGCCGGCCGCCGACGAGACCATGACGGGCAGCGGCGCGTAGTTGTGCGCGCTGTACTCGCTGGTCAGCCCCGCGAGGTCTGGCATAGTGTCGGTCATCGCTGAGCCTCCTATCAGCCGCGCAGCTCGAGCGTGCAGCACTTGGCGCCGCCGCCAGCCTTGCGCAGTTCCGACATGTCGACGGGCACGGGCACAAAGCCGCGCGCGGCGATCTGCCGCGCCAGCGCGGTGGCCTGCGAGGCGAGCACCACGTGCCGCCCGTCGCTGACCGCGTTCAGCCCGAGCACCTCGGCGTCCTCGTCCTTGGCCTCGATCAGCTCGTCGAACAGCGAGCTGAGCGCCGCCCGCCCCGCGTCGTCGAACGCGGCCGGGTAGTACATGGCGGTCGAGGAGTCGAGCACGCACAGCGCGGTGTCCAGGTGGTAGAACCGCGGGTCCGCGAGCCGCAGGCTCACCACCCGTCGGCCGAACACAGCGGCCAGCTCACCGGCCGCAGCCTCGTCGCTGCGGAAGCCGTACCCGGCGAGCACAGTGTCACCGGCGAGCAGAATGTCGCCCTCGCCCTCGTTGACGAACCGCGGCTCGCGCACCGGGGCCCAGCCGTGCGCGCGGAACCAGTCCAGGTACGCACCGGCTTCCGCGGCCCGCTCCGGGTACCGGAACCGCACGCCGAGCACGGTCCCGTCGATCACCATGGCCCCGTTCGCGGCGAACACCATGTCCGGCAGCTGCGGATGCGGCTCGATCGTGTGCACTGTGTGCCCGAGCCGCAGGTAGGTCTCGCGCAGCCGCGTCCACTGCCGCATCGCGAGCCCCGCGTCGGCGGGTTCGTCCGGCCGCATCCACGGGTTGATCGCATACGTCACGGCGAAGTGCGCCGGCGGGCACATCAGGTACGTCCGGGGTGTCCCGTCCCGGCGCGGTTCGTCGTTCCTCATACGCTCAGCGTACGAACGACAATCGATTTACTAACAGACCGTGGTCATGCGTCTCAACGGCGATTCGTTGCGTTTCTCCGGTGCCATTCGGCGATTCGTTGCGCGCCTGTCGCTCACCGGCCGACGTCGCGCGCCAGGTCAAGCCCGACCAGCCGGTCCGCCGCCGCGAACGTCTCGAACTTCACCCCGTCGGGCACGCTCACGTCGTCCGCGAGCGCGGCCAGCTCCCGCAGCGCCGCCGGCGTGTCGAGCCCGTCGGTGAAGGCGGCGGTGATCGCGTCCGCGTACGGCCGCGACATCGCCCCGCTCGGCGACCGCGCCCACCCGGCGACCAGCTGCCGCCACCGCGCGAGGTCCCCGTCCGCCCCGTCGCGCGGGCTGAGGCCGGCGGCCAGCTCCTCGCCGTACCCCTGCCGCATCAGTTTCATCCGAACGGAAAGTGGCTCCTCACCGAGCTCCACCTGCTCCCCGTCGGCGGCCGGCCCGCCGGCGGCGCCCGCCACCTGGATCCAGTGCCCGGCCAGCCCGTCGACCGCTGCCGCGGCCGGCTCGCCGGCGGCGCGGACCCCCACGTCGAAGACCGGCTCGCGGATCCCGTCCGGGAACTGCCCGGCCAGCTGTTCCGTGTCGAACGGCTCGGTCAGCGTGTGTACCGGCGGGTGGATGTTCAGCCGGTCACAGGCGGCCCGCAGCCCGGCTTCCCCCGCCGGGCGCAGGTCGATGACGGCGGGAGCCAGCCCGGCCCGTTCCGCATAACGCCGCAGCAGGTCAGCGACGAGATAGCCGCGCAGCTGCCCCAGCCCGGCGGTGCGGGCCGCGACCAGCACCCGGAACTCCCCGCGATGCGCGGGGCGCACGTCAGTCCCTCCAAGCCGCAGCACGAGAGACAGCCTACGTGGGCCGGGATTGGCTGGCCGCTAAACGCCGCCGACCAGGGTCACCCCGCCGTCGAGCACCAGGGTCTGGCCCGTGATCCAGCTCGCCTGGTCCGACAGCAGGAACGCCACCGCGCCCGCGATGTCCTCGGGCACCCCGAGGCGCTTGAGCGGGTAGGCGGCCGACACCTGCTCCTCCTTGCCCTCGTACAGCACGGTCGCGAACTTGGTCTTCACCACGGCGGGCGCCACCGCGTTCACCCGGATGCGCGGCCCGAGCTCGACCGCCAGCTCCACGGTCATCCGGATCAGCGCGGCCTTGCTGATGCCGTACATGCCGAGCCCAGGGCTGGCGCGCAGGCCCGCGACCGAGGCAACGTTGACGACCGAGCCGCCGTGCTCGCCCATCCAGGCGTCCCGCGCCCGCCTCGTCCAGGCGAGCGGGGCCAGCACGTTGACCGCGAGGATCTTGGCGGCGGCCGCCGCGTC
>Ga0335073_10013601_pt1 | contig 11412 bp, 7 predicted proteins | sample Lox_Sample_22_FD_207093 | JGI IMG/M metagenome (GOLD analysis project Ga0335073, IMG submission 207093) | Soil microbial communities from Loxahatchee National Wildlife Refuge, Florida, United States - Lox_Sample_2.2 | ecosystem: Environmental > Terrestrial > Soil > Wetlands | place: USA: Florida... | reverse complement strand
GAATCCGAACTCCAGCGCCTTCAGGTCCTTGTTGGGGCAATCCTTCCTGGTCAGCGCATATGGGCCGACGGCGAGGTGCTGGTCCTTGACCGGGTACACCGTCGCCGACCATGAATTGCAGCCGGTATAACCTGACCCGCGCAGCGTGCCGTCGATCTTCAGGCTGATGTCTATTCCGGCGGGCACCGGCTTGCCGTTGAGCTCGCGCAGCGACCAGGTCTGATCGAGCGGAAAATTCTTCTGCAGCGGCGGCAAGGGCTTGGGCGGCGCGTTATCCTCCTCGGTTTGCGGGCCTTTTGAGGCGGCGAAAGCCGTGGTGGCGAAGCACAAGGCTGCAACGACAGCAGCCGCGACCGAGATGGATTTCAGCATGTGTGGTAGACCTCGAGATCCGGAGGCGACGGCCCCTCTTTGACACGAATCCTCCGGGCTCCGCGGCGCCCCGGAGAAGGCCTGCTTTGACCGCAGAGCTTGCATTTTTTGTGGCGAAGCGCCCCGCCTGCCCTTGAATTTGAGCCTGTCCGGCCAAACTTTAGCGATGCGGGGCTCCGAAGAACCCGCAACGGCCCGCGCCGCCAATGTAAGGGACGCGAGCCGTCATGTCGCTCATGACAGAGGATGTGATCATGTTGAATTACGATCTTTCACCGTTCTACCGTTCCACAGTCGGCTTCGATCGTCTCTTTTCGATGCTCGACAGGGTCGCCGGAGGCGACCAGAACGTCCCCAGCTATCCCCCTTACAACATCGAGCGGACCGACGAGAACGCCTATCGCATCACGCTCGCGGTGGCCGGGTTCGCAGAGAATGAACTGTCGGTCGAGACGCGCGAGAACACGCTGACCGTACGCGGCTCGAAGGAGTCCGCCGTCAAATCCGACGGCAAGCGCGAAGTCCTCTACCAGGGCATCGCCGCGCGCGCGTTTGAGCGCCGGTTCCAGCTCGCCGACCACGTCGTGGTGACCCGCGCGACCAGCGAGAATGGCCTCTTGCACATCGATCTCATGCGGGAGGTTCCCGAGGCTCAGAAGCCGCGCACCATCGCGATCAACAAGAGCGGCAAGACCATCGAAGCGGTCCAAACACCTTCCGCGCAGGCCGCGTAACTCGACCAGCGCTCAGCGTAGAGGAATCAGGGCGTCCCAATTGGGGCGCCCTGATTTCGTCTATTCGAAAAGCGCCGGGGGAACGACGCTCACCTTCGGCTTCTCGCTCGCCTCGGCGGACGAGCCGGGCCCCGCGGGCGCTCCGGCCGGTGGGAGATTCTCGACCTCGGTCGAACCCGCCGCCGGCGAGCCAAATCCGTCTGGCTTGGTTTCGCGTGGGGCGGGAGGCGGCAGAGGCGGGTTGGCCGTCGGCGCCTTGGTCGCCGGAACCTTATGCTCAGCCGAAGCAGACTTCCTCTTGGGCTTCGTGCCGCCCGGCGCTTCTCCGGAATCGTATGGGCTGATGGCGGCCGGAATATGGACGTTCGCGGGTCCGCCGTAAGCCGATTTCGGCCCCGGGGTAGGGTTAGGGTTCGGCGGGCTTGAGAATCTAGGGCTCAGCGGGGATCCGGCAGCCCCAAGCGGCGGGGGCTCGCCAAACTCTTCGCCCCACGCGGCGACCGAGGGCGCCCAGATTCGACTACGGGCCGCAAAGCGCTCGAGGACCAGCCCGCTTCTGGCGTCGATGACCAGGCGCTGATATCCGGCGGGGCCGGTGCTGACGTCCGCGAGATAGACGCCCGGCCGCCGGATGAGCGGCGCTGTCAACACATAGCCTTGCGCCTCGAGGCTCCGCTCAACATCGCCGGGAAATGCAGCGCGCCACGGTGGCGCGCCGGGAAAGGGAGCCCGCCAAGGCGGCGGCAGCCATTGGGCGGTTGCGGCCGGAACGAAGGCGAAAGCGATGAGCCCGCCCAGCGTCGACGCCCTCAAGCAACGGCGCAGCGCTCCATCCATTCTGATCGTCATGCGTTGTCGCTCCACGTGTCCTCGAGACGATCTGCGGCGACGAATGCGGCGCGGTTACGGCATCGCGGCGGCCGAGTCCGGGACGCTGGCGCAAATGCTCACGAGCCGATCAATTTCGCTTGATGCGGTTTCGAACGACGTCACCAGCCTCACCAGCGTTTCGTCCTTTCGAGGCGCGCGCCCCGGCGCGAGCGCTCGCGTGCTCCACTCGTGGAACTTCGCCCCGGCGCCGCGCCACCGCTCGACCATGGCGCTAGGCGCGACGATGAAGACCTCGTTGGCCTCGGTCGGCCACGCGAGGCGGACGCCAAGCGTCGCCGCAAGGCCACGGGCGAGCCGGCGCGCTGAGGCGTTTGCGCGCTCGGCCAATTGCAACCAGAGCCCATCGGCAAGGTAGGCCTCCATTTGCGCGCCAAGGAAGCGTCCTTTGGACAAGGTCTGGCCGGCGCGCTTGCGCTGAAACGCGAAATTCTCAGCTCGCGCGGAATCGAAAAACACGACCGCTTCGCAAGCGAGCGCGCCATTCTTCGTTGCGCCGAGGGTGAGAACGTCGACCCCGGCCCGCCAGGTCATGTCGGCGGGCGTTGCCTTGGCCGAAACGAGGGCGTTGGCGAAGCGCGCGCCATCCATATGCACGCTGAGCCCGTTGCGGCGAGCGATCTCGCTGAGTTCGGAAACCTCGCTCACGCTATAGACTGTCCCCGCCTCGGTCGCCTGCGATAACGACAGCGCGCCCGGCTGCGAGGACTTCACAAGCCCGCGTGGAAATCTCTCCAACGTCTCGCGCAGGCCTTGTGCGGTGATCTTGCCCCCCTCCCCGGCAATTCCGACCAGCTTCGCCCCGCCGGTGAACAACTCCGGCGCGCCGCATTCATCGTCGTGGATGTGCGCTTCCTCGTGGCAGAAAACCGCGTCCCACGGATGGACGAGCGCTGAAAGGGCAAGCGCATTCGCCGCCGTCCCCGTCGCAACGAGGAAAGCCGCAACCCTGGTCTCGAACGTCTCGCTCAAAAGCGCCTGCGCCCGCGCTGTATAGTCGTCAACGCCATAGGCTGGCGCGTGGATGCGCGAGGACGCGACGATCGCGTCCAGAATCTGCGGCGCCACGCCGGCGCCGTTGTCGCTCGCGAAATTCATGCTCGATCCCTGTCCCACTCAAGCAGGCAATTTTGCGTCAAGTTGCGCCGTCACGGCAACTCGTTCAGGCGGCTGACCGAAGGGCAAAAAAATGTGTGTCGACCGCTTGTGTCTGCGACCCATTTCTGTCATGGTCGGAAAATAGGACAGTCGTGCTGACCATTTTTTGTGCGTCGAGGCTAAGACTTCGGCGCCGGCAGAAGAGCGGGACTCAAGCGTTGTCGGATCGAACGACAAAGACGGATCGAAAAAAATCCGACGCGTGACGCCCTCTGGCCGCGCGTTAGCGGCCCACTTTGTTCTTACGAATACGCCTAAAAATTCGCAAATAAATGGTCGCACAAAGTGCGCGATCGCCCGGGGAGCGGAAGATGAACGCCAGAACTCAAGCGACGTTCGATGAACTGCGCAGCGGCTTGGCCAAAGCCGATCTCGGCCGCGACCCGCTGACGCCGCCCGCCCAGGCGCTCTACGATCCAGCTAGGGAACATGATTCCTGCGGCGTCGCCTTTGTCGCCGACATGAAGAACCGCAAGTCGCACGACATCCTTAAAAAGGGCGTGCAGATCCTGATCAATCTCGACCACCGCGGCGCCGTGGGCGCAGACCCTTCTCTTGGCGACGGCTGCGGCGTGCTGACCCAGATCCCGCGCGGGTTCTTCGCGCCTGAATGCGCCAACCTCGGCTTCGACCTGCCGGCGCAGGGCCACTACGCGATCGGCCAGTTCTTCATGCCGCGCGAGGCCGCGCCGCGCCAGCACGTGCGCGAGATCGTCGAGGAGGTCGTCGCGGCTGAAGGCCTGAACGTGCTCGGCTGGCGCGACGTGCCGGTCGACAATTCTGACCTCGGCGCGCGTGTCAAGGCGGTCGAGCCGGTGATGCAGCAGATTTTCGTCGGACGTCCCGCCGACCTTGCCACGGAGGACGATTTCGAGAGGCGGCTCTACATCGTCCGCAAGGTCGTCTCCAATCACGTGTATGCGATCGGGACGCCTGAGATCCTGGAATATTACCCGGTCTCGATGTCGGCTCGCACCATTGTCTACAAGGGCATGGTGTTGGCGCGCCAGCTTGCGCCCTATTACCGCGACCTCATAGACCCGCGCTTCGAGACCGCGCTCGCGCTGGTTCACCAGCGATTCGCGACCAATACGTTTCCGTCTTGGCGCCTCGCGCATCCCTATCGCATGGTCGCGCACAACGGCGAAATCAACACACTCAGAGGCAACGTCAACTGGATGGCCGCGCGTCAAGCGAGCGTCGACTCCGAATTCTTCGGCGCGGATATCTCGAAGCTCTGGCCGATCTCTTATGAAGGGCAGTCGGACACCGCGTGCTTCGACAATGCGCTCGAGTTCCTCGTTCAGGGCGGCTATTCGCTTAGCCACGCGATGATGACGCTGATTCCAGAGGCCTGGGCGGGCAATCCGCTGATGGACGAGGAGCGTCGCGCTTTCTACGAATATCACGCCGCATTGATGGAGCCGTGGGATGGCCCTGCGGCCATGGCGTTCACGGACGGACGCCAGATCGGCGCGACGCTCGATCGTAACGGCCTCAGGCCCGCGCGCTATTTCGTCACCGACGACGACCTCGTCGTCCTGGCGTCGGAGATGGGCGTGTTGCCGGTCCCGGAAGAGACGATCGTCGCCAAGTGGCGCCTGCAGCCGGGCAAGATGCTGCTGGTCGATCTCGAGCAGCATCGCATCGTCTCGGACGCGGAAATCAAGCAGACCCTGTCAAAGGCGCGGCCCTACAGCAGCTGGCTTCGCGAAGGCCAGATCGTGCTCGAGGATCTGAACCCGGTTGAGCCACGGGCCTTGCGCACCGACGTGTCGCTACTCGATCGCCAGCAGGTCTTCGGCTACACGCAGGAAGATCTGTCGCTCCTTCTCTCACCGATGGCGGCCACCGGACAGGAAGCGGTCGGCTCGATGGGGACGGACACGCCGATTTCGGCGCTGTCGTCGAAATCGAAGCTGCTCTACACCTACTTCAAGCAGAACTTCGCTCAGGTGACCAACCCGCCGATCGACCCGATTCGCGAAGAGCTGGTCATGAGCCTCGTCTCCTTCATCGGACCGCGGCCCAATCTGTTCGACCTTGACGGCGCCGCTAGGCGCAAGCGACTCGAGGTGCGCCAGCCCATCCTGACCAACGAGGACCTCGAGAAGATCCGCAGCATCGGTCATTTAGAGGATTCGTTCGACACCAGAACCCTCGACATCACCTATCCGGTGAAGAAGGGCGCTGCCGGCATGAACGACGCGCTCAAGCGGCTTTGCGAGCGCGCCGAATCGGCGGTGCACGGCCGCTATAACATCATCATCCTTTCAGATCGCATGGTCGGCCCGGATCGAATTCCGATCCCCGCCCTTCTGGCGACGGCGGCTGTCCATCATCATCTCATCCGCAAGGGGCTTCGCACCTCCGTCGGCCTCGTCGTCGAGACCGGCGAAGCGCGCGAGATCCATCACTTCGCCTGTCTCGCCGGCTACGGCGCTGAAGCGATCAACCCCTATCTCGCCTTCGAGACGCTCACAGCGATGGCTAAGGACCTGCCGGAGCCGATCAGCGGCCACGAAGTGGTCAAGCGCTTCATCAAGTCGGTCGACAAGGGCCTTCTCAAGGTCATGTCGAAAATGGGCATTTCGACCTACCAGTCCTATTGCGGCGCGCAGATTTTCGACGCCGTCGGCCTCTTGCGCGGGTTCGTCGCCGAATTCTTCTTCGGCACCGCGACCTCGATCGAGGGCGCGGGCCTCGCCGAAATCGCACAGGAGACGCAGCGCCGGCACACGGATGCTTTTGGCGCTTCGCCGGTCTTAAGTACGGCGCTCGAAGTCGGTGGCGAGTACGCCTATCGGGTCCGCGGAGAGACCCACAATTGGACGCCGGAGACGGTTTCCTTGCTGCAACACGCGGTTCGCGGCAACGCACGCGAACGCTATGATGCCTTCGCCAAACTGCTCAACGAGCAGAGCGCGCAGCTGTTGACGATCCGCGGTCTCTTCCGTATCCGAAGCGCGGAGGAGGACGGGCGCGCGCCGGTTCCGCTCGATGAGGTCGAGCCCGCCGTATCGATCGTCAAGCGGTTCTCAACTGGCGCGATGTCGTTCGGCTCGATCTCGCGCGAAGCGCACACCACGCTCGCGATCGCGATGAACCGGATCGGCGGCAAGTCCAATACCGGCGAGGGCGGCGAGGAGTCCGATCGCTACAAGCGTTTGCCCAACGGCGACTCGATGCGCAGTGCCATCAAGCAGGTCGCCTCAGGCCGCTTCGGCGTGACAGCGGAATATCTCGTCAACTCCGACATGATGCAGATCAAGATGGCGCAGGGCGCGAAGCCCGGCGAGGGCGGACAATTGCCTGGCCACAAGGTCGACGCGGTGATCGCCAAGGTCCGTCACTCCACCCAGGGCGTGGGCCTCATCTCGCCGCCTCCGCACCATGACATCTATTCGATCGAGGACTTGAAGCAGCTCGTCTACGACCTGAAGAACGTCAATCCGCAAGCTCAGGTTTCGGTGAAACTTGTGTCCGAGGTCGGCGTCGGCACGGTCGCCGCGGGAGTCGCCAAGTGCAAGGCCGACCATGTCACGATCTCGGGCTTCGAGGGCGGTACCGGCGCCTCGCCGCTGACCTCGATCAAGCATGCCGGAAGCCCGTGGGAGATCGGTCTCGCGGAGACCCATCAGACGCTGGTGATGAATGGGCTGAGGTCGCGCATTTCGGTGCAGGTCGACGGCGGCGTGCGCACCGGCCGCGACGTCGTGATCGGCGCGCTTCTTGGGGCTGACGAGTTCGGTTTCGCCACCGCGCCGCTGATCGCGGCCGGCTGCATCATGATGCGCAAGTGCCATCTGAACACTTGCCCCGTCGGCGTCGCGACCCAGGACCCGGTCCTGCGCAAGCGCTTCGTCGGCAAGCCTGAGCATGTCATCAACTATTTCTTCTTCGTCGCCGAAGACGTGCGCGCGTTGATGGCTGAGCTTGGCTACCGCACGTTCGACGAGATGATTGGCCAGCGCCAGATGCTCGACCGGAACAAGCTCAACGAGCAAGCCAAAGCGCGGGGGCTCGACTTTTCGAATCTGTTCTTCAAGCCGACTCCCTGGCCGGAGGACACAATCCATCGCAGCATCGCCCAAGATCATGGGCTCGAGAACGTGCTCGACCGCCGCCTGATCGCCGACACGACGGACGCGATCGAACGCGGCAAGCATGTGCGTCTCGACCTTTCGATCCGCAATGTCGATCGTTCGACCGGGGCGATGTTGTCGGGCGTCATCGCCAGGAAATACGGCCACGCCGGCCTGCGCGACGAGGCGATTCATATCAAGTTCAAAGGCGCCGCGGGGCAGAGCTTCGGGGCCTTTCTCGCCAAGGGCGTGACTCTCGAACTCGAGGGAGAAGCCAACGACTATGTCGGCAAGGGCTTGTCGGGCGGCCGCATCGTCGTCTACCCGCCGCAGGAAGCCAAGAAACTGACGCCGGAGACCTCGATCATCGTCGGCAACACCGTTCTTTATGGCGCAATCGCTGGCGAATGCTATTTCCGCGGCGTGGCGGGCGAGCGCTTCGGCGTGCGCAATTCCGGCGCGATCGCGGTCGTCGAGGGCTTGGGCGACCATGGCTGCGAATATATGACCGGCGGCGTGGTCGTGGTGATTGGCGAGACGGGGCGCAACTTCGCCGCGGGCATGTCGGGCGGAATCGCCTACGTCCTCGACGAGGCCGGGACGTTCGCCCGACGCTGCAACCTGGCCATGGTCGACCTCGAGCCGGTCGCGGCGGAAGAGGAGGTGATGCAGCGTCACCTCCATTCGGGCGGCGATCTCGAACACCACGGCAGAGTCGACGTGATGCGGGACATGAGCCGGTTCGACGCCGAGCGCCTGCACCAGCTGATCGTCAACCATGCGCGCTTGACCGGTTCGACACGCGCGCGGCTTATTCTTGAGGACTGGGAAGCCTATCTGCCGAAGTTCCGCAAGGTCATGCCGGTCGAGTATCGGCGCGCGCTGGCTGACCTCGCGGCGCAAAGCAGACCGCCGATGCTGGCCGCGGGAGAGTAGTGAGAAAACCCCCGAATCCGGGCCGTTCGCACGGCGAGTCCGTCAATCCGGGCCGGGCGAAGGGTTCCGTCGGCCGTCCGTCGTCGCGGCCGTCGGCGGCTCACGCGGCAAAGTTCTTGCAAGATAGAGGTGGGGCCTTATTGAAGTGGACCGGCGCTCAGCCCGCGAGATCGGGAGCGGCGACCGGACTCTGGGGTAGCGAGATGGGCAAGGTGACAGGCTTCCTCGAGATCGACCGCGCGGACCGGCGCTACGCGCCGGCTTCGGATCGAATCCGCCATTACCGGGAATTTATGCTGCCCTTGAGCGAGGAGGCGACCCGCAATCAGGCGGCGCGCTGCATGAATTGCGGCATCCCGTATTGCCACATCGGTTGTCCGGTCAACAACCAGATCCCCGACTGGAACGACCTCGCCTATCGCGGCGATTGGCGCGAGGCGGCGCGCAATCTGCTCTCGACCAACAACTTTCCGGAGTTCACCGGCCGCATTTGTCCCGCGCCGTGCGAGGCGTCCTGCACCCTCAACATCCAGGACACGCCGGTCACGATCAAGACCATCGAATGCGCGATCATCGATCGCGCATTCGAGAAAGGATGGGTGAAGCCGGAGCCTTCCGATCGCAAAACGGGCAAAAAAATCGCTGTCGTCGGGTCGGGGCCATCAGGCCTCGCCTGCGCCCAGCAGCTCGCGCGCGCGGGTCACGATGTTCACGTCTATGAGAAGCACGGAAAGGCGGGCGGCCTCTTGCGCTATGGCATCCCGGATTTCAAGCTGGAGAAGCGCCACGTCGACCGCCGCATCGAACAGATGGAGGCCGAAAACGTCGTCTTTCACTATAGCGCTCATGTCGGCAATACGATCAGCGCCCGGGAGATCCTCAACAGCCACGACGCGGTTGCGCTCGCCGGCGGCGCCGAGGCGCCGCGCGACCTGCCCGCGCCCGGCCGCGATCTTGCCGGCGTTCACTTCGCGATGGACTTCCTGCCGCAACAGAACCGGCGCGTGTCTGGCGAGCCCGTCGGCACGAATGAGCCGATCTTGGCGGGCGGCAAGCATGTCGTGGTGATCGGCGGCGGCGACACCGGCTCGGACTGCATCGGCACATCAATCCGTCAGGGAGCGCTAAAGGTCACCCAGCTCGAGATCATGCCGATGCCGCCCAAGGCCGAGGACAAGCTCCTCACTTGGCCGAATTGGCCTCTGAAGCTCCGCACCTCCTCAAGTCACGAGGAGGGCGCTGAGCGCGATTTCGCGGTGACGACGCTCGCCTTCGAGGGCGAGAATGGCGTCGTGACCGGTCTCAAATGTGCGCGTGTCGACGAGAAGTTCAAGCCGATCGAGGGAACCGAGTTCACGCTCAGAGCAGACCTCGTGTTGCTCGCGATGGGCTTCGTCTCGCCGGTTAAGGACGGCATGCTGGCGGAGCTCGGCGTCGCGCTGGATAAGCGCGGCAACGTCGAGGCCGACACGGTGCGCTACGCCTCGTCGAACCCGAAAGTCTTTGCCTGCGGCGACATGCGGCGCGGCCAATCGCTGGTGGTGTGGGCGATCCGGGAGGGCCGTCAGTGCGCGGCGGCGATCGACGAGGCCCTGATGGGCTCGACGGTCTTGCCGAGGTAGCGGACGAAAATCTGACCGGAGCGGCTTATGCCGGGATGCGGTCGTCGTTGGGCGACGGCTCGCGCAGCACATAGCCGCGGCCCCAGACTGTCTCGATATAGTTGCGGCCGCTCGACGCCGTCGCCAGCTTCTTGCGCAGTTTGCAGATGAAGACGTCGATGATCTTGAGCTCCGGCTCGTCCATGCCGCCGTAGAGATGGTTGAGGAACATCTCTTTGGTCAGCGTAGTGCCCTTGCGGAGCGAGAGCAGTTCCAGCATCTGATATTCCTTGCCGGTCAGATGCACCCGCGCTCCGTCGACTTCGACCGTCTTCTGATCGAGGTTGACGGTGAGGTCGCCGGTGATGATCACCGACTGCGCGTGTCCCTTTGAACGACGCACGATGGCGTGAATCCGGGCGACGAGTTCGTCCTTGTGGAACGGCTTGGTGAGGTAGTCGTCGGCCCCGTGGCCAAGCCCTTTGACCTTGTCCTCGATGCCGGCCATCCCGGACAGGATCAGAATGGGAGTCTTGATCTTGGTGACGCGGAGCGAGCGCAGCACCTCGTAGCCGGACATGTCGGGCAGATTCAGGTCAAGCAGGATGATGTCGTAGTCATAGAGCTTACCGAGGTCGATCCCCTCCTCGCCGAGGTCGGTGACATAGACGTTGAAGTTCTCCGACTTCAACATCAGTTCGATGCTCTGCGCGGTCGCTGTATCGTCTTCGATCAAAAGTACCCGCATGTTAGGCTCCCCGCCTCGCCCATCGCTTCATGACCGCGGTTATGTACGTCGCTTCCATGCCGAATCCCCTCCGGCGAGGCCTCGGGCTGATTCGAATTGAACACTGACCGCGATTGGTTAACAAACCATGATTCATTTGCGCAAGTCCCCTGACCGGGTGCTGAATGATATTAGTAACAATTTGATAAGAAAAGGTATTTCACGAAAATAAAAATTAACGCATCACATCAACAATCGATCCTAACAGATTCATCGGATTCGCGGTTCGGCGACAAGGTTGAAAAGCGAGATCCCGCCGTGGAATGCCACGAAAAGATTTTCCCCGCCGCACGTCCCGGCCGAAGCCAGATTGTTAACGACCCGGGTAAATGAACTGCTAACGCCGCACCCACGTCCACTTTCGCCGTCCGCCAGAAACTTGATCACCCAAGCCACGGCCCCATCCGCCCCTGACGTAAGAAAGGAGAAACCTTCCTCATGCATCGTGCAACCGTCTCGTAGTGGTGAGGAGAGGACGGCGACGTCCTCGCGCGTCGAGGTTTGTAAGGAGTGCGCCTAAAATGAAGTCGCGGGACACGCTTATTCGTCTGAAGCGCTTTCACCTCGAGGAGAAGCGCCGCCGGGTTCGGCAGATCGAGACGATGGTGGCCGAATTTACACGCATGACTGGCGACCTCGATCGCGAGATCGCCAACGAAGAGAAGCGCGCTGGCATCACCGACCCCACGCATTTCGCCTATCCGACCTACGCCCGCGCGACATCGGTCCGACGCGACAACCTCAAGAGCTCGATTACCGAGCTTCAGGGCCAGATCGAAGAAGCGAAGGCCGCGCAGGAGGAAGCCGAGGCCGAACTGCTCAAATTCGAGACGCTGGAAGTGCGCGACAAG
>Ga0335073_10013600_pt1 | contig 11412 bp, 9 predicted proteins | sample Lox_Sample_22_FD_207093 | JGI IMG/M metagenome (GOLD analysis project Ga0335073, IMG submission 207093) | Soil microbial communities from Loxahatchee National Wildlife Refuge, Florida, United States - Lox_Sample_2.2 | ecosystem: Environmental > Terrestrial > Soil > Wetlands | place: USA: Florida... | reverse complement strand
GAGAAGTTGTCGCGGAAGGGGTTGAGGTCGAGGCTGTGGATTCGACTCAGCCGGAGGCGACGGCTGCTGTCGGAAATGAGCCGGCTGTCACGGTGGAGAGTGGTCCTTCGATTGAGGAGGCCGCGAGCGCGGCGCCGGTGGAGACGAAAGCGGAGGAAGTTGCCGCTCCGAAAAAGAGACTGTTCTGGTCGGCGGCGTTAACGGCGGCGAGTGAGGCGGAAAAGGCTGAAGGGGATCAGAGCCACGTGCCTCCGGTGCTGCGCGGGCTGAGCAAGTGCTCGGCGTGCGGATTCCCGATTTCCGGCGGGCGGGTGCTGTGCGTGGAGTGCGAAGAAAAGAAATGGCGCGGGCAATTGCCGCGGCCGCAGGCGCGTGCCGTGGCGGTGGAGACGACGACAAAGCCCCAGGCATTTGCGGCGGCGGCTCATGCGACGGCGAGCGCGGCTTTGCCGATGCGAGGAGCAGCGTCGCCGGCGAATGTCGAGGCGCCGAAGAGTGTGACTCCGGAGCCGGCCAAGGCGGCGCTGGCCAGTGAACCTGTCCCGGCGGCTGCCGTGGAGAGTGCGGCGCCCGAGGTGGTGTTCAGCGGCGGGCTCGAGCCTACACAATCGTGGCTGGGAAGAAACAAGTACGTAGTGGGAGTGCTGCTCATTGTTGCCGCGGCGGTGGCGGCGTTCCTGACGCTGCGATAGCGGAAGTTGATCTGACCTGACGAAATCCCTTAATTTCATGAGTTCCCGGCCCGAGGGCCGGAGTTTGCCTTGTCAAGCCCCCGGCGAAGCGGATTTTCGTGTATCGCATTGATTTTATGGAGAAAAAATTCCGGGGAAGGCTTTCCGGTTTGCCCTGCACGATTTGATATTCTGAACTTAGAGAGGGAAAAGGGCGCAGGCTGCCGCGGTTTTGACGAGAAAGCGAGCCGGAACGCGCGTTCTCTCTGGCGCGAAGAGTGCGCCTGCCGAACCCCGCGAAAGCCTTGACAACAGGGGCCAGTCTGCTAGAGTTCCGAAGAAGGTTTCGAACCCGAGTCCTGATTTGCAGGTGCCCAGGCTTATGAAAAATGTCTACGAAGTATTGCGGCAAAAAGAGATGGAACTGACGCGGCTGGAGAAGGAAGTGGAGGCGCTGAGGCTGGTGGCTCCGCTGCTTTCGGAGGAAAAAGAGAGCGCGACGGAGATCAAACCGGCGCTGGCGACGGCAGTGAATGGCCCGCAACCGACGACGCGGATAGGAGTTCCGACGTCGGCGACGATTCCGCCGCCGCAGCCGGTGCGCGCGGCCGGTTGGGAAGACACGGCGAAACGCTGGCCGTAGAAAGCCCGCTGGTTCCAGTGATGGCGCGATGAGGCATCAGTTTGACAGCCCGGGATTCGTCCCGGGCTGATGTGTATCAGGGCGGTTTTGGTGCGAGGAGGTGCGTGATGAGAATAGCGATGTGTTTGCTTGCGGCACTGATGCTGGTGGGCGTGGCGGCGGCGAAGGATCCGATGACGGGAACGATTGTTTCGGAAAGCTCGGTGGCCTGCGGCTCAGAGGCGAAAGGGAAGAAGTCGGTCGAGATGATGTGCCAGGAGTATGTGATACGCACAGGAGCGACTGAGTATCATGTACGGCAGGAAAAAGAGGCGCACAAGGAATTGATCCCGGTGAATGCGGCAGTGGAGTTGACGATCAGCAAGGACAAGATGAAGTTCAAGGTAAATGGAAAAAGTTATGAGATGCTGATTGTGTCGGAGTCGGCGGCGGCGAAGTAGCAGGGTCTCAGGGCTCCGCCCCTACACAAGCCCGGGCAAAAGCAGATTCCTCCTGGCTCGCGGAGCTCGCGCGGCGGAATGACAACGGTTGACGGGGGCAGTCGCTTCGCGAGGGCGGAGGAATGCCTCCGCCCCTATATACAAGCCCGGGCAAAAGCAGATTCCTCCCGGCTCGCGGGGCTCGCGCATCGGAATGTCAACGGTTGACGAGGGCGGTCGCTTCGCGAGGGCGAAGGAATGCCTTCGCCCCTACACAAGCCTGAGCAAAAGCAGATTCCTCCCGGCTCGCGGAGCTCGCGCGGCGGAATGACAACGGTTGATGAGGGCGGTCGCTTCGCGAGGGCGAAGTAATGCCTCCGCCCCTACACAAGCCCGGGGCAAAAGGCAGATTCCTCCCGGCTCGCGGGGCTCGCGCGGCGGAATGACAACGGTTGACGGGGGCAGTCGCTTCGCGAGGGCGGAGGAATGCCTCCGCCCCTATATACAAGCCCGGGCAAAAAGCAGATTCCTCCTGGCTCGCGGAGCTCGCGCATCGGAATGACAACGGTTGACGGGGGCAGTCGCTTCGCGAGGGCGGAGGAATGCCTCAGCCCCTATATACAAGCCCGGGCAAAAGCAGATTCCTGCCGGCTCGCGGGGCTCGCGGCGGAATGACAACGGTTATCCCCCCGCAATTTCTTTTCGGCTGAGGCAGACTAGGCGGCGATCTCGCGGAGAGCAGCGAGCAGGCGGTCGACTTCGCCGGCGGTGTTGTAGTGCACGAGGCCGATGCGGAGGAATCCCCCGGACTTTTCGACATCGAGATGCTCGGTGAGGTTGAGGGCGTAGTAATTGCCGTCCCAGGTGAAGATGCCGCGCTCGCCGAGTTTTGTGGCGAGTTCGAGCGGCGAGTGGTTTTCGATGCGAACCGCAAATGTGCCGCAGCGTTCGTGGAAGCGCGCAGGGTTGGTGATGCCGTAGAGCTTTGCGCCGGGAATCTGGTTCAATCCGGCGATGAGCTGCGCGGTCAGCGCGCTCTCGTGTGCGTGGATGGCGGCGTAAGCGGCTTCGATGGCGGCGCGACGCGATGTGCCGGAATTCCCACCCTCCGCAAAAGACGCCGAAGGGTGAGGCAACCGTGAGGCTTGAAGTGTCTGGCGGCCGAGGTCGGCGATGTAGTCCACACAGGCAGTAATTCCCGCGATGCACTCGTGATTGAGCGTGCCCCACTCCCAGCAATTTGGAATCGCGTTTGTATTGGGACGAACCTTGTAGGGGCGAATGCGCTTGAGGTGCTCGCGCTTGCCGTAGAGAACGCCCATGTGCGGTCCGAAGAATTTGTAGGTCGAGCAGGCGAGAAAATCGCAGTCGAGCGCGGCAACGTCGATGAGGCCGTGGGGCGCGTAGTGGACGGCGTCGACGTAGGCGAGGGCTCCGGCGGCGTGGGCGAGTTCGACGATTTTCCTGACCGGGTTGATGGTGCCGACGGCGTTGGACGCGTAGCCGACGGCGACGAGCTTTGTTTTTTTCGTGATCTTCGAGGCGAGGTCACCGAGATCGAGCGTGCAGTCGGCGTCGTGAATTTCGGCGATGCGGACGGTGATGCCGCGATCGTTTTTTTGGCAATCTTCAGCCATGGCGATCCAGGGAGAAAAATTGGCGTCGTGATCGAGGCGGGTGACGAGGATTTCGTCGCCGGGGTTGAGCTCGCGGCCAATGGCGCGGCTCATGGCGAAGGTGAGCGTGGTCATGTTGGGGCCGAAGACGATTTCGTCGGAGGCGCAGTGCAGGAAGTCGGCCATGGCGGCGCGAGCTTCGGCGATCATGGCGTCGGTGTGGCGGCTGGTCGAGTAGGCTCCGCCGGTGTTGGCGTTGTTGCGGCGCAGGTAGTTCGAGATGGCGTCGATCACGCGCTGCGGCACTTGCGTGCCGCCGGGGCCGTCGAGGAAGGCGGCGGGGTGGCCATTGACAGTCTGGGCGAGCGAGGGAAATTGCGCGCGGATGGAGGCGAGGTCGAGGGCGGGAGCGAGGGTGGAAGTGGTCGGCATGATGGTCTGACTATTTTCTATCATGGGGCGAAATTGCGCGATGGCGAAGGTTGGGTGGTTGCTGCGCGGATGAAATCGGCCAGCATTCCATAGGCTGTGGCGTACAAGCCGGGATTTTCTTCGGTGATGGCGAGGCCGGGGAAAATATCGGTTTCGAAATAGAGATAAGAGGACGAGCCGGAGATGCGGGCCATGGGCTCGGAGGCGCGGACTTTTTCCGGGGCGACGCTGGCCTCGACTCCCTTGGCTGTGCGGCGAGCGCGGCAGACAAGTTTGAAGGGCCAGCCGTCGCGGCGGGCATTGCGCAGCGCCTGCGGGGTGAGGTCGCGGATGCCATCGCGCGCGATCTGATCGATGCGAATAGGAACATCGTTTGCGTTCGGCAACATGAGCACGTTGATTAGGGCGGCGGTTTTGACGGCGGCGTCCCATCCGTCGATGTCGTGAGAGGCGTCGGTTTCGGCGATGCCGAGTTCTTGCGCTTTCTTCAGCGCCTCCTCGAAGCTCAGGCCGTCTTCCATGTGGGTGAGGATCACGTTGGTGGTGGAGTTGAGGATGCCGTGAAATCCGTGGAGATGGATAGCGGGAAGCTGGTCGAAGAGCGAGAAGATGGGAACGCCGTCCATTACGGTGGATTCGAAGAGAAATCTCCTGCCCTGTTTCGCGGCGAGGTCGCGGAGTTCGCGGTAGGCGTGGACGATCGGTCCTTTATTGGCGGTGATGGCGTGAGCGCCGTAAGCGAGGGCGGCGCGGATGTGGGTGATGGCAGGCTGGCCGGTAGCGACGTTGAGAGATGTTGCTTCGAAGAGAACGTCGGCGCGGGCGGCGGAGAGCCAGGAGTCGAGCTCAGCGGCTAAAGCCGCATGATCTTTTGCGGCATTTTCGGCGCGGCTGAATCCGCGCCCTTTCAAATTGGAGCCGGGCTGTTTCGGATCAGAAGGGCGGAATGGGTCAATCAGGAATGATGAATCGAATCCTTTTTCGTCGGCGATCCAGCCGAGGCGGCGGGAGGCGACGCCGGTGATGCGGAAACAAATTCCGTAGCGTTCGCGCAATTCTTCGGCGCGGTCGTTGAGGAGCCGAACGAGCGTGCGGTTGACGTTGCCGAATCCGAGGAAGCAGAGGTTGTAGATGCGAATGAGAGCCCTCCCGGAGTGATGTTAACCCAGCGGGCTTCCCTCGCGGTTGGGATCCCTCGCGCAGTGCGCTGTCAAATGCAAAACCCCACCCCAGGGCAAAAGGCGAAGGGTGGGGCACTCGAATCCCACGTCTGGCAAAAGCGGCGAGACGTGGGGCACCCTTTATCCCATCACGGTGGTGTGTTCGGGCTTGATCTTGTAGAGTACGCGGACTTCGCCGGGCTGGCCGTAGGGATACTTGTCGACGCCGAGATATTTCTTGGCCATCTTATCGATGTGGGCGGAGGCGCCGTCTTCGGTGATCTCAACGACGCGGCCACGAATCTCGAGATAACGGTAGGGGTTTTCAGGATCGATGATGGCGAGCGAGACGCGGGGATCGCGGCGGACGTTGCGGTCTTTCTGGCGTCCTTTGGCGGAGTTGAAGATGACGTGCTCGCCGTCGAAGTCGCACCAGACGGGAGTGACCTGCGGGCGGCCGTCGGGCATGAGGGTGGCGAGCGAGGCGAAGGCGCGCTTCTGAAAAAGATCTTTGTATTTATCGGGGATGGCTTGCGACATGAGTGCCTCCGAAATTGAAATCCAGCAGAATTATAGACTGCGGAACGCAGAATATCTTCCCCGGCGAGGAAGCGAAGGCGCGGAGGGAATTGCCGCGGCAGCTCGAAAGTTTGCGGAGTTTTGCTTTAGAATGGCGCCCTTGCCGACCGGGCTGAGGAAAAATCTAAGAACTTTGGGAAATGCGATGACCATTCAATGTGGAGTTTCCAGGAAACGATGCTTCGTTCTTACGCTGTCGATTGTCTTGGTGGTCGCGATGATGATGGTTGCGATGACCGCCGGGGGTCAATCGTCAGCGCAGAAGTATCCGCCAACGATTGTGTTTATGACGGATTTCGGAGTGGTCGATGATTCGGTGGCGCTGTGCCGGGGAGTGATGTATTCGATCATGCCTGACGTGCGCATCGTAGATTTGACGCACGAGGTCACGCCGTTTTCGATTCTGGATGGGGCGCGCTTCCTGTATGGGGCGACCCCGTATTTTCCGGCGGGGACGGTGTTTGTGGTGGTGATCGATCCGACGGTGGGGAGCACGCGGAAGGCGATTGTGGCGCACTCGAAGCGCGGGCAATATTTCGTGCTGCCGGATAACGGCCTGATGACGCTGGTCGAGCAGCGGGACGGGATCGACGCGGTGCGGGTGATCACGAATACGGACTGGATGATCGGCGGGAAAATGTCGTCGACATTTCACGGCCGCGATATTTTTTCGCCGGTGGGCGCGCACATGGCGCGGGGAGACGACTGGACGACGGTCGGTCCGGAGATGCCGGTGAAAGACCTGGTGCGGCTGGATCTGAAGATCGCGAAGGTCGACGCGAACGGACTGGAGGCGACCGTAATTGCGACCGATGGTCCGTTCGGCAACCTGGTGACAAACGTGGACGCGGATGATTTTCTGAAGCTTGGGTACCAGCGCGGGCAGGATGTTCCGGTGAAGGTTGACGGCAAGGAGATGAAGATTCCTTTCGTGCGGACGTTCAGCGATGTGCCGCTGAACCATCCGTTGTTGTATATCGATTCGCGCGGGCGCCTGGCGCTGGCGGTGAATCAGAATAGTTTTGCGGCGACGTACGGGATCAAGCCACCGGTGGCGCTGGTGATTCCACGGGCGAAGTGAGATTCTTTCGCCCCTGCGGGGCTTGAATCATTCGGGAAACGGACACCCACGGCTTACGCCGTGGGCTGGATTCTTAGGCCGCTGCGCGGCGGGAAGGAGATTCCTCGCGCCGGAAACGAGGCGCTCGGAATGACAACCGGAAAGCATCGAGGAACGCTTTCTACGCTGCGCGGCGGGAAGCAGATTCCTCGCGCCAGAAATAAGGCGCTCGGAATGACAAGCGAAAAGCATTGACGAACGCTTTCTGCGCTGCGCGGCTGCCGAGAAGCAGATTCCTCGCGCCAGAAATAAGGCGCTCGGAATGACAACCGGAAAGCATCGAGGAACGCTTTCTACGCTGCGCGGCGGGAAGCAGATTCCTCGCGCCAGAAACGAGGCGCTCGGAATGACAAAATCTGCTTCACAATCTCCCGCTCGGAATGACAAGGAATCATTATTGAGGAATATTTCCTGCGATGCGGGGAAGGATGGCGCGCAGGAGTGATTCGAAAGTCGACTTCACGCGCTCTCCGGTTTCCATGACTTCGGCGTGGGAGAGCGGTTGGTCGAGAATTCCGGCCGCCATGTTCGTGACGCAGGAGATGGCAAGAACCTCGAGTCGCATGTGACGTGCGGCGATGACTTCGGCGACTGTCGACATGCCGACCAGGTCGGCGCCGATGCGACGCAGATACTCGATCTCGGCGGGAGTTTCGTAGCTGGGACCGAGCAGCGCGGCATACACGCCTTCGTGCAGCATGATGCCTTGGCGGTCTGCCTCTTCGCGGGCAATCTCGCGGAAGGCGCGCGAGTAGGCGTGCGTCATATCGGGGAAGCGGACGCCGAAGCGGTCATCGTTGGGACCGACGAGGGGATTGGATCCCTGCAGGTTGATGTGGTCGCGGATGAGGACGAGGGCGCCCTGCCCGTAACTGAGATTGATGCCTCCGGCGGCGTTGGTGAGAACGACGGCGCGAATGCCCATGCGGGCGAAAACGCGGATGGGAAACACGACCTGCTGTGGGGAGTATCCCTCATAGAGGTGGACGCGGCCCTGCATGGCGGCGACGGGGACCTGGCCGGCGTTACCGATGACGAGTTGCCCGGCGTGGCCGATCGCGGTGGATTGAGGAAAGTAGGGAAGGTCGGCGTAGGGGACGCGGGTGGCGTCGGTAAGCGTGTCGGCGAACGCGCCGAGACCGGAGCCGAGAACGAGTCCGACCTTAGGGCGAAGAGAGGTGCGGGAGACGAGTTGCGCGACGGAATCAGCGAGAGAGAATTGGTCGGTCATTAAGCTTCTCAGAAGTTCATTTCGAATTCCGCGAACTCATGTTCCAGTTTCCATTGTTCGCGGGCGTGTTCATTGGCAGAGAGGAACTTCGCACATCCCGCAGAAGGCTTGTCGCTCCCGAGGAGATCGGCTGAGCAGGCTGCGACCGGCTTGAATGATCCCCTGGTGTCCGACCAAAGACCTTGCCCGGGCAGGAAGCTGTGCTCGAGGCTCTGGCGCGTCATGCGCTTCAACTCTGTGTAGGACAGGTGGTAGGTTTCGACGGCGCGGAGATATTCGTGCGTCATGTCGGAGCGGGAGACGCCCTCGTCGTCGGTGGAGATCGCGACGGGCACGCCGTACTTTATGTATGCAAGCAGCGGATCGTCGTCGCCGCTGACGCCGAGGATTTCGTCGTTGGAGGTGAGATTGATTTCGACCAGCACGTTTTTCGCGGCCATTTCCTTGAGCAGCGCGATGGGATGGTTCTCAGACATGACGGAGACACCGTGGCCGATGCGCTCGGCGTGTCCGCGATCGATGGAGGCGCGGATGTGAAAGGAAAGATCCTCGGGCTTGACCAGTCCCATGGCGAGTTCGCCGGCGTGGAGAGTGATGTGAACCTTGGGATAGACGCCGTGGAGGTAATCGATCATGGCCATGTGCTGGTTGAAGTCGTGAAGGGGAACATACCAGTCTTCGGGCATGACGAGATTGAAGCCGACGAAGCGGGGATCGGAGGAGGCGAGTTCGAAGCCGAGAAGGATTTCGGCGAAGACGGCCTCGCGCGGCAGTCCGCGAAGAACCTGGTAAAGATAACGAACGGTGAGGTTGCAGCCGGGTTCGGCGGAAGGCGTTCCACATTTCAACAGGGCGCGGGCGTGAGCGTCGTCTTCGGCGAGCGTCTTGCTGGTGGCGGCTGCGATTTCCTTGAGTCCGCCGGCGAGAAGCTTTTCGCGGAGCTTTGAAAAATCGTCGTCCCACCCGATTTTCATGCCGAGTTGCGCGGAGGCCATGCCGTCGGCGGTGTGCATGAACTCGATGTATTGGACGTGCTCTTTGGCGGCGCGGTTGATGACGCCGGCGATGGAGTCGGCCACGTGGGTGTCGGCCGCGAGCTCGAACTTATCGAAGGTGGCGAAGAAATGATCGTGGCCGGATTCGTCTCCGGGGCGCCAGTTGCGCATCGACCAGGCGTCGATGATCTGGTTATAGAGAATGGTGTCGTCGTAGGCGCAGCGGATGGCAGGCTTGGGAGTGTAGTGTTCGCAGCGATCGCAGGGCGGGGCGAGCAGGCGGGAGGTGGTGCGGTCGACGCAGTAATTATCGGCGGCGGCGTAGTCGATGAGATCTTCGGCGTAGATGGAGCCGGAGAGATGGTTGTGCAGGTCTCCGCCTTTCGGCATGTCATGCAGGAAGGCGAGAAGCAGGGAAGGCTGGCTGCGGATGGAGTCGAGGTAGCGCGCGGTCTTTGTCTCAGAAGTCTGGGCGACGGCGATCGACGAGAAAGCGATGGTGAACGCGAGAGAAACGCAGCAAACGCGGCGCACGAGCATGCCTCCGGGAATGTGACATTGTAATGCGACGAGGGGCTAAGGGCGAGTGCGCGAGCAAGGCGCGACTCAATCCGACAAGGAAGCGAGCCAATCTACAGCAGAGGAGCGACCCTGGCAGAGCCGGGCACACGCGGCACGAGGGGTCTGCTAGAGTGTTTTGGTATGGCGCTTGCTTCGACGAAAACGACTCGCAGTTTTGCCAGCGACAATAATGCGGGAGCGCATCCGGAGATTCTGGAGGCGATTGCGCGGGCCAATGAAGGCCATGTGGTGGCGTACGGGGACGACCGTTACACGCGGTCGGCGGTGGCCAAATTCGAAGAGCACTTCGGCCCGGGTATCGACGTTTTCTTTACCTTCAATGGGACCGGGGCGAACGTGCTGGGATTGCAGGCGCTGTGCCGGACGTATCAGGCGGTGCTGTGCAGCGACTATGCGCACATTTATACGGATGAATGCGGAGCGCCGGAAAAACATTTGGGCTGCAAGCTGATTCCGCTGGCGCACAAGGATGGAAAGATTACGGTGGAGTCGGTGCGGCATGCCTATCACGGAATTGGCGACCAGCACCACGTGCAGGCGCGGGTGATTTCGATTACCCAGTCGACGGAGATGGGCACGGTCTACCAGCCGGAAGAAGTCCAGGCGCTGGCGCGGTTCGCGCACGAGCATGAGATGTTCCTGCACATGGATGGGGCGCGCATTGCGAATGCCGCGGCCAGCCTGGGTCAGACGCTGCGGCAGGCGACGCGCGATCTGGGCGTGGATGTGCTGTCGTTTGGCGGAACGAAGAACGGGATCATGGGCGGAGAAGCGGTGGTGTTCTCGAACCGCGGGCTCAGCGCCGACTTTCTTTACCTGCGAAAGCAGGGGATGCAACTGGCGTCGAAGATGCGATTCATCGCAGCGCAGTTCGAAGCGCTGCTGACCAACGATTTGTGGCGGCGCAGCGCGGAACATGCCAACCGGATGGCGCGGATCCTGGAAGCCGAAGTGCGAAGGATTCCGCAGGTGCGGATTGTGTGGAAGGTGGAAGCGAACGGAGTGTTCGCGCAGATTCCCCGGCATGCGATCGAGAAGATCAAGGAGCGGTACTTCTTTTATCCGTGGATCGAAGAAGAGAACATCGTGCGTTGGATGTGCTCGTTCGATACCACGGAGGAAGATGTGCGCGAGTTCGCGCAGGTGGTAGCAGAGGCGGTAAAGGGCTGAGGCCAGAGGGCCTACAGAGCTATTGATTTTTGCCTTGGCGTTGAATAGATTGGCCTTCACTAGGCGGATGTCCTCGTCCGAGCCGAGGGGAAGAATCCAGGAGTCGTCATGAACGGGAAGTGGTCGGGCATCTTCGTTTTGGTCATGGTGGGAACGGCGCTCGTGAGCGTTTCGTGCGCGCACAACCAGCAACTGGTGTCGATTGCGATACAGCCGCAGGTAGAGACGTTTGGCGCGTCGAACGTTCCGGTCGGGCAGGACGCGGGGCTGAACGTGCAGCTGAGAGCGCTGGGAACATATATTCATCCGCCGGTGACGAAAGACATTACGAACCAGGTGACGTGGGCGTCGAACGATACGCAGATGATGACGGTGGATTCGACGGGCCTGCTGACGGCTACGGGGGTGACCTGCGGAGGCACGCTGGTTTCTGCGACGGTAACGACGAATTCGAGCGAGGGAGGTATCTCGTCGTCGGGGTCGATTGTGACCGGATACATGACGGGGAACGTGGTTTGCTATACGGGGACCAACGGTGGAGGCGGGATTGGGCCGGCGCTGACCGCGACCTTTGATGGAAACGGATCGGGAAACGTGACCAGTAATCCGGCGGGCGTGAGCTGCGCGAGTCCCTCGGCTTGCGTCGGCCAGTTTGAGACGGGGACGCTGGTGACGCTGACTGCGACTCCGATTGGAACATCGGTATTTGGAACGTGGACGGGCTGCGACTCCTCGCCGACAACGAATCCCTGCACTTTGACGATGACGGAAAACCGCACGGTCACGACGACGTT
>Ga0335073_10013599_pt1 | contig 11412 bp, 9 predicted proteins | sample Lox_Sample_22_FD_207093 | JGI IMG/M metagenome (GOLD analysis project Ga0335073, IMG submission 207093) | Soil microbial communities from Loxahatchee National Wildlife Refuge, Florida, United States - Lox_Sample_2.2 | ecosystem: Environmental > Terrestrial > Soil > Wetlands | place: USA: Florida... | reverse complement strand
TACTCACCCGTTCGCCGCTCGAGTACCCCGAAGGGCCTTTCCGCTCGACTTGCATGTGTTAAGCACGCCGCCAGCGTTCGTCCTGAGCCAGGATCAAACTCTCCATTGAATGTCTATATGCAACCGCTGGCACGCTCCGAAGACCGGCCGTGCGGACTGCTGACAAAAGAGATGCCTCGTCCGGCTGGCGAACCAACCATGGAGACGATCTTGGCGTTTCCGTCATGTGGGCCAGGCCGTTAACGGCCAGACCCGACGGGGGTTGTGCATGTGCACTGGCTTTTAGCACGCTGTTGAGTTCTCAAGGAGCGGACGCACACCGTCGAAGATCTTTCAATCTTGCCCGGGGCAACCCTGCTAACTTACCGGTTTAACCCGGTGTTGTCAACCTACTTCGTAAAACTTGTCTTGCTTCGTTACTCGTTGTACATCAAGCATACCCTCACCTTGCCATCCAGATACCCGGGATGTACGTACTGGGAGGGATCCTGCCGTGTCCCGTGGTCTGCCGTCGCCCTGCGGGCTGTCCGGGCTGACCGGGGCAAGACGAAACTGTAGGCAGCTAAGGGGATGTAGTCAAATCGCGGTTCGGGCGTGACGGGGGCGGATCGGGGCTCAGCCGCCCGCCGACGCGGGGGGACCGCCGGGCGGCGGGCCAGTCGGCCGGGGTGCCGCACGCCGCCCGGCGACCATGCGGCGGAGTCCGTCAAGTCGCTTTTGGGCTGGTCAGCTGGGCTTCGCGGCCGACAACGGTAAGGCCAGGGCTTCGTCGGCTTCCCGCCCCCGGTAATTCATACGGCAGACAACTTCGGGCAATCCGCAAGCCGAACGGGCATGATCACTCATGATGTTGATCACATCGCCCATAGCTCAACAGATCAAAATTTCGCCCGTTTTGAGGCTCGATATCACCCATCGCAGATTGGCTGACGGGCCGCTGCGAGGTGACGGCTGAACTGAGACAGTTTTCAGCACGCTCGGCGGCTACATCCACGCGGCTGCGCACCCAATTCGGCGCACCGACCGCGCCAAGGCATCGACCGAGACGGTTCCCCGCGGGCACACGCTGGACAAACGCGCCGTGCGCGTCGCGTGCGGGACCCGGATCCCGCCGACCGTGGGCCGCTGCGCTGGCGGCAGCATGAGGCGGACCGCCACGGCGATCCGGTGCCGGGATCGGCCGTCCGCCCCGCGAATCGGACCGAACCCGGGGAGCTGGACGGCCGCGCGAGACCGCTGTCGGCCCCGAAGCAGGCATCTCTCGCGCAGCCATATAACCCAGAGATACATAACGAATCCAGCACGATTATTTACCGCCGGCCCGAACGCCCGCGCCCGAAGGCCTGGCGTCCGCCCTCACAGCCGCCCGCCAGCACCCGCCCAGGCAGCTCCCGAGCTGGTGACAAGGATCATCTGGCGGCAAGCCGCACGCAGGAGAGACTCAAGGACGGGCGGGCTCGGGGACGGCCGAAAGGAAGCGCGGACCGGCAGCCAAAATAATGGCGACCGGCCCTGGGCTCAGCCGGGTTGTAGCTCGGCGCCGGCGACGGTTCGCTTGCCGCGCCGGAGCACGAGGAACCTGCCGTGCAGCAGGTCGCCGGGCTGCGGCACCGCATCCTGGTCGGTCACCTTGTCGTTGTTCAGGTAAGCGCCGCCCCCGGCGATCGCCCGGCGGCCCGCGGACTTACTCGACACGATTCCTGCCGCGGCCATCAGGTCGGCCACCGTCGGCAACGGCTGGCCGGGCTCCAGGGCGACCGACGGGATCTCGGCGAGCGCCGCGCGCATGGTCCTCTCGTCCAGCGCCCGCAGATCCCCCTGGCCGAACAGCGCCTCGCTGGCGGCAACGGCGCGGGCGTACTCCTCGGCTCCGTGCACCAGGGTGGTGACGTCCTCCGCCAGCACCCGCTGGCCGACGCGCGCGGCCGGCCGCTGCGCCGTCTCCCGCTCCAGTTCCTCGATCTCCTCGCGGCTGCGGAACGTGAATACCCGGAGCAGGCCCGGAACCTCCGCGTCGGCCCTGTTGATCCAGAACTGGTAGAACGCGTAGGGGCTCATCAGGTCCGTGCTCAGCCAGACCGCTTCGCCCTCGGTCTTGCCGTACTTGGTCCCGTCGGGCTTTGTGATGAGCGGGATCGCCAGGGCGTGCACCACGTCTCCGGTGACCCGCCTGATCAGGTCCACGCCCGACACCAGGTTGCCCCACTGGTCGCTGCCGCCGATCTGCAGCGAGCATTCGTGGCGCTGATGCAGTTCCAGGAAGTCGTAGGCCTGCAGGATCTGATAGCTGAACTCGGTAAAGCTGATCCCTCCGGCGTCGAGCCTGGCCCTGACCACCTCACGGGAGAGCATCTGATTGACCGGGAAGTGCTTGCCGATGTCGCGCAGGAAGTCCAGGGTCAGCAGGTTCTCGGTCCAGTCCATGTTGCTGACCAGCGTGGCGGTCGCCGGGCCCGGCGCGAAGTCCAGGAACCGGCCGAGCTCGTCCCGGATCCGCTCAACCCAGCCGGCCACGACCTCGCGCGAGTTCAGCACCCGCTCCGTCGACTTCCCGCTGGGATCGCCGATCAGCCCGGTGGCGCCGCCGACCAGCCCGATGGGCCGGTGACCGGCCAACTGCAGCCGGCGCATGGTCAGCAGCAGCGCCAGGTGGCCAATGTGCAACCCGGGGCCCGTGGGGTCGAATCCGGCATAAAAGGTGATCTGACTGGCGTCCAGGGCCTTCCGCAGGTCGTCCAGGTCGGTGTGCACGGCGATCAGGCCGCGCCAGTTCAGCTCATCGATGATGTCGGTCACTGAGGAATCGTCCCACCTTCCCCGTCCTGGCCGGTAACCGGTTTCTGCGTAGGCCGGCGCGGAGCGTACGCGCGGTACGGCGAGACGGTCGGATCCCCGGTGATCCAGTACCGCCAGGGCCTGTCAGCGGCGCGGCTGATGCCCACCCTCGGACCGCGGCTGATGCGCGCCGGGGAAACTCGGTCCGGCGCGGCGATGGCGAGCAGCGACGAGGCCGGGACGGTCGCGTCGGTGCCGTCCTGCGAGCGATCCACGGCCAGCGCCTCGCAGAGCCGGGCAGGCCCGCGGGCCAGATCGACCTCGCGCAGCGGGGCGCGGGAGGCGCGCGCGGAACGTCCGGGGCGAGCAAGCCGACCGGAGCGCCGGGCCGTGGCCAGAGCCACCCCTTCGATCACCCGGCCGGCCCGCAGCAGTACGGCCGCGGGACCGGGCTGCCCCTCGCAGACCAGGTTCATGCAGAAGTGCATGCCGTAGGTGAAATATACGTACACGTGCCCTGCCGGGCCGAACATCACCGCGTTGCTGGCCGTCCGGCCGCGATAGGCGTGCGACGCCGGATCGCCCTCTCCGCAGTACGCCTCCACCTCGGTGAGCATGACCGAGACCGGGCCGTCGGCGGTCAAGTGCGTAATTACACATCCCAGCAGATCCGGAGAGACGTCCAGGGACGGGCGCGCGAAAAACTCCCTGGGCAACGGCTCGCGGCTGGGAACGCCGAGGGGATCTGGGTCGCCGCCGGGGGCGGCTGGCCTCTGGCTCACGCCGAACCAGTTAGCCCGCCGCCCAGGCGGCCTGCTTCTCGATGACGGTTCGCAACTGGGCCAGTTGCTCGGCCACCCGGGCCGGAGCGGTGCCCCCCGGGCTCTGCCGCGCGGCGAGCGCGCCGGGCACGGTCAGCACCTCGCGGACGTCGGGGGTCAGGTGCGGCGAGACCCGGGCCAGGTCGGCGTCGCTGACGTCGCCCAGCTCGCAGTCGTGCACCTGGCACCAGACCACCAGGTGCCCGACGACCTCGTGCGCCTCACGGAACGGCACCCCCCGCCGCACCAGCAGCTCGGCGAGGTCGGTGGCCAGCGCGTAGCCGGCGGCGGCGCCGGCCGCGATCCGCTGGGAGTTGAAGCGCAGCGTGCCCACCAGCCCGGCCATCGCGGGCAGCACCAGCAGCAGCGTGTCCACGGCGTCGAAGACCGGCTCCTTGTCCTCCTGCAGGTCGCGGTCGTAGGCCAGCGGCAGGCCCTTGAGCATGGTCAGCAGGCCGGTCAGGCCGCCGATCAGCCGTCCCGACTTGCCCCGGGCCAGCTCGGCAACGTCCGGGTTCTTCTTCTGCGGCATGATCGACGATCCGGTCGCGTACGCGTCATCGATCTCGGCCCAGCCGAATTCGTGCGACGACCACAGCACGACCTCCTCGCCGAGCCGGGACAGGTGCACGCCGAGCAGCGCTGCGGCGAAGCAGAACTCCGCCGCGAAGTCCCGGTCGCTGACCGCGTCGATCGAGTTGCCGAACGCCGCGTCGAACCCGAGCTCGGCGGCGACCGCCTCCGGGTCCAGCGGCAGCGACGACCCGGCCAGCGCCCCGGCGCCGAGCGGGCTCACCGCGGCACGGCGGTCCCAGTCCCGCAGCCGGCCCGCGTCCCGGGCGAATGCCTGGACGTGCGCGAGCAACTGGTGCGCGAGCAGCACCGGCTGGGCGTGCTGCATGTGCGTCATCCCCGGCGCGGGCGTGCCCAGGTGACGCTCGGCCTGGTCGGCCAGGGCGGCCTCGAGCTCGGTGAGCCGGCTGGCGACCAGACGGGCGTGATCACGCAGGTAAAGGCGCAGGTCGGTGGCGATCTGGTCGTTCCGGCTGCGGCCGGCCCGCAGCTTGCCGGCCAGCGAGCCGATCCGCTCCAGCAGGCCGCGCTCCAGCGCGGTGTGAACGTCCTCGTCGGCGGCGGACGGGCGGAACCGCCCGGTGCGGCAGGCCTCGCCCAGGTCGTCCAGGGCGCCCAGCATCTTGGTTAGCTCGGCGTCGTCGAGCAGTCCGGCCTGGTGCAGCACCCGGGCGTGTGCCCGGGATGCGAGCAGGTCATAACCGGCCAGCCGCCAGTCGAACTGCACGCTCACCGACAGCCGGGTCAGCGCCTCGGCCGGGCCGGACTCGAACCGGCCGCCCCACAACCGGACCGGCGGCGTGCGTTCCTCGTCTGCCACGGCTTTCCTCTCGCCTCCCCTGATCGCGGCGCACAGCGTTCCGACACATGCTAGACCTCGCCGCGATCATGGAAGACCGGGCCGGACCCTAGCCGGAGACCTTCCTGTCCCGGTCGGCAGCGATCTTGCTGGGCAGGCCCCAGAGCTCGACGAAGCCCTTCGACAGCCGCTGGTCGAACGTGTCGCCGGTGTCGTAGGTGGCCAGTTCGTAGTTGTAGAGGGCCGCGGGGCTGCGGCGGCCGGTCACGACCGCGCGTCCGCCGTGCAGCCGGAGCCTGACCTCTCCGGTGACGTGCTTCGAGGCCTCCGTCATGAACACCTCCAGCGCACGGTGCAGCGGCGAGAACCACAGCCCGTCGTAGACCAGCTCGGTCCAGCGCTGCTCGGCCTGCCGCTTGAACCGGGCCAGGTCGAGCTCCATGCACACGCTCTCGAGCTCGGAGTGCGCGGCGATCAGGGCGATGGCCCCCGGCGCCTCGTAGATCTCCCGGCTCTTGATCCCGACCAGCCGGTCCTCGACCATGTCGATCCGGCCGATCCCGTGCGCCCCGGCCAGCGCGTTCAGCTCGGTGACAAGCTGCAGCGGGGTCAGCGGCCGCCCGTCGAGGGCCACCGGGAGGCCGTCCGCGAACGAGATCGTGATCTCCTCCGGCTCCTTCGGCAGCGCCGGGTCGCTGGTGTACCCCCAGACGTCGTCGTGCGGCGCCTCCCAGATGTCCTCCAGGTGCCCGGTCTCGCAGCTACGACCCCACAGGTTCTGGTCGATCGAATACGGCGAACGCGACGTGACGTCGATCGGCAGGCCCCTCTCGGCGGCGAACGCGATCGCCTTGTCCCTGGTCATGCCCGAGTCCCGGACCGGCGCCAGGACCTTCACCTCGGGGGCCAGGCAGGCCAGGCCCACCTCGAACCGCACCTGGTCGTTGCCCTTGCCGGTGCAGCCGTGCGAGACCATGCTCGCGCCGTACTCGCGCGCCACCCTGGCCAGGTGCTTGACGATCAGGGGCCGGGACAGCGCCGACACCAATGGGTAGCGATTCATGTACAGGGCGTTGGCGCGCAGCGCGGGCATGCAGTACTCGGCGGCGAACTCCTCGCGCACGTCGGCCACGACGGCGTCGGCCGCGCCGCAGGCCATCGCCCGCTCCCGGATCGTGGCCAGGTCCTCGCCGCCCTGGCCCACGTCGACCGCGAGCGCGATCACGTCGGCGCCGGTCTGCTCGGCGATCCAGCCGATAGCGACCGACGTGTCGAGCCCGCCGGAGTAGGCCAGGACGATTCGTTCTGTCATGGGATTGTTCACCTTTCTGAGTGACCACGGCGGTCGGCCAGCCGCAGCAGCGCGCGGGCCAGGTCCTCTCCGCCGGTCGGATCGCGTGAGATAACCAGCACGGTGTCGTCGCCGGCCACCGTGCCGAGGATGGACGGCCAGCCCGAGTGGTCGAGCACCGAGGCGAGGAACTGCGCCGCGCCGGCCGGGGTCCGCAGGACAACCAGGTTGGCGCTGGCCTCGGCGGTGACCAGCAACTCCGCCGTGACCCGGGCCAGCCGGGCCGATGGCTCCGAGGCCAGGTCGCCGACGGCCGGGATGCCCGGGGTCCGCTGTGCGTCGGCCGGGCTGACCCGGTCGGCCACGTCGGCCACGTCGGCCAGCCCGCCCGGCATCGACCCGGGCCCGCCTGCCGCGCCCGGCAGCGCGTACACCAGCCCGCCGTCGGCGGCGCGCAGCCGGACCGCGCCAAGTTCTTCCAGGTCACGCGACAGTGTTGCCTGGGTGACCCGCACACCGCGCTGGGCGAGCCGTTCGGCCAGTTCCTCCTGGGAGCGGACCGGCGGGCCGGCCTGGCTGAGGATCGCGGCGATCTGCGCGTGCCGCGCGGTCTTGGTCGCCGGGCTTACGGTGCTCACGATGTTTCCTTCACCTGCTTGCCGTGCAGCAGCCAGGTCAGCAGCGCCTTCTGGGCGTGCAGGCGGTTCTCGGCCTGATCCCAGACAACGCTGGCCGGGCCGTCTAGAACCTCGGTTGTGATCTCCGTGCCCCGGTGCGCAGGCAGGCAGTGCAGCACCAGGCAGCCGGGCGAGGCCAGGGCCAGCTTCGGCGCGTCGAGCCGGTATGAGCCGTCCGGGCCGCGCGAGCCGAGCGCAGCCAGCCGGTCCGCCTGCTGCTCGTCCTGGCCCATGGAAACCCAGACGTCGGTGGCCAGGACATCGGCACCATCGCAGGCACTCTTCGGCGTGGTGCTGACCTCGACGCCGCCGCCGGTCTTCCCGGCGATCCGCTCCGCCGCGGCGACGATCGACGGTTCGGGGCGGTATCCGTCGGGCCCGCAGATACGCACCCGCATCCCGGCCGTGGCCCCGCCGAGCAGGTAGGAGTGGGCCATGTTGCTCGAGCCGTCGCCGATGAAGGTGAGGGTCAGCCCGGCCAGGCGCCCGCGGGCCGCCCGGATGGTCTGCAGGTCGGCGAGCACCTGGCAGGGGTGGAAGGAGTCGGTCAGCGCGTTGACCACCGGCACGGGGCTGACCGACGCCATCGCGCCGACCCGGTCCTGGCCGAACGTCCGCCACGCGATCGCGGCGACCTGCCTGCCCAGGACCCGGGCAGCGTCCTCGACCGTCTCGCCCCGGCCGAAATGGGTCATCTGCGTGTCGATGACCAGCGGATAGCCGCCGAGCTCGGCGATGCCGACCGCGAACGAGGTCCGGGTCCGCAGCGACGGCTTGTCGAACAGCACGGCCACGGCGCGGGGACCCGCCAGCGGCTGGTAGCCGAACCGGTCCGCCTTCATCGCGTCGGCGAGGTCGAGCACCTCGGCCTGTTCGGCCGGGGACAGGTCGTCGTCGCGCAGGAAGTGCCGCGGCGAGCTTCCTTCGGGCCCGGCCATCACGCCCCCTGCCCGGCCGGCACGGTGACCGACGACAGGATCGCAGGCAGCTCGGCGATGAACGAGTCAGCCTGCCCGACGCTGAGGATCAGCGGCGGAGCGAGCCGGATCGCGTCCGGCTGCACCGCGTTGACCAGGAAGCCGGCCCGCCGCGCCGCCGCCTCGACCTCGGCCGCCGCGGGGCTGCGCAGCGAGATCGCCCGCCACAGGCCGCTGCCGCGGACGCCTTCGATCAGCGGGTCCTCGATGGCCCGGATCCCGTCCGCCAGCCGCTCCCCTACCTCGCTGACGTTCGCGAGCAGGCCATCCCTCTCGATGGTGTCCAGCACGGCCAGCGCCGCCGCGCACGCGATCGGGTTACCGCCGAACGTGCTGCCGTGATCCCCCTTGCCGAGCGCCGATCCGCATTCGCCGATGCCGACGCAGGCACCGATCGGCAGCCCGCCGCCCAGGCCCTTGGCCAGCGTGATGACGTCGGGGACGATGCCCTCGCGCTGGTACGCGAACCAGGCGCCGGTGCGGCCGACGCCGCTCTGCACCTCGTCGATCACCAGCAGCGCCCCGGCGGCGTCGCAGGCCGCCCGCGCGGCACGCAGGTACCCGTCCGGCGCCGGGATCACGCCGCCCTCGCCCTGGGTCGGCTCGAGGAACACGGCGGCGCAGTCCGGGCCCACCGCGGCACGCAGCGCGTCGGCGTCGCCGTACGGGACAAACCTCACGTCGAACCCGAACGGCGCGAACGGCTCCCTTATCGAGGCCTTCCCGGTCAGCGACAGCGCGCCCATGGTCCGCCCGTGGAAGGAGTGCTCGGCGGCGACGAAGACCGGGCGGCCGGCACCCTGGCGTCGGCGGACCAGTTTGATCGCGGCCTCGTTGGCCTCGGCACCCGAATTGGCGAAGAACACCCGCCCGTCTGCGCCGAGCAAGCGGATAATGCGCTCCGCGAGCCGGACCTCGGGCTCGTGCAGGTAGAAGTTCGAGGTGTGCGCGAGCCTGCCCGCCTGCTCGGTGACGGCCGCCGCGATCGCAGGGTGCCCGTGCCCGAGCGCGCTGACCGCTATGCCGGCCATCAGGTCCAGGTAGGAGTTCCCGTCCACGTCCCAGACCACGCACCCGCTTCCGTGCGACAGCGCCACGGCGGGCATGCCATAGGTCAGCATGATCGCGGCGGCGTACCGGTTTTGCAGTTGCTCCGTGGCGCTCATGCGTTCGCTCCTGGCGGGTCGGCGGACGGGTTGCGGGCGGGCTGGCTGTTGGCGACCGGACCGTCGGCACGCCGGTCCGGGACGACCATGGTGCCGATACCCGACTCTGTGAAGATCTCGAGCAGGATCGCGTGCGGCAGCCGTCCGTCGAGCACGTGCGCCCGGGGAACGCCGCCGCGCACGGCGGTCAGGCAGGCCTGCATCTTGGGGATCATCCCGCCGCCCAGGCCGGGCAGCATGGCGGCCAGGTCGCTGGCGCCGAGCTGGCTGATCACCTCGCCGGGCCGTCCCGCGGCGGCGTGCCCGGCGGCAGCGGCGCCGCCGTCGCCGGGCGGCCAGTGCGCGTACAGGCCCGCCACGTCGGTCAGCAGCACCAGCTTCGCGGCGCCGAGCGCCACCGCGACGGCGCCGGCCGCTGTGTCCGCGTTGACGTTGTAGACCTCGCCGCCCGCGCCATGCGCCACGCTCGAGATCACCGGGATGCGGCCGTCCGCGATCAGTGCCAGGACCGCGCCCGGATCGACGCTGTCGATCGCGCCGACCTGTCCGAGGTCGACGGCGGCGCCGTCCACGGTGGCCACCGCCCTGGAGGCGGTGAGCAGGTTGGCGTCCTCGCCGGACATACCGACCGCGAACGGGCCGTGCCGGTTGATCAGGCCGACCAGGTTCCTGTTCACCTGGCCGGTGAGCACCATCCGGACCACGTCCATCGTCTCCGGGGTGGTCACCCGCAGCCCGCCCGCGAACGTGCTGGGAATGCCCAGCCGGTCCAGGTGCTCGCTAATCTGCGGTCCCCCGCCGTGGACCACGACCGGGCGCAGGCCCGCGTACCGCAGGAACACGACATCCTGCGCGAACGCGAAGCACAGCGCGTCATCGGTCATCGCGTGGCCGCCGAACTTGATCACGACGGTCGCACCGTGGAACCGTTCCAGCCAGGGCAGCGCGTCTATCAGCGTCGCCGCCTTGGCCAGGGCTCCGGTCTCGTTGCCGGTCATCGCGGTCACGTCGAGTACGCCGAGTTCTCGTAGACGTACTGGGCGGTCAAGTCGGTGGTGCGGATCGTGGCCGCGTGCGGCCCGGCCGACAGGTCGATCGTGATGGTCACGTCCCTGGGCTTCAGGTCGACGCCGGACCTGTCGTCGGCCGCGAACCCGTTGCGGCAGACCCAGACCCCGTTGATGGCGACGTTCACGCGGTCCGGCTCGAAGGCCGCGGCCGTGGTCCCCATAGCGGCCAGCACCCGGCCCCAGTTGGGATCCTCGCCGCCGATGGCGCACTTGAGCAGGTTGCACCGGGCAACGGCCCGGCCCACCATCACCGCGTCGCCCTCGCTGGCGGCGCCGGTCACCTCGATGTCGATCGCCTTGCTCGCGCCCTCGGCGTCGAGCTGCATCTGGCGGGCCAGGTCGCCGCAGGCCCGAGTCAGGATTTCGGTGAACTGCCCCGGATCCGGACGGACCCCCGATGCGGCGCTGGCCAGCAGGAGCACCGTGTCGTTCGTGGACATGCACCCGTCGGTGTCCAGCCGGTTGAACGTGACGCCCGCGGCCTCCCTCAGCGCGCCGTCCAGGACCGGCGAGGGCAGGTCGGCGTCCGTGCACAGCACCGCGAGCATGGTGGCGAGCCCGGGCGCGAGCATCGCCGCGCCCTTGGCCATGCCGCCGACCACGTACCCAGGCCCGGCCACCTCGCAGGTCTTCGGGACCGTGTCGGTCGTCCTGATCGCGTCGGCCGCCGCGAGACCGCCATCGGCCGCCGCGGCGGTTGCGGCCGCGTCGACGCCCGGCAGCAGCTTGTCCATCGGGAGCCGGTCGCCGATCAGGCCGGTAGAGCAGACCGCGATCTCCCCCGCCGAGACGCCGAGTGCGCCCGCGAGGCGTTCGGCCGTGTGGTGGGTGTCGGCGAAGCCGTCCGGCCCGGTGCAGGCGTTGGCGCCGCCGGAGTTGAGCACCACGGCCCGGATCAGGCCGCCGGCGACGACCTGCCGGGTCCAGATCACCGGAGCGGCCTGCACCCGGTTCGAAGTGAAGACGCCGGCAGCGGCGTGGGACGGGCCGTCGTTGACGACCACGGCCACGTCGGGCTCACCGGACACCTTGATCCCGGCCTTGACTCCCGCTGCCCGGAACCCGGCGGGCGAGGTAACGCTCATGGAGACACTCCGCAGGCGGTCAGGCCGGCCGTCTCCGGCAGGCCGAGCATGAGGTTGGCGTTCTGGATGGCCTGCCCTGCGGCGCCCTTGCCGAGGTTGTCGATCGCCGCCACAACCGTGGCCCGGCCGGTCCTGGTGTCGGCGGCGGCCTGCAGGTGGACACCGTTCGACCCGGCCA
>Ga0335073_10013596_pt1 | contig 11413 bp, 8 predicted proteins | sample Lox_Sample_22_FD_207093 | JGI IMG/M metagenome (GOLD analysis project Ga0335073, IMG submission 207093) | Soil microbial communities from Loxahatchee National Wildlife Refuge, Florida, United States - Lox_Sample_2.2 | ecosystem: Environmental > Terrestrial > Soil > Wetlands | place: USA: Florida... | reverse complement strand
GGGACGAGCAGCGCGGCGAACACGATCGCGTAGGCGTTCAGCACCCAGGACAGCGACGCGAGGTCCGCGCCGCCGAAAGTCCGGCCGATCGACGGCAGCGCCACGTTGACGATGAACAGGTCCAGGTTCACCATCGCGATGCCGGCCGTGACGACGGCGAACACCGCCGCGAAGCGTGCTGTCCCTCCGGTGCTGACGGTGGTGCTGCCGGTAGTGCTGCCGGTAGTGCTGCCGCTGGCTGTGCTGGTGTCGGTCACGCGTCCTCCTGTAGCCATCGCGCGCACCCCATGTCAGCCTCAGCGCGCCAGCATTAGCGAGTTTGAAAACCCAACTGAATCGTAACCTTAGTGAGTTTGATTTCGCAACCGAGTATGCTGGTCCTCATGCGCGAGGATCTGCCCGGCCGTCCCTGCTCGGTGGCGGCCGCCCTGAACGTGGTTGGCGAGAAGTGGGCGCTGCTCGCGATCCGCGAGATCGCGTTCGGCAACAAGCGGTTCGACGCGATCGCCCGTAACACCGGCGCGCCCCGCGACCGGCTGGCCGTCCGGCTGCGCGCGCTCGAAGCCGCCGGCGTGATCGCCCGCACCCAGTACAGCGACCACCCGCCGCGCCACGAATACGAGCTCACCCAGGCGGGCCGGGAACTCCGCACGGTCCTCCAGGCGCTGCGCGCGTGGGGGGACAAGTGGGCGGTGGACAGCCCGCCGTCGGTGTTCGGCCACTCGTGCGGGCACGACCTGGACCCGGCGTTCGTCTGCCGGCACTGCGGGCAGGAGGTCAATCCGGACGATCTCTCCCTGACCGTGGTCGCCCCCGGCTGGACCCGCGAGGGCCCGGCGTAGCCCCACTCCCGAACCTGGTGGCCTGACAGAGGCACCACGGGCCCGTTGCGGATAATTGATTTGTGATCGACGAGTACGAGCGGCGAGTGCCCGGGGCGGAGCTGCGGCCGTTCGTCGCCTGGGCGGTGGGGTACCGGCAGGCCGGGGTCGGCCCGCGGCGGCACCGCGGGCTGCCGTCGTCGTGGCTGACGTTCATCGTGACCCTGGACGACCCGCTCGTCATCGAGGCTCACGTGGATCCGCGGCAGCCCCCCGCGGCCTATGACACGCTGCTCGGCGGGCTGCACACGTCGCCGGCGCTGGTCACGCACGACGGCCGGCAGTCCGGTATCCAGCTGGGGCTGACCCCGCTCGGCGCGCGCCGCCTGGCCGGGCTGCCCGCGGGGGAACTAGCGAACCTGGACGTGCCCGCGACGCAGGTGCTCGGAGCGTTCGCCGCGGAGCTGCGGGAGCGAGTGGCGGCGGAACGGACATGGGACGGGCGCTTCGCGGTGATCGGGTCGCTGCTCGGCCGACGGGCCCGTGAACGCGACGCGGACAGCGGGGATGGAATCCGGCCGGAGCTGGGCTACGCGTGGCGGCGGCTGCGGACGTCGCATGGCACGGTACCGGTATCGGAACTCGCGGCGGAGACCGGCTGGAGCGCGCGGTACCTCAACTCGCGCTTCCACGCGGAAACGGGATTGTCTCCGAAGGAGGCGGCGCGGGTGTTCCGGTTCCAGCATGCGCGGCGCGAGATCGCGCAGGCCGCCGCGCGGCCCGCGGGACCGAAGCTCGCGGATCTCGCCGCCGAATGCGGATACTACGATCAGGCGCACCTGGCCAGGGAGTTCCGCCAGCTGGCCGGCTGCCCGCCCAGCCAGTGGCTGGCCGAGGAGTTCCGATTCGTCCAAGCCGCACCCGCCGACCTCGGGGAATGATCGGCAGTATGACTACAGCACCGCCACCTCAGGTGTGGCCCACCCTGTTCGCGCGGGACGCGCGCGCGCTCATCAAGTTCCTCGTCGACGCGTTCGGCTTCGAGGAGACCGTCGTGTACGAGGACGGCGACCTCGTCCACCACGCGGAACTCGCCTGGCCGCCCGGCGGCGGCGTCATGCTCGGCTCGGCGGGCGCGCGGGCGCCCGGCACGGGTCACGCGTATGTGGTCTGCGACGACCCGGACGCCCTGTACAAGCGGGCCCTGGCCGGCGGCGCGACCGTCGTCAGGGAACTGACCGACACCGACTACGGCTCGCGCGACTTCGCTGTCCTCGACCCGGAGGGGAACCACTGGTCGTTCGGCACCTACCGGGGGCACCCGCGCTGAGCGCGGGCCGCCCGCCGGCCTAGACCGGGAGGCGGCCGTTAATGGTCGTGCCGGTACCGGGCGCGGAGCGGATGCTCAGGCTGCCGCCGGCCGCGGCGAGGCGGTCGGCCATGCCCTGCAGGCCCGAGCCCGTCGTGGTCGTCGCGGCATCGAAGCCGACGCCGTCGTCCGCGACCGTGAACTCGAGATGACCGTCCGGGCAGGCCAACTGCACGGAGGCACGAGAGGCCCGCGCGTACTTGGCGACGTTCTGCAAGGCCTCGAGGATGCAGAAGTACGCGGTGGCCTCGGTGTCCCGGCCGTAGCGCCCGATGCCGTCCGCCTCGACCAGCACCGGGACGGGAACCCGGTCGGCGTGCGCGCGCAGCGCGGCGCGCAGTCCCTGGTCGGCTAGCAGCGGCGGGTAGATGCCGCGGGCGAGGGCGCGCAGGTCCTCGAGCGCGGCGCGCAGGCCGTCCTTGAGCTGGCCCGTCAGGTGCTTGACCTCGCCCGGGTCCTCGGCGGAGTCCTGCAGCAGCCGGAGCAGCACACTGAGCGCGACAAGCTGCTGCTGGGCGCCGTCGTGCAGGTTCCGCTCGATCCGGTGGCGTTCCTCGTCCTGGGCCCGCACCAGCCGCTGCCGCGATGCTTTCAGGTCATCGATGGTGGCCCGCAACTCGGCGGTCAGCCGGAGGTTGCGCAGCACCAGGCCGGCCTGCGATGCCAGCTGCTCCAGCAGGCCGTCGTCGGCGGCCGACACCGGCTCGTCCGGGCGCTTGACGAGGGTGAGCGCGCCGAGCAGCTCATTCGCGTGCCGGACCGGGACGGCCCGTGCCGCGCCGAAGTCCGGCAGGTCACCCGCGGCCAGCGGAACCGGCGCGACCGGGCTGGACCCGGCGGGCCACGTCACCTGCGGTCGCAGCTGGTCACCAACCCGGATCCAGACGTCGAGCCTGGTGGCGCCGGTCGCCGCTGCGAGCAGCGCCGCCATCCGGTCCAGCGTCGCCGCCGGGTCCGGCTGGCCGGCCATATCCTGGGCGAAGTCAGCGAGCACTTGGTACGGCGTCGCCCGCGGTCCGTAGACCAGGCGGTTCGCCAGCAGCTGGGCACGGTTGCGGGCCGGCTGGAACAGGACGGCGATCGTGACCGCCGCCGCCACGGTGAGCAGCGGGCCGCCGACGTAGCCGGCCAGCGTTCCGATGCCCACGACGATGGCGACGTAGACGGCGATCAGGGCCACCGAGAGCAGCCCGTACTTGACCGTCCTGTTGATGATGACGTCGATCTGGTACAGCCGGTATTTCAGGATCGCCAGCGTGACGATGGCAGGCACCACGGCAAGCGGGACGGCCGCCGATACCGCGGCAAAGGCGGTGACCAGCGCGCCACCGGCCGAACCGCCGGAGGCCGTGTCCCTGAGCGGCCCGAGTAGCTGGGCGACGATCATGACCGCCAGCGCGAATGCCAGCCACTTCACCTGCTGCCGCACATCGCGATCGCCCCTGCGGAACCGCGTCACCAGCGCGGCGACCACGATGGCAAGCAGCGGCAGGGACGCCAGGCTAAGCGCCGTGAGCGTGCCGAGGAGCAGGTCAGACCCGACCGGGCCGAGCGAGGCCACGCCGAGGGGGTTCGGAAACTGCACCGCCCCGCCAGGGGCCGGGATGCGCACCAGCCGGGGCGTGATCGCGAACCCCGTCATCGCGATCACGGCAGCCACGGCGACGACCCAGGCCGCCGGCCACCACCGCGGGGATGGGAGCCTTCCGTCGGGGAAGAGGAGGAACGTGACGATGATGGTCGTGAAGACCGGCACGAAGAGCCACTCGGCGAACAATCCGACCAGCGTGGCCGCGGGCAGCGTACCGGGATGCCGGATGCCCGTCACTCCGTACCCGTCGGCGACGATCTCCGTGGCGAGCAGTGCCCCGATGCCCAGCAGCAGCCACCCGATCCGGTTCGCGGCCCGCCGGACGATCAGAACACCCAGGGAGGCGTAATACACGGCGGCCAGCGACTCCGTCAGGCTGCCGATGAAATCACCCCTGGCGATGTACTCCCGCACGAGCACGGCCAGCACGCACCCGGCCACCGCCGCGAGGGCGGTGACCAGCCACGTTGCCGTGAGAGTCCGGGAAGCGGCCGCTGAGAGCTGCGGCCGGCTAGCCGGCGGCTCGCTCACCTCGGATCACGCGCCGCCGCGTCGCCGGACCAGGGCGACGCCGTACAGGTAGGCGGCGACCGCTATTGCGAGGAGCCCGTCGAGGGCGTGCAGCCCGCCCCACGCCGGGCTGTCGTCGCCGAGCCCGGCCAGCAGGCTCTGCAGGACCACGGTCTGCAGCACCAGCAGGGCCGCCAGGACGACCTGGCGGGCGCCCGGCCTGGCGACGAGCGCGAGCACCAGGATGAGTATCGCGATGCCCCCCATCGCGAACCCCAGCGTGCGGTGCGGATCCAGGGCCGCGTCGCCGGCCGGGTCGTCCAGGCCGTACGCGTGCAGGTGGAAGACCCCGAGCCCGGCGAGGAAGATCTGGACCACGCCGGCCACCAGGAAGAGCAGCAAGAGCCACCGGTATCCGGCGTCGGCGCCGCGGCGCAATGCGCCGGCCGTCCCGGTCGCGGTCTCCTTCGCGGCGACGATCTGGTTCTCTGTCATGTCCTTGAACGCCCTTTCCCCCGAGCGATACCGATCCTGCTGCGAGACGCTATGGCGCGGCGCGTCCGCCCGGTATCCGGTTGCCGGCCAGGCCGGGGTAAGGCAAGCCGTAATGGCGGGGTGCGGGAAACCTCCTTCCCCGCAGGTCACCGCGGGGGTCACACTGTGCGTATGCGGGCTGTCTGCGTGTTCCTCGCGATCGTCGGCGGTTGTGCGCTGCTGGCGGGGACATGGATCGCGGTGGCCGCCGGGCACCCGGACGATGCCGCCTGGATGCTGGTTGGCGTGGCGCCGATGTATGTCGCCGGGCTCATCCTGGGTTTCCGCAGGCCAGATCGCCCCATCGCGTTCTGGCTGATCGCTGGCGGAGCGCTGTCCGCGGTAGGAGACTGCCTCGTCACCAGCATCACTGATCTGCCGGCGGTGGCCGGCGCAGCGGCCGCGTGGGTCGTCCTGCTGGCCGCGGAGTGCGTGAACAACCTGTCGGTGGTCGCCGGGGTCGGGCTCATCGGCTTGTTCCCGGCCGGTGTCCCGCAGAGTCGCGCTGAACGCGTGGTGCTGTGGACCAGCACTCTCGAGGCCGTGCTGGTGCCGGTCGCGCTGATGGCCGCTAGTCCGACACCTCCCGCGGGATTGTTCCAGTCCGCCGAGCAGAGCATCGCCAGCCCGCTATTCGCGCAAGCGCTCCGTCCGGCGGAGCCGGTCCTGGCCGCGCTGCAGTTCACGTTCCCGGCATGGATCTTTTCCGGGCTGGTCCTGCTCTACCTGCGGTACCGGCGGTCGGCGGCAGCGGATCGCCGCCGGATCCGCTGGCTGCTGGTTGGCGGCGGGAGCGCGGTGATCGTCTTCGTCGCGGTCAGCGTCGTGGGGACCTTCGGCTCGGGCACCTTCGCGGCGATCTGCGTGTGGGTGCTCTGGATAGCGGGACTTGCCCTGTTCCTCGGCGCGCTGGCGGTGGCGCTGACCGACGACGGCGTCCTCGGCATCGACCAGGCCGCCCGCCGGTCGGTCATCTACCGGATGCTGTGGGCGCTGATCGCCGTGGTGTACGTCGCGGCCGCCACCGCGCTCGGCATCCTCGCCGACCGGTACCTGCCAACCGGCGTCGCGATGCTGCTGGCCGCCGGCGCCGCGCTGGCGTTCCAGCCGGTGCAGCGCAGGCTCGAACGGCTGGCCGACCGGTGGGTGTTCGGGAAACGGCTCGACGGCTACGCCGTGATCACCCGGTTCGGGGCGACACTCGAGACGTCACCGGGCGGAGCGGACCTGCTGCCCCGGCTGGCCAACGCGATACGCCAGGGGCTCGACCTGGAGTGGGTCCGCGTGCGGCTCGACACCGAGGCCGCGACCGCCGGAATCGATCCCGGCGTGGCCGCCGACCCGGCCTACGTAGTGCCGCTGGTGCACGCGGGCAGCACGCTCGGCCGGATCGAGTGCGGCCCGCGGCGCGACGGTCCGCTGCTTGACGAGGACCGCCGCCTGCTGGCGCACCTGGCCGGCCAGGCCGCGACGGCCGCGAGTAACCTCCGGCTGACCGCAGAACTGACCGCGTCCCGGGCCAGGATCGCGCACGCTCAGGACGCCGAGCGGCAGCGCATCCAGCGGGACCTGCACGACGGCGCCCAGCAGGACGTCGTGGTACTGACGGCCAAGCTGGCGCTGGCGCGGGAACGGCTGCGGCGCGGCGATCCGCGCGCCGACGAGCCGCTGGCCGAGCTCCAGCGCGATCTCGGACATCTCCTCGCCACCTTGCGGGAGTTCGCGCACGCGATCCATCCGCCGGTCCTCGCCGACCAGGGACTCCTCGACGCGATCGAGGCACAGGCGGCCAGGCTGCCGCTCGAGGTGGTGATCGAGGCCGACCCGGCGCTGCGCGGCGTCCGCTACCCCGCGCACATCGAGACGACCACCTGGTACGTGGTGGCGGAGGCGCTGACCAACGCGGTCAAGCACGCGCGGGCGGAACGGGTTCTCGTCGCGCTCGCGCAGCCGGACGGGCACCTGACCGTCGAGGTGCGCGACGACGGCTGCGGCTTCGATCCGTTGTCCGCGCGCGGCCTCGGGCTGGCCGGCCTCACCGACCGGATCTCGATCGTGCACGGGGCGCTGCGCATCGACAGCCAGCCCGGGCGGGGAACCACGCTGCACGCCGAGATCCCGCTTTCCGCATCGGACGCCGAGAATGGCTGAGCCACCCATCCGTGAGCTACTGCGCATAGTTATTGCCGACGACAACTACCTGGTCCGGGAGGGCACCCGGCGGCTGCTCGAGGACTCGGGGCAGGTGACCGTGCTCGCCGCCGTCGGTTCCGCGGCCGAACTGCTCGACGCGGTGCGCCGGTCCCGGCCCGACGCGGTGCTGACGGACATCCGGATGCCGCCCGCGGGCGGCCCAGGCGAGGCGGCGGCCAAGCCCGCGATGGAAGGCATCGACGCGGCGCACGCGATCAGGGCAGCCGACCCGGACATCGGGGTGGTGATCCTGTCGCAGTACGCCGACGAGTCCTACGCCTTCGAGCTGTTCAAGAACGGCACCGCGGGCCTGGCCTACCTGCTCAAGGACCGCGTCGGTGACCTGCAGCAGCTCCTGGCGGCGCTGCGTGAGGTGACGAACGGCGGCTCGGTGATCGACCCGCAGGTGGTCGACGCGCTGGTCAGCCGCCGGGTGCGGCTGCGCGAGTCGCCGCTAGCCCGGCTCACCCCGCGGGAGCTGGACGTGCTGCGCGAGATGGCGCAGGGCCGCGGGAACGCGGGGATAGCCGCGGAGCTGTCCTTGTCCGAGTCGTCGGTGGAGAAGTACGTCAACGCGATCTTCGCCAAACTCGACCTGGCCAGCGAGCAGCTCGTGCACCGGCGGGTCGCCGCGGTGCTGACCTTCCTCAGGGACGCCGGCCTGCGCTCAGCTGGCCGTAGCCGTGATGATGTACAGGGAGGCTAGCCGGAGCCGGGTGGCCGTTCCCCGGTGATGCCCCAGACCAGTTGCTCGAAGGGGTCAGGGCTGGGGTTGCGCATGTCCACCCTGTGCCAGGGGTCCAGGAACGGCGGGAGCCGCGGATTGCCCTGGCGGCCCTCCAGGATGACCGGGATGAGCGGCTTGCCGCGCTTGGCGAACTCCCCCACCAGCGACTCCACCTCGAGCTCCTGGAAAGGCCCGGCACCGCTGGGCCCGTAGAACACAGCCGCTGCCTTTACCGACTTGATGACCCGGCGCAGTTCCTGCTGCCAGCGCGTGCCAGGACGGATCTCCCAGATGTCGAGCCAGGGCAGGATACCGCGCTCCTTGAGCCGCTCGCCGATCGCCACGACCTGCGGCTTGTCCTTGAAGTTGTGGCAGAGGAACACGTCAAAGTCGCCGGTCTCGACCTTACCCTTGAGCCGGGTTTCTGCCACGTTCCTGTCACGCTGCTGGTCAGCACTGCGGTTCATCTCCGACACCGCGGCCTCAGCCGTCACGGTCGGTGGACGGTTATCACGCAACGCGATAACGCTTTCATCGCACATCGGGCAGCGGACGGTAGGCAGACCCCGGCTCAGCCTGCCCTGAACGAGGTCATCCGGCAGAACGTAGCCGCAGGCCGGACAGGACCGGATTACGCGGCGGACGATGGTTCCGGGCAGGGCGCGCTGCTGGAGGTGCTCAGCGACGTAGGTATCGAACTGGCCGCGCACCGCTGTTCCGGCCTGCTCGTCGTAGAACAGCGCGAGCTCGCCGCGACCTTCTTCGAGCTCGCGCAGGTGCATGCCGCAGACGCCGCCGCCCGCCGCAGCGTAGGAGGCGGCGTTCTGCCACATCGTCTCGCGCCGGAACACGCTGGAATGCGCCAGCCGGACAGCCAGGCTGGCGTAGATGCTGTGCAACGGTCCTTCGAAGGCGAACGTGACCTGCCTGCCCGGGATGTCGGGCGCGTCGGGGCGCTCCCTGGTGAACTGGGACGGGAAAACCAGGTCCACGCCCTGGTTGGTGGCCTCCTTCAGCGCGATCTCGTGCCTGAGCAGCTCCTCAACGGTGGCAATCAACAGCAGCTTCTCCTGGGCCGGATCCGTCATGCGTTCCTCGGATGACAACCGGAACTGCCCGTCGAGCGCGTCGGTTTCCCTGATGAACCCCAGCCCGTCCGGTTCGTCCTTGGCCGCTTGGACCAGCGCGGAGGCATACGCGTCCAGCAGTTCGGGCTGCAGTAGCACCAGCCCGCCGAACTGCAGACGGCGGATAAGGTCCCGGCTCTCGACCCGGCCGACACAGGTCTCGAAGCTGGCCCGCAGCGTGTCGTGGTCGGTGTCATCGGGCTGCGTGCGCAGGAAGCCACGGAACAGGTCCTCGGCCGTGCACAACACACGGCCTTGCTCTTTCTCCTCGAGCAGGTACTGCTTGATCGAGTCGAACAGGGCGCTAGAGCTGACCATTGGCAGCGCGTCCCAGTCAATCGCGCCCTTGATCGCACCGGTCAGTTCCGCGATCTGCCAGCCTTCCTTCGCGCTTGTCTCGAAGAATCCGTCAAGGCCCAGGTCTTCGATCATCGCCTGAACGCGTTCCCGCGATACAGGCACTCCCCCGCGATCGGCCCGCGCAGCGACCAGGTAGGCGCGCAGCGGAACGGTGGTATTCTCCAGCCGCCGCGCCTGGGCCAGCGCCCGCATCCAGTGCTTGACCCCGGAGAACGGGTCGATCTCGCTGCGCGAGTCGATCACGAGCAGCGCTACAGCGATCTCGTTCAGGTGCAGCTGGTGGACGAGGCGGTAGCCCGGCTGCCCGGCCAGGTCCCACAGCAGCACCTCACGGGTCTGCTTGCCCGCGTTCGGTATCTCGACTTCCTGGGTGTCGAACGTCCAGACCCGGCGGCCATGGGTGGAATCCGTCGGCTGATAGTCCTGCCCGCTCAGCACGAGTCCGAGCCCAGACTTCCCCACTCCTGTGTCGCCGAGCAGCACGACCTTAGCGTTCATGTAACGCCAGGAATCGGGACGGATACCCGCACCGTCCAGCAGGTCGTAGTCAACGGTATAGCAGGAAACCTCTCGCCGGTCTCTATCCCTCACAGCGATCAGGGGAAGCGACGGATGGAAGGCGAGGCCGCCAAGCACCCAGCTGTCGTCAACCGGGATTTTAGCAACGCATTCCCAGTCCCGGCATCGCCACAACCGGACCTCTCCCGCAGTCCTTGATGCCAGCAAGCGGCCGTTTGGCGAGAATTCTACGCACCCAACAGTGCCGACCATGCCGTCCAGTGTGGCAATCTGCTTGTTTGATGCAATATCCCAAACACACGCGGTCATGTCTTCTGACGCGGATGCAGCCAGCCTGCCGTCAGGGGAAATATCGACGTCAAAAACAGTCTTATCATGCCCGTGCCATTTATGTAGCAATGCCAAGTCGTCGCCCGCATAAACGTTGATCACACTGTCGTTCCCCGGAACCAGTATTATCCGCCCATCGGGCGACCAGCAGGGATCATTGCAGTAGCTGCGCGAGTACTTCACTTGGCTCTGCACCTTCCCGTGCCAGGGGTCCAGGATGCTGATGCAGCCGTCGGATTTACGATAGTCAGTTACCGCCAGCATCGCGCCATCGTGCGACCATGCCAGGCCTCTTACTTGCACCTCGTCTTTGTCCGTCAAATCGAAAAAACCAAGCTGTTGCGATGCGCTGGGATTCACATCCCACAAATAAACGTGGCCCTCGCTATTTCCGCTGGCCAGGATTGAACGAGTAGGATGCCATGCCAAGCCAAGAACACTTCCTGGTTCGGTACGAGAATCCAGGACTTGCCGCTGGCCAGTGGCAGTCGACCACGTGACAGCTTCGTGGACTGGTCCCTCAGCAGTGTCGAAGTGCCCGCCTCCAGAGGCGAGAAATGAACCGTCCGCTGACCATGCGACACCTGCTGGCGAGTTAGGGACGCCCTCGTAGGACTGCGTCAGCGATATGCTTCGAGGGAGCACACGAGCGTCCGGCGCTTTGACAGCAGGTGCCGGATCGCCGCCACGATCTCTTCTACTTCGAAATGGCACGCTTCCCCCGATACTGATTCAGCTGTCGTAGTCCACTGTGAGCGTATCGGTAACGGGAAGGGATTGGCAGGTTAGGACGTAACCTGCGGCCAGTTCGGAATCTTCGAGCGCGAAGTTGCGGCGCATGGTCACCTTGCCCTCGCGCAGCACGGCGCGGCAGGTGCCGCAGACGCCGCCCTTGCAGGCGAAGGGGAGGTCGGCGCGGGCGCGCTGGGCGCCGTCGAGGACCGGGGTGCCTGGCGGGATCGTGACCGTGGTGGCACGGCCGTCGAGAATGACCGTGACCTCGGCGCCGGGGCCGGCGACTTCCGCGTGGTGCTGCTCGGGCGGCGGCTCTTCCTCCACGTAGAACAGCTCCCGGTGCATCCGCTGCCGCGGCACGCCGAACGAGGTCAGGACCTCGATCGCGCCGGTGACCATGCCGAACGGGCCGCACAGCCACCAGCCGGAGACGGCTGGCACGTCGACGAGAACCGGCAGCAAGGCACGGAGTTTGCCCTCGTCCAGGCGACCGGTGAACAGGTCGACCTCCTGCGCCTCCCGCGACAGCACGTGGACCAGGCGCATCCGGGTCGGGTAGGCGTCCTTGAGGTCGGCCACCTCGTCGGCGAACATCAC
>Ga0335073_10013595_pt1 | contig 11413 bp, 8 predicted proteins | sample Lox_Sample_22_FD_207093 | JGI IMG/M metagenome (GOLD analysis project Ga0335073, IMG submission 207093) | Soil microbial communities from Loxahatchee National Wildlife Refuge, Florida, United States - Lox_Sample_2.2 | ecosystem: Environmental > Terrestrial > Soil > Wetlands | place: USA: Florida... | reverse complement strand
CCGCGCTTCCAGATGATGGCGCCGCTGTTGTTCTGGGCGTTCAGCAACGACAACAACTGGCCGTTCGCCGGCGCCATCGCGTTCATACTCATGGCGACCACATTGGGACTGACCGGCCTGGCAAACGTGGTGATCCCGCGGCGCTATCACGCGCGGTGACCTGGTGGTGACCCGCCGATCCGTCGCGGTCCCGCCCCGTGCCGGCTGTCAGAACACTTGCTCGCCGTGCAGCACGATATCCAGACCTTCCCGTTCTTGCTCCCGCGACACGCGCAGCCCCACCAGCACATCGGTAAGCTTGAGCAACAGGAAGCTGCCCAGCGCGCCGTAGATCAGGGTCGTCGCGATCCCCAGCGCCTGCACCCCCAGCAGATGCACGCCACCGGTTGCGGTCCCCTCCGGGTGCAGCGGCGTCGCCGTCAGCGGGCCGTAGGCGAGGACACCGGTCGCCAGCATGCCGACGATGCCGCCCACGCCGTGCACGCCGAACACGTCCAGGCTGTCGTCGTAGCCCAGCATCGGCTTCAGCACCGTCACCGCCCAGAAGCACACCGCGCCGGCGACGATGCCGATCGCCAGCGCAGGTCCGGGCAGCACGAAGCCGGAGGCCGGCGTGATCGCCACCAGCCCCGCCACCGCGCCGGAGATCGCGCCCAGGACCGAGGGTTTCGCGCGCAGGAACCACTCGGCGAAGCTCCAGGACAGTGTGGCGCCGGCGGCGGCCATCTGGGTCGCGAGCACAGCCATCGCCGCGCGTCCGTTGGCGGCCAGCGCCCCGCCGGAATTGAAGCCGAGCCAGCCGACCCACAGCAGCGCCGCCCCGATCACCGCATAGGACAGGTTCCACGGCGCCATGTTCTCGTGGCCGTAACCCAGCCGCCGCCCCAGCATCAGCGCACACACCAGGCCGGCAATGCCGGAATTGATCTCCACCACCGTGCCGCCGGCGAAATCGGCGATGCCGAGGTGGTTCAGCCAGCCGGTGGGCGCCCAGACCCAATGCGCCACCGGCGCATAGACCAGCAGCGACCACAGCGTCATGAACAACAGCAGGGCGGAGAATTTCATGCGGTCGGCAAAGGCGCCGGTGATCACGGCGGGCGTTATCACCGCAAACGCCATCTGGAACAGGATGAAGACGCTTTCCGGGATCGTGGTGGGCTGCGCTGCGGCACTGCCGGCCCCCAGCGTGAAGGGCTTGTTCCAGCCCTCGCCCAACCCATTTAGCAGCAGGCGCGATGCGTCGCCGATCCACGGGCTGCCGTTGGTGAAGGCGAGCGAGAAGCCCGCCACCATCCACACCACGCTCATCAACGCGCACAGACTGAACGACTGCATCATGGTGGCGAGCACGTTCTTCTTGCGCACCATTCCGGCGTAGAACAAGGCGAGCCCGGGAACGGTCATCAGCAGGACCAGGGCGGTGCTGGTCAGCACCCAGGCAACGTCGCCTGGCTCGATGTGCGGCATGGCGGCAGTCCTCTCGCGGCCGCACGCACGCGGGCGCAGGCTACGCACGCAGCGGCGGATGTAGACCGCATGTGACGAACCAGGCGGGTCGTGCCACCGTTACAACTTCCGTGCCAATCGCGCCCGCTTGCCGCCTCCGGCCGGCAAGGCCATGTTGCCGCGAAATTGGGCACAGGGCGTTTGCCGTCCGCGGCATCAGTTGCCGCAAGGCATGGCGGTTGGGGCAGCGCAACGGCTGCCTGATCCGTACGCAGCAGCGAGGGATCATCAACATGGCTCAGAGGATGGATGCCGAGGTCTGCGTTGTCGGCGCCGGGCCGGTGGGCGGCACGTTGGCCTGCCGCCTCGCCGCCGCGGGCATTGCCACCGTGCTGGTGGACCGCGCCGCCCTGCCGCCGATGGAGCATCCGGCGTTCGACGGCCGCGCCTTCGCCATCGCCGCCGGGTCACGCACGCTGCTGGCGGATGCCGGAGTTTGGCACCGGCTGGCAGTGCCGCCGAACCCGATCCTGGACATCCGTGTCAGCGACGGCCGGCTGGGCCGGCGGCCATCGCGCCTGCATTTGCATTTCGACCATCACGAGGCCGGAGCCGATGCCGGCCCGTTCGGCTGGATGGTGGAAGCGCGCAGCCTGCGGATGGCGCTGAACGGCTACTTTGCGGAGCTGCCTGCGCTGCGTGTGTTCGCCCCGGCGGCGGCGGCAGTGGAACGGCGCGCGGATCGCGCCGTGGTGCGGATCGCCGGCGGTCCGGAGCTGCACTGCCGGCTGGTGGTCGCGGCCGAGGGGCGCCACTCGCCGCTGCGTGAGGCGGCGGACATCCCCGTCACGCGCCTGCCCTACGGCCAGACCGGCATCGTCTGCGCCGTCAGCCACGAACACCCGCATCACGACCTGGCGCTGGAACATTTCCTGCCGTCGGGACCGTTCGCCGCCTTGCCGATGGGGCCAAGCCTGGATGCGGAGCTGGGCGGCGCGCCGAACGTCTCGGCCATCGTGTGGACCGAGCGCACGCCGATCGCCAGGCAGATGCTGCGGCTGGACAATGCGCGGTTCGGCCAGGAGGTCGGTCGCCGGCTGGGCGACCACCTGGGCGCCCTGCGGATGGTGGGACGGCGGTGGTCCTATCCGCTGTCGGCAATGCTGGTCCATCGCTACGTCGCGACGCGGCTGGCGCTGGCCGGCGACGCGGCGCACGGGATCCATCCGATCGCCGGCCAGGGCCTGAACCTGGGCTTTCGGGACGCGATCGCCCTGGCGGATCTGGTGACCGCCGCGGCTGCAACAGGTGCGGACCCCGGCGCGCCTGCCTTGCTCGCGCGCTACCAGCGCCGGCGGCGCCCTGACAATCTGCTGATGCTGGCCATGACCGACGGGCTGGACCGGCTGTTCAGCAACGACAACCGGCTGCTGCGACTGGCGCGCGATATCGGCATCGCCGCGGTGGACCGGACTCCGCCACTGAAACGATTGTTCATGCGCCGCGCCATGGGGCTGACGGCTTGAGAAGTGGGGAAACCATTTGTCGACGCTGGCGCGACGCACGCGTCACGCCGCCCTGCCGTTATAAAACTGTCACGTGCCACGATAGTCGGTCGATGTCAGTTTGCTTAAATCGTCCCGATTCGCGAGGGGAAAGTATGCCTGCCGAACGTCGTGGCACCAGTTCTGTACAGGGTGTCTGAAGCCGATGCGTGTTGCGAAATGATGACGGACATCGCGCGGGAAACTGTTATCCAGGCCTATGGCCGGTGGGCTCCCGTTTATGATCTGGTGTTCGGTCCCGTATTCCGTACCGGACGCCGTGCCGCGATCGAGGCGGCAGAACACGTCGGCGGACGCATTCTGGAAGTAGGGGTCGGCACCGGCCTGTCCTTGCCCGGCTATTCCGGCCGGAACAAAGTGTTCGGCGTCGACATCTCGGCTGCAATGCTCAAGCGGGCACGCAACCGGGTGGCGCGACTCCGGCTGCGCCACGTCGAAGGCCTCGCTGTGATGGATGCCGAGGCGCTGGACTTTCCCGACAACGCCTTCGACGTCGTGGTGGCGCAATACGTCGTCACCGCGGTGCCGCATCCGGAACGCGCGCTGGATGAATTCGCACGTGTGGTCCGCCCCGGCGGCGAGATCGTCATCACCAGCCGTATCGGTGCCGAATCCGGATTGCGCGGCGCGGTGGAGAAAACGCTGATGCCGGTCACCAGCCGCCTCGGCTTTCGCACCGAGTTCGCCTGGGATCGCTACGCCCGCTGGGCAGAAGCGTCGCCCGACGTGCAGTTGATCGAGCGTCGCCCATTGCCCCCACTGGGGCATTTTTCGTTGATCCGGTTCGCAAAACGTCCAATCCGCCATAACTAACCATCGAGTAAATCGGCGACCAGGCGGCCTGACAGGGGGTCAGGTTCGTTGCAATGACAAGAAAGGACCACGATGTGCAGTTTTCTTGAATGCCTGAAGATGCAGCGTTGGGATGACCACCGTTACTATCATCACAGCCGGATCAACCAGTCCCTGCATCTCGTCAGTGCGCTGAGCTTCGTCTGCGCCTATGTGGTGGCCTTCAAGGATCCGGCCATGGCGGCCTTGCTCGGCTGGCTGCTGGCGATGACCTCGCGGCAGATCGGCCATATCGTGTTCGAGCCGAAGACCTACGACGTCATCAACCAGGCGACGCATGAGTTCAAGGAAGCGATCAAGGTCGGCTACAATCTGCGGCGCAAGGCCGTGCTGCTGACGGTCTGGGCGCTGTCGCCGTTGCTGCTGTGGTGGGACCCGACGCTGTTGCATACGGTGAAGCCGCCCAAGGGCTTCGGCGATTTCTCGCGCAACGTCGGCTATCTGTGGCTGGCGCTCGGCGGCGCCGGGTTGACGTTCCGCACCTTGCAGTTGTTCTTCGTGCGCGACGTGCAGACCGGGTTGGTATGGGCCACGAAGATTCTCACCGACCCGTTCCACGACATCAAGCTCTATTACCGCGCCCCGGGCTACCTGTTGCGCGGCGAGATGTTCGAGCCGGCGCCTACCTAGGCGCCGGAGGCGGCGAGACGCCGGCGGCTGCCGGGCGATGTCGCGGCGCGCTCCAGTGCGGCCGGTAGGTCGCCAGTATCTCTCGAAGAATCCGCCGCCGGATCGCCTTGTTCGTCGTCCCCGGTTCGCTCCACCACCAGCCGTCGCGCCCCATGGCCCGTGCCGCAGCGACAAACCGCTCCGCCACCACGGCGAAGTCCGCGGCGCTGTAGTTCAGGCTGAAAATCAGCCGGCCGGTGCCGACCCAGCTCAATGCAATACCTTCGGCGCGCAGATAATATTGCAGCATCCAGTTGTAGCGCGACGGCCGCGTGTAGCACACGGTCCAGATCGTCGAGATATTGGCGACCCGCACCGGCAGCCCTTCCTGCTCCAGGCGGTGGTTCAGCATCGCCGCGCGGCCGTTCCAGCATTCATCCAGGTCTTCATAAAGACTCTGGATCTCCGGCGATGCGAACCGGTGCAGGAACACGTTCATCGCGCCCATGACATACGGATGCGAATTGAACGTGCCACGGGCGAGGCAAATGTCGGCCGGACGGTCGTCGCGGTAGCGCTTCATGAACTCGTGCCGCCCGCACAGCACGCCAACCGGAAAACCGCCTCCGAGCGTCTTGCCATAGGTGACGAGATCGGGCCGCACGCCGAAATACTCGGCCGCGCCGCCCGGGGCGAGGCGGAATCCGACGAACACCTCATCGAAAATCAGCACGATTCTACGCTCGGTGCAGACCTTGCGGAGCTGTTGCAGCCAGGCCGTATAGGCCGGCCGATCAAAGCCCGCGGTCCGGCCGCTATCCACCAGCGAAGAATCGGCCGGCGCGGCGCGGTTCGGATGCAAGGCCTGCAGCGGATTCACCAGCACGCAAGCGATGTCGCGCCGGGTGCGCAACACGCGGAGCGTAAGCTCCGACATTTCCGCCAAGGTGTAGGTGGCACGCGGCGGCAGGGGATTCCCCACGCCAGGCTGTACGTCGCCCCACCAGCCGTGATAGGCGCCGCTGAAGCGCACGACATGCGTGCGGTGCGTGTGGTAGCGCGCGAGTTGCACCGCCTGCATCACCGCTTCGGTGCCGGACATATGGAACGACACCTCATCCATGCCCGAGATCTGCCGCAACCGCTCGACGTTATAAGCGATCACCGGATGATAGGAGCCCAGAACCGGCCCGAGGTCGGCGACCAGTGCGGAACCCTCCGCCATGCAGCTCTTGTAAAAGTCGTAGCCGAGCAAGTTGACACCGTAGGAGCCGGTGAGGTCGTAAAGCGAGTTGCCGTCGAGGTCGGTGAAGGTGATGCCGTTCGAAGCCCCGACAATCGAGCCGGCGGACAGCGACTGGCGCACGACCCGGCTGTATTGGAACGGCACGCGATAGGCATGGGTCAATTGCAGGTCGGACGCGCCAGCGCGAACCTGGGCAGTCGCGGCGCTGGTCCGGGCGAACTTGTCGCGGTACAGCGCTGCCAGTCGCTGGAACCCCTCGCGCCGCCTGACCGCGACTTGCTCGGGCGGATCGTCCGAACGGAAGAATCGATCGTCGTCATATTCGTAGAACGGAATCAGCGCGGCGACGCGACGCGCCAGCCGGGCATGCCCGGTCAACGACGGGTGCTTTGCCCGGGACAGTTCGAGTCGCTGGTGCACGCGGCCCAGCACGGGAATCGGTATCGTCACGCCGGTAACCTAAATGGCTGCCGGCGTCAGTTGCGTGTCAGTTGTGTGATACCCATGCCCGACCGGGCAGGCATTTGAGGCTTTCCGCGGCGACATGACCGGCAAATGACCGCCCTCCGCACCGCGATTGCGAGAATTACCCAGCAGGAGGACCTGAACTTCCTGCTGACCAATCGCATCCCGCGCCGCCTCGCAACCCGCTTCTTCGGTTGGTTCAGCGGCATCGAGAACCCGCTGGTCTGCCGCCTCTCCATCGCCGTGTGGCGTCTGTTCTCGGAGCTTGATCTAAGCGAAGCACGTGCCACGCGCTTTCGTAGTCTGCACGAGTGCTTCGTGCGTCAGTTGAAGGACGGCGCACGTCTGTTCGACAGCGATTCGAACATCTTGGTCAGTCCCTGCGATGCGATCGTCGGGGCATCCGGCCAGGTGCAGGCCGGCCAGGTGCTGCAGATCAAGGGCCTCCCCTATCGCTTGCATGACCTGTTTGGCAGCGAGAGCGATGCCGCGCGCTTGCAAAATGGCTGCTACGCAACGCTGCGGCTGACCTCGGCGATGTACCACCATTTCCACGCCCCACATGATTGCCGCGTGGATTCCGTTACCTACATTTCAGGCGATACCTGGAACGTCAATCCGATCGCTCTCAAACGGATTGAAAATCTGTTCTGCAAAAACGAGCGCGCCGTGATCCGCACCACCCTGTCGGACTCCGGCCACGCGGTCACGCTGGTGCCCGTCGCCGCAATCCTGGTCGCCGGCATTCGCCTGAACTTCCTGGACACGCGCTACGCCCTGCGCCGCGGCGGCCCGCGTACCATCCCGTGCCATCGCGCGTTGCGCAAAGGCGATGCAATGGGCTGGTTCGAGCATGGCTCGACGATCGTGGTGTTCGCGCCGAGCGGCTTCACGTTGCACGAGAATATTCGCGAGGGCGCCCTGATCCGCGCCGGCCAGCCGCTGATGCGGCTGCCGCAGGCGGCGGGTTGCGACACACCCCCGGTCGGGCCGGCGACGATCGAGTGATCCGGCCGCCGGACGATCGAGTGATCCGGCCGCCGATCGATCCGGCCGCGTCGGCGACACTGTACGGGCATTGCTACGTGCAGGGTACGGGCATTGCTACGTGCAGGCGCCGCTGCCCAGGGCTCGCTGCGGACGTGCAAGCGTGATGCTGCGGCAGACGTGCATGCGGCATGCTACAGCGAGACTCAGACGGCGACGCGACCGCCCCGCGCGACGCCCGGACCATCCCGGCCGTCGCGGCAATGCCATGCGGGGATCGGGGCGGCCGCCTTAGCGCGGCGACAGCACCATCACCATCTGCCGGTTTTCCATCCGCGGCATTTGCTCCACCTTGGACGTCGGGTCCATCTCGGCGCGGATCCGCTCGAGCACCTTCACGCCAAGATCCTGGTGGGCCATCTCACGGCCGCGGAAACGCAGCGTCACCTTGACCTTGTCCCCCTCCTCGATGAACGACTTCATGGCGCGCATCTTCACCTGATAGTCGTTCTCGTCGATGTTCGGGCGGACCTTGATTTCCTTGATCTCGATGACCTTCTGCTTCTTCCTGGCTTCGTTTCGCTTCTTCTGTTGTTCGTATTTGTACTTGCCGTAGTCGAGAATCTTGACCACGGGAGGCTCGGCATTCGGGCTGATCTCCAGCAGATCGAGCCCGACGGAATAGGCGCGCTGCTGTGCTTCACGCGCGCTCATCACTCCGGCCATTTCGCCTTTGTCGTCGATCAGACGCACCTGGGGGGAACGGATCTCCTCGTTGACGCGGGGCCCGCCGCGGGTTGGCGGCGCGGGCATGGGGGGGCGAGCTATGGGTCTCTCCTGTGTCTGTTACGGGCTACAGTCGGCCGGGGCCGGACCGGCCGCCAGTCTGGCCGATCATTCCGACCGGAATCAAGCTGCCTCAACCTTGGTTGCTGCTCCCTTAAGATCGGGAGGGGTTGCCTCCGCCGCAAGCCGGTTCACCGCCTCGGCCAGCGGTAAAACCTCCTGCGCCGCCCCGCCCAGCCGTCGCAGCGCCACGGTGCGGTTCTCCGCCTCCTTGCGGCCGACCACCGCCAGCACCGGGACATGCGTCAGGCTGTGGTCCCGCACCTTGGCGTTGATCTTCTGGTTGCTGAGGTCGAGCTGCGCCGCGATTCCCGCCCGGTTGAACGCCGCCGCCACCTCACGTGCATAGTGATCCGCGTCGGACACGATCGTTGCGACCACCACCGGCACCGGTGCGAGCCAAAGCGGGAAGCGGCCGGCGTAATGCTCTATCGTCACACCCAGGAATCGTTCGAAGCTGCCCAGGATGGCCCGGTGCAACATCACGGGAACACGGCGGCTGCCGTCCTCCGCCACGTATGCGGCGCCCAGCCGTTCCGGCAGGAAATAATCCACCTGCAGCGTGCCGCACTGCCAGTCACGGCCGATCGCATCGCGCAGCACGAATTCCAGCTTGGGACCGTAGAACGCGCCTTCCCCCGGGTTCAGCGTGTACTCCACGCCGGCGATGGCGCAGGCCTCCTTCAGCGCGGCCTCGGCCTTGTCCCACATCGCGTCGGAGCCGATGCGCGGCGTCGGGCGGTCGGAGAACTTCACCCGGAACTCCGGATAGCCGAAGTCGCGGTAGATCGACCCGAGCAGATCGACGAAATGCACCGTTTCCGAGGCGATCTGATCATCGGTGCAGAAGATGTGCGCGTCGTCCTGGGTGAAGGCGCGCACCCGCATGATGCCGTGCAGCGCGCCGGACGGCTCATAGCGGTGGCAGGCGCCGAATTCCGCGATCCGCATCGGCAGTTCGCGGTAGCTGCGGATGCCCTGGTTGAAGATCTGCACATGGCACGGGCAGTTCATCGGCTTGACGGCAAGCACTTTCTCCTCGTCCACCACCTCGGCGATGAACATGTGCTGGCGGTAGTTCTCCCAGTGGCCCGACTTCTCCCAGAACACGCGGTCCAGGAGCTGCGGTGTCTTCACTTCCAGGTAGCCCGCGTTGTCCAGGCGGCGGCGCATGTAGGCTTCGGCGGTGCGGAACAGTTTCCAGCCGTTCGGGTGCCAGAATATGCTGCCGGCGGCTTCCTCCTGGAGATGGAACAAGTCCATTTCCTTGCCGATCCGTCGGTGGTCGCGGCGTTCCGCTTCCTCGAGCTGGTGCAGATGCGCGTCCAGCTCCTTCTGGTCGCGCCAGGCGGTGCCGTAGATGCGTGACAGCATGGCATTGCGGTGGTCGCCGCGCCAATACGCGCCTGCGGTCTTCATCAGCTTGAACGCGGTGCCGACGTCGGCGGTGGAGCGCATGTGCGGGCCACGGCACAGGTCCACCCAGCCGCCCTGGGTATAGAGACTGATCGTCTCGTCGCGCGGCAGGTCCTGGATCAGCTCGGCCTTGTACTTCTCGCCCTTGTCGTCGAAGAAGCGGATGGCGTCCTCGCGATCCATCACCGACCGCACGAAGGGGGCGCCGCGCGCGACGATCTCTTTCATTTTCGCTTCGATGGCGGGGAAGTCGTCCGGGGTGAACGGCTCATTGCGGGCAAAGTCGTAGTAGAAGCCGTTCTCGATCGCGGGGCCTATGGTCACCTGGGTCCCAGGGTAGAGTTCCTGCACCGCCTCGGCGAGCACGTGGGCGGCGTCGTGGCGGATCAGTTCCAGCGCTTCGGGATCGCGGCGGGTGACGAACACCAGGTTGGCGTCATGATCGATCCGGGTCGCGAGATCGACCGTCCTGCCGTTCAGCTTCATGGCCAGCGCGGCGCGGGCGAGGCCAGGACCGATCGCCTCCGCCACCGTCGTGCCCGTCACCGGCGCATCGAAGCGGCGCACGGAACCGTCGGGCAGGGTGATGGCGGGCATGGGTCAGGGCTCCTCCGTTCAGGGGATGGTGGGGCGGAGTCTATGGCGGCAACCAGGGTGGGAGTGCAACCCCCGAGTGTGATGAGCAACCAATGGCCGCTCATTTTGGTCAACGCCAGCATGGTGCCGATGATCGTGATCGCGTTGTGACAGCCTCGGCCTGAGCTTCCGGCATGCCGGCAGCGGTCAGAGTGTTCACGAAGGCCTGGGTGTCGAGCGTCATAAGCGTCATATCGGACATGAATATACCCACCGGTTGCGATGCCCGTCGGCGGCCGAGCGCGCCGGCGCCGCATGGTGCCCGGAAAGCCTGTTGCGACGGATGGATCCGAGTTGGATCAACCTGATGGCACGCAACAATGAACGAGACGTTACCGGTGACCTTCAATCCATTTGTGAATGTTCAACTGGCTGGCCGTCACTCCATGCCCTCATAAAAATCATGCCCCTTGTCATCGATCACGATGAACGCCGGGAAATCCTCCACCTCGATCCGCCACACGGCCTCCATCCCAAGTTCGGGATATTCCAGCACCTCCACCTTCCGAATGCAGTCCTGTGCCAGCCGCGCCGCCGGCCCGCCGACCGACCCCAGGTAGAACCCGCCATTCGCCTTGCATGCCTCGCGCACCGCACGCGAGCGGTTGCCCTTCGCCAGCATCACCAGCGAGCCGCCGGCGTTCTGGAACTCCGCCACGTAGCTGTCCATCCGCCCTGCGGTGGTTGGGCCGAACGATCCGGTGGCATAGCCCGCGGGGGTTTTCGCCGGCCCCGCATAATAGACCGGGTGATCCTTCAAGTACGCCGGCAGGCCCGCGCCGCGATCTAGCCGTTCCTTCAGTTTCGCGTGGGCAATGTCGCGCGCCACCACCATCGTGCCGGTCAGCATCACGCGCGTCTTCACCGGATAGGCCGACAACTGGCGGCGGATCTCCGTCATCGACCGGTTCAAATCAACCGCGACCGCATCGCCGCCCAGACTATCGTCGGTCGTCTCCGGCAGATATTTTGCCGGATCGGTCTCCAATTGCTCCAGGAACACGCCAGCCGGCGTCAGCTTCGCCAGGATTTGCCGATCGGCACTACAGGAAACGCCGATCCCCACCGGCAGCGACGCACCATGCCGCGGCAGCCTGATCACCCGCACGTCATGACAGAAATACTTGCCCCCGAACTGCGCGCCGATGCCGATCCGGCGCGACAGCCCCAGCACCTGTTGCTCCATTTCCAGGTCGCGGAACGCATGGGCGGCGGGGCTGCCGCTGGTGGGCAGGGTGTCCAGCCATCGGCACGATGCCAGCTTCACCGTCTTCAGCGTGAGCTCGGCCGACGTGCCGCCGATCACGATCGCCAGGTGATACGGCGGACACGCCGACGTCCC
>Ga0335073_10013594_pt1 | contig 11414 bp, 10 predicted proteins | sample Lox_Sample_22_FD_207093 | JGI IMG/M metagenome (GOLD analysis project Ga0335073, IMG submission 207093) | Soil microbial communities from Loxahatchee National Wildlife Refuge, Florida, United States - Lox_Sample_2.2 | ecosystem: Environmental > Terrestrial > Soil > Wetlands | place: USA... | reverse complement strand
AAATCTTCTTCCTTGCGCCGCTGTTCGGCTTCCAACTGCCGGAAGAGTTCGCCCTGTTCGCGCAGGCTGCCCTCCAGCCCGATGGTGGTGATGCGCTCCTGTTCGAGCGCCCGCGCCTGTGCGTTGAGGCGGACTTCCAGCGCGGTGGCCGGAAGATTTCCCTCCGGCAGGCGGCTCTCCGGCGCCCCCGTGCGCGGGCCGGGCGCATGCCCCATGCGGTCCAGGAGGCCGATGGTGTCTTCCATCGCGGCGGCCAATCCGCCGATGGTCCGCTGCAGCGCGGGCGCATACCAGAACATCAGCCGGTGCATGATGGAGACGCCCACCGCGCCCAGCGCCGCCCGCAATCCCGGCGGCCGCGGAGGGATCTGTCCGATCTCCTGGCACTCCTTCTTCAGTAGCTGAATTCTGCCGCGCAGTTGAGCCAGTTCCTCTGACATGCAAGCTCCCGGACTCACCATTATCAGGGAACTTTCAGCGGGCGCCCGGTTTTTGCGCGAAAGGCCCGCCCCACAATTGGAAAGGGGCGCTCGCCGAACATGGCCGGCGCCGGCCAGCCGCGCGGCAGTCGGACGGGGCGGCTTCATGCGAATCTTTTAGAAGGTGAACGGCGGCTTATATGAAGGTTCGGCCCGTTCGGCTGCGGCGGTGGTGCCCCTGGTCATCGACCTGGTGCATCCGGCGAGCGTCGTGGAGGTGGGCTGCGAAACGGGCGCCTGGCTCTCCGGCTTCCAGCAATGCGGGGTGCGCCAGGTGCTGGGCCTGCAATTTCCGGCGGCCGGCCCGCACCTCGCGGATATCGATCCCTCCCGCATCCGCCGCGTGGACGCTTCCCGGCCGTTCCGCCTGGAGCGCACCTTCGACCTGGTGATGAGCCTGGAAGTGGCCGGGCGCCTGCCCGAAGAATCGGCCGCCGGATTCGTCGAATCGCTCGCCGGACTGGGGCCGGTGGTGCTTTTTTCGGCCGCCGTTCCCGGCCAGGGAGGCGCCGGACATCTCAATGAACAATGGCCCAGTTACTGGGTCCGCCACTTCGCGGACCATGGATTTACGGTGGTGGATTGCCTGCGCGACCGCATCTGGAACGATCCGCGCATCGAGTGGCGGTATCGCCAGAACCTGCTGCTGTTCGTCGGCGAGGAGCACCTTCCGCGCCTTACCGCGCCGCCGCCCCGGGACACTCCGCCGCCCGCGCTCGATCGCATGATGCCCTATCGTTTGCGCAATCCCACACCGGCCGCGCCGCCTTGCGGATTGCGCTCCGCCGCGCCCACGTTCGGCGTGGTGGTGTTGAGCCGCAACGGCGCCCGGCTCATCGGGCATTGCCTGGAATCGGTGGCCGGGCGGGGCTTCGCCGGCGAGATCGTGGTTTGCGTGGACCGCGAAACTACCGACGAGACGGCGGACGTGGCGCGGCAGTACACCTCCCACGTGCACCTCATCGACACGGGTGGCACGCTTGAATCCGCGCTGCCCGCGATGGCCTCGCGCTGCTCCGCCGAATACCTGCTGCGCCTCGACGACGATGAAACCCTGGGCGGCAATTGGGATCCCGTGCTGCTCGAGGCGCTGGTGCGCGACAACGATTTTACGCACCTGATTATGCCGCGGCTCTGGCTGGTGCCGCCGGGCGACCGCTTCATCGCCGGCGAGCCGTGGTTCCCCGATTACCAGGTGCGCTTCTTCCGCAACGATCCGGAGCTGATCCGCTGGCCCGCCGCCATCCACGAGCCCATGGACATCAAGGGCCGCGGCATCTTCCTCCTGGACCGCTGGATCGAGCATCACGACCTGGCGGTGCATTCGCGGCCGGAGCGCGAGCGCAAGGCCCAGCACTACCGCCGCCTGCGCCCCGAAAAGCATTTGTCGAATCTCTATCTCTACGAAGAGCAGGAAATCGAGCTGCTGCCGGCCACCCCGGAGGGCTACGCGGAAGCCCTGGAGGCGTACCTTTCCAACCGCGAACGCCAATCCGCCCGCAAGGCCACGCCCTATCAGGCCGGCGCGGAGATCCGTTTCGAAAACGGCGGCAACAGCGTCGAATACACGCGCAAGGGCTGGTCGAAGCCCGAGCCGTGGGGCCGCTGGACCAATGGGTATCGCGCCGAGATGTGCATCCCACTCGAGCGCCCTTTCGCGGGCCCGGCGCGGCTGGTGGTGGAAGCCGCGGCCTACGTCCCGGGCGGGCATCCCGCTCTCGACGTGCGGGTCTTGTGCAACCGCGAGCGGCTGGGCGGCTGGTCGATTGCAAGCGGCGAATGCGTGGAGCGCAGCCTGCCGGTTCCGGCCGCGGTGCTGGCCGGCCGGCGTGAGTTATGGCTGGTGTTCCAGTTGGACAATCCGGCCTCTCCGGCCGAGTCCGGAGAATTCGGTCTCGACCAGCGCCTGCTGGGCCTGGGCTTTCACCGGCTGCGCATCGGCGCGGCGGAGTGAAGAACGCTCGACGCGAAGTATGAGCACGTCGTCGTCTTCGATGCTGCCGCTGTCCTTCGCAACGTAAACCCGGATATCGTCGAGGTCCGTCTCAGCGCGAGGACTTACCCGGTGCGGCATTTCAACGGGGCGTGTTCAGTTCGGCAAGAAGCCGGGACCGTCCGCGCTCTTTCACTTCCCGTGCGAGCTGCCGCATGGAGTCCTGAGTGAGAATACGGCCTTCGTCGCGGGCTAGGGAAGCCCGGGCGTCTTCGAGCGCCAGGAGAAATTCGGCTCGCTGCCGTTCCCGCTCCTCCCACAGGGCCAGCGCCTCCTCGACAGCTTCCTGTTCTGAATGCAGACGGCCGCTCTCGATCGCGCGGCGCGCGAACACCTGTTGATCCGGGGTGAGCTGTACGTCCAAAACGTATCCCGGGCCTCGGGGTGCCCCTGCGAGGGCGGCGCTCTGCTGCTCGCGAATGGGCTGCGTAGCTACGCTGTATGTACTAAGATAGGGTTGGATGACGGTGCGCTTCGAGTGGGACGAGCACAAGAATCGCGCCAATATTTTCAAACACCGGGTCGGTTTTGACGAGGCCAGCAAGGTCTTCAGCGACCCCCATGCGATCATCCGTGAAGACTGCTCCGTTGAGGGAGAGGAACGTCTGCACGCCATCGGCTGCGTAGAGCGGGTTTTGCTGGTCGTTCATACGTTCCGGGAAGAAAGCCTCGGCGCGATTATCCGGATTATCTCGGCACGCAAAGCTACCCCCGCGGAGAGGAAACTATATGAAGAAAACGAATGAAAAGCCCGGCAAAATGGTGACCAGGACGATCCAGCAGATCGAAAACCGCAAACTCACAAAGGCCGAACGCGCGCGGCTCAAGCGCGCCGCGGCCTTACCAGACGATCAGATCGACACCAGCGACATTCCCGAAATGGGCGGCCGGACCGGGTGGGTGAGAGTGCACCAACATCCAGAACACCCTCTCCATCGCGTTCTCTCGCGCCTGCTCTCGATCCGGCTGCCGGAGCCGGATATCGCGCTAGCGCAGCGTCTCGCCGGCGCCAAGGGCTTGCCCTACCAGACCTACATCAAATCGTTGCTGCATGAGGCGCTGGCACGCGAGGCGGCCGGCCTGAAGTGAAGGCGCATCCGGGCAAGGTGAAAAGGACTTTTCCCGCCGCTCCCTACCTTTCCAGCCCCAACTGCTGGCGGATCAGCTCGCTCATGCCTTCGTAAGACTGGCCGATGTGGCCGCGGCCGCCGGCGGTGGCCTGGAAGGTGGCGCGGTCGCCCCAGGCGCCGGTCAGTTGCGCCGGGAGGCCGGCGGATTCGAAGGCGTCCAGCACGGCCCGGATGTTGGGGCCGAACCAGTTCGAGTAATCGCCCTCCAGCTCGTTGGTTTTGTAGAACTGCCACAGCGGGATCTCCGGCAGCGCCGGATGGTAGGAGGCCAGCTCCTGCAGGTCGCGGCCGCCTTCGATAAAGCGGTGGTCGATCACCAGGGACTCGATATAGATTCTGCCGCGGGCGATGCGCCGGAGCTGATCGATGGCGAGCAGCGGATAGCGCAGATGGTATAAGACGCCGAAGAACAGCACCACATCGAACTTGCCGAGGGTCTCCGGGTCGAGGTTGTAGACGGATGCCTGCACGAAGCGCACGCGCGTGGAGCCGAGCGCTTCGCGCAGCACCGGGAAGCCCAGCGCGGCGGGGTCCTGCAGATCGAGGGCGACCACTTCGGCGGCGCCGCGGCGCTCGCATTCGAACGAGCAGCAGCAGTTGAAGGCGCCCACGTCGAGCACCCGCATGCCGGTGAGATCCGCCGGCACGGCGGCCCGCGCCATCAGCGTGGCGACGGAATTGCGGCCGGGGGTGAAGACGTTCTGGAAGATCTCCCACTGCTGGTGCCAGTCGGGCACGGAGCGGAACAGCGCGTCGACGTTCAGGCCCTCCGGGCAAACCGGAACCGCCGCCATCCCCGTTATGCCGGCCGTGTCCGCCGTTTCGGCATGCCGGCCGCTGGCGAGATGGGCCGGCCCGCCAGTCAAATCGCGGATCACGCTGCCTACATGATCGGTATAGCCTTCGAGCCGGGCGGCGGGGAACCATCCCTGCAGCCCTTCCACCGCGCGGCCGCTCATGCGCCGGGCGTTCCAGCGCTTGCGGTACTCCGGAGCCTGGCCGGCCAGCTCCACGATGCGGGCGGCATACGCGCGCGGCGAGTGCTGCTCGAGCAGATGGTCGTAGCCGCGCATGCCGGCGGCCTGGTAAGCCGCGGGCCGGGCGGCGAAGGCGCGCAGATGGGCGCACACATCCTCCTCGAGGAAATGCGGGCGCACGAAGAAGACCGTATCGGCGGGCTGCTCGGCATACCAGCCGATTTGCGAAACCAGGCTGGGCAGCCCGTGGCTCCAGATGCGGAGCTGGCTGTAGGAAGCTTCGCCCTTGGTGGGGTAGCGCAGGTTGAGGACGAGCTGCGCCGAGGCCAGGGCCGCATCCAGTTCGGCATCCGTGACGAAGCCGTGCAGCGTGACCGCATCGGCCAGCCGCAGCCGCTCGATGGCGGCTTCCACCGCGGCGCGCTCTTCGATGCTGCCGTAGATGTGCAGTTGGAAGCGGCGGTCTGCGAGCCGCGCGAGCGCGCTGAGGATCTGCTCGAGGCAGCGGTTGGCGCCCAGAAACCCGAACACCACCAGCTTCCAGGGCGGCGCCGGCACATTCGACGGCGCCGGCGGGCGCCCGGCGGGGAAGGGCAATGGCAGCCGCTCCACCGGCACATCCACTTCCTTCAGCAGGGCCTGCCCGGCGGCGCGGGAATGCACGATGGCCCCCAGGCTGGCTTCCAGCAGAAACGGCGCGCAGGAATACACGCGGCCCATCTGCAGCCGCGTGAGCACGCCTTCCCAATACAGCGCGCCATCGCGCAGGCCGCGGGCGCCGTAGAGGGACTGCATGAGGTCGAGGTAAGCGCCGCGGTCGTTGCGCTGCTGGTGATCCCAGGAGATCGAATCGTGCATCAGCACGTCGTGCATGATGGCGAATCCGGGAGAGCGGCGGGCCACCTGCCAGATGGCCTGGTGGAACTCGGCGTTATTGCCGATGTTGTAGAAGATGGCATCGGCCGCGTGCAATTCGTCCCAGCGGATGGCGTGCGGATCGAAGCGGCGCACGGCGGCGTGGCTTTCCAGGCTGGAGTGCCAGTGCGGCTGGCTGGTCCAGAGGGTCACCTCGGCTTGCGCGCTGAGGGCGGCCAGCAGGCGGGCGGTGTAATCGGCGATCGCGGTGCGGGCCGGCGGAAGCGGCGAAAACCAGTCGATGCGCATCGTTCCTTATGAGTATGCCTCATTGTTATGATGAGCTTACCGAGTGCAGCAACGGCCGCTGGTCAGCATCGTCACCCCCTCTTTCAACGGCGCGGAGTTTCTCGAAGAGACCATCCGCAGTGTGCTGGCGCAGGACTATCCGCGCATCGAGTACCTGGTGATGGATGGCGGCTCGACCGACGGCACGCGGGAGATTCTGGAGCGCTACCGCGGCCGCCTGCACTTCGTCTCCGAGCCGGATGGCGGCGCGGCCGACGCCATCAACCGCGGATTCCGCCAGGCCAAAGGAGAGATTCTGGCCTGGCTCGGCGCCGACGATCTGTACTTGCCCGGCGCGGTTTCCACGGCCGTGGCGGCATTGCGCGAAGACCCCGCCGCGGCGGCGGTGTATGGCGGCGGCTACTGGATCGACGAGAACGGCCGCACGCTGGGCCGCTATCCCACCGTGGCGCCCTACGATCCGGCCATGTTCCGCCGCGAATGCCCCATCTGCCAGCCGGCCTGCTTTATGCGGCGCAAGGCGGTGGAGGCGGTGAACGGGCTGGATGCTTCGCTGCACTCGGCCTTCGATTACGACCTGTGGGTCCGCCTTTCCGGGCAGTATTCGTTCCGTGCCATTCCCCAGCACCTGGCGCAATCGCGCATGCACAGCCGCAACAAAAGCCTGGGGGAGAAGCACCGCATGTTCGAAGAGTGCATCGCCCTGCTGCGCCGCTATTACGGCTATGTGCCGGTGCACTGGGTGTACGGCTACGTGTCGTTCCTGCGGGATCGCAGGGACCAGTTTTTTACTCCCCTGCGTCCTTCCACCGCGGCCTACCTGCGCAGCCTGGCGGTGGGCATCCGGTATAACGCGCGGCATCCGCTGCGCTACACGGGCGAATGGCTGGCCACGCTGCGCGCCGGCATCGGCGGCGCCGCGGTGAGCGAGGCGGCGCCACTGAAGCGGGTGGCCATCGACCTGACCCCCATGCTGCCGGGAGGCGATAACGGCGGCATCAAGCTGCTGGCTTTGGAGCTGGTGCGGCGGCTGGCGGCGCTGGCCCCGGAGTGCGAGTTCGTGCTGCTCACTTCGGCGAAGAGCCACGCGGAGCTAGCTAGTCTGGAAGGCGCCAACGTGCGGCGCCTGTGCGTGGCGCACGCCGATGGCGCCGGCACGTCTGCCGCACCGGCGCTGCTGCGGAAGCTGCTGCCGCCGCGGTCGGTGGAAACGGCCGGCGCGCTGTATGCCCGCCTGTTTCCTCGCCTGCCCGCGGAAAGCCCCCTGCTGCGCCGGCTCTCCATCGACCTGCTGTTCTGCCCCTTCACCGGAATTACCTTCTTCGATCCGGCCGTGCCGGTGGTGTGCGTGGTGGCCGACCTGCAATACCTCTATTACCCCGAGTTCTTCAGCCCCGAAGACCGCCGCGGGCGCGAGCGGAATTTCCGCCAGGTGGTGCGCGCGGCCAGCCGGCTGGTGTGCATTTCCGGGTACACGCGCGGCACCGTGCTGGCGCAGCCGGAGGGATCTCCCGGGCGCACCGCGATGATTCCCATCGCCGCGCGGGAGCGCCTGGCCCGTCCGGACGCCGCCACCAGCGAGCGCGTGCTCTCCGGACTGGGGCGCTACCTGCTTTATCCCGCCAATTTCTGGCGGCACAAGAATCACGAGATGCTGCTGGCGGCCTTCGGCATGTACCGCGCGGCCCACCCGGCCACGGATTTAAAGCTGGTGCTGACCGGCGCCCCTTCGCCGCGGCGCGACGAGCTGCAGGAGGCCGCACGCCGCATGGGCCTGGCGGGCGCGGTGATCTTCGCCGGATACCTGCCCGATGAGGAACTCGCCGCACTGCTGTACGGCTGCGCGGCCATGATCTTTCCTTCGCTGTTCGAGGGATTCGGCATGCCGGTGCTGGAGGCCATGGGCGCGGGAGTGCCGGTGCTGTGCGGCAATCTGACCAGCCTGCCGGAGATTGCCGGGACCGAAGAGCCGGCCGCGCTGCTGTTCGATCCGCGGCGGCCGGCGGAGATCGCGGCGGCCATCGAGCGGCTGGAGAGCGAACCGGCATTGCGCGCGGAATTGATCGAACGCGGCCGGCGGCGCGCCGCGGAGTTCCCCGGCGCCGCGCAGATGGCGGCGCGCTACTGGGAAGTATTTCAGGATGCCGTGCGGCGGCCCGCCGAGCGTCCCTCGACGGTCTACGGCGTGTTCGAAGACGGCTGGACCGGTCCCTGCGTCACGGTGGTGTACGGCTACGGCGCCGCGCCGCGGCGGCTCACCGTTACGCTGCGGGCTCCCGAGTGGATGCCCGCGCCGGAGGTGACCATCCGGGTGCAGGCCGGGATGGCCGCGGATCCCGGCGGGGAAGTTTACCGCATTGCCCGCGGCCAGACCCAGACCATCGCGCTCGAGCTGCCGGAGCATGCGGGAAGCCTGGAGCTGTTGTGTGCGCCCACGTTCCAGCCCGGCGGGCAGGATCCGCGGCAGCTCGGCTGCCTGCTGGAATCGGCCGCCATCGCGGGGCCGGAGGACGCCGAGGGCGAGCGGCAGTTGCCGCGCGAGGCCCATGCCGCCTAGCGTTTCCATCATCACGCCCTCGTACAACCAGGGCCGCTTCCTGGAGCGCACCATCCGCAGCGTGCTGGCGCAGCGCGGCGCGGCGCCGGCCTTTTCCGGCCCGCTCGAATACCTGGTGATGGATGGCGCGAGCAGCGACGAAAGCGTGGAGATCCTCAAACGCTACGGTTCCGAGCTGCGCTGGATTTCGGAGAAAGACCGCGGCCAGGCCGATGCCATCAACAAGGGGCTGGCGCTGGCGGCCGGCGAGATTGTGGGCTGGCTGAATTCGGACGACATCTTCTATCCCGGGGCGATCGCCGCGGCGGCCGGGTTCCTGGCCGCGCACCCGGAGGTGGACGTGGTCTACGGCAACGGCAACCACATCGACGAGCAGGACCGCGTGATCGAGCCCTACCCCACCGAGGATTGGGATTTCGCACGGCTGACCGAGCGCTGCTTCCTGTGCCAGCCGGCGGTGTTTTTCCGGCGCACGGTGGTGGAGCGCTTCGGCCCCCTGGGCGTGCTGTGGCACTACGCGCTGGATTACGAATACTGGCTGCGGCTGGGGAAGCGCGGAGCGCGGTTCGCGCGCATCGGCGCGGTGCTGGCGGGATCGCGGCTGCATGCCGGGACCAAGACCCTGAGAGCGCGGGTCGAGGTGCATGCCGAGACCAACGACATGCTGCGGTCGCTGCTCGGCCGGGTGCCCGACCGCTGGCTCTATAACTACGCCCACGCCGTGCTGGACGGCCGGGGCGTGCCGCGCGCGAGCCGCGGGTTCGCGGTGCGGCTGGCGGTGCTCTCCTGGCGGGCGGCGCTCGGCTGGAACCGGCGGATCTCTCCGGCCATGCTGCGGCAGGGCGGGGTGTGGATCGGAGGGGCGCTGCTGGGCGGGCACCCGTTCTCGACGCGGAGACGCGGAGACGCGGATTGAAGATGAAGATCGGATTCGATGTCAGCCAGACCGGCGCGGGGAAGGCGGGGTGCGGATACTACGCCGATGGGCTGATTCGGGCGCTGGAGGGTTTGCAAAGCGGGCACAACGTTTTGCTTTACCCGGCCTTCGGCGATTTATTCTGGGACCCTTTGTGCGCCACGGCGGCCTATTCTACGAGCAATCCGCTCTTTGAGCGGATTGAGGCGCCGGCCTCCTTTGCCGATTCGCAGAGCTTTTGGGCCAACCCCGGCCCCGATTTCGAAGCGCGCATTGGCAGCCCGGACCTGGTCCACAGCAATAATTTCTTCTGCCCGCGGGGCCTCCGGCGGGGGCGGCTGGTCTACACCCTGCACGACCTGAGCTTCCTGGTGGATCCCTCCTGGACCACCGAGGCCAACCGCGTGGGCTGCTTCGACGGAGTCTTCGGCGCCGCGACCCGTGCCGATTGGATCGTGGCCAACTCCGGCTACAGCCGCCGCCATTTCCTGGAGGTCTTCCCGCACTATCCGGCCGAACGGACCACGGTGATTTACGCAGGCAGCCGGTATAGCCTGGATGCTCCGGCGCCGCCGCGGCCCGGGCGCCTCGGCGCGCTGGCGCCCGAGGGTTTCTGGCTCTCGGTGGGCAGCCTGGAGCCGCGCAAGAATCAGCGCCGGCTGGTGGAGGCCTACGCGCGCAGCGGGTCGCGCCTGCCGCTGGCGGTGGCCGGCGGAAAGGGCTGGCTGATGGACGACTTCGCGAAAGAGGCAAGCCCCGCGGGGGTCGTGCTCGCGGGCTACGCTTCGAATCTCCGCCCGGATTGCTTTCACCGCTTTGTCGGAAACTGCCGGCCTGAAGTTGAGGAAGTACTTCCCCTTGCGATTTTTCGATCTCCGCGGCCGAAACGTGTACCCCAGAAAATCGACCTTTTCGTTCGGATACGTCACGGCCCGCCGGTTGGCTCCCCTCTGTTTCAAGGGCTTTCGACACTCCGCTCGGCTCGAAAGGATCTCTCCTCCCGGCTGGAGTCTGCTACCGGGCGCTCCGGCGCTTACCCGGACAGGGCTTCCACCTGCTAGAACAACGCGTCTTTCAGGACGCACCACGTTTTCCATTGTAGAGAGAGGGTTTTTCGATTTTGTCGCTGATTTGTACAGGCTTTGCAAAATCGACGGGGATCGCTCCCGACGCGGAGCGCCATCATCCGAGAGTGGCGGCTGCCTGACGGCAGCCCCGGGGGACTATGGCAGAGGTTTGCTGTTAGCAGTGGCCGGCTCGGGGCCGTAGTTCTCGCGGATCACCATGGTCTGGTCCGAGAAAAAGGTGCGGCTGCCGCTGCTCCCATAGGCTTCCGGTATGGCGGTAATCGTGTATCCGGCCTGGTTGCCCGTCAGGGTAAACTTGTAGCCTTGTTTGGTGCCCCCGGCGAGGTCGCTCCCGATCAGGTCCGCAGCGGCCGGAGTGGAAGCGCCGCTGGCAGGCGGGCCGAGTTCGGCCAGCGAAACGGCGTAACGGCCGTATTGGGACTGGTACTGCACTTCCATCTGATGGATCGTCTGGATCGCTTTGATGGCCGCCGTTTCTTTCATAAACATCTGGGTCTTTTGATATTTAGGAACGGCGATGGTAATGATGATGAGGATGATCGCGATCACGATCAGCAGCTCGATCAGGGAGAAGCCCCGGGTCTTTCGGCGATTGAACATACGTTTGCCTCTATTTTATGACGCGCGCAGCGCCCGTGGTGTTTAGCCGATCCGGCTGGGGGCCGAAACTTTCCCAACCGAATCCCTTTTCCGTCCGTCGTAGCGTTGAAGAAAGGAGTCTTCCGTGGATCTTCTCAAGGCCTTCGGACCGGCGGGCCAGGATTTGCAGTACGCCTTGCGCCAGCTTCGTGCCAATCCCGGCTTTGCGGTGGTGGCGGTGCTTTCGCTGGCGCTGGGGATCGGCGCCAACACGGCCATCTTCCAGTTGGTGGACGCGGTGCGGCTGAGGGCGCTCCCGGTAGCCAATCCGCACGAATTGGCCTACATCGACTTTCAAAGAGGCTCCAATCGCTCGGGATCGTTTTCCACGCGCAGCGCAAGGCTGACTTATGCCGTGTGGGACGAGATCCGCACCCGTCCGCAGGCCTTTTCCGCGATGATGGCGTGGAGTGCCACGCGCTTCAACCTCGCGGCGGGCGGACAGGCCCGCTATGCCGAGGGGCTGTTCGT
>Ga0335073_10013593_pt1 | contig 11414 bp, 11 predicted proteins | sample Lox_Sample_22_FD_207093 | JGI IMG/M metagenome (GOLD analysis project Ga0335073, IMG submission 207093) | Soil microbial communities from Loxahatchee National Wildlife Refuge, Florida, United States - Lox_Sample_2.2 | ecosystem: Environmental > Terrestrial > Soil > Wetlands | place: USA... | reverse complement strand
CAAACGCCATCAATTCCGCCGGCGCCGGCGTGCAAGCCACCGTGGTCAATGTGGGCGGAAGTTCCGGCGCCGATTACCGCCTGGCGCTCACCTCCACCGGTTTCGGCGCCAACACCATTCAATTGGCCGATTCGAGCAGCGCGGTGCTCACCAGCCAGATCGCCACCGGCTCCAGCGTGCAGTACACCGTGAACGGCTCGACGGAAATCAGCAGCAACTCCCGGCAGGTCACCATTGCCCCCGGCCTCTCCGCCAGCTTCGTGAGCGCCTCTCCGGGAAATCCCGTCACCATTACGGTGGGCGAGGATACGTCCGCGCTTTCTACCGCGCTGAACAATTTTGTGCAAGCTTATAATTCGGCCGCCAGCGCGATCGCCACACAGACCGGAACCAATGCGGGACCCCTGGAAGGCCAAAGCATCGTCTTCACGATGCGCCAGGTGCTCAACAGCATGGTGCAATATTTCGGCTCGGGCAACCTGAACCTTGATCAACTGGGCCTCAGCGTCGACGAAAACGGCCAGATGTCGTTCGATTCCTCCGCGCTGGCGAACCTCAGCTCCAACGACATCCAGAATTTCCTCGGGAGCGTCGGCAACGGCGGATTTATCGACGCCGCCAACAATGCCCTGAACTCGCTCACCGATCCCACCAGCGGCGCCTTCCAGACCAGTATCACCAGCCTCCAAAACCAGATCACCGCCGAGAACAACCAGATCACCGACAAAACCGCCTCGGTCAACGCCATGCAGGAGAGCCTCATGCAGCAGCTTTCGCAGGCCGATGCGGCCATCGCCAATCTGCAATCGCAAGTCAGCTTCTTCACCACCTTGATGCAGACGCAGAATGCGACGGCCTTCAACAATGCCTGATCTCATGGAACAACTTGGCGAAATCGAGAGCCAATTGAAGCGCGCCGCCGAAGAACGGCAGTACGACGCGGTGGATCGCCTCACTCTGGAGTATGGTGATGCCGCCCGCCGGGCCATCGCCGCCATGCCGTCCGGCGCGCCCCAGGCCTTCGCGCTGGCGCGGCGCGTGCTCGACAGCCTGGAGCAGGCGCGGCTGCTGGTGGTAACCGGCCGCGCCGCGACCGCCCAGGAGTTGCGCCGCATCCCCTTCCTGACGCGGTATCTGCCCGGCGCCCCGGTCCGTCCTCCGGCCCTCCGCCTGGATGTCTGATCCGTCAAACTCCTGACACCGTCAAGTTTTGAGGGGCCTCCGCGCAATTCCACCCCCGAAAAAACTTCAAAAAAACACTAGAAAATTGGCAGCCGAGTTGCATTTTCACTTGGCGCCGTGAACATCGACTCACTCACCGACAGCCTCGAGCAGTACATGAACGTGGTCGCCCAGCGGCAAAAGCTGGTGGCGTCCAACATCGCCAACGCCGACACCCCCGGTTACAAAACTCAGGACCTCGACTTTCAGGCCAGCTTTCAGGCGGCCCTCGACGGAGGCACTCCGCAGGCGTCGGAAGTGGACGGCCTGAAAATCAAGAGCGACGGCAACAACGTCGATCTCGACCGCGAAGCGCGCCTGCTGGCCGAGAACGCCCTGCGCTTCAGCGTGGCCTCGAACCTGATGCACACCGACCTGCAGCAGATCAAGGAGGCCATCAAGGGAAGCTAATGAGCCTGTTTTCAGCCCTCACCGTAAGCGCCACCGGCATGGCGGCGCAACGCACCCGCGCCGCGCTGCTGGTGGAGAATATCGCCAATTCCGAAACCACCCGCACTCCCGAAGGCGGACCCTACCGCCGCAAGGACGCCATCTTCACCACCCAGGATGTCGGGTCGGCCTTCGGCTCCGAATTGACCGCCCAATTGAATCAGGGCCAGGAACTCACCGGCGTCGCCGTGAGCGGAATTTCGGTGGATCAGAGCGAGCCGGAAAAGCGCTACATGCCCGGCCATCCCGACGCCGACAAAGACGGCTATGTCTCCGTCCCCAAAGTCAACCCTTCGGAGGACATGGTCGATCTGGTGGCGGCCAACCGCAGCTACCAGGCCAATGTTTCCGCCATGTCGGCGGTGAAGGACATGATTCAGAAATCCATCGACCTCTTGAAGTAGGAGAATCCCCATGACCCCCGTTACCGGCGCTGGTTCGATCACAGGTATCGCCCCGATTACCCTTCCGCAGATTTCGCCGCCCTCCGGCGCGTCCGGCCAGTTCGGCGATGCGCTGGCCGGCGCCATCCAGTCCATCGAAGGCAGCAACCAGCAGGCGTCCGCGGCGGTACAGCAGTTTCTCAGCGGCCAAAACGAGGAGCTGCACACCACGGTTCTGGCGACCCAGAAAGCCGAGCTCGCGTTCGAGCTCGGGCTGCAGGTCCGCAACAAAGTTGTCGACGCCTACCAGGAAGTCATGAAGATGCAGATGTAGCGCCCAGAATCCTCCATGGACCAATTCACCAAGCTTCTTTCGAGTCTCAGCCTCACACAGAAGATCTCGATTGTCGTCATCGCGATTGCCGCGGTTGCCGGCATCATGGCGTTCTCGCACTGGCATCATGAAGGCGATTTCCGCCCCCTCTACAGCGAAATGGCGCCCGAAGACGCCGCGGCGGTGCGGCAGAAATTGCGCGAAAGCGGAGTGGAATACCGCCTGGCGGACAACGGCGGCACGGTCCTGGTGTCGTCCCAGAACCTGGCGGATTCGCGGCTCACGCTGGCCCAGGCCGGCCTGCCGCACACCGGACGCATCGGATTCGAGCTGTTCGACAAAAGCAACTTCGGCGCCACCGAGTTCGTCGAGCACGTCAACTACATGCGGGCCCTGGAGGGCGAACTGGAGCGGTCGGTGATGAGCCTGGCGGAGGTGGAACAGGCCCGCGTGCATCTCACCATGCCGAAAGAATCCGTCTTCCTCGACGAGCAGCAACCCGCCAAGGCCAGCGTCATGGTGAAACTCAGGCCGGGCGCGCGGATTTCCGGCCAAAACGTGCAGGCCGTGACCAACCTGGTCGCCAGCGCCGTCCAGGGCCTGGCCCCGGAAGCCGTCTCCGTGGTCGACATGGACGGCACGCTGCTCAGCCGTCCGCGCAGGAACGACCCGGATAACGCCCTCACCGGTGAAGCCCTGGAAATGCGCGCCCAGATCGAAAAGGGATTGGTCAACAAGATCAACCAGACGCTGGAACCGCTTCTCGGCGAGGCCGGCTTCCGCGCCGGCGCTTCGGTGGATTGCGATCTCACCAGCGGCGAACAGCAGGAAGAGACCCTCGATCCGTCGAAATCCGTCATGAGCAGTTCGCAGAAGAGCGAAGACCTGGTGGAACGGGCGACCGCCTCCGGCGGAATTCCGGGAACCGCCTCGACCCTCCCTCCGGCCAGCGGTGTCTCTCCGGCCAGACCACCCGTGGAAACCTCGCGGCGCACCGAAAACATCACCTACCAGACCAGCCGCGTCGTGCGCCACACCAAGATCCCGCAGGGACAAATCAAGCGAATGTCGCTGGCCGTGCTCGTCGATCAACAGGTGCGCTGGGAAGGGCAGACCCGGGTGTTCGTGCCTCCCCCGCCGGAGACTTTGAAAACCATTCACGACCTGGTTGCCGCGGTCACCGGCTTGGATGCGGACCGCGGCGATCAGTTGATTGTCGAAACCTTGCCGTTCGAAACCAGCGTGAACGCCAGGCCGCCCGAGACCGCCAACCCGCGCGCCACGCCGGCCCCCTCCAACGACCCGAAATGGCTGCAATTCGCCAACAAGTATCGCGCCTACTGGATCCCTGCCGGAGCCGGCGCCGCCCTCCTGCTGGTCCTGGTCGTGATGTTCCTGATGCGGCGCTCCGGCTCGAAGAAGAAGAGGCGGGCGGAAGTGGAACGGCGGCTGGAACTGGCATCTGGCGCGGCAGCCGGCGAGGCCAAACTGGAAGTCAGCGCAACCGGCCGGTTGCAACCACCCCCGCCTGCGGAGCCGGTGCTGAAGGAGGACTCCCATGAGCTGGCCGAACGCGTGAAACAGATGGCCAAGCGGGATCCTCAGGTAACCGCTAATGTGTTGCGTATGTGGCTACAAGATTCGAAAAGCTGAAGTAAATTTTTAATATAGGATCCATTTCGTTACAAACATGAACCTAGCCATCGATCAAGCCAATGTCCCGGGGGCGCGAAAGGCCGCGATGTTTCTCATGGGCCTGGGCGATGAATTATCGGCTGAACTGTTGCGTCAACTGGATCCGGAAGAAATTCGCCGCATCACCGACGAGATCACCGCCGTGGACGCGGTCGCGCCCGAGCACATGCTGGGCGTTTTCCGCGAATTCGAAACCCTTTCGAGTTCGAGCCGGTTTTTCGCCAAGGGCGGTTCCAACCTCGCGCGCAAAATGATCGTGCAGGCGCTGGGTCCGGAAAGGGCGCAGAAGTACCTCGGACCTCCGCCTCCGCCTCCCGAACCCGAGGGCGCCGATCTGCGCCTGCTCCAGAACACCAGCCCGCAGCAGCTCGCCACGTTTCTGTCGAACGAAAATCCGCAGACCATCGCCCTGGTGCTGGCCAATCTTCCTCCCGGTCCGGCCGGCGGATTAATGGGCGCACTGCCGGCCGAACTGCGGCCGCAGGTCGCCATGCGCATGGCCTCGCTGGAACACATTTCGCCGGAAGTCTTCCGCCATATCACCGAAGCGCTGGGCGCCAAACTCAAGGCAGTGCGCCAGGTGAGCCGGTCGGACGGAATCAAGTCTCTGGCGGGGTTGTTGAATCAAATGGATCCGTCCATCGCGGAGACGGTGCTGGCGGCCATCGAAGAGGAAAACCAGGTCCTGGCGGGCACCATTCGCGACGTGATGTTCGTCTTCGACGACATCATCACGCTCGACAAGGAAAGCATGAAGGCGATCCTGGCGAAGGTGGAACGCAAGCTCCTCACAACCGCCCTGAAAGGCACCACGCCGGCCATCCGCGATCACTTCACGCAGTGTATGTCGCAGCGCGCCGCCGAGATGATGGTCGAGGACATGGATGCGCTGGGGCCGGTGCGCATCCGCGACGTGAAAGCGGCGCAGGCCGCGCTGGTGGCGGTAGTACGGCAGTTGCAGCAGGAGGGCGTGGTCGCCGGCAAGAAGGGCGGCGGAGACGAATATGTTGTCTAGGGTGGTCAAAGACTCGGACGACGCCAAGCCGGTGGCATTTCGCGTCGGCGTGCACGCACCGAGACCGCGCACCCGCAAGGACTCGCTCACCGAGGCGGAGGATTTGCGGCTGCAAGTCGCCGAGTTGAAACAGGCTGCCGAGCAGAGCGTCATCGAAGCACGGGAGCAGGGGCGGCGGGAAGGAGAGACCGCCGCGCGCCAGGCCATGGCCGCCCAGATGGAAGTGGAGGTCGGCAAACTCGCCGAAACCGTCGCCGCCATCGCCAGTCTCCGTTCCGAAACCATTCAGCGCGCGGAGAGCGATGTGGTGCGCCTGGCTGTGGCCATCACACGCCGCGTCTTGCATATGGAAAGCGCTGTAAATTCAAAATTATTACAGCAGTTAATTGAAGCTGCACTTGAGAAATTACAGGGGCAGGAAGTCTACCGCGTCCGGGTGCATCCCGACCAGGAAAAAGTCATGAAGGATTGCCTCAACAAGTTCGGCCGCGGACAGATCGTGACCGTGGTTCCGGATCCCACCCAGCCGGAGGGCGGAGCGATTTTCGAAACCAGCCGTGGCCTGCTCGATGCCTCCATGGATACGCAAATTGAGGAAATCGAACGCCGCCTCCTGGACCAGACGGAGGCGCGCAGTTGACCCTCCACGAGATCGATCTCAAGCCCTACATCCATGCCGTCGACCAATCCAGCCTCCTGCCGTGGACCGGCGAGGTCGTGGAACTGGTCGGAATGCTGGTCGCTTCCCGCGGACCGGCCGTAGCCGTGGGCGATTTCTGTGAAGTGCTGGCCTCCTCGGGCCGCCGGGTGCGCACCCAGGTGATCGGTTTCCGCGACGAGCAGGTACTTTCGATGCCACTTGAGGAAATCGACGGTATCCAGTTGCACGACCGAATCATAGCTCGTCAGGATGAAGCTCAGGTAGCGGTCGGACCCGATCTCGTCGGCCGCGTCCTGGATGGCTTCGGCCGGCCGATCGACCGCCGGGCGTCCATCCGCCCCGCCGCCATGTACCGCTTGTATCAGGCGCCCGGAAGCCCGCTCGACCGCGAGCACATCGTCCGGCCCATCACCACGGGCATCCGCGTCATCGACACGATGACACCCTGCGGCACCGGTCAGCGCATGGGCATCTTCGGCGGATCGGGCGTCGGCAAGAGTACCCTATTGGGCGCCATGGCCCGCCACAATTCGGCGGATGTCACGGTGATCGCCCTCATCGGAGAACGCAATCGGGAAGTGCGCGCGTTCATCGAGCACGAACTGGGACCCGAAGGCAGCCAGCGATCCGTGGTGGTCTGCGCTACCTCCGACCGTCCGGCGCCGCTGCGGGTCCGCGCCTGCTTCGTCGCCCTGGCGATCGCCGAATACTTCCGCGATCAGGGCGCCAACGTGCTCTTCATCATGGATTCGGTAACCCGCCTCGCAATGGCGCAACGCGAGATCGGGTTGGCGGCGGGCGAACCCCCAAGCCAGAAAGGATATACGCCGTCAGTCTTCAACCTTCTCCCGAAGATTTTGGAAAGGGCAGGGAACTTCCCGAAAGGGTCGATCACCGGGTTCTTTACGGTGCTGGTGGAAGGCGACGATTTCAACGAACCGATCTGCGACGCTGTCCGGGCGATTCTGGACGGACATATTATTCTGTCCCGCCGCCTGGCGGCGGCTGGCCATTATCCGGCGGTGGATGTGCTGCATTCCATCAGCCGGCTGACATCGACGCTCTCGCAGCCCGCGCACCTGGCGGCCGCGCAGAAAGTCCGCGAAGCCATGGCGGCATATGAGGAATCCAAGGACCTGATCGAGCTCGGCGCCTACGTCGCGGGAACCAATCCACGGCTGGACGCGGCCGTGCGCCTCCAGCCCGAGATCACGGAGTTTCTCAGGCAGGACACGTCCTCCGACGCGGCCTTATCGGACAGCATCGGACGGTTGATCGGCATCGCGGAGCGGCTGTAGTGCTTCCCGGACCCCTGCGAAAATTGTGGGGCAGGCTGGCAGCCTGCGGCCGACTGCTAGTCGGCCTGGCCGGCCTCAGCGATCAGCCGCCCTACGCCGGTAAGTTTGCGCAGGCAGGGTCGGGCTCTTCGGACCCGCGGCCAGGCGGACTGCAAGCCCGCCGCAGGTTCAAAACCTGCCCCACGAAACAGACGGAATCCTCGCGGGTGATGCGCGAGGCGCCCTGCCAACACAGATCGAATTTGTCGCTGCACGCAGGCGTGCGTGCGCCAGGTCTATGGATCGGCCATGCGTAGCTTCCAGTTCCGTCTCGATCGCGTCCTCGACTGGTACGGCAATCAATACCACCTGGAGCAGGCGCGTCTGGCGTCGGCGATGCTGGCCCTGGAGAAGGCCCAGCAGGACCTGGCGCGGTTCCATGCCGAGTGCCTCGCGGTGGAGCGCGACATCATCGGCCGCCGGGAAATCTCGGCGCGCGATTTTTCCGCGCTCGGACTCTTCCGCCTGCGCGCCAAAAAGGTCGAATTGGAATTGATGCAGGCGACGCAGCAAGCGGAAACCGCCGTCCGCGATCAGATGCAGCGGGTACAGGACGCGCAGCGCCGCGTGCGATTGCTCGAAAAACTTCGCGACCGCCGCCGGGCGGAACACCGGTATCTGGAAGAGAAAGAACTCGAAGAGATGGCGGCCGAAGCGTTCCTCGCGAAATGGGACCGGCCCTCCGGACTGGCCGGCACGAGCCGCCGTCCAACTCCGATCTCGAAGTCGACGCGCGAAGGCGTCTCGTAAGTCATCCCCACACCGGCAGCGTTGGGCTACGAAACCGTTCGTCTGGCATATACTGAACAGCGTTGGACTCCAGAATGGATATTCCAGTTCGGATGCTGTCTCGTTATCCCTGCATCGCATGGATTGCCCTCGCGGCCGCAGGCGCGTTCGCCCAGGACCAGTTTGAGGTCGCATCGGTAAAGCTGGTGGAAGGCGGCGCCCCGCCGCACGCGGTCAACCTGAATGTCGACCACGACAAGGTGAGCCTGGAAGCCGCCACACTACGCCAGTTGGTGGGATATGCCTACACTATCCAGCGCGTCCGCGTCCTCCTGGGACCGGCCTGTCCGGAGTGGGCCGATCGGGATGAATTCGACGTGGTGGGAAAGGCGGGCAATCCGAATTTGACCCGCGACCAGGCGCGAGTGCTGTTGCAGAAGCTGCTGGCAGACCGGTTCCACCTGAAAACAGAGCGTTCCACCAGGGAAGTGGATCAGTACAGCCTGATCGTCGCTAAGAACGGGTCGAAGCTGAAAGAAGCCGCCGCGGAAGGGCCAAGAGGACTCACTCCAAGTCCGCGCCCCGATGGCGGGTGGACGCTGACCATCCGGCGCAGCAACCTGGTCGGTCTGGTCAACACCATCGCCAACTTCACCGGTTTGCCGGTGAAGGACGAGACGGGGTTGAAGGGCGAGTACGATTTCGAAGTGAGTTTTCAGCACGTCTGGGAGGACGCCTCGGAGAACGCGTCAACTGGTCCCAGCCTGTTCGAAGCGGTGGAGAAGCTCGGGCTCAAACTGGTGAAGACCAAAGGGCCGCAGGAAGTGCTCACAATTTTGCACGCGGAGCAGCCCACCGCCAATTGAGCCAGGCGCTTCGCCGCCGATCCGATTCGCCGGCTTGGTTCGTTCAGGCGGCTTCCGAAGGAGGTCATAGCCCCGACGAGCCATGATGGATCGCGGCCATAGGTGGTGGTTTTCAGCCACCAGTCGCGCTCGCGGCCGAACGCTACTTCATTGAAAGCACAATAGTTAGCATTTGGCTGAAACCGTGCTATTGGGCAGGCGGTAGTTCAGAGGATCGCAAATCCATGGGACGCCTGCACATGCGGTTCAACACGGTGATGAGCGTGGCGCTGTTGGTGGGATGCTATTTCCCGCTGCACGCGCAGGATGCGGACGATCTGCAGCGTGGCGTCGCTCGTATCAGTTTGATGAACGGCCAGGTGTCGGTGCAGCGGGGCGATTCGGCTGAATGGGTGGCCGGCGTCCTGAATGCGCCGCTGATTTCCGGCGATCGCATCGCCACCGCCGCCAATTCGCGGACTGAAGTTGAATTCGATGCCTCCAACCTCTTTCGGATGGGCGCCAATGCCGAGATCCATCTGACGCAATTGGAAGCGGCGCGCTACCAAATGGAGTTCGGCCGCGGCATCATGACCTACCGCGTGCTGCGCCCCACCGACGTGACCGTCGAGATCGACACGCCCAGTGTTTCCGTCCGTCCGTCGCGCGTGGGAGCCTTTCGCATCGCCGTCAATGAAAATGGCGAGACCGAGATCACCGCCCGTTCCGGCGAAGTGGAAGTGTTCTCGCCCAAGGGTTCGCAGTGGGTCAATAGCGGACAGATGATGGTCGCGCGCGGCGATCCGGCGGATCCGGAATTCCAGATCGTCGGAGCGGCCGCGCCGGACGATTGGGACCACTGGAACGATTCGCGCGACCAGATGATCCTCCAGTCCAACAGTTCCCGTTACGTCGGGCCGGGTGTGTATGGCACCGAAGACATGGATCAGTACGGGAGCTGGGTGAATGTGGACAACTACGGCTACTGCTACCGCCCGACGGTCGCCGTGGATTGGGCGCCGTACCGCTATGGCCGTTGGGTTTGGATCGATTGGTATGGCTGGACGTGGGTCCCGGATGATCCGTGGGGCTGGGCGCCCTATCATTACGGCCGCTGGTTCTATCAGCCGTCATACGGCTGGTTGTGGTATCCCGGATTGCGCGGTGTCCGGCATTATTGGTCGCCGGCGCTGGTGGCCTGGTTCGGCTTCGGCGGACCGGGTTTCGGGGTCGGCTTCGGCTTTGGATTCGGCCACGTGGGTTGGGTGCCGCTGGCTCCTTATGAAGTCTTTCATCCGTGGTGGGGCCGCGGTTACTATGGCGGCTTCAATCGCGGCTTCAACGTGTCCAACGTCAACATCGCCGGCGTGTACCGCAATGCGGGCTTGGCTCACGGCGTGTCGTCGATCAGCGCCGAGGAATTCCGCGCCGGACACTTTAACAGCATTGTGCATCCCGGAATCGAGCAGATACGCGGCGCCGGACTGATTCACGGACAACTGGGAATCCAGCCGGGACGCAGCAATCTGGCCTTTTCCGAGCGGGCGGCGTCGTTTACCCCGCGAAGCACGACCGCCGGCAGTCATTTCTTTACGCATCAGCAGCCGGCGGCGGTGCAGCGGGTGCCGTTCGCGCAGCAGGGGCGCATGGAGCAGGGCAGCCGCCCCGCCGGAACCGCAGGTTCCATGCCGGGACGCACCGGCGCTGCGGTCAATGACCGGCCCGGCTTCAACGATCGTCCCGCCGGCGCGTCTCGGGGCGCTGGCGCCGGCGCGTCTCAGGGCGCTGGTGTGAATCGTCCGGGTACGCAGGGCACGCCGAATAACGGCGGATTCTCGCGCTTCGGCAGTCCGGGCTCGGGATCGAACACGCCCGCGACCGGCGGACAGCCGAACGGGTGGCGCGGCAATCAGAACCCGCAGACGCAGAATACGCGTCCGCCGCAGACCCAGGGTCAGGAAGGATACCGGCGGTTTGGCAGCCCCGGCAACACGCAGCCTCCGCCGCAACAGAATCGTCCGAGCGCGCCGAGCTACACTCCGCGCAACTCGGCTCCCAGTTACACGCCGCCGGCCCGCAGTTCCGGCGGCTCCAGTGGTGGTTCGAGCGGCGGCAGCCGTCCATCCGGTGGATCGGGTGGCGGAAGCCGTCCTTCCGGCGGGTCGGGCGGCGGGCATTCGTCCGGCGGCGGCGGCCACCGCAAGTAGCCAGTTTCCTCTCGAGGAAAGCATCAGTCCGTTTCTTCCCATTGGCCCGGTCCCGTTCAGCGGGGGCCGGGCCGTTTTTTTCTTTGGGATTACTCCGCGGTCCGCCAATATCCGGGACGGGCGAACACCGCCGCGCCCGGCACATCCACCTCGACCCGCAAATTGTGATATCCCGGATCGCCCGTGGACGGCTTGAAACTGAGCTGATAGGCGCTGCGAAGCTGGTAGCCGATGCTGGCCACCCCGTTTTCGAAATCGCGCTGCTGGTTGGCGAAGATCTGCGTGCCGCCGGTGGCAGCCGCCAGCATGGCAAATGGGTCGGACTTGTCCGCGCTCTTGCGCCGGTTCAGCACCGAAATCAGCTTGCCGACATCGATCGCGAAACGGGAACCTCCCCGCTCGGAGACGTGCGACAGATCTTCGGATGTGAACGTATCCGCGACGAATGGCTTGCCGGGCTCGGGTAAGGTGATGGTGAAGATGGCCGTGGCGGCCGCCTGGGCCTCCAGCTTCAGCGACTCGAACTCCGCCGAACTC
>Ga0335073_10013591_pt1 | contig 11415 bp, 10 predicted proteins | sample Lox_Sample_22_FD_207093 | JGI IMG/M metagenome (GOLD analysis project Ga0335073, IMG submission 207093) | Soil microbial communities from Loxahatchee National Wildlife Refuge, Florida, United States - Lox_Sample_2.2 | ecosystem: Environmental > Terrestrial > Soil > Wetlands | place: USA... | reverse complement strand
CTCGATCTATCTGTTATTTTGAGAAAGCTAGAGACTCTTGCTATATAGAGAGCATAGGAATGTCCTGCACCACCTTGCCAACGCTACACGGCCCAAACATTCTCCAGGTACCGTCCACTCCCCGTAGCCTCTGATCTTCAACCTTTGCGCCTCCGATACAGCTCATTCATGTACGAGTGAATGATTCTGGTCTCTCGTGTGCGTTTAGCGGCCCTTGGAAACTCTGCTGACAACGTTGTCGAACTCAATATCATCGGCGTCATTGGCCTGGATGTCAGCGGCGATTCCATTCAGAGAACGCTTCAAGGCTTCTTTCGAGGACGAGTACATCATGCGAGGCTGAGCGCGATTAGAAAGTGCAGTCATCATCACTAATATCTAGACACTCACATATTGCGGCGCATCATCTGGGCACCAAGAGATGAAAGTGATCTTGTTCCTGGTTCCTTCACCGCTCTCCAGCTCGTACTGGACATCGAAGACAGCATATCGGCCGCCAATACCTTCCTTGCCCTTCTTATCCTTGGACTTTGCATTGAGCAGCTTCTCACGGAAGGCGCTATAGTCTGGGTCCTTAGATGTCTCTTCGACCACAATCTCTTTCCAATCGTCGCTGATCTTGTAGATGATCCACTTGGTGTCTTTACCGAGCTTGAGTTCGTTGAAGGCAGAAATGCATTCTGGTGCGACGGAGACACTAGGAATCGGATCTGTTAGTGCAAGGCGACTTCGCTTTAACTGTTTGAATGTGGATGGAATCAGAGCCTAAAGTAGCACAAGCTATCGAGGCTTGGAGACCGCATACGGCGATAACGGGGTCGTGCATACCCTGACGAAGCCTACGAAGATTTACGTTAGTCGGAACGAAGTGACTTCAAGAAGGAGTTGTACGAACCATATTGGCAGAGGAGAGAATAGAGAGGTTGGTAGTCGGGGAAGAAAGCTGGACGAGCGCAAGTGGATTGCTATCAACAAATACCGGTCAGCATTAGTGAGTGCAAGGCAGCGGTGGAAGAGTAGACCACCAGTTCAAGGCACATACCACACTATCTCGATAGCGTCAATTACCGATACTGGGAGATTTGAGGCGGTGTATTTGGAGAGGTAGTTGAGGCTGCAAAACAAAAGCGGGTGGGATGTTGTTAGTGAGGTGAGGACTCTGGGCTGGGATTTTGGCGAGCGAGGGGAGTGTGGCGGGGCAACGTCAACGCGGCTTTGCAGGCTCATGCCCACTTTGCATTTTTCAGTACGACAGGGAGCATCTCTAAGCCAAGCTTGACCATCCAAGACCTTTAACGCAATGATACAATGCTCCAGTATTGTAGAGCTAATCATACGAAAGCTTTCTGCGAAGTTTTGTGGGAGCCTAACCACCTGCGATGTCTTCGACGACCACAATACTTTAAATAGCATAGATAGCTTTTAAGAACTTCGTCTCCATTCGATCTCTACCTACGGTATACTCCACAGCTTTTTGCTACAGAAGACGCCATTCGGCCTAAATATGATACAAACATGCCAAATTCGCCGCTGAGCCATGCATGAAATATGAGAGATCTGAATGCGACAGGAGCGGAGAGAAGATGGCTGCAAGCCACTCATACAATGTAAAGAAGTGCAGCTGTACAGGTAATCCAAACACGAAAATGGTGGTATTATCACTCAACTTAGAACATTCCGCCACCCATGCCTCCACCCATGCCGCCCATACCAGGGCTGGGCGCACCCTTCTCCTCTGGGGCCTCGACAATGGCGACTTCGGTGGTGCCTAGCAGCGAGGCAACACCGCTGGCATCGACGAGTGCGGTCCGGACAACTTTGAATGGGTCGAGGATACCTGCCGAGATCATGTCGACATACTCGCCCTTGGCGCTGTCATAGCCCTTGTTGAAGTCCTTGCCGAACTCATCCATGAGCTTGCCAACCACCACAGAGCCCTCGTCGCCGGCATTGTCAACAATAATCTTGGCCGGCCGGGTGATGGCTTTCCGCACGATGTCCACGCCGAGTTGCTGGTCGAAGTTGGTGGGTTTGACGTCGTTGAGGGCAACGGCGGCAGCCTTGAGTAGCGCAGTACCACCTCCTGGTAAGATACCCTCTTCAACGGCGGCGCGTGTCGCATTCAGGGCGTCAACTATCCGGTCCTTCTTCTCTCCGACTTCAATTTCAGAGGAACCACCAACCTTGATAACTGCTACACCGCCAGTGAGCTTAGCAAGACGCTCTTGCAGCTTCTCCTTTTCGTAGTCGGAGGTCGTTGGGTCATTCATTACACCACGGATCTGTTCACTGCGCTGCGTGATGGCGTCCTTGTTGCCCTCACCATTGAGAATGACCGTGTCCTCCTTGGTGATGGTGATGGAACCAGTCGACCCGAGCATGTCTGGTGTTGCCTTCTCAAGCTTGATGTCGATCTCGTCGGTGAAGACGGTACCGTTGGTGAGAACCGCAATATCACCAAGAATGGATTTCCTGTTGTCACCAAAGCCAGGAGCCTTCACAGCAGCCACTTGAAGCTGTCCACGCAACTTGTTGAGAATGCAGACAGCCAATGCCTCGCCGTCAATATCCTCGGCGATGATCACAAGCGGGCGGCGCTGCTGTTGTGAGATTTCAAGCGCCGGGATAATGTCTTGGACGGCAGAAATCTTCTTTTCCGAAAGCAGAATCAGAGGCTTCTCGAACTCAACCTTCTGTGCCTTGGTGTCGGTGATGAAGTATGGAGAGATGAAGCCACGGTCAAACTTCATACCTTCCGTAACCTCAAGTTCATCCTCGATCGTCTTGCCTTCTTTAACTGTGATGACACCTTCCTTGCCAACCTTCTCCATCGCATTGGAGAGAAGCTTACCAATGTGTGTGTCACCGTTGGCGCTGATGGTCGCTACCTGCGAAATCTCTTCGCTCGTTGTGATGTCCCGCTTGTTTCTCTTCAAGAATTCCACAACTGCTTCCACCGCAGCCTGTGTTCCTCGGCGCAGGTCCATCGGATTACAACCGGCAGCAACGTTCTTAACGGTCTCGGAGAAGATGGATCGTGCGAGCACAGTAGCGGTAGTAGTTCCATCACCGGCGGTCTCATTGGTCTTTGAAGCGACATCTTGCAGTAGTCGGGCACCGAGGTTCTCGAACTTGTCTTGCAAAGTGATCGCTTTCGCAACAGTCACACCATCTGGGACAGGGGTTAGCATCAAAGCAAGCTCTCTTCCGATGGACAATACTCACCTTTTGTGATCTTTGGAGAGCCATAGCTTGACTCAATCAGTACGTTCCTGCCCTTGGGGCCCAGAGTTGTTGCTACGGCTTTGGCGAGAGTCTCCACTCCGTCAAGCAGTTTCTGACGGCCATCGACACCGAATTTCAGCTCCTGCACTGCTTGTTAATCAAGAGTATCATCAAGCAGCCCGAACGAACAAACTCACCTTGTGTGCGAATCTCAGTTGCTGGAGATTGTAGCTTGGGCGTGCACGCGTAGCAGATCGCAAAGCCGAAGCTCGAGCTGTTGATGCTAATGCGCGCTGCATTGTGGATGTGAGGGCGAGAGGAATTTCCGGTTAGGAGGATCTCTGATAGAATGACAGCCTTTTACCTGAACTCCAGGGCCCAGCGGTATTGTAGAAATAAAAGAGGGATGAGATGGATTGCTTGTGATGGTCGTTGTAGAAACTCGAAGAAAATTATCAAATGTGGTCTGTGCACTTTCTGCGAGGAAGCCGAGCTCGCCCAACCGCTCCTTTTAAGCCGCCGTCACCCGCAAACCCAGGGGCGAGAAAAGTATTCGTGCGGATCATTCTCAACTGTTCTAATTAATATCCATTATTAAAGTGACTATATTCCGTACTACCGTGCCAAAATAGACAGCAGCTTCAACTATATACATTCAGGCCAGGGGCCTGACGTAGCCTTGCTCCTCAAATCCTTCATCTCTCAGCTTCATCGCTTCTCCACGCCAAAGCGGATGATTTCTTTTTGTATGTCCTTAGTCTTCATGTTCAGCTAAGTCTAAATTGTTCGAACATGCCAATCCCAGTGTAGGAAGTCGTCCCAACGTAGCCGGTCATGTTAACGAGACCTCTGGTGTAAATGCCCGGATCGTTCTCATCGTAGGCAACATAAGTAGCATTTGCGTACAAGGTCTGGCCATTGTTCAATGGAATAGTGATGGACAGCGCCGTGGCTGCTGGGCTGCCGATATGCGCAGGCCAAGTGCCATTGATAGGGCGGACCGTCGAAGAGCCCACGCCACAATCCGATACAAGCTCTACATCATTCTCCGCGACATATGCGATGGCATGTTCAAGACCATCCGTCGCGATTCCATCGAACACGGTGACAACATACGGACCGAGTGTGAAGTGACCCCAGTACCAGGACTGGACGAGGGCGGCAAAGGGATAGTCTCCCCAATTCTGATCGTGGTATCCCAGAGCGTTGTTGAAGTCGTATGTATACCCGGCCACAGATATCGAACCCGTAACTTGAGCGCCAGGGAGAGCATTTGCCCAGCCAAGATGCGGGATGACATGCAAATCTTGTCCCGCTGCAAGGCTCGTCGAGCACGGGTAGTGTGGTGGCGCTATGCTCTTGAACGTAAGAGTGCCGTCAACTTGGAACGGTAGCCCATTGATTCCTGCGGTGTCAATGGTGACGACGTATTCGCTATTATCAGGAGCGCCTGCGAAAGCGGCGCCCGTACCGACCCAGGAACCAGCGACGCCTGTTCACATAAGTTAGCTTCATATCCACTTCTAGGTTCGGAGACAACCGTACCGTTGCCTAGTAAACCTCCACTAGCAACCACTGCCGCGGACGCTGGAATAGATGCCAACACTGTCGTGCCATTGGGCAGAAGGGCCTGTATGCTGAGGGAAACGGCGCCAGCGGTGGATGGAAGCAGGGCGAAACCATCGCTGGTTGCCGTAAAGAAAATGAGGACAATTGAGGACTCAGCGTTTGGGCTAATGACATCGTACCACCACCACTGGTACGTGGTATCGTTAATTGGAAAAACGTGAGGTGCGTCTAAAGTGTTGGGCTCTGATAGCCATTGAACGGTGGATGCATTGCCTGGTGTATCTGAAAATATCTCGAGGTTTATAGGGAAGCCATAGCTGGAAAGATAGTTCGTCAAAGCAGTAGGGACATCAAGAGCCATGGCCAACGAAGACAAGGCTGTTATTAAAAGCCATGTGGAAAGAGCAAGCAAATTCATTCTGAACGAGTGACGAGGAAAGTACTGCAGTGGTCCAGTTGAGCGGGAAGAGGATGGACTCTACGAGAAAGCACCATACTGGTGGTCAGCATTTAAACATAAATGCGACGCCCGAACACCGGCCCAGATGCATAACCAGGGAGTGAGCACGCGCAATCTTAGAATTGCACTACAAGATTGCGCAAGGAGCATGGTCTCAATTCAAGGACGGTCAGGCCATGCAGCCGTGTAGGAGGCTCCTCTGTAGTATCTGACTTTTGAGATCCGGCAGCTTCCGCCGTCAAATTCGATAGTCGCACGGATGTAGTCAAAAGAGAGCGAGCTGGAGACCCATGTCTTCGCAACCAAATCCAGAAAGTCTGGAGGTGAGGTGATGTGGCATACTATTCCAGCCGGTCGAGGTTAGAAGCGTCGACAGCGTAAGATCGAGTCAGCTAGGAGTAGAACGTAATTCTTGCTTGCAACTCGAGCATTTCAAAGGATCTTTCCAACCTCCGCAGTATTGAACATAATTAGACCCCTGGTTTTGGTTGGAGAACCCTGCCGTTAAGGCCCATGTATTGCTGCGAAATACGAGGCTACTAGTAGGTGCTTTTAGGGCATTAAGCAAAGAAGCGTGCCGGGGTCTTCGGGCCAGGCCGAGGAACGCAGCCGCAGCCGTTCATTCAAATACTAACAAGAATATTTCCTAAATTGCTAGGAACGGTTGACCGGATCGATTGCGAATCATCTACCCTCGCTAACAGCTCAGGGGTATCGATCTTCTAGAAGAATACGAGTTTGTTCGGCAAAGCTATTGGAGAGCTCTAACAGTAAGAGCTACGGGCGGTTGAAATCCAGAGTATGCAAAGCTTTTCAGGACCGAAGTGTTTAAACGAACTTCGAGATTCCAGCGGAAACACGTATCTTCCACTTCTACGAACTCTTCTTGCTCTTAGATACGCTCCGAAACCTTTTGGGGTGTCGTAGGATGCCTTGCAGCAGTATCCATGTGACCCAAAGGGTGCCAAACACGATGATGATCACAGTCCCTGTCTCCACCCAGTTCGATTGGTTTAGATCTAATATTGGTACATCCAGATTCGTATATCCCTCGCTATCTCTGGCTGGCGGGATCTGATAGAAGAGCGTTCTCGGGCCGAATAGGCCGTCGAAACCGAGGTTGATTCGATCAAAAGGTGAGGACGCGAACTTTGATCCCTCTTCGGCTGAGCAAGCCCAGAACACTGTCGGCCACGGCACAGGTACAGGGCGTTTACCACGTGGTGTCTCGGATCCAGGTGCAAGGTAGCGAAGGTGAAGTGGGATATTGACCGTCAATTCATTGGTCTCCGGACTTCTAACCGACTCCGCAATCTCAAGGAGTGCGGCTGATCCCCACGCATCAATTACCCAATCCGGAGCTTCCAGATCGGTGGCTCCCGAAAGGGCACGTAGAGCTTTTAGGTTCTGAGAAGCGAGAAAAAGGGGATCTGACAATTGGTATCTGTCGATGAAAAGGTATGATGGTAGCGTTAAATAAGCGTGCAAGGCACAGCTGTCTCCTGGAGGCTTTAGCAATGCCGCCGGAAATGAGAGCTCCAGGACTGGATGCATTCCAGTTGGTTGCTTAAAAGCTGCTACCAGGTTGGCACGCGATGTCGGTGGAAGCGGATGATGCCTTGCCGGGAACGAGAAAAGTGTTTGTGCTTATTTCACGTTAGCTCAACCGGGACAAATAGGAAACGAGGAACGCACATGGCTTCTTGTCCTTTCCCACCACCGTCAACCAGCCGCTGTACCGCAACTCTTCAGGTTCGTCTGGATTCTCGTTTATGAGCACACCGACTTCAATTGTATCATTGCTGCCTTTGTGGTGCTTTTCACTCCATGTTCCATCGCCGACGCTAGATCGAGTCCAGAATGCTTTGATAGTCAGAGCATGCGAAATACTGTCATAGTCTATGTCGACGTATTCCGCAGTTGCCAGATCAAGTGCTCTGAACTGGCATTTGACATCCTCGGGATCACAGATCTTTTGCTGGATATAAATGATAACTCCGTCGATCGAAGCCACTTGATAGTACTGTCGTGCCGAAGACATGGAGAATCTTTCCGACAGTATCGGTGGAGTGATGAAAGTATTCTATGTGGATCTCAGTGAAGCCAAAAATAACACCTGGGAAAGTTCTACAAACCTCCGGAGTACTACATTTGATAGTGCTGGAGAAGAGCTTCTTCAAGAGTGGACACAATGCCTCCCTGATAACGCTTTAGTGATGGCAATGAGTAAGAGAAAGGTTTAGTACCCTTGCTTGTCCTTCAATGGCGTATAAAAGACGTGGAGGCCTGGAGTTGTCCGGGAGGTGTATGGAGCGATGGCAGCATATGCCCATTCGGAAGTCCATCTAAGATGCATCTCATGGCAGTTCTTCAACACCAGCCATATCTTTGCCCATCAGCACCCTGCATTAGTATGAAATGCCAAGCGACATACCTCTTGTGGAAGGTCTCCGACGCTGAAGGTAATTGAGAGCTCCTTGGCAGCATTCACCTCAGACAAAGCGAAGCTGGTCTCCGAGACTTCAAGCGTTCGAGGATCAAAGCCGGCTGACGCATCTCTCAAGATGTATGTGATGCGTTCTCTCATCGTGTGATTGACAACTCAGGAGATGAGATTCCTAAGCTGCATTTATTGAGGTGTTGTACTCCGGACGCTGAAGTACGATTATGAAACTGTTGCCACCAGATTTTCCACCGATCCAAGCTCTTTCCAATTCATCAGGTCAAAACGACCAAACCACGTAAATACCTTGCAATATACTAGCCCTTCCTGCGCAATTTCTTCATTTGATGACGCATTGGAAGATTGGGGGATGGTATTGCGGGCCTGCAATGTGGTCAAACGAGCTTTGAGAAGACGTTGACAGGCCGTGCGCTACTCTAATCTCCATGGCGAATGCCTGTCAGTTAACAATCTTATCGGCGCGTGAACCCCGAACATTTTTCTTCGCAGTGACTCGAAGGCACACAAAATCAACAAAGGCCCACAAATTCAACAAAGGCCAATTGCACTCCGTGGGAATGCCTTTTGCTGGTTTTCTTGGGGGACTGACTTTGACCGAACTTTGCTCGAGCGTTTGATCTCGCATTCTTGTTAAACGGTTCGCAACCTCTCGAGAATATCGAGAGACACTTGTCCAATCGGTATTGAAATACGACAACGCATAAAATGGCGTTTCGAACGCCTCTCATCAAACGAGCAATGTCAAGCATGCAATCACAGGTTCGCTTCTACTCGGCACCGGGAGATGGAGCCATCCCGCTTTCGAAGCAGAAATACGTGCCTTCTTCGGGGACATATCCACAGGGATTTTCAGCCTCAAGTCAATTCGTCGGTGTTAAGGCTTCAAACAAAAAGTTCGACGACTTAGCGCTTGTGGCTTCAGAGAAACCATGCTCAGCCGCAGCAGTCTTCACGAAGAACAAATTCCAAGCGGCACCAGTCACGGTTTCCAGGGAGACTTTGCAACGCAGAGGCGGAAGCGGTATCAGGGCCGTGGTGGTGAACTCGGGCTGTGCCAATGCGGTCACAGGCAAAGGTGGTATCGAAGATGCCATTCGAATGGGTGAAGAGACAGACCGCTGCTTCCACGACTCTGCAGAGAACGACGGAAAAGGTTCAAGGACGATAGTCATGAGCACGGGAGTAATTGGTCAACGGTAAGGCATTGCAGGTCGTCTCTAAATCGTTTCTAACGGCATTAGACTTCCGATAACGAAAATAGTTCACAAAATACCCTCCGCATTTTCGGATCTCGGATCAAGTCATGACCACTGGCTTCGAACGGCGCGAGCCATATGCACGACCGACACATTTCCTAAGCTTCTTTCTCGTTCATTCACCTTGCCCTCAGCTCCAAATGTTGAGTATCGAATCGTCGGGATGACGAAGGGAGCGGGAATGATCCATCCTAATATGGCGACGCTCCTGGGGATCATGTGTACTGATGCTCCCATCTCCCCAGCAGCATTGTCATCGCTTCTTTCCTCGGCCGTTGAGAAATCATTCAACAGCATTTCGATCGACGGTGACACCAGCACCAACGACACCGTTGCGTTGCTTGCGAATGGAGCCGCCGGTGGTCCTACGATTTCCGACCAGCGTAGCCCTGGCTTTAATGAGATGCAGCAGATCCTGACTACGTTTGCCGAAGACCTTGCGAAACTGGTTGTGAGGGACGGAGAAGGAGCCACCAAATTCGTCACCATCAAAGTGACCAATGCGCGTAGCTATGGCGATGCAAAGCGCGTAGCCTCTACCATTGCGCGTTCACCTCTTGTAAAGACAGCTTTGTACGGCAAGGATGCTAACTGGGGGCGTATTCTCTGCGCCACTGGCTATGCGGAAGGCGTAGAGGGCGTAATTCCGTCAGAAACGAGCGTCAGCTTCATACCAACTGACGGAAGTGAGGAACTCAAACTTCTTGTCAATGGTGAACCTCAGAACGTTGATGAGGAGCGAGCGGCGGAAATCCTACAAGCAGAGGATCTCGATATCCTTGTCAAATTGAGCAACCAGCAAGGGGAGGAGGCCGTATACTGGACTTGCGATTTCAGCCATGAGTATGTCACGATCAATGGCGACTATCGAACATAATGAACATGAGTCCTCGGCATTGGGGTTTAAGAAGAGGAAATTGAGACTAAAGTACACAAAAGCCTAGACGGCAAGAAGACGCGCTGGCAAGATGGCGAGTGTGCATGTAGTCCTTACAGGATATTGGGATGAGATACTTGTTCGTCGTTAGCCAAACAGCTGAAATTTGAGCACTTGAACGTCATCTTCCAACAATTCAAATTCGGCTATGGCGAGCCAAATCCTGTAGCCTAGGTAGAGTACTCTATTCTATTCAGAATTCAGGGTACAGTCTGGGTTACGCGAATTACGTCGTTTCGCAACGCGTGAGCTCAGGCTTGAATGGACGAGCGTCTATTCTACATGAGCGACTATTTTCAAGGCTTTGCCTTATTTTGCAGTGCTTTTGGTGGTAAGTCGCGGCCTGGAGTGCTGATCTGCTGCGGTTGCGCTCGGGGAACACTCAGGATCAACTGCGCCCCATTGAAGGAACCATCAGCCTCTTGCCTTACGAAGCAGCAATTTGCCCTTTGAAACATTCCAGAGAAACATTCCAGAGGATCATGAGTTCGCAACTTCATCCGAATTGGGTATTTGATTGTTAGGAGATAGACATCTATAAAAATGGATTAACATACTGCAGCACAAATGTCCCTGTACCTTCCTTTCGACTAATAATTTCCAGCAATTGCCCCTTAACACCCGTTCTGGCCGTTCATTTGTGACCGACCTCTCGTCAGGCCATTCTTCCATATTTCTTACGAAAAGCTTTAAAAAATACATAGCACTCGATTCATGCTTGCCGTTCTGGCGACTCTTTGCGGTTGCTACTCCTGGATGGTTTCTGCATCGCCTGTAAACCTGCTCAATCGTGGATCCGATCATCATATAAAAGGAGTTACCGTCGTTGAAGTGATGGAAGATCAAGGTTTCTGGTTCGGCAACTTCATTGTCGGCGACTCCAAGAATCTGAGCCTGCTTGTGGATACCGGATCAGCAGATGTTGGTCTCAACTCAGGCGAATATAAGCCAAGTCACAACTCTGTAAATCTCAAAACGACCGGCCAAGACAGCTATGGCACAACTCAAAGCAACGGATGTGGAAATACTATCGTATGTACGCCGTGACACGATCATGGGCCTTGGCTAACTATTTGAAGTTTACAGAAAACCTATACCTCGACGATGTTTCCCTTGGCCAAATAACAGCGGAGAATCAAATCATTGGATCAGTCGTTCCAAGCACGCCTGCCGGGAATGCGATTCCACATGACGGAATTGTAGGCTTTGCTGGCCAGATTGTCAGTGGTTTTAACACAACGCCCTTCTTCCAAAACCTTTGCGATGCCGGCCAGGTCAAGGAATGCAGATTTGGTCTCGCATTTAAGACGGACGGGACTGGAAAAATGATTCTCGGCGAAGCAGACAACGAATTGTACAAAGGCGAATTGAGCGTTGCTCCCATTATTGAAGAGTGGTTCTTAACTGGCGACGTGGCTCTCAACGGCAAGGTCATTGCTCCTGATGCTCTTATCGAACTCGACAGCGGCACGGCGAACATCATTGGTCCTATCTCCGTTGTTCA
>Ga0335073_10013590_pt1 | contig 11416 bp, 12 predicted proteins | sample Lox_Sample_22_FD_207093 | JGI IMG/M metagenome (GOLD analysis project Ga0335073, IMG submission 207093) | Soil microbial communities from Loxahatchee National Wildlife Refuge, Florida, United States - Lox_Sample_2.2 | ecosystem: Environmental > Terrestrial > Soil > Wetlands | place: USA... | reverse complement strand
CGGGCCCGGCCGGGGACCGCGCTGGCCGAGGTGATCTCCGGCTGGCCCGGCGCCCCCGCGGCCCTGGCCGCGTACCGGTCCAGGATCGAGGTCACGCACGGCGTCGCGGCCACGGAGCTAGCCGCCTCGGCGGTTGCCGATGTCACCGCCGGTTTCGACCGCCGGCCGTCCTGGCGGGTGGCGGGCGGCAACCAGCGGGTAGCGGCAGAACTCGCCGAGCGGCTCCGCCCGGCCGTCTGGCTACGCCGTGCGGTGCGGTCGGTGGAGCACGACCAGGACGGGGTGCGGGTGATGGCCGACGACGGCGAGGTCAGCGGCGACGCCGTCGTCGTGGCGGTGCCGCTGGCCGTGCTGCGCACCCTGACGTTCTCGCCGCCGGTCCCGCCCGCGTACCGGTCGGCCTGGCAGCGGGCCGGGCTGGCGCACAACGCCAAGCTGCACCTGCCGCTGACCCGGCCCGCCGCCGCGGCCGCGGCCGTGCAGAGCGTGCCCGACCGGTTCTGGACCTGGACCGCGACCGACAGCTCGGGGCAGGTCCAGCCGGTGCTGCACGCGTTCGGCGGGACCGAGGAGGGACTGGCGGCCCTGGCCGTGGCTCATGGACCGGCCGCCTGGGCCGCCCGGGCGGCGGCGCTGCGGCCAGAACTGGCCGCCGATCTCGGCCGGGCCCTGCTCACCACCTGGAACGACGACCCGTGGGCGGGCGAGTCGTACTCCGCCGCTACCGTTGCCGTGGCCGCTGGGGACGACGAGCTCATCGCCGCGCCGCTGGGCCGGGTGCACTTCGCCGGTGAGCACACGGCCGGGGCCTGGGCTGGCCTGATGGAAGGCGCGCTGCGCTCCGGCGCGCGCGCCGCGGACGAGGTGCTCGCGCATGCCCGCCCCTGAGCAGCGCGCGACGGCACCCGGGCAGCGCGGCGCCGAGCCGGAGACCGGTTCCGTCTGGCGGGTACCCGGCATGCCGTGGCTGCTGGCGGCGGCGACGCTGTGGTTTTCCGGGTACGCGCTGCTCGTTTCCGTCGCGCCGCTGTGGGCCATCCGCGGCGGCAGCGACAGCCTGGGCGCGGGCCTGGTCACCGCGGTCATGATGGCCTGCACGGTGCTGGCCCAGCTGTCGATGCGCCGCCTGCTGGCCGCGGCGGGGTGGCGCTGGACGCTGGTGCTCGGATCGGTCCTGCTCGGGCTGCCCGCGCTCGGGCACCTGGCCTCCGACCGGCTCTGGGCGGTCACGGCGCTGGCCGCGCCGCGCGGGCTCGGGTTCGGCGTCATCACGGTGTGCGGGGCGACCGCGGTCGCCGCCTTCGTGGAGCCGCGGCGCCGCGGGCGGGCCATCGGCGCCCTCGGGCTGGCCAGTGCCGCCCCGCAGTTCGTCCTCGTCCCGCTCGCGCCCTGGCTGGCCGAGCGGGGCGGATTCAGCCTGGTCTTCGTGCTCGCCGTCCTCCCGGTGCTGGCCGTACCGCTCGCGTGGCCGATCGCGCGGGCCGCGGGCGACACCGACCGCGCCCCGGCGGGCGGCCACGGACGTGAGCCGGCGGACCGGCGGCGCGCATTGCGGCACGCGCTGGCCGGGCCGGTCGCCGCGCTGGTCGTGATCACCGCGTCGGGCGGAGCCATCCTGACCTTCGCTCCGCACCTGCTCGCCAGCCCGGCCCGCACGTTCTGGGGGCTGCTCGCGTTCACCGGGGCGGCCGCGGCCAGCCGGTGGGGGGTCGGCGGGATCGCCGACCGCCTCGGGCCGGTTCCGGCGCTAGCGCCGCTGCTGTTCACCGGCGCGCTCGGGCTGGCCGGGATCGGGCTCGGCGCGGACGGCCCGGACGGCGCCGGGCGCCGGGCCCTGGCCGTCGCGGGCCTGCTGCTAGCCGGAGTCGCGTATGGCGGCCTGCAGAACCTTACGCTCGCGCAGGCCTTCATCGCCGCCGGGGAACCAGCCCGGTCCACCGTCAGCGTCGCCTGGAACCTGAGCTTCGACGCGGGCACCGGTCTGGGCGCGTTCGCCACCGGCGCGGTCGCCGCCGCGACCTCGTACCCGGCCGCGTTCGGGGTCCTGGCGGTGGTGGCCGGCCTGGTCGGGGCCGGCTGGGTACGGCCGGGGCGCGGGTACCGCGGTCGCGCGGGCTAGGAGGACCACGCCGGTCAGGGCGACCAGCGCCTCGCCGGCCGCCCACCAGGGGTGGCTGGCGCGGGCGGGCTGGTGCAGCATCCAGGCCCCGAGCGCCACCGCCACCAGCGGGTCGGTGACCGTGTAGCCGGCCACGGCGACGCCCAGGTGCCCGCTCTTGTAGGCGCCCTGCTCGAGCAGCAGCCCGGCCACGGCGGTGACGGCGATGACCGGTGATACCCAGCCGATCAGGCCGGACGCGCCGTGCAGGTCGACGCGGTGGGTCAGCAGCCGGACCAGCGCCGCGGTGACCCCGAAGGCGGCGCCGGAACCGCAGCCGAGCAGCAGGGTCCGCAGCGCGCCCGACGCCCGGAGCGCGCCCGCGGTGAGCACGGCCAGGCCGCCGCCGACCACCGGAGCCAGCACGGCCAGATCGTGCCCGGACAAGACGGGCTCGGCGGCGGAGACCTTCATCCCGGTGAGCAGCGCGGCCAGCCCGGCGACGGTGACGGCCGCGGCGGCGAGCTCGGGCAGCCGCGGCCGGCGGCGGGCGACCAGCGCCCCGATCGGGAGCGCGAACAGGACCGTGGTCACGCCGATCGGCTGGACCACCGCGAGCGGCGCCCACGCCAGCGCCAGCACGTGCAGCGTCTCGCCGACCCCCATGACGGCGAACCCGGCCAGCCACAGCGGGCGTTGCAGTACCTGCCAGAGCAGCCCGGGGTGAACGACGCGCTCGGTCGCCGTCGCGCTGGCCTCTTTCTGCTCCAGGGCGGCGCCGATCGCGTAGCACAGGGCCGCCAGCAGGGCCGCGGCCACCGCCGCGTACGCCGTCGAGATTCCCATACCACTCAGCCTGCGCGCCGCGGCCGGAAACCACAGCCCGGCTAGTCCCCCAATCGGCCGGGAGGATAACCCCACCTCCGGGCGGTATCAGCACGAGCCGTGTGATGGGATCGGGGTTGTGATCTCGATTGAAGGTGACGTGGCACCGGGCTTCGAGCGGGTCCGGGAGGCGTTCAGCGGGAACTTCGAGAGCGGCGGGGACGTGGGGGCGGCGCTGTGCGTCTACCAGCACGGCCGCCAGGTGGCCGACCTGTGGGGCGGGGTGGCCGACCCCGCGTCCGGCCGGCCGTGGACGCGGGACACGCTGCAGCTGGTGTACTCGGCGACCAAGGCGGCCACGGCGACCTGCGCGCACCTGCTGGCGCAGCGCGGTGAGCTCGACCTGGACCAGCCGGTGGCCAGGTACTGGCCCGAGTTCGCGGCCGCCGGGAAGGCGGACATCCCGGTCCGCTGGCTGCTGTCGCACCGGGCCGGGCTGCCGGTCATCGACCATCCGATCCCGCTGGCGGACCTGCTGGCCTGGGATCCGATGGCGGCCAGGCTGGCCGCGCAGCGGCCGGTATGGGTGCCAGGCGCCGCTCACGGCTACCACGGCCGGACCTACGGCTGGCTCGTCGGCGAGGTCATCCGGCGGGTCAGCGGGCGCAGCGTGGGGACGTTCTTGGCCGAGGAGATCGCCGGGCCGGCCGGGCTCGAGTTCTTCATCGGGCTGCCGGCGGCCGAACGGGGCCGGGTCAGCCAGATGGTCATCGACGACCCGCCGTCTCCCGAGACCGTCGCCGGCATCCCCATCGAGCAGGTCCCCGAGCAGTTCCGGCCGCTGCTGGCGGCCGCCAGCGATCCGGATTCGCTGATGAACCGGGCGTTCGGGTTCAGCGTGCCCGACATCGACTTCAACTCGCCCGAGGCGCAGGCGGCGGAGATACCGTCGAGCAACGGGATCTGCACCGCGGACGGGCTGGCCCGGCTGTACGCCGGCCTGATCGGCGAGGTGGACGGCGTCCGGATCCTGGACCCGGCCACGACCGCGGCGGCGGCCGCCGAGCAGGCCGCCGGGACCGACCAGGTGCTGCTGGTGCCGACCCGCTTCGCGTCCGGGTTCATGCTCCCGACGGACGAGTCGCCGCTGGGCGGGGCGGCCTCGTTCGGTCATCCGGGGCGCGGCGGGTCGCTCGGGTACGCCGACCCGGAGACCGGGATCGCGTTCGGCTACGTGGTCAGCCACATCCGCCAGGACATGAACGACACCCGCGCCGCCAGCCTGGTCGGCGCGGTTCGCGCCTGCTGCGGCTGAACGACCGCGGGCCGGCCCGGCACCCGCGCGGGCCGGCCTCCGGTCACCTGATCAGCAGGCCGGGCCGCCGGTGTCCGGCTCCACCGCGGACGTGGGGACGTCCGGCAGGTGGCTGACGACCGCCTCCTTGAGCTGGGCGGTCGAGGCGACCACGGTGCCCGCCGGGCCCTGCCCGGGGGTGTTCTTCGTCAGCACGGCGCCCTCGCCGATGAGCTGGTACGTCTTCGGGTCGAAGATCAGCGCCTGGCCCGCTCGGGAGACGGCGACGCCGGTCCGGCCGACCGCGTTCTTCGCCCGCGGGACCACGGTGGCGCCGGGAATCGTGGCGGCCACCCGGTACAGGGCGGCGGCCAGCTTCGGCGGCACCAGCATCTCGCGCAGCATGTCGCCGATATCGGTCCACGCCTGGGCGGCGGCCTGGTTCTGGCCGTCGGGGTGCTGGTAGATCCAGGTGCGCAGGCGCCCGGGGTCGGTCGGGAGCGAGGCCAGGAACGCGTACGTGCCGCGGGCGGGCGCCGCTCCGGGGCAGCTGAGCGCGGGCAGCGAATTCCAGCTGACCGGGTTGCCGCTGTCGGCCGGGGGAACCGGGCCCCAGGGCAGCTTGACGTTCCCGCGGTCCACGATCTGCAGCAGCCCGTCCCGCCGGCCGTCGACGGACTGCCAGATCTGCCGGCTGGTCCGGTACAGCCACGACTTCTCGCCCGACGGCCCGATCTCGGTGCTGAGGTAGGTGGTCACGGAGGTGACGTAGATGAACTGGCCCGGGCGCGGGACTGGCTGAGAGTACGAAGCCGCGGCCGAGGCCGCGCGGTTCAGCACGTAGGCGGCGGTGAGAACGGCGGGCTGGGAGCCGATCGAGGACACGGGCGGGGACTTCGGCGCGGCCGCACGCGCGGAGCCGGCCGCCCGGGGAGGCGGCCGGTGAGCGGCGGACCCGGGCAGCAGGCTGACCGTGAGAGCGGCGGCCGCGGCGGCTGCCACCGCGCCCAGGAGAAGGGGACGGGTCAGGCGGGGGCGGCGGCGCGACGTACTCCGGGATGAGAGTGGGCGGCGGGAGGGGGCAGCGGCAAGACGTTCGTCATGAATCTGGGCCAGCAACCGGGTGCGCGCCCGGTGCCGGTCCTCCGGAGCCCAGCCGGCCACGTCGGCCCGGAGGTCGCTGAGCTCGCGCACGGGGCCGGGGTCGGGCAGGTCAGTCATGGCGGTGCTCCTCGGAACGAATGTCGTCGAGCGCCTCGCGGATCTTCCGGCGGGCGCGGTTCAGCCGGGACCTGACCGTGCCGACCGGCACGTCGAGGGCCAGCGCGGCCTGGTCGTAGCTCAGCTCGGCCCAGTCGACCAGCAGCAAGGTGTCGCGGTCGGCGGGCTTCAGCCGGGCCAGGGCGGCCGCGATGGCCTGCCGCCGGCCGGTCGCGGCGACCCGGGCGACGACCTCGTCCGCGGGCGACTCGACGTCGGCGTCGACGCCGGCCCGGGCCAGCGCCCGGTAGAGCCTGAGCTCGGCCTGGCGGTGCCGGCTGATCATGTTGGTGGCGATGCCGAACAGCCACGGGCCCGCGTTCCGGTACGACAGGTCGTAGCGGTCCCGGCGGCGGAAGGCCGTCAGGAAGGTCTCGCCCACCACGTCCTCGGCCGGGCCGGGCCCGAGCCGCCGGGCGGCGTAGCGGTGGATATCGGTCGCGTGCCGGTCGAAGATCGCGGCGAACGCCTCCGGCTCGGCCTGCGAGCGCGCGATCAGCGTCGCGTCGTCGGCCCGGGGGCCGGCATCAGGCGGCGGGCCGGCCCGGCCGAGCGTGGCGGGCTTCTCCATGCAGGACCCTTTCGTCGACAGGAGTCAAGTGAAGGCACACCCGTTCTTCTTCGCAATGGCGGAGGAAGTTCACGCGCCACGGAACAGAAGCCGCGACGGCGATAGCGCGCCCCCGTGGCCGCTATCGCCGTCGCTTCCAGCTATTCGCTGCTCACTCCCAGCGGAAGAAGCGGCGGGCGGCGAAGCCGAACACGGCGGCGTAGGCGACCAGGACCAGCAGCGGCCGGGCGGGCGGGAAGCCGGTCTGCATCGAGGCCTGGATCGCCTGCACCGCCGCCCCCAGCGGGGTGAAGTTGCTGATGTCCTGCAGGATCTGCGGCATCAGGGGGCGGGGAAGCCACAGGCCGGCGAAGAACATCAGCGGGATGAGGGCCAGCCGGCTGATCGCGTTGACGCTGCCCGAGGTCGGCGCGAGCGCCGCGATCAGCAGCCCCAGGGCGAACATGCCGGCGATGGTGGCCAGGAGGGACAGCACCAGCCCGGCCGGGCTCTTCGGGCTGGCCGCGCCGAACGCGATGACGCTGACCACGTTGACGATCAGCAGCCCGGCCACGGCCACGCCGAACTGGATCACCACCTGCGCGGCGAGCAGCCAGGACGGCGGCACCGGGGTGGTGGACAGGCGGCGCAGGATGCCGAGCTCGCGGTAGGAGACCAGCGGGCCGGGCAGCCCGAGCAGGGTCAGCATGGTCAGCCCGAGCACCATGATGATGGGCAGGTAGACGCTGAACAGGGTGAGCCCGCCGAGGGCGGCGACGACCGCGCCGGACGAGGGGATCTCGCCGAAGATGATCATCAGCACGACCGGCAGGCCGATGCTGCCGATGACCGGCATCGGCGACCGGCGGGCCAGCCTGGCCTCGTTGCGGACGACCTGGCCGAAGGCGGCGCCGCGGGCCGTCCCGGGCAGCGGGAGCCGCTGTGGCCCTGCTCGCCGGGATGGGGCTAGCCTGGATCGTGCCAGTACGAGCGCGTTCATGCCGCCACTCCTTCGGTGTGCAGGTGAGTTCCGGTCAGCTTGACGAAGGCGTCCTCGAGGTTCGAGGAGTCCAGCTGGACGTCGCGGGCGGTCACGCCGACCGCGTGCAGGGCGAGGATGACCGCGTTGACCAGCTCGCCCTGGCCGGTGACGACGACGTGCTGGCCCACGTGCTCCAGGCCGGTTACCTCGGGGAGGTTCGTCAGCAGGTGGTCGTCGAACGGGGCCGAGGGCAGGAACCGCACGGTCTTGCCGCCGCGGGCCCGCTCGGCCAGCGCGGCCGGGGTGTCCAGCGCCACGACCCGGCCGTTGTCGATCAGGGCCACGCGGTCGCAGAGCCGTTCGGCTTCCTCCATGAAGTGGGTGACCAGGACGATGGTCACGCCGCGGTCGCGGATGCCCTCGATGAGCTCCCAGGTGTCGCGGCGGGCCTGCGGGTCCAGGCCGGTGGTCATCTCGTCCAGCACCGCGATCTTCGGCTGGCCGACCAGCGCCAGCGCGACCGACAGCCGCTGCCGCTGGCCGCCGGACAGGGTCTTGTAGTAATCCCCGCGCTTGGCCGCGAGCCCGAGCACGTCCATCAGCTCGCCGACGTCGGCCGGCTGGCGGTAGAACGACCGGTACTCCTCGAGGATCTCGCCGACCCGCAGCTTGTTCGGCTGCGCGCCCGTCTGCAGCTGCACGCCGACGATCTCGCGGACCTTATCCCGATCCGTCCGCGGGTCCAGGCCCATGAGGCTGACCGTGCCCGAGTCGGCGTGGCGCAGGCCGATGGCGCACTCGACCGTGGTCGTCTTGCCGGCCCCGTTCGGCCCGAGAATGCCGAAGATCTCGCCTTCGGCCACTGAGAGTGACACGTCGTCGACCGCGACCAACGGGCCGTAGGTCTTGCGGAGGTGCGTTATCTGCACCGCTGGCAGCTCCATAGCCGCCTCCCTTGATCCCGAAAACTGATATCACTATGCTAGACACGTAGTATCATGAACGTCAACCGGAGGTGGTGGCGATGGGCGCGGAGATCCTGGCGGCGGCGAGCAGAACCCAGCAGGTGGCCGAGAACAAGGGAAGGTCACTTCCCGGCGTGCCGGTCCTGGTGGCCGGCGTCGTGCTGACGCTGGCCGGCGGCGGGGTGCTGGGCGCGGGCGTGCCCTCGTCTTCACCCGGTGCGGGCCGCGACACGCTGATCGGGCTTGGCGTCCTGCTGCTGCTCGTGGCCGAGCTGGGCTTTCACGGCCTGACGTCGGTGATCGCGGGCCAGGCGCGGGTGGTCCAGCTGTTCGGCCGCTACCGGGGCACGCTGCGCGAGCCGGGCCTGCACTGGGTCAACCCGTTCGCCAAGCGGCGCCGGGTGTCCACCCGGATCCGCAACCTCGAGACGGCGGTGGCCAAGGTCAACGACCTCGACGGGAACCCGATCGAGATCGCCGCCGTGGTCGTCTGGCAGGTTCACGACACCGCGCAGGCACTGTACGCGGTGGACGCGTTCGCGAAGTTCGTCGCCATCCAGTGCGAGACCGCGGTCAGGCACGTCGCGTCGAGCTACCCCTACACCAGCGGCGACGGCACGCTCTCGCTGCGGGAGAACGCCGAGGAGATCACCCAGCGGCTGTCGGATGAGATCGCGGCCCGGGTCCTGTCGGCCGGGGTGACGATCATCGAGTCGCGGCTGACCCGGCTGTCCTACGCACCCGAGATCGCCCAGGCTATGCTGCGCCAGCAGCAGGCCAGCGCCGTGGTCGGCGCGCGGACGCGGATCGTCGAGGGCGCGGTCGGCATGGTGCAGCTGGCTCTGCAGCGGCTGCAGGAAGAGGAAGTGGTGGAGCTGGACGAGGAGCGCAAAGCCGCGATGGTGTCCAACCTTCTCGTGGTGCTGTGCAGCGAGCAGGCCACCCAGCAGGTCGTCAACACCGGATCCCTGTACCAGTAGTGGCCCCGTCAAAAAAAATGGCAGAGCGCAAAGGCATCCTGCTGCGGCTCGACCCGGCCGTGCACGACGCGCTGGCCCGGTGGGCCAACGACGAGCTCCGCAGCACCAATGCCCAGATCGAGTTCCTGCTGCGCCGCGCGCTGACCGAGGCCGGGCGCATGCCGGGCAAGGCGGGTGAGATGCGCAAGCCCGGCCGCCCGCGCTCGCGGGAGCCGGAGTAGCTCTAGCTTCCCTGACTCCCCGGCGCCAGGCTGCGACGGCGCGAGGCCGTTTCGCGCCCCGCTGCGCTCGGCCATCTTTATCGTTCGCCGATTCTGGTCGTCATAGCGACCCGAATCGGCGAACGATCATGGGTATCAGCGTCGGCGGCTGGTGCGCGGGACGCCAGGCTAGGGGCTCGCGGGGCTGCTGGGAGTATCGGGGCGCCAGTAGACGGCTTTGACCCAGATGGTGCACAGGGCGTCGAGGGCGCGCTCGTCGTCGAAGGGGACGTCCTTCTCGCCGCCCTGGCCGAGCCAGATGTAGCAGAAGTGCTCCAGCATGGCGGACAGGGCCGACGCGGTCATCACCGGATCGGCGCCCGGGCAGTAGCCGTGGGCCTGGGCGGCGCGGATGGCGCCCGCGATCCGGGTGATGGCCTCGCCGCGCAGCTCGAGCCAGCGGTCGCGGAACCGGCCCTCGATCATGGCCGCCTGGAAGATGCCGATCAGCTCGCCGCGGCGCCTGCCGTAGGTGCGCCAGAAGCCGATCACCGCCTCGCGCAGCGCTTCCTCGCCGGTCAGGCCGGCCCGGTAGGGCAGCGCGGCCAGCGCGCTGGCCTCGGCGTGGAACTCCTCGGCCAGCGCGATCAGCAGGTCGGCCTTGGTGTCGTAGTAGTTGTAGAACGACGCCACCGACCGGCCGGCCGCGGCGGCGATGTCGCTGATCTTGGCGTTGAGGTAGCCGTCACGGGCGAACACCAGCCGGGCGGCCTCGCGGAAGGCCTCGTCGGTGCGCTGCCCCTTGGGGGTCGCTTTCTCCAGGGGCGGCACCGTTAAACGGTGCGGTCGGCCGCGGTCTTGGGCTCGTGCTGCACGTCGCCGGGCTGCCCCATGGGCCGCCGCCAGCAGGCGAACTCCAGCACGATGCCGTCCGGGCCCTGGAAGTAGAACGAGCGGACGAACACCCCGGGGTGCAGTTCCCGCGCCACGCCGGCCTCGCTGTCGTCGTGGTCCAGGATCGGGCTGACCGTCACGCCCTTGTTCACCAGCTTGTCGCGGTACTCCAGGAACTTCTCCTCGGGCACATTGAACGCGATGTGGTTCATCGAGCCGACCGCGCTGGTCCACTCCCCCAGGCCGGGCGCGTTCACCGGCGCGGAGACGCCGGGCACCCCTTCGGGGGCGTCGGGGAACCAGAAGAAGGCCAGCGTGTTGCCGCCGCCCATGTCGAAGAAGAAGTGCTGGCCCCGGTTGCCGGAGAGCTCGATGGTCTTGACCAGGCGCATGCCCAGGACGTCGGTGTAGAACGCCATCGTCTCCTTCATGTCCGAGCAGACCAGCGCCAGGTGGTTGACGCCAGCCAGCGCGAATTCCTCGTTCTGCCAGTCCATGGGGGATCCTCCTCAGGTCGTTAAAACTAAATCTAAACTCAGATTCAGTTTTTGGGAACCCCGTGGTCTACTGAGGCTGCGGCCGGCTTGTATCGCCGCCCTCTGCGGCGGGCTCGCCTAGCTTCTCCAGCGCGTCCATCAGCCACCGCAGGCTCATCCGGGTGACCACGGTCTCGCCGTTGTGGTGCGGGACGACGGCCTGCCAGTGCGCGCCCCGGTAGCTGATCGTCACGTCGGGGTGGGCTCGCTCATATGCCAGCTTCCGGGGCACCTGGTCGACGTAATCCGGCTCGCCTCTGACCATCACGCGATACAGCCTACTGCTTTTGTAATGCTCCTATGAAGCACGATAAAGCTCTATAAGAGCTACCTGATTCATTTACGCAGGTCAGCGCAGCTATCGTGCTGCTGTGAGTGATCTTGAGGCGACGGGCGGCCGAGACGCCGAACTCGCCTACGTTCGCGTGGCTGATGACATCGCCGCGCGCATCGCCTCGGGCGAACTGAAGCCGGGAGCCAGGCTCAGGTCTGAGCGAGATCTGGCTGAGTACTACGGCGTCGCCTACGGGACCGTCAGGCACGCGATGAAGGTGCTCCGCGAGCGTGGGCTGATTGCCACTGTCCACGGCCGGGGTACGTTCGTCGCCTGACAGCCGGAGCCCCCGACCGGAACCACAGCGATGTCACACGGGTACAGATCCTTTGGAGAGAGCCGGCGCTCAGGTGGTGGCTGGCGTCCCGGGTGTCACCGGGGCCTCGCTGGTTCCGGGGCGGGGCGGGGTGCTGGGCCGGCTCGTTGTGAAGGCGGGCCGGCCAGGGCCGGCTCGATGTGGCAGCGAGCCGGCTGCGGCGGGCCCGGCTGCGCCCGGCG
>Ga0335073_10013589_pt1 | contig 11416 bp, 9 predicted proteins | sample Lox_Sample_22_FD_207093 | JGI IMG/M metagenome (GOLD analysis project Ga0335073, IMG submission 207093) | Soil microbial communities from Loxahatchee National Wildlife Refuge, Florida, United States - Lox_Sample_2.2 | ecosystem: Environmental > Terrestrial > Soil > Wetlands | place: USA: Florida... | reverse complement strand
TCCAAGTTCGAAAGCCGACAAGGGATCCACCCTTTACCCGCACTGAAAAAACCTTCTTCCCGATAGTGTGCTTTATCCCATATTGGTATGACTTGTGCGGTGCACGAGAGTTTCATGTCTATTTATGCCGATAGTAAATTTAAACTACTGCTCCGAAACGTCCCCGCTCGAACCCGAGTCGTCCAGTTCGGTGGGCCATATCGAATAAAGAGTTTCATATTGCTGTTGCGGCAACCCGGCACTTTTTCATGGTTTGGTACGTACACGATATTCCCTTCTCCACAACGCAGAGGATCCCTAAACCTTGTCCAACGCTCGAATCACGACTCAGGGTTGGGTGTTGTCGGTAGGGGAAAGCAGAGAGCAAATCGGATTCGGTGGCTGCTCGCTTGAGAAACCCTGTTGAGTGTTGGAGTTCTGACACAAAAGCGATTATCCTGCCGAGGCCTGCATGCATCACGATTACCGTTGGGATTGCATGGGGAGACCTGCAGACGGCATTGCATTTCTCGTAGATCAATTCGCAGGTCGAGAGGAGATATCCCACTCCTACCGCCACACGATGTGCACAGCCGCGATACGACTGGCCATCCTTTCCGCCTGCTCGACCGTTCCCAGGTTGATGTTGCCGAGTGGTCAGCGCCCTGCTGCACCGATCTGCTTGCCTCGTGGCGCAGCTAGGGGAGGCTTGCCTATCTTCCGGCAGCAGTTGTACTTTCTTGCTCTTCATCATGATCCCTACGGAGCACGAACGACCGGGAGGTCGGCTTTGATGGTGGGAGGCAATTAATGGAGAGTCAAGACGTGCCTGCGAATTTTCAGAAGCCATCGTTCCGTCGGCACACACCTGGAGCGCGAGCACAGCGGTCAGGCGTGCCGCCTTTTTCGAATTCTCTCCATCCCTCAGAGTTTGGGCCCAATGTAAGGAACGGCACAGGAATTGGCTCAATGGGGGCGCGCCGGCCCTTTCTTTCCTGAATTTCTAAGGCCCTAGGTGGGCACGCAACGGCGTGGGCGCAGAATACAGCGCGAATGGGCCGGCAGGGTTGCCGCGTGGAAGGACAGGAGGAAGAGTTGGTGGCTTGCAGAAGCTCTTCTCTGGCGTCTAGCAGATCGGTTGCGGAGCGAGCCAGGAGTCAAAGCGACCCCGAACGATGGCAGCAAAACACACGGGCTCAGCGAAAACAGCCGTGCCGAGCCATTGCGCTCGACGGAGATTCAGCCAAGGTACGCGGCTTCTGGAAGACTACCCGCGCTTGTCTCACCTGTTTGCGGAAGAAACCCATGCCTCTGATCATTTCACATCCTGCAAGCCCGGTCACCGTTCGATACTTTTGGTTTCTGCCGCAAGGCTGAGCCGGCTCCAGTCAAAGAAGGAAAGCATTGGGCATTTGCGCTTCAGCAGCCGTGAAGCTGTAGATCCGTGACGATCTCCCTCCTGGTCCAAGTTGCGAAAGGCCACGCCTGGAACCTCATCACGCTTTTTGACGCAGTACAATGCAGTACATGGCCGTGGTCGTGGGCATGTGAGTGGACCTAGATCCGGGCATGATCGGAGAAGAAGAGGTGTGAATGGGTATGTGAATGGGTGTGTGCGTGAGTGTGAGCGCGCGTGTGCTTTGCATCCGATGCTCCTTTTTATTTTTTTATTTTTTTTTCTTTCCGTGGAAGGCGGAATGGCCTGTGGTTAGGATCGGGCGCGCAGTCCGTATGGTGCTCATTTGTACGGGCAGTCTTGCCGCCATGTCGCCATGTCGCCATCCCATCTAGAAGCGCTCCCGTGAGATGTGCGAGTGACGAGGAAGAAAAGCCTGGGCCGCTACGGTGCGTGGGCGTCTACATGTAGCTAGCGGGGCCTCTCCATTGCGGCAGCGAACGAATGCGGTGGTGCATCGAACGAAGGTGTGCCTTTCACAGAGAGTCGAAGTCACTCTCTCCCTCTCGAGTGGATTGGTGATTTGGTGACGGGCTGAGTGCCGGTGGGCTCGACATCGCCAATTGGCCGCGTCAAGCAAAAACGAAGCGCTGCCGTGTGGCCGCAATCCTAATCGCGAGCTGGCCCTTGAAGCTTTAGCTCTCGCGTCCAGTCATGGCAGACCATGCTGCGTTGCCTTGCAAATGCCATGCCTACACAGTCACTTCATCCGAGCCAGATCCATGCAAACTGCCGACACGCGCTCTGCCCGCTGCCATGCCCGCTCGCTCATACTTTCTACCCCATAGCATACCTTGCCAATGCCATGCCATGCCGTGTAGGATGGAGAGACAGCCAGGTCGGTAGCTTCCACCCCGGCTTGCCATGCCGTTGCGTCCCCCCGTCTCCCTTGTCAACGGCCAAAGCTGCAACTGAAATGGGCCAAATGTCCTCCTTCCTTGCTCCATTCCGCGTGGGCAGAGTGGGACCCAGCGGCTGTCCACACTTTCTGTCGCACTCGATGTTGCAAACGGCGAGTTAATATCTCTATCCACAAACCTACCTACGTACCCTACCCTACCGCTCATTTCGCTGCTCTGGCTCTGGCTTTATAAGACCAGACCTTACCCGCAGCTCCCTGTACGTTTTTTTGGCACCAATCTGCAACCAACACCATCCGTCCGCCGTCGATCCTCTGGCACTTTTTTTCTGTTTGCTTTTATCGTTGCCAACTTCCTCGCTTTGCTCCAAGACGAACTTAATTCCTTCTTTCCACCTCTGCCACCATTCGGACGGCCTGACTGGCTGACTCGCTGCTCTACCACTCCACCCACTTTAGCAGCTCCCACACGCAGAACTCCCAATCCGTCCTCCCACTCCCATCCCTTTTCCCCGCTTCCATTCCTTTGAACGCAGAGAATACCTCCTGTCGCCGGTCGGCTCGACTGTCCTTACCTGCTCCCAGCACAACCACTTCATCTTCGTCGATCAATCGCTCCCAAGCCGCCGCTGTGCTGCGCTGTGCTGTGCTGCCGGGCACCTATTCCTCTCTCCGTCTCGGAAAATTTGTCCCTCCATCGACAATGTGCAGGCGAATAATACACCAATTTAGCTGCGGTCACCGCATTGACGACGATTACGTGCCTTGCGCCAGCTCCAAAACAATCGGTCGTCCATGTCCCGCTTCAGAAATGAAGATAAGACTTGTCAAACACGACGAGAAATGCGATGACTGCGCTCCATGACAGGTACCACACCCTGCACTGCCCTTTTTTGAGGAGGGGGGGGTTTTTTTTTTATTTTTTCCTTCTTTCTCTGTCTCACCTGCGCATCGTCTGACCTCCCTTTTGCAGCTATACAGCGTGCTACCGATTTGTCAACCGACATCCACCGCATATACCCGGCAGCACGCAAACCAAGTGTCGAACATCACCCCCTCGGCACGCAAAACTTTTGTCACGCAATTCGAATACCCTTTTGGCGCAACAGGTCTTGGTCCACAGCATTGTCGAAGCTCCCCGAGCATTTCAAGGCGTTCATGGAAATTCAATAAAAGTCCCGGCGTTGGAAATTTTCGAGAGGCCAGGGCAAACACTGCAGGCTTGGGCGCAGATCCGGCGTTTGACACAAGGCGGGTATACCACTCAAGCGACCGCTTTTGATCCCTGTATTAGTTTTTCCTTTGGGTAATGTTAAGGAACCTCCGTGTCGCCATGGACGAGACTGGCGAATCGCCGCTTCACACGCCATACTTTCAATGGCAGCAGTTTGTCTCTTTGTCACGCTGGAACTAGCAGTATTTATCGATTTGGGCCTGGGAGGATTTCGGGTGAACAAGAGCTTTTCATCGGCGAGCTTTGGATGCATTCCGCACCGCCGCCAAAATGAGATTTCGTCGAAGACCAAAGTGTTTTGTCATTTCGTGATTGACCTGGCGTGTTTGTACAATTTGCTGAGTGACGCCGCGCAAAGTCGTACAAGAAGTCGTTGAAAGGGTGTGACGGTCGTGGCGGCAGCTTAGAGCCCACAGAATACAGATGCTGCACCGCCGTCGCCAATCGTGCAGATTTGCAGCCACGAGACAGATGTGGGCGCGTCCAAACCCAGCAATTCCTTGCAGGTCGAGCGTGAGAAATCAGCCCATTCCATTTGACAATCTCAATTGCTGGTGGCTCAGAGGACTCGTACAGTGAAATTGAAGGATCAACGAGCTGGTTTGGACAGGCAGCGGCTGTGTTGTTACCACCGAGCACCATGGGAGGGCTGCAATGCGCAATCAAAAGGGCAGGCCCCTCAGAAAAAGCAAGCCAAAATTTACGAATCAGTGACCTGCTTCGGCCCGTTCCCGCGAACGTTGAGAAAAAGAAATTCAACTTCATCCCGACGGACGTGGGATTGCCGGCCCAGAGCAACGGCTAAAGCATGAATGATTAGTGCTTAGCGGCCGCATTCGATGCGATTGAAGTAGCAGACTGAATACACTCGTTCGTTCTCCTGAGCTTCCTGACACAGAATTCGCGGCCCGTCGCACCAACTTCGTTGCATCTTCGAAACCATCTAAAAATCAGGGCTTTCCATGCCTTGAAGCCTTAATGCCCGATTCACGGCTTCACATTCACAGTTCTGTGCTTGTCGAATGTCGAACCGCATTTGCTTAGTCAACACTCGCATGCTTTTCCTCGACGCAGGAAGCCGCGCAGTTTGCTCATCTTTGCCGTAACAAAGTTCACAGCTGTCAGTTCCGAACAGACATTTCCTTTATGCTCTTCCGTGGAACAGTTACCATACAACTGCCGTGGGATGACATGCCACTCAAGCCTCAGTAATTCCCGCGCTCTGAAGTTTTTCCTATCAATAGATCATTCACGAGCTCCGAGTATCCTTGCATAGCGGAACCTGGTCGGTTGCCGCGCCTCTGACAGGCTCGAGAAGAGCGTTGTCCGAGCATTTTATGATCGATGCAAATCTTCTCGCTACCGGAACAGTCTGCCGACCCGTAATCCGACGTATTCTCTGCTCCTTTACCCAGGCCCCTTCATCATCATTTGATCGCGATTGACACCAAATGTCAGTCGACATTCAATGGGAAACCTTGACCGCTGGCTCCGACGGCGCTAACCTTGCTGAATCGATTCGTGCCTTCATCCACGATAAATTCCAGCAGGTACCTCTACCGAGATTCGTCCGCTCGGTGCAGGTTCATTCGTTCGATTTCGGCAGCGTTCCCCCTGAGATCCAGCTCAAGGACATCTGTGATCCGCTCCCGGACTTCTACGAGGAAGAAGACGAAGAAGATGATGTCGACGCCAACGACACTTCGAAGCTTAATGTGGAAATCGAAGCGAGTAGCCGATCCGCACCAACTCAAACCCGCGTAGGCGACGCAAGCGATGCCGACGTGCGCAACGCCTCGGTCGACTCACAAAGCCAGGGTGAAGACTACACGACAACTCAAAACCCACGTCCGCAGGCTGTCGAAGCACGCCATAATATGGCGCCCCGAGAATCACTAGCATCGACTAGCCAGCCATTGAGTCCAGCATTTTTTCCAACTACTTCCGGTATCCCCGGAGGAATTTCCAACCTTACCTACTTTCATCTACCACTCGGAGCCGGCCTTTCTGGGACCGCGACCCCACTAGCGGCTGTGGCAGGGGCTCATTTTCATAAAGACTGGCACGAAAACGCTAGCGAACGAGGTCGCGGTTCTACGCCAGACGCACCGCAACAACCCCCTGTGTCTGGAAATTCATTGACACCGCCTCCAACCGCCGACCCGAGCTCACGACCGCCTTCCCAGCATTATCATGAGTCCCATGATTCGAGCGAGGCTATCTCGACGACAGGCCACCAGGATCGATCCGGTGCTAGGGTCCAACTGGCTGCATCGCATCGCTCCTTCGAGCGAAGCCCACAGGATGTGCAAATCGTAGCTCACGTTAGATATGCTGGCGACCTGAGGCTTTCCCTGACCGCTGAAATCCTGCTGGACTATCCGATGCCAAGCTTTGTCGGCATCCCTTTGAAGCTGAATATTACAGGATTAACTTTTGATGGCGTTGCAATTTTGGCGCATATCAAAAAGCGTGCACACTTTTGTTTCTTGTCACCTGAGGATGCAGATGCCCTGGTTGGTCGCCAGGATGACCTTCACGACGGCACAAAAGATGAAACTCCGCAGCCGGTCGGAGGACTTCTCGAAGAGATACGAGTCGAGAGCGAGATTGGCGACAAGGACAATGGTCGACAAGTCTTGAAGAATGTCGGCAAGGTTGAGAGATTTGTGCTGGAGCAAGTTCGTCACATATTTGAGGACGAGTTCGTCTATCCAAGTTTCTGGACGTTTCTCCTCTAGATGGTTAGCTCGGTTTGGCCTGTCTTTGATACGGAGTAGACTTCACACTACCGGCCTGACAACAAGCTTGCACAAATGCAGCAAAGCCATAGCAGAAATTGTTGCCACAAAAGAAAAGGGAAAGGTCACAGTCGCCCACACGGCCCGACAGCGCCGTGACACATGATACTGAAACTAGAGCGGGATGCTTGCATACACAATGAATCTATACGGTTCAGCCTATCAATTCGCTGTCAGCCCTACAGTGGTCAAGCTTTCCGGGTATAGAATTGGTAATGTTTCAAAAGTATTTGGCTACTGCAAGTTGCCTTCGGCCAGGTATCTACTGCAACCACTTACGTACGGCGATCATGCATCGACTATTAATGCAAGGGTTAGTGCACATGATGCACTCGCTTAATAGTGCAAGTTTGCATGCCATGAGGTCGACCTTTTGACATTCGATGTCGTCAAATGTATTGCGACTTCGTTCAACAACTTCGGTGATCAGCGCATGTAGGGATAATAAGACCAATCGATGACATCATCCCTTTTCAGGCCTCTTCGTCCTCTTGCGACGATAATATTTTGTATGAAAATGAATTTTAAGCCCTGGACGTCGCATCGAATAGAGTTTGATATCTACGAATGCTACAGCAGGTCTTCATTGGTTTCGTTCAGGATTACCACGTTTTCCTCTCACCTTGCCGGGTAAGCTGTGTAACATGTCACAAGCACGGACAAGAGGAATTTGAGTACTTACCGCACGAAATCCGTCACGGATACATTCGCGTATTCAGGTTTGTGGTGAGAAGACTAGGACCAGTCTGCCATGCACCATTAATCTCTATACGAGAGGAACAGGAAATAGACGGCTGATTTTCAAGCGGAGTTCCATTCGAAACTGCTTGTACATCCTCGAGAAGCACGCCTTTTTCTTCTGCAGTTGCTCCGGAGACGAAGATCACTTCAGCCTGGTGAGATCCAAGCCGAGACCCCTATAACCGATTGGCCAATCATCCAAAAATTTGAAGCTCTTCCTCACTGCCGGTTTTTCATTGGCCAACGCTTGGTGTTTTCGGTCTGTTCAGGTCCCTCTCATGTCCAATGTGCGCTACCCTGGAATCAACCGAGAGTACATCATCACTTCAACAACACGCCGTCACAAACTGAACAACACTTTCTTTACAGCATCTTCATCAGTAGAGCTAATTAGGACTGTTGGTATTGTCCTCAATTCGCCGGCACATTCTTGCCATTCCCGGATACCGCCCTTACCCCGCAGCATTTATTGCCTATGACCTTCACGTAGAATCTCATTGTCGCCCTTGAATTTCACCGCGGATCATTGTTGCTGAAGGAGATATAAACGATTCCATTTTTCAGAGTTACAGTCATTCCCAAATTCTCATCACTCAGCATATCACTCCACTCGCATTACTCTTCTCCGGCCGCCACTCCACCATTCCAGAGTCCTCCCCCCATCATTCCACCGCGCGCCCCCCGAAGCCCGCCGTCCGTACCACCATGCCAGGCCGGCTCTCGGGCAAGACGGCCATCGTGACGGGCGGCGGCGCCGGCTTCGGCGCCGGCATCGCGAAGAAGTTCGTAGAGGAGGGCGCGAACGTGCTCATCTGGGACATCAACCCGAGCACGCCGTCACAAGTCGCAACCACCTTGGATGCCACTGGAACGCACACGCTGCCGTTCGTCGGCGACGTCAGCGCGGCGGCGGACTGGGAGCGCGCGCTGCGCGACGTATGCGCCAGGTGGGGTGGCCTCGACGTGCTCGTCAACAACGCCGGCGTCGTGTATGCCTCCGCGCCGAGTATTGAGGTAGGTTTTGGGGCGGGCGCGGCGTGCGCGTGGGTGCTGGCCGATGGTGCGGCGGGCGCTGACGCGTAGCAGGTCCCCGAGGAAACGCTCGATCGCTTGTGGCGCGTAAATGTTAAGCCAATCTATTACTCGGCCAAGGTCGTTGTGCCGTATTGGAGAGAGCATAAGAAGAAGGGCCTTGTGATTAATCTCAGCAGCATTAGTGCACCAAGACCAAGACCGAACCTGGTTTGGTATGCTGCGACGAAGGGAGCTGTCTCGGCAGTAAGTGTCATTCTCCCATGTTCTCGTATAACTTTGCGTATTATGTGGTAGAAACGGATGGATGAAGTTACAAGCGTAGAGCACCAATGCTAACACAGCAACACGACCAGGCAACTCGCGGTCTGGCAGCAGAATACACAAAGGAGGGAATACGTTTCAACTGTCTGCAGCCTGTTGTGGGCGAAACAGCAATGCTGTGAGTTTTCATTCGTCCTAATCTGTGCTGGTAAAATCCAATGGCTAACCTCCTTGCAGAGCATCAGTCCAGGGAGGCACCGACACAGAGGAAGGCCGTAAGATACTAACTGCGGGCATACCGGCTGGCAGGTTCGCATTACCTAGTGACATTGGAAATGTTGCTTGTTTCCTGGCGAGCGACGAGGCAGAGTTTCTGACTGGTCTTTGTTTGGACGTCGATGGTGGGAGGAGTCTGAATTGAGCCTGCCACTGCTGAGATTGTCTACAAGCTGTGCTCATTGAATTTCCTGAAATGGTAAACGGAAAACCCCAAAAGTCGGATGCTGGATTATCTGTGCGGATTACTATGCTCTCGATGAACTGCGTATTATTCGTCTATTCTATGCTCTCGACTTTAACTGTAGGCTCAGGAGTCGTCTTCGCAGTAGACGGCCTACTATCGCTGCTATCAGTGCCAGAACTAATTGCGCTAACATTACTATTTTGCGATCGTAACTGTGCTGCGGAGCTCGATGTGCTTGGTCTGGAGCTTCCATTTGCCGGAGTGAGTTTGGTCGGCCTGCTTGTGATGTTACCGGCTCTCCGCGGATCTTCACTGACGATTTTCCTCCTTCGGCTGCCTGTGCTTCCCGTAGTACTCGTGCTCCACCTCCTCTCACGCTCTTCATGCTCCAGAGCTGCCACACTGCTTCTGGATGAGCTACGCGAGTGACTGCCTTCGCGCTCCTGATCTCTCACAGCGCTGGATCGGCGTCGATGTTTCTCCTTCTCTTTCTGGCTCACCTGGTGGGTGGCGCTGTGAACGTGTGAATGAGGATGCTGTGGCGGTGGCATGGTCTCTCTATCTTTCTCATGTTGGCTCTTGGGTGCTCCAATGCCCTTCGACTTTGCCCATCCACGCCAGCCAGTCCACCAGAACCAGCCGCGCTCTCGTCGAGCGATCTCGCGCTCCTTTGCACGGATTCGCTTCCTCAGCCCAGAGCGCCGCTGATTCTCCTGCTCCCAGTACTCAGTCCTATAAATCTCCCAGCCTTCACGAAAGTCTGGTGTGAAATGTTTTGGCAGTAGCATGATCTTCACGTAGTCTCCGCCTTTGGCAACGTCTTCCTCAGCCCAGTCACCGGCTTTGCCACTGGAGCGCAATCGTCCATGTCTCTGCATCTCTCTCTTCTCGCTGGCATTGTACTCGACGTATGCGTAGCTGCTCCCAGGACTCTGAACCAGCCACGAAGTAAGCGGAAATAGGAAGCTCAAATGGCCGATCCACTCCTTCCACCAGACATCCTTAACAACGACAACCTTGAGATTGACCGCGCGCAGGCCCCGATTCGAGACGCCGAGCCAGCGGCGCGGCCACCGCACGCCGCGCTCCCACTGGCCGGTGACCCAGAACAGCACGCCCATGACGAGGCCGGAGATCAGCGCGACCTTCTCGAAGACGTCGACGAGCCAGTAGGGGCTGCCGCCGACGATGCCGCTGCCATCTTGGCGCGCGCGCAGGAACTGCCCGTGGAAGAAGTACGCGATCCACAGCGCGAGCACCACCAGCACGAAGGTGTTCTGGCGCCGCCGCGCCCGCAGCGTCAGGTACTGCGTCCGCAGCGACGCCTCCAAGATCAGCAGGTTGAGGTAGATCTGTGGTGGTGATGAGGGCAGCAGTGACGTTGGGTCTGGCGAGGAGCGAGGAGTGTCGGTTCGCGGCTGTAGGCTTTGTGCTGCTGACGCTACGACGGCATCGACACTGAGAGATGGTGGTACCGCACCTTTGACTATCTGGTCGAGGCTTGAGGCCATTGGAGGTGGATTGAGGTCGGTCGTGATGGTGGATGACGAAAGTGAGATTGGGATGGAAGGGGAGCTTGAGAGCTGGCTATGACGAGGCCATTGCTGTAGTGTGACGAGGTGCTCGTCGCTGAAGTCGTTTTCAGGTCTTTCGGGCCAAAATACTCGCACGCGACACTTAGAGGGTGACAGTTGTGCGCGGAGTTTGTTGGAATAGAGGTTTCGGGTGCGCAAAGTCCGGCCGGACTGGACCCGGACGAGTGAGTGATGCCGTACGCCGATTCGCAACCCACTATTCGCCCTTCTGGTTGCTCGTGTACCCAACTCGATTTCGAAGGCAGACGCCAAACATGCGCGTCACGGCTTTCAATTCCTTTTCTTCCGCTCCTCCTCGCCCCTGACTTCTCCCGAATCTACTAATAGCCGTCGCTGGTCGCACAGCGTCGCAGCAGATGCCCCAGACTCTTCCCACATCTGCAGCGTCTGCTGTTACCTCTTCCTGCGTTGCCTATAACTCTATCCTGCCACTAGTCGACCTTCAATTGCGATCTGGTCCGTTACTAAGATCTTTAATTCCTCGAATACCTTCCAATTTCTCCATATTTCAACCTACTGTGGCCGTCCTCTCAGCCTTCAGAGCCCGTCTTCCGACCCCTCTGCGCCTCAACAATCACATCTCGCCGCTGTACTATTCCACTATGGCTACCACCGTTGAAGAAGACCCTTCCTCTCGCACGCAGCAGTCTCCTCTGGCCCGTCAACGAGCAAAAGAGCAAGGCCAAGACACTTCCAAAATAGATTGGTTCCCTTTGGGCTACAAGGAGGGTTTCAGTCAGTGGTGGCAAGGTCTTACTCCCGCCGTAACCGAGCACCGCGTTCTCTCGTTCATTCCATACCTGCAGTCTGTTCCCACGCAGATGCAAACTGGCTTGACAACCGGTGTCGAAACTCCAGACACCGGCAATGGCTCCGAAGAAAGCGAAGGCGAGTTCGTGGACGCCAAACCAGTTACTTCAACATCTACAAACGACCCTTATGGGCCACGAATATGGAAATCCGAGCTCGTCAAGCTCTCCGGCAAGAACAGA
>Ga0335073_10013588_pt1 | contig 11416 bp, 9 predicted proteins | sample Lox_Sample_22_FD_207093 | JGI IMG/M metagenome (GOLD analysis project Ga0335073, IMG submission 207093) | Soil microbial communities from Loxahatchee National Wildlife Refuge, Florida, United States - Lox_Sample_2.2 | ecosystem: Environmental > Terrestrial > Soil > Wetlands | place: USA: Florida... | reverse complement strand
AGTGGGCAAGGCCGAAGTAATCTCCGACGGATCCGACGTTGCGATACTTGGCGTCGGACCCATGTGCGCCATGGCGCAGGAACTGGGCGCGCGCCTCGAGCGCGATGGGTTTTCCGCTGCCGTCATCAATCCGCGTTTCGTCAAGCCCCTCGATCGCGAGATTCTGAAGCAATACGCTGAGCGCGTCGCCGCCTTCGTCACCATTGAGGATCACGTGAAAATGGGCGGCTTTGGAACCGCCGTGGTTGAAGCGCTCGATGAATTGGGAATTGCCGTTCCAGTCGTTCGCATCGGCTGGCCCGACCAGTTCATTGAACACGGCAAAATCGATGCCCTGCGCGCAAAGTACGGCATCACCGTCGACGACGCGCAGGCCCAGGTGTTGCCGTTGCTGTCACATCGTCAGCGCCGCTCGCTCGTGGCCAGCTAAACCTCCGGAGCAGCGCATGTTCGAACAGGATGACCTTGAGGCTGCGGGAAGACTCTTCGCCATCGTCGGTCCTCCCGTGTCTGAAACAGATATTCACACAGTCTTCACAGGACAATTTCCGGGCAAGGAAGATCTGGTCCAGTTCTACCTTCACTACAACGGCGGCAGCAGAACGCCGCAGGGCTGCGTCATAAGCTGCCGAAACCCTGCGCACAAGGTCGCGCGGCACGCGATGGAAAAAATGAATGTTGAGGGATTCATGTCAGTCTCTCTCGATCTCGAGGATCGGATGCTTCCATTTCGTCCGATACTCGTTCACTACGCAACAATGCGCCAAATCTATGAAGAAGTTCCGGAAATGAAAGAATTCCTTCAGCAAAATATTCCCTTCGCCTTCGATCACACCGGAAATGATCTCTGCATTGATCTCAACAGCGGGTGCGTCCGGTTTCTGGATTGGACTGAGTATGGCAAAGGTGCCATCGAGATATCTTCATCTTTTCGCGAGTTTGTCCTGAAATACTGGGTGAGCGCAGAATTCTCGTGCGGGCAACATTCCTAATTCGTGCTTCCCTCGCAACCGCGACCCTGTCCGGTTAGCCATTCACCTCTGATCCGTGTGCGACAATCCACAACAGACCGATTTTCCTATGCGACCTCTTCGTATTTTTCTGGCGTGGGTCGGTGGATGGGTTTTGACCGGGCTCGCTTCGTGGCCGCAGGCTCCTGCTCCCGCCGCTCCAGCCCCCACGGTTCCCGCGCCTCTGGTTCTGGCGGGTGGCACCGTCATTGACGTCACCGATTGGGGACGATCTGCCAAGGACCTGCAAGACGCCGTCGTCATCATAGGCGACGGAAAAATTCTTCAGGTTGGCTCCGGCGCCAATGTGACCATCCCGAAAAATGCCCAGGTCATCGACTGCACTGGAAAATACTTGGTGCCCGGCCTCATCGACGGCTATGCCGGTATGAACAGCCAGGGACAGGCCAATGCGGATCTCTACATGGGTGTCACCACCGTTGTCGCCCGCAATGACAGCGAGCACGGCCATATCGACTTCGCCGCTAGTCCCAGCCCCCATCTTTATCTCATCGATTCCGTCGGCTCCACCGACAACTGGAGCCTGCTCATTGGTCATAGCGGCTGGAAGGAGAAGCTCAAAGCAGGCGCCCACCCTGTCGAGCTCGCTCCCGAAGACACAGCGCGGCAAATGAATGCGACCCTTCGCCTTGGCACGCGCGTACTGTGGCTCGGAGAAGACATCACCGCCGCCAACGCACAATGGATCATTGCTCATGCACATCAGCTTGGCCTCATTACGTATGGTGAATTTGTTGCCACCCCATATCGCGTAGGAATCGAGGCCGGTGTAGATGCGCTGCCGAATATGGGCCACTACGAGCTCGGCGTCATACCCGATGAGCTCCAGCTTCCGCTTGCTGAAGATCCCTATGGCGCAGCAGCTGCAACGGCATTCGACTACGCGCAGCACGTGCCACCCAACGATATCCATTTGCAGGCCTATGCGCGGTTCATTGCCTCGCATCATGTCGCGCTGCTCCCCACCTTCAGCGTTTACTTTCTGCGCCTGCCAGGCCATCGCAACCTGTGGCTCGAACCCGCCGCCCGCCTGCTTGATCCGGCAAACCTGTACGACCCGCCTGATCGCTCCACCGGCGAATTGGATTATCCTCTCCCTTCATGGGCTCGCCACATGCCGTCGATCGCGCAACGATGGCTTGAAGAAGGCCAGCGCAAGAAGGACGATCAGGCAGCCATGCGTCTCTGGGAGATTAACGAAACCATCTTCAGTGACTACCCGCACTATCTCGCCGGCTCTGGTGCACCCGTCATGGGCTCCATGCCCGGCATCTCGCTGCACACCGAGCTCGAATTGCTCGTGCGCCTCGGCCTGTCCCCGCGCGAGGCATTGGCTGCTGCCACCAACAACTACGCTCTCCAGTTCGGTTGGAATGAGCTGGGCCAGATTGCGCCGGGGCGCCGGGCCGACATTCTTGTCGTCGATGGAGACCCGACCGTCAGCATCTGGAATGCGCGCCGCATCTCCACGCTGATTCTCGCTGGCAACGTGATCAACCGCGAGGCGCTGCTGAACCTCACACGCTAGCTTACCTTCCCTTATCGCCGGATTAGGTAATCCCGATCCGTTCATTTAACGTAGGGAGAAGTGGTTCGTCAGCCTCCCAGGCTCCCAAGTACGTATGACCGATTCTTCCGCGCAAGAAAATCCATCGCGTCGCCGGCGCCACAACAAGTGGCTCCTGCTGATCGCAGTCTACAAAGCCGTTCAAGCTGTTCTCATCGCAGCTGTCGGATTTGGCGCCCTGCGCCTGCTCCACAAGGACATTGGGGACATTGTGGGTCAGATCGTCGGGGCACTTCGCTTCAATCCTGAATCGCGGCTCGTCAATTTCATTCTCGATCAGGCTTCGCTGGTGAACGATCCCATGCTTCGCCGCATTGGCTTGGTCGCCTTCAGTTACGCGAGCCTCAGCCTGGCAGAGGGAATCGGGCTCTATCTTGAAAAGGCCTGGGGGGAGTTCCTCACCCTCTTTATCACCGGCTCATTCCTGCCGTGGGAAATCTTCGAGGTCTTTCGTAGACTCACCTGGGTGCGGGTCACGCTGCTCATCGTGAATACGCTGGTCTTCATCTACCTCCTGAAGGTCGTCGCTATCCGACGGAGGCAGCCTAAAGAGGATAGTCCTGTGGTTTGATCAGCGAAAAGACTCACGACTTCGCTTTTTATTCCCCTATCGCATGCCGCTCCCTGCGCCAAGTAGCAATCAGGTCAATGGAACCTAATCAATAAACACAAGATATTGGGGCTTGTTCCCTATTAAGACCCATTACAGAGCATTCCCCAATCGGCTCCGTCGCTCAATTCGGTCCCCGCGCAGATTTCAACCGCATTACCACTTTTTGGGGTTTGACCAGACAAATTTGTGGTCTATGATCGTCCTGAAGTGGAGCAAAAGGGAGTAAAAGGGAGTAAATGTGAAGCTTTGAACCTTCACCCCTCCAATTATCTGCCCGATTGATGTTTTTGCGGCCGGAGTTCCGGCCATGGGTACCAGATCTGCCAAGACAAAACGAGGGAAGGCAATGTTCAGGGGCAACCACCCGGCAAAGATCGACGAAAAGGGCAGATTGAAGGTCCCCTCGGCCTTCAAGCAACTGGTGGATGCCGCCCACGTGACCCAGTTCTATGTAACCAGCTCTAACGGCAAAAGCGCTGAGATATGGCCGCTGCCGGAATGGGAGAAGCGGGAAGAGCAGTTGGCGGACGCCAGCACCATGGACGACGCCGTTCACAAATATTTGAACTTGACCAGCTACTACGGCCAGCAGGTGGAGATGGACAACCAGGCGCGGCTGCTGTTGCCGCAGATCCTGCGCACTTCGGCAAAGCTCGACGGAGAAGTGACGGTCTTCGGCATGAGGACTTACTTGGAAGTCCACAACCGGGAGGCCTTTGAGCAGAATTTGCCCGAGAACGAATTGACGGCCGACGATCGCCGGGCGATGGCGGAGATTCTCCGCCGCAAGAGTTGATCCGGCGACAGGGTTTCGTCACCGGAGAGGTAAACCCCTCAGGGGGAGCACATGACGAATCGAAATGAACGCCATGTGCCAGTTCTTTTACAAGATGCGATTGAGTTTTTGAACCTGCGCACAGGCAGCACGGTGGCAGATTGCACGCTGGGGTTGGCAGGACATGCTGCGGAGATTGCCCGCAGGATTGGTCCAACTGGACACCTCATCGGTTTCGATCGAGATCCGGATGCGCTCGAGATCGCCAGGGCTCGGTTGGCGCAAGTCGCGGACGAACTCGGCCAACAGGCGCCGCGCTTGACCCTGATCGATGAGGCATTCAGCTCTATCAGCCGCCACGCCGCGCCGGCTTCTCTCGACGGCATCCTGGCTGACTTTGGTGTGAGCAGCTTGCAGCTTGATGAAGCGCGTAGGGGATTCAGTTTTATGGCAGACGCAGACCTTGACATGCGCATGGATACGCGCCACGGTCCGACTGCCGCACAAGTGGTGAATGAGGCGAGTGAGCGCGAGCTGGCGAACCTCATTTACGAATACGGAGAGGAAAGGAGGTCGCGGAGAATCGCCAGAGCCATTGTTCGCGGGCGGCCAGTCGCAACCACAGGGCATCTTGCCCGGATTGTTGCAACAGCCGCCCCGGCAATGAAACAGGACAGAATCCATCCGGCAACGCGAACATTCCAGGCGATCCGGATCTATGTGAATAGCGAGCTGGACGAAATAAGGGCCCTCGTGGAGGCCGCACCGAAATTGCTTAAGCCCTCCGGACGGCTGGTCGTCATCAGCTTTCACAGTTTGGAAGATCGCATCGTAAAAGACAGCCTGCGCGACGGAGCGCACCAGGGAATCTGGAGCATTTTGACCAAGAAGCCCGTAGTGGCGGGCGAAGAAGAAACGGAACGCAACCCGCGCGCACGCAGCGCAAAGTTGAGAGCGGCTCAAAGAACGGCGACTAGCCTCTAGCGGCTAGCCGGTTCACAGAAGAGATCAGGTCCTCTCCAGGCGTGGAAGAGGCAGAGTTCACCTAGAAAGAGGCTGGTAGCTGGAAGCTGGCGGCTAGCAGCTGGGAGGAATCCATGGCGGCTTGCACAACAACCTTTGACATCGCAGAGAGCTGGAGCGCTCGCGTGGCCGAGCATAATGCCGCGTTGATGGCGCAGCAGCCCCTGCGTCGCCGCGGCGCGCGCACCCCCGAAGTCAGCTTCGTAAAGACTTTTGATAATTCGCGGCTCGTTAAGGCGACTGATCCGGTGCGCGTTCGCCAGATGCGAATCTTCGCAGCAGCGCTCACAGTATTGTTTTCGCTGGTCATGATCTACGGCCTGCAGCACTTCAGCGCCATTGAAGGCTCTTACCGCGTGGAATCGGAAAAGCAGCAACTCGATCAGCTTCGCGAACAGAATCGACAGCTTCGCCTGAGCGAAGCCGAGATGGTTCGTCCAGGCCGCATCGACGGGCTTGCTCGCCAGATGGGGCTTGCCGCCCCGCAGCCCGGACAGGTTGTCCATGCGACGGCGCATCCTGATACGTCCGCTCCGGTTTGGGCGCAGGCCACTCCGCCGCCTCCGCCGGCACAATAGACTAGTTTTGAAGCCCTCACTCGCGTGCGATTCGCCAATGCAGGCAACACTTCGAGCCAACCGGACCCGCAACACCACACCGCGCGCCATGCCGATGAAGCTGGCGCGCTTCTGGCTCGTGTGCCTCTTTTTTCTGGCGTGGGCTTTTGCCATTTCAGCACGACTCTTCTGGCTGCAGGTGGTCCGACATTCCGAATTTGTCGAGCGCGCCCAGAAGCAGCAGGAGCGCACATTTGAGGTAGCGCCCCGCCGCGGCATTCTCTACGACCGAAACATGCGCGAACTGGCCATGACCGTCCAGGTGGACTCCGTCTATGCCGACCCGAGCGAGATTGACGACAAGGCGGCCGCCGCGCACATCCTTTCCGGCATTGTGCATGTCGACCCTGAAGACAAGCGCACCACCGAAAACGAAATCCTTGAGCGGCTGAAAAACGGGCACAATTTTGCCTGGATTGCGCGCCGCGTTAGCCCCGACGTCGATTCCCGCGTACGTGCCCTCAACATGAAGGGCATCTATTACCAGAAGGAGTTCCAGCGCTTCTATCCCGACAAGCAGCTTGCCGCCCAGATGCTGGGCTACGTCGGTCTCGACGACGACGGCCTCGGCGGACTCGAACAAAAATTCGATGCCCGCTTGCATGGTGTGCCGGGCCACATGCTCACAGCCATGGATGCGCGCCGCCACGTCCTGGGGTCGTCCGAGCATGATCCCGAGCCGGGCCAGAATCTCGAACTCACCATCGACGAGAACATTCAGTTCATGGCCGAACAGGCTCTCGACCACGCCATGGAGCGGACACACGCCATCAACGGCACCGTGGTGATTCAAGATGTGCACACCGGCGAAATCCTTGCTCTTGCCATACGCCCCACGTTCAATCCCAACGATTTCCGCCACACCACGCCCGTGCTGCTTAAAGATCACGCTGTCAGCGACGTCTATGAGCCCGGCTCCGTGTTCAAGCTCGTCACCTACTCTGCCGCACTCGATTCCAACGTTGCCAAGCCCGACGACATGATCGACTGCCAGGGCGGCCAGATTACGCTGGCCGGTCGCGTTATCCACGACGACAAGTCCGATCGTGGCCTGGGCGTCGTCTCCGTGGCCACGGCTCTCGCGCGCTCCAGCGACGTCGCCGCCGTCAAGCTTGCGCTCAAAGTTGGTCCCGACCGCTTCTATCACTACATCCGGGATTTCGGCTTCGGCTCGCGCAGCGGCATTGAGTTACCCGGTGAAACCCGCGGCCTGCTCCGCCCGCCAACCAAGTGGAGCGGTTCGTCCATCGGCTCCCTCGCCATCGGCCAGGAAGTTGCGGTCACTCCGTTGCAGCTCGTGTCGATGGTTTCAACCATTGCCAACGGAGGCACCTACCTGCCGCCGCGGATTCTCATGCCCGACCAGCTCAGCCCCGCTTCGGCCAGCGTAAAGCCCGCCTCATTGCATGCCGATCCGTTCAAGCCGAATGAGGAACTGCCCAATCCGCTGCCCTCTGGCGCGCATCGCGTCATCTCCGAAATGACCGCGGCCCAGATGCGCAAGATGATGGAGGGCGTGGTTCTCTACGGCACCGGCAAGCCGGCCCAACTCGACGGCTACTCCTCGGGAGGCAAGACCGGCACGGCGCAAAAAGTCGACCCCGTCACACACCTTTACTCGAAGACCATGCACATCGCTTCGTTCGCGGGGATCGCTCCGGTCAACAATCCGGTGATCGCCGTGGCGGTCGTCATGGATTCGCCCAAAGGCGACTACTATGGAACGGCTGTCTCCGCACCGATTTTCGCCGAGGTCGCGCAAGAGGTGCTCGAATATCTCGGCGTTCCCCATGACATCGATATCAAGCCGCCCAAAGCGACCGTCAAGCCTGTCGAAGTTGCCTCAGAAGACGATACCGAATCCGACCAGGAAAATGTGAACGCGCTCTTCGCCGCTGCCAATGACTTGCCCGCCGACGACCCGCTGCGCGCCGCGCCCGACGCCTCGCAGAATGCAGTCCAGTCTGCGGCCTCGTCGCCATCGAAGCCCGGGAATCAGGGCACCCACGCAGCTCCCGCACCAAATCCGTCATCCAGTTTTGCGCGATCCGTAACGGCCGAGCAAGCTCGGTCCATCCCAAAGTCCGCTGCATCACAGGTGGTCACCCTCGGCGACGGCAAACATCTCACCGTTCCATCACTCGTGGGTCTGCCCATGCGGAAGGTGATTGAGGCGGCAGCGGCTGCCGGCCTCGACGTGCAGATCATCGGCGACGGTACCGCAAAGGAACAGGCCCCCGCAGCCGGCACCGAAGTCCCCACCGGGACGAAGATCGTTGTGAAATGCGGGCGATGAGTTCGCAGCTTCGCCGCACTTCACACGACTGGCGCACTACAATCAACCTCTGACATGCTCTGGCACGACCTCATCGCCGAAATCAGCGCCGTCGAATCCACCGGCGATTCCGCCGATCCTGTAACCGGCATCGAATACGATTCGCGCCGCGTCCATCCCGGATCCGTATTTGTCGCCATGAAAGGCGGCACCACCGACGGCAATCGCTACATTGAAAAAGCGCTCGCCGCAGGGGCAGTGGGCATCGTCACTGATTCTGCCCCGACGTTCGATCATCTTCTTGTCTACAATCCGGGCGTCCCCGTCCTTGAAGTTGAGCACGGCCGCCGCGCGCTTGCCGAAGCTTCCGCCGCTTTCTACGGCCATCCCGAGCGCAAGCTCGCCTCCACTGGCATCACCGGCACAAACGGCAAAACCACCACGGCATTTCTAACCGAGGCTCTTTTGAACGCGGCCGTGCGCCGGTCCATTCTCATCGGCACCATCGAGTATCATGTGGCCGGGGAGACGCGCCCCTCGCTGCACACCACGCCCGAGTCCCGCGACCTGTTTGAGCTGATGGCCGAAGGCGTCCGTCGAGATGCCACCGAACTGGTCACTGAGGTTTCCAGTCACGCACTCGAGCAGGGCCGAGCAGCCGGCATCCAATTCGATGTGGCTGTATTCACCAATCTAACCCGCGATCATCTCGACTACCACCAGACGATGGACAATTACTTCGCCGCCAAGCGCCTGCTCTTCGATGGCACGCGGTATCCCGCGCCTCGCGTCGCCGTCCTGAACGTGCACGATCCGCGCAGCCAGTCTCTCGCCGTCGCGGCGGAAGAAGCCGGCGCCGAAATCCGAACCTACGGGATCAAAGCTGGCGCGTGGCAAGCCGCGAGCTACCAGCTCATCCCCGGCGGCGCAGAAATTCACCTTGAAACCCCCGCCGGATCTGCGCAGGTTCGGTCGCATCTTGCCGGCGAGGTCAACATCCTCAATCTTCTTGCCGCGTTTACCGCTGCTCACGCTCGCGGTGTTGAATTCGACCGGCTCGTTAAAGCAGTTCCCGATCTTTGCCCCGTTCCCGGTCGTTTCCAGCCAGTAGCGGCAGGCCAGTCCTTCACCGTCATCGTGGACTATGCGCACACCGACGATGCTCTGCGCAACCTGACTACGCTTGCCCGCCAAATGACCGCGCCATCCGGCGGCCGTGTCATCACGCTGTTCGGCTGCGGGGGCGACCGCGACCGCACCAAGCGTCCCAGGATGGGCCAGGCCGCGGGCGAAGGAAGTGACTTCGTGGTTGCTACCAGCGACAATCCGCGTTCTGAAGATCCAATGGCTATCCTGGCCGAAGTTGTCCCCGGGCTCAAATCCACGAACACTCCCTTCATCCTCGAACCCGATCGCGCCACGGCCATTCGCATTGCCTTGCGCGAAGCCAAAGCGCACGATGTTGTGCTGCTGGCGGGCAAAGGCCACGAGAAAGAGCAGATTCTAGCCGACCGTACTATTCCGTTTGACGACTCTGAAGTGGCACTCGCAGCGCTGCACGAACTCGGGTATGGTGATCTGCGATGAAACTCTCGCTCGCAGAAGCAGCCATTGGTGCGGGCGCCGTGCTCGAGGCGCCGGCCAGTGTTCCCAACGCGGGCACGTTCATCGCCCATGGATACTCGATTGACTCGCGCACGGTCGCGCCAGGGGAGCTTTTCTTTGCCGTGAGAGGCGATCGTCTCGACGGGCACGATTTCGTTGTCTCCGCCATCGAGCGCGGCGCAATCGCCGCCGTGGTTTCCCGCGCGCAGGTTGCCACGCTGCCCGATGCTGCGCTCGCGGTTCCGTTGCTCATCTGCGAAGACCCGCTCACTGCGATGCAGGCGCTGGCCACGCACGTGCGCCGCCGCTGGGGAAAGCGCCTTGTGGCTGTCACCGGCTCGGCCGGAAAAACCACCACCAAGGAAGCAATCGCGGCGTCACTGGGCGCGAAGTTCAACGTGCTCAAAACCGTCGGCAACCTCAACAACGCCTTCGGAGTGCCGCTACAGCTGCTGCGGCTCGAGCCGGAACACGAGTATGCGGTCATCGAAATGGGCATGAACCATGCCGGCGAAATCGCCGCGCTGGCGCGCATCGCGGGTCCTGACTGGGGCGTGGTGACCAACATCGGAACAGCTCATATCGAGAATTTTCCCGACGGTCAGGCCGGCATCGCCCGCGCAAAACTGGAGCTGATCCTGGCGCTGCCCGCTGGCGGAGTGGCGTTTCTGAACTGCTGCGACCCCTACCTTTCGCAGTTCGGCCGCGATTTTCCCGGCCGCGTAGTCTACTTCGGTTCCGGCCCCTGCGCCGATCCTCAAATTACCAGCGAACGAGAAGATGTGGCTGGGTTGCACGTGAGTTACCGCGCGGCGGAACACGAAGGCAGCTTTACGATGCACCTTCTGGGAGCGCACAATTCCGTCAATGCCATGGCCGCGCTCGCCGTGGCTCTTGAAGCAGGGGTTGACGCGGATTCCGCGAGCAGGGCCATCGAGACCCTCACAGCCGGCGACAAACGCGGCGAGGTAATTGAGATTGCGGGTGCCACACTGCTCAACGACAGCTACAACTCCAACCCCGAAGCGCTGCGCTCGATGATTCGCACGCTTGCCGCGCGTCCCGCCCGCCGCCGCATCCTGGTGGCTGGCGAGATGCTTGAGCTTGGCGAACACGGGCCCTCGCTACATGCTGCCTGCGGCAAGGTTGCTGCCGAAGCAGGCATCGATATGGCCATTGGCGTGGGCGGCAACGCTAAGTACCTTGTCACCGAAGCTTCGTCGGGCGGAACAGCGTCCGTTTTTCTGCCCGATGCGGAAGCCGCCGGCCGCTGGCTGCTCCTCAACATGCAGCCCGGAGACGTCATCCTGGTGAAAGGCTCGCGCGGCGTTCACCTCGAAAAGGCGATCGAAATCCTGAAAAACCAAAACCTCTCGCCGGAGCACAAATAACTTGTTCAAATCCCCACGGCTTGCTGCAGTTCTTTTTTGCGTCATTTTCACTCTCTCGCTCAGCGCGCAAGTCCCGGCAGACTGGACCACACCGTTTCCGTCATTCCGCATTGCAGGCAACTTGTTTTACGTCGGTAGCGGCGACCTGGCATCGTATCTGGTCGTGACGCCCAAGGGCGACATCCTCATCAACAGCAATCTCGTCTCGTCGCCGCCGCTGATTCGCAAGAGTATTGAAGCTCTCGGCTTTCACTTCAGCGACATCAAGATCTTGCTCATCAGCCATGCCCACTACGACCACTGCGCGGGCAGCGCAGAGATCGTTCGCGAAACACATGCGAAATACGAGGTGATGGCTCCCGACGTTTTCGTCGTCGAGTCCGGCGGCCGCACCGATTTCCAATACGCCCGCCACAAAACCATGTGGTTTCCGCCTGTGCATGTCGACCGCGTTCTGCACGACGGCGACAAAGTCTCGCTCGGTGGCACCACGCTCACTGCGCACTTGACTGCCGGACA
>Ga0335073_10013586_pt1 | contig 11417 bp, 11 predicted proteins | sample Lox_Sample_22_FD_207093 | JGI IMG/M metagenome (GOLD analysis project Ga0335073, IMG submission 207093) | Soil microbial communities from Loxahatchee National Wildlife Refuge, Florida, United States - Lox_Sample_2.2 | ecosystem: Environmental > Terrestrial > Soil > Wetlands | place: USA... | reverse complement strand
AAGATTGCCGCCATCCCGCTGGAAGCAGCGATGCCCGTGACCGTCGCCACGTCGGAGGTCAGCGAGATTGCCGGCAGAGCGCGCTTCCCTACGATGACCGGGTGCACGAACTCGACGGCCACGTGCTGGGCGTCAGTGCTCGACCCGCCGGTCCCGAACACTATGAGCTTGCCCCCCTGGTGGAACCTGATTGCCATCTGATGACAGGCTGCGGCGACGACCGCTGCCTGCTCAGCGAAGTCGAGTACCGGCTGCGCCCTGCTCTCGAAAAGATCCCTGACCTGCTGCGATGTGGTCATTAAAGTGCGCCTGGGAAATGGAGTAACGATTCATGCTAAAGTCCGTCAACCACGGGCGTGGTAGTCCGGTAGTGCCCGGAATCTGGCTTACCCCGCAACCGCCGCGGCCTGCAGCAGCCGGCCAGACGCCGAGCACCCCGCAAATCGTATCGCTCGGCCGTCCGGGCCTACCTAGAAGCTGGCACGACCACGACAGGGCACCAGGCGCGATGAAGCACCTTGTTGCTGATGGACCCGATAGGCGAATGAGCCGCGAGGCCGCCGGACTGCGCGCCGCCGCGTGCGCCGACGACCAGCAGGTCGGCTTCCTTCGACGCGCCGATTAGTTCGTCGGCTGCGTATCCGTTGACCGCCTTGATGGCGACCGAGGCCGGCTGCGACGCACCTAGTTCGCTCGCTGCCTTGTCCGCGAGCTCAGTCGCGGCTTCGCGCGCGTGTTCAAGCAGCGTTTGATCGGCTGTCACGGTGACCGGCTTGCCGCTCCAGAAACTGGCCGCGACCTCATTGACGGTGAGCACTGTCAAGTGAGCGTTCCGCATCGCGGCTTCTTTCATCGCCCATTCGAGGGCGCCCCTGGCGTTGGCGGATCCGTCGACCCCGACTGTGATTCCCGACATGGCGAGCTCCTTACGGCGTAGTGCCATTGCCGCATCGTTAGCGAATGGCGCTCTCAGGCTGGGCCGACCGAATGTCACTCTTAAGAGCCAATGGTCTGGCAGTAAAGGGCCGAAGGTCCTGAACGGATGCGCCCCGTCGCGAAGCGGCCGGCCCGCACCGTGCGCGGCAGGGGGTCAGGCCGCCATGCCATGTAGTTCAGTGTGACGGGGCGTCTTGAGGCCGGTGCGCTGTCCCGCGGGTCGCTGACGGGCCCGGTCACGATCAGTGAGGGCAGCGGTCAGGCCCCGGGTGGCGTTCCGGGTGGGCGGCCGGTTCCACAGGCCGGCAGGAATCGGGCAGACAGGCGGGCTGGTGGAATCGCGTGCCGGCCGACCTGGCACGCCGCGGCGTCGTCATCGACCGTGACCGGGACCGCGACCGGAAAACCAAGGCCCGGCTGGCGCTGCACAGGCTGGCCAGCGCGGCGGCCCTTGCCGGCGGGGGCCCCCACAGCTAGCGGAGCTTCGCCCTTATCTCACGCAAAACACGCCGCAGCCACCAGATCGTGACCAGCGCTCGGGCCGCCGGGCAGATACGCCCGCCGCTGATGACTTGCCATCAGATCTTCTTTGGGGCTGGAGCGGAGATACCCGGTGAGGCGCCGGTGGACCGCTCGCGTCACGCGGATTACGTGGCGGCGGGGCGGCGGCTCGGCCACCAGGTGCGGTCGCCGATGGTGATGAGCGCGGCGGGCACGAGCACGGTGCGGACGAGGAGGGTTTCGAGGAGCACGCCGATGGCGATGGCGGTGCCGGCTTCGGTGACGGAGACGGATGGCAGCTGGGCGAGGGCGGCGAAGGTGGCGGCGAGAATCAATCCGGCGGCGGTGATCACGCCGCCGGTTACGGTCAGGCCGCGGAGCGTGCCCTCGCGGGTGCCGGCCAGCCGGCTCTCCTCCCGGACTCGGGCGGCGAGGAAGATGTTGTAGTCGGCTCCCAGGGCGGCGAGGAAGATGAAGATGTAGAGGGGGATCTGCGGGTTGACGCCCGGGTAGCCGAATCCGTACCGCCACAGCAGGCTGGCGAGCCCGAGCGAGGCGCCGAAGCTGAGTGCCGTGGTGAGCACGAGCACGAGGGGTGCCACGATCGCTTGGAGCAGGGCTGCAATCACGAGCAGGATGACGAGCAGGGCAAGGGGGATGATGACGGCGGTATCCCGGCCTGCCGCCTGGGTGATGTCGTACTCGGCCGCCGGGTTCCCGCCGAGCAGCGCGCCCGGCGCGCCGCGAGCGAGGTCCTGGCGCAGCGCGGCGATGGTGCTCAAGCCCTTGGCGCTGTAGGGAGCGACGGACAGGTCGACGGAATCGGCGGCGAAGCCTGCGGCCGGGGGATCAGGGGTGACGGTCGCGACGCCGGAGGCGCCCCGCGCGACGTGCGCCGCGGCCTGCGCCTCGGATCGCGGGGCAAGTAGGACGAGGGGCGCGATCGCGCCGGCCGGGAAGTGCCCCGCCAGCAGCTGTTCCCCGGTGATGCTGCTGGGATGTCCCTTGAGGTCGTTCAGGGGGTCGCTGCTGAACCGCAGCGACGCCAGCCCGGCACAGGCCAGGCCGAGGATTAGCACGGTGCTCAGCGTGACCGCGGCCGGGCGGCGGGCAGCCTGCGCCCCGATGCCCGCCCACACGCGTGACGCTTCCGCCCCCTGCGCCCCCTGGACCGGGACGCGCGGCCAGAACGCGGCCCGGCCGAGGATGAGCAGCAGCGCCGGGAGGAAAGTCGTCTCGGCCAGGAACGCGGAAACGATGGCGACGGCGCCGAGTGGCCCGAGCCCGTGCAGCGACCCGGACTGCGCGGCCAGAAGGCACAGCATGGCTGCGGTGACCGTCGCCGCGGAGGCGGCCAGGACCGGCAGCGTCTTGCGCAGCGCGGCGACCATCGCCTGTTCGCAGGCGGGGTGGTGCCGCAGCTCCTCGCGGTAGCGGTGCACCAGGAGCAGCGCGTAGTCGCTGGCCGCTCCGAAGACGAGCACGATCACGATGGCCGAGGACAGGTAGCTGACCGTGAAGCCGGCCGCCGCCAGCCCGTGCGCGGCGGCGCGGGCGAGTTCGACCGCGCTGGCCGCGGTGATGAGCGGCAGCAGCCACAGGACCGGGCTGCGGTAGACGAGCAGCAGGACGACTGCCACGATGACGAGCGTGGACAGCAGCAGGGCGTTCAGGGTGGTGCTGCCACTGTCGGCGGTCACTGCCGCGTCCCCGGTGACGGCCGCTTGCAGCCCGTCGCGGGGTCGGCTCGCCGCCGTCGCGACGACCTGGCGGATGGCCGTTACCGCGCGGGTGTCCACGCTCGTCATGCTGTCTTGGGGCGCGGACACCGGGACCGTGAACAGCGCGGCGTCACCGTCGGCCGACCGCTGCACCGGACCGGGTGACCCGAGCCCGCGGACCGGGCCGGCGAGGGCGCCGACCGCGGCGCGTGCCGCCATCACCGCAGCCAGGTCACCCGTCCTCAGGCCCCCAGGCCGCGCGAAAACGGCGATGGCCTGCTGGGCGACCGGGTGGCCGGACGCACGTTGCGCTTCCTGCTGCAGTTCAGCGACCTGCGTCGACTGCGCGGCGGGCGGCAGGTTCGCCGTGGCGGTGTCGTTGGTCACCGCTGCCAAGCCGCTGGCCAGCGGCACCAGGACCGTGATGCCCGCGACCCACAGCACCGCCACTGGCCAGCGAAGCCTCCGCAGCACCCAGGCGAGGCGGCCGGTCGTGGTCGCGGCCCGTGCCGGGCCAGCGGACTTCTTGCCGGATCCGACGGACATCATTCACCTCGTTACCGCTGGCGCGAGGATGATAAAGAATTCCGCTGCCCCGTTGCGGGCACCATGTAGCGCTTCGCAGTCTTGCGGGCCAGGTACCAGCCGATCCCGTAGGTGACGATGGCGCCGAACCAGCCGGCACCCATATAACCGTCGGCGCTTCGCCGCAATGTGGTGACGTACTCACTTCCCGATGCGAAGGCCAGCAGCACAAAGGCCAGGCCGGCGGCCGACAGGATGATCCAGGACCGGTTGCGGCTGCGGACGGACAGGATCAGCGTGATGACGGCCATGACAAGAATCGCAGCGGCCACGATGACATGAAGGAGGAGGGTGGGGTGCGCGGCCACGAACCTCCAGTTGCTGGCCGATGACCTCCCTGCCGGGAAACTGATGTTGTAGCCAACCAAAGCAACAACGGCGGCCAGCGATATGACCAGCCCTCTGGACAGCTTCTTGAACGTTGCCGCTGCCATCGGCACCTTCCTGGTCTCGTGGGGCCAATCCGTGACCACGCAGGGGATCGCAACTTCTAGTTGCGATACCCTGATTCTGCCACCCAGCCGGAAGTAACGCAACAGGGAGTTGCAATGAGACGGGAGTCCGTCACCGCGCAGCGGCCCCGTCCGCCCGGTCGCGGCCCGAAAGTCCGCGCCGCTGTCCTCGCCGCAACGCTCGGCGAGCTGACCGACAACGGTTACGCCGGGCTGACCATCGACAACGTCGCCCGGCGCTCTGGCGTGCACAAGACGACGATCTACCGGCGCTGGAAGGACCGTGAAAGCCTGGTCGCAGACACGGTGATCGAGCTAGCCGCCGCCCGGGTGCCCTTCCCCGACACCGGCGACATCGACGCGGATCTCCGCGAGCTGGCCCGGTCGTTTGTCAGGTTCCTCAACAGCCCGACCGGTAAGGCCGTCGCCGCTGCGACGCTGTCCGACGCCAGCCGGATACCGGAGATCGCGGACGCCAAACAACGCTTCTTCTCCGACCGCTTCCAGCGAGCAGAGCCTGTCGTCTCCGCCGCCATCGCGCGCGGCGCGCTGCCCAGCGGCACAGACCCGGCCGAACTCGTCAGGACCCTCGTCGCACCGATTTACCTGCGGCTCCTTGTCACGGCCGAGCCAATCGACCAGACCACCGCCGACAATGCCGCAAAAGCCGCCCTCGCCGCCGCACGCGCGGGCGCGCTCAGGGGTTGACACCGGGATGCTCACCCGAAGCTCAGGCAGATGCAAGGCCAGCGACCCGACCGCGCGCGCCTACACGCCGACGCCATAACCGTCTCTCCCTGCAAATGTCAATTCGGTATCCGGCTTGACCATCACGCTCCGTCAGCAAACTGGGCGGACAGCCCGACGCCCGGTGCATGACACCCCCAGCGCGCTCACCTTCTTCTACGTGGCATTGGGTCAGGCCGTCTCGCTAGCTGTGGCCGGCACGGTTGCTGCTGACGGAACAGTGACCGTCGCGTCATGGCGCATCGGCACAATGAGGACCGGCAGGGACGCAATGTGGAGCAGCCGGTTGGCCACGCTGCCGAAGGGAACCCATGGCAGGTCGGTCCGGCTGCTTGAGCCGAGCACCAGCAGCCTGGCCTCGTAACGGTCGGCGGCCGCCAGGATCGCGCGCGCCACATGCCCGTAGTCCGCTTCTTTGATAACCCCTTCGGCGGACAGGCCAGACTCGCCCAGGTCCTCGACGATGCTGGCGACTAGCGATTCCCCCTGGCCGTCTGCGCAGTCCACTTGCATCCGGCCGAACCTGCCGACAGCGAACTCGTGCACATGCAGGACGATCACCTTGTCATCGGGATGTGCCACGTCCTTGGTCATCTGGACCGCTGCCGCGACATGCTCGGCCAACTCGCGTCTCGCTGTGTCGACGGCCAGCACGATTGTCTTGCTCATGGCTTCCCTCCGGAATGGTTCCCGATTTGGCAGGCTAGCGAGCCGCTCCGCGCGCCAATAGGGCCGAAAGTCAGCTACGAACCGATGTCCCAGGTCCCGCGCAACTCGGGCCCGATGGCCCTGCGCCGAGGCCTCAGGTCGACGAGATGCTCAGCTCACCAAAGTCCACTGGCCGGGCGACTAACCCGGGACCAACAAGGAGGAATTCACCATGCGCAGGAGGACTTTCGATGCACTCGCTGCCGCGGCGGGCCTGCTTCTGGCGGCCATTCTGGTCGTCGCGGCCGTGCTGCTGACCTGGGGGCACTCATACGCGAACAACCAGGTAACCAGCCAGCTATCCGCTCAGAAAATCGTGTTCCCGACCACGAACAACCCCGAGTTCAAGATCCTCCCGGCTGCGAACCGAGCCCAGATGGCGAAGTACGCCGGCCAGACCATGACCAACGGGGCGCAGGCCGAGGTTTATGCCAACTACTTCATCGCCCGTCACCTGTTCCTGATCGGCGGCGGAAAGACCTACTCGCAGCTGTCGGCCGAGTCACTGGCCCAGCCGAAGAACGTCGCCCTGGCAACCGAGGTGCAGACCGTGTTCCGGGGCACCACACTGCGCAGCATGCTGCTGGAGGCATATGGATTCTGGCAGTTCGGTCAGATCGCGCTGATCGCGGCGATCGCCTCCTACATCGGGGCCGCCTTGATGCTGGTCCTGTCCATCCTCGGCTTCGTCCACCTGCGGCGCACCGCTCCGGAGGCGGAGATCCTGCCGAAGCTCGCCACTCGCGTCCAGGCGAACACCACCTGACCTTGCCAACCGCAGTACCCAGGTACGCACCCGGCCACCAGCTTCCCGCCCGCGGTTACGCGGGCGGGAAGTGCTGTCTGCGGGCCACCCGCCAACCTGCCCGGGACCAAAGTCCCGAGCCAGCGTGACCGAAATCCCTGCAGCGAAGCCGCGCGCCGCTGCCAGGGTGGCTTTGCGGTTTATCGGCGCGCATAATACGCACCGAGATTAACCATCCCGCTGCTAATCCGAGGAGCTACTGATGGCTAAGCACATATTGGCGCTGCCTGGCTCGGTCGTTAATCTCGACAGTCCCGGCACCTACCTGCACTGGAATATCTTCTACGTCTCGCTCGCCAACCTCGTGCTCATCGCCGTGATGGTAGTGATCTTCGGCGCGGCACTGCTGCTGCCATTCCCGAAGGGACACGGCTTTGCGTCAGCCGACGGCAGCCAGCCGGGCTCGGACGCGGAGCCATCGTCTGCGGGGCCCGACCAGGGCGAACCCGGCATGTGGACCGCGCGCGTCAGGAACCAGGCGTTGCGGCTTCTCCCGCCGGGCAAGCTACTGCCGGACCGGCAGCCTGCATACGTGTCCTCCTGGATCTACGTGTTCGGCGTAGCATCCCTCGCTGCACTCGCGATGGCAATCGTGTCCGGCCTGGTCATCGCGATCGGCGGAGTCGACTGGTGGCACATCAACCCGGTCGGCCATTTCTTCAACAGCATGCACTTGTGGAGCGTCGAGCTGTTTATGGCGCTGATCGTCATCCACTTGTGGGGCAAGTTCTGGATGGCTGCCTGGCGGGGCCGACGCGCGCTCACCTGGATCACCGGAGTGGTCGCCTTCCTCGCCTCTATAGTGGAGTGCTTCACCGGCTATCTGTCACAACAGAATTTCGACTCCCAGTGGATCTCCACCAGCGGCAAGGACGCATTCAACTCGGTCGGCGTCGGCGCGTTCTTCAACCTCATGAACTTCGGGCAGATGCTGCTCTGGCACGTGGTGCTGATCCCGATCATCCTGATCGCCATTGTGGGCGCGCACGTGCTGCTCGTCCGAGTCCGCGGCGTTAGCCATCCGCTGCCAGCAAAGCGCATCAGCTGGCGCGACCGCGCTGGACGGATCGCGGCAGCCGCCGCTGACGCTGCACCGTGGCGGGGCCGGACCCGGCGCTACGACATCATCAAGGAGGGATCCATCGCGTGCGTCATCACGCTAGCCCTGACCCTTGGTCTCGCCGGGCTGCTGTCATCCCCCGACGTGCCTGCCATTACCATTCAGACCTGGTCACACCTAGACCCGTCTGACTTCCTCGCCACGGCAGCGACAGAACTGAACGCGACCAGCGAGACCGCTACTTACGGGCCGCCGTATAACAACGGCACCGGCAGCGTGCAGCGGCTGGCCTTTTCGCCTCAGACCTGGTTCGGGGTGACCCAGCCCATCAACGCGGCGCAGACCTTCGTGCTTCAGCCGCTCGCCACGCTGGCACCCACCGATCCAGCCCTCGCGCGCGCGCTCGGCACCTACAAAAGCGCTTCGCCCGCGCAGCAACTCGCCTGGGCCAACGCCTACGCCAAGGTGTCCGCGGCCAAGGTAACGACCACAACCGCGATACCTGTCATACCCGCCGCGAACGACGGGCCGGTGCCGGTGATGCTGACCGCCGAGCTGAGCATGGCCCGCAGCGGTGCGCTGGACACCGACTTGCTCGCCGGGCGGACGTTCTACGGCACAAACTTTACAAAGCCGCTGCTGTTCATCGAAGACGGCAGCTACTTCATCAACACCGGCACCGCGCAGAATCTGGGCGGTGGCCAGTGGGGCGTCATGAACGAGACCGGGGGCTACCCCGGCCAGCCGTGGCTGTGGTTGTACACGCTGTGGTACCAGGTGCCGCGCTTCGCCAACTCTGCGAACGTGGACATGATCGCCGTCTACCTGACCGGCCTGGCTACCCTGCTCCTGCTATTTGTCCCGTTCATCCCAGGACTGCGGGACATCCCGCGGCTGATCCCGGTGCACCGGGTCATCTGGCGCGGTGACTGGCAGCAGCCTCCGGCAGACCCCGCCGCAACCCTGGCCCCGGCCAGTCGCGATCAGGACCAAGAGACCGCCACATGATCACGGCTGACCGGTGAGCTGACGGGAGCCCGTCGGGAAACAGGAAGGCGATCGCCCGGACCGCTACTCAGCGGCCCGGGCGATCTCGCCTGAAGCCACGCCCGGGATAAGTCGGTAGCCGGTCACGATCTCCGAACTGATCGTGAGGACGTCCGTCATCGCGCCGGCGAGCCACGGCCGCAGCCGCGTCCGGTAGCGCAGCACTGCATCGGAATCGGTCTCGAGCCGGGCGAGCCCGACGACTATCACGGTCCATCCGGATCTCTCCGCAGGGTCCAGGGAGTCGGCCTCGTACGCAACAACCGTTCCGCCCGCTCCTGACGACGCGGCGATCGCCGAGCCAGCCGTTAGCCCGATCACCACCATGTCGCCCTCGACCAGGTGGTTCACCGGTCTGATTGCGGGCAGCGCCTGATGAGTGAACACCAGGCGACCGACAGGCACGCTCGCGAGCAGATATAGCGCTTCAGCCCGGGACAATTCGCCCAGCGATCGCTCGTCGGTCACGGTTTCCTCTCCACGCCGCGGCTTCGGATCCAGTTCAAGCCCAGTAGTCGCGAACCGAGCCGCGCAGTGCCACTGGGCCCGTGTCGGAGGGACCTTAGTCCCGGCGTCAGAAGGCGCATCCCGAAGTGGCGAACGTCCCGGGCTGCGAGGCCGTATGCCCGCTGCTTTCCACGGACTCCCCCGGGCAGTCTGGAAACGCAACCGAGACGAGGCAAGGAGAGCCGTCATGTACGCACACGTGGGCGACCGGCTCATAGCCGAGGGAGATGCAGCCAGGAGCGGCCTCATCATCGGCGTGCCGCACGAGGACGGCTCGCCGCCCTACATCGTCAAGTGGCAATCAGACGGCCACATCGCCATGGTGTGGCCAGGCGACTTTGCCCGCGTCGTGCCGGCCGGGCCGTCGGCCTCAGGCAGCCTATCCCTACCCGCGAGCGGCGCCTGATCCGCGCTCAAGCAGCGTCGCCACGTAGTCGGGCACGAAGGTCTGCGACTCGCGCGGCGCCCGAACGTAGCCTGTTGACTTAGGCCGCGGCGGTAGCTCCAGCGGCGGCCGCTCCACTTCATAACTGGGAATCGTGCTGAGCAAGTGCGCGATCATGTTGATCCGTGCCCGCCGCTTGTCCGTGCTGTCGACCACGTACCACGGAGCCTCGGGAATATCGGTGTGGACGAACATCTCGTCCTTCGCGCGCGAGTAGTCCTCCCAAGCAGTGATGGAGTTCAAGTCCATGGTCGACAACTTCCACCGCCGCATCGGGTCATCGAGCCGGGCCCTGAAACGCCGTTCTTGCTCATCGTCGCTGACCGAGAACCAGTACTTGCGCAGCAGGATGCCGTCTTCGACCAGCAGCCGCTCGAAGATCGGACATTGATGCAGAAACCTGCCGTACTCCGACTTAGTGCAAAAACCCATGACCCGCTCAACACCCGCGCGGTTATACCAGCTGCGATCAAACAGCACGATTTCGCCGCCGGCGGGCAGGTGGCTGATATACCGCTGGAAGTACCAGCTGGCGCGCTCGCGCTCACTCGGGGCGGGCAGGGCCGCGATCCTGGCGACCCTCGGGTTGAGGTACTCGGTGACCCGCTTGATAGTGCTTCCTTTGCCGGCGGCATCCCGGCCCTCGAACACGACGACCACTCGTGCTGACTCAGCTCGCACCCATTCCTGAAGCTTCACCAGCTCGGCCTGCAACCGGAGCAACTCGGCCCGGTAGAGCTTGCCTGGCATCCGCTCAGCTGAACCCGCTCCCGGATTAACTGACTTCTTCTCTTTGCCGTGATGTCCGGACATCGCAAAACCTCCGATCCGGCGGCCGCATCGGCCATGGGACCTCTTGCCGGAAGAAAGGCCCTAAGGTCCCGGCAGGCTGGCACCTCCGGCCCTGCGCACCCAGCGCTCAACGCTCTGGAATGAACACCGTACGACAGGAGCGAGAGGGGGCGTGATTATGAGCACGCTGACACGCAGGGATTACCGGGGACCACTCGGCGAGATGGCCGAGTGGCTAGAGGCGCCATGGGCGGTGCTCCGGCCGGTGACCGGGCAACCGATGCGGGTGGAGGATTTCACCCGGGACGGCAATTACGTCATCAGGGCGGAGCTTCCCGGCATCGACCCGGAGAAGGACGTGACGGTCACTGTGGCCAACGGGATCCTCACCATCAAGGCCGAGCGCCGCGAGGAGACAATCGGCAAGCACCACTCCGAGTTCCACTACGGCACCTTCAGCCGGAGTGTGACGCTGCCGGCCAGCGCCGACGAGGACCATATCGAGGCCACTAGCAGTCACGGGGTCCTGGAAGTGACAGTCAAGCTGGCCGAGAAGGGCGCCGAGACCGGCGGCCGGAAGATCCCCGTCCGGCAGAACCAGCACATTAAGCCAACCTGACACTCCGCATCCGGCTAGGCAACGAAGCGCAGGCCGGGAGATAAGCAGGCGGCGGCACCGGATCACAGCCGATGCCGTTGCCTGCGCGTTTACGGCTCACCACAGAATTGCAATCAGGCCCGCGAAGGACGTTGGTCCTCAGGTCGCGGGCCGGATGCCTCCTCCGCGGGAGCTACCGGGCTGGCAGCCTCAAATTTGAAGCCGGCGTGCAGCGGCATCAAGGGGGGCCCGCAGCGGACGGTGCTCCGCAGCGGGGGAGACGTCGCGCCGTCGGCTTCGCAGCACGCGCACTGGCACAGCGGCCATCAGGGAAGGCACCGCAGCTATGTTCGAGATCCGGATCCACGGCCGCGGCGGCCAGGGCGTGGTGACCGCGGCTGAACTGTTGTCGGCGGCGGCATTCGCCGAGGGCAAGTACGCCCAGGCCTTCCCGAGCTTCGGCTCGGAGCGGACCGGGGCGCCGGTCGTGTCCTTCTGCCGGTTCGATGACAA
>Ga0335073_10013585_pt1 | contig 11417 bp, 14 predicted proteins | sample Lox_Sample_22_FD_207093 | JGI IMG/M metagenome (GOLD analysis project Ga0335073, IMG submission 207093) | Soil microbial communities from Loxahatchee National Wildlife Refuge, Florida, United States - Lox_Sample_2.2 | ecosystem: Environmental > Terrestrial > Soil > Wetlands | place: USA... | reverse complement strand
AAGGGTCAGAGGACCTGTCCCCGTGGCCAAAAACAAATTGCCATTGGTGGCGGTGCGTCCGCCGAAATTAAAGGAGGGGCCTGGAAAGAAGCTGAGGTCCGTGCTCGAGAAGATCCCGAATTGGAACACAGGGATGCCCACCGTTTGCGTGGTGCGCTGGAGTTTCACTTCGGAGCCAGCCGTTGTGCGTGCGGTTACGTTGAGAGTATAAAGGGTCTGGAGCGCCGTCATGCCTTCATAGGCGCCGGAGTTAATCACATTGTTGGTGGCGAGAGGGTTCCCGTTGGAGTCGGTCGGAAAGCTAATGACATAGCCGCTGCTTCCATTGGCTTGGACGTAGTTGATACCGGAAAGAGACGGGGGCGTCGTTTCAAGGGCGTCGACTTGTGCGCCGGTCGGCGAGTAGTTTGTATCAAAGAGCGAGCCGATATCCGCCGTCATCTTTTCCATGCCCGCTTCCGCCGCGTAGAAAGCCTTGCTGTAATCATTGTTGTAGCCGCTAAGGCTCTGGCCGGAACTGATGAGCAGGACGAAGCCAACCAGCAGGCTGGACATGAGCAGCATGAGCAAGAGGGTGGTGAGCAGGGCGATGCCGGAATCGCGGCGCTTCTGTTTATTCGGGGCATTCATGGTGAGGCTCCTCATTATTGATACCGATTGACGTAGGCCATGCTGCGGAGGCTGAGCTGCGTCTGGAAGTTTTCGCGAGCGTAATGGCCGGTCTGATTGAGCACGCTGGTGGAGCGCGTGCTCAAATAGAGATTCACGGACCGAATCTGGCTTTCGGAGTAACCGGTGGGAAGAGTGGGCTCATTCACGGCAACGCCGTCGTTGAAATTGAAGGTAAATTGCAGATTCTCGAGCGTCTCTCCGACGGGTTGAGGCGCATTGAAATTGACCGCGCGATCGAGCCGCACGTGAACCGGGTCCGTCACGTTGTCAAGCCAGTAGGAAATCATCCAAATGCGGGTGGCCAGGGTTGGCGGGTAGGTGCCGAGATAGGTCACAACGCCGGTGGTGGCATTGGTCGTGGAATTTTGAAGCTGCTTGATCGTGCCCCCGGTCGCGCTGGTGATTCCGTTGAGATGGAAAGCATCGCCCGAGGCAAAGTTCAGCACTTGGCCGGACACGCTAGTGACCACCTGGAGGGCGTTTCCGTTCGTGTTGCTGAACATGATCAGGTCGCCCGGATTGATCTGCACGCCGTTGGCAGCGAGGCTGACGAGGCTAAAGCAGGTAGAATCAAAGGTAACAGAGTTCCCTGTGGCCGAGATGCTGCCAGCAGGGCAAGAGGTGCCATTGATCGGCTGGCCGTTCATGCCGACGATGGCTCCCGTGGAACTTGCCGTGTTGTCCTCGTAGGCGATGGTAATGATGTCCGTGTTCGTGAGTGAAGTGGCATCGGGGGCGGTAATGAGGGGCCCCATGGCGTTGCCGGGCTCGATAGGGGGCAAGGTTGTGTCGCAAGGGGGAAATGTAGCTGCCCCGGTGGGCACCGGACGACTGAGGTTCGAGGTGCCACCCGGACAAGACGCGGTGGCCGCGAAAGTCGGAATCGCAATGCCTCCAGTGGGAATGCCCATCCCGGTCATGATGAGGTCTTGCTCGAGGAGATTGAGGCCGGCGCGAATGTTGTCGTTCATGTCCTCATGCTGGGTCACGTTCTGGTTTGAAAACGTAGCCATCTTGAAGGCCAACATGGTGGCCAGAAGGGCGACCATCGTCACGCCCATGGCCACGGTGAATTCGATTAGCGTGAATCCCGATTGTTTCTTCATTTCCAAGTTCCTCATGGCCCTAAGCGAAGGCTGAGATATAGCTGATTAGCGTGTAGGTGCGATTAAGCTTTCCAACCTGATAATTAATGGTAACTGTAATCATGCGCAGGTTGGTGTTGGTGTCGCCGGCGACTGCCGTGATGGCGATCGTCCGCGTCATCCAAGGATTCAGATCGACGACTTGGTCGTCGGCGGTGCCGAGAATTCCGTCCGGGCCGGGGCCGATGGTGATGTATTCATCCGCGGCGTTCGCATCTGTTACGGTTCCCACCAAGCCATCCGTCCCGGGAACCAGGATCGGCTGCGGGCCGTCCTTGAACACCCCGGTTTCACTCACGTTTTGAATGGAAGACCAGGTCAACTGCTTGATGTCGCGCGCCGTGAAGATCGCTTCGACGGCCTGCTCGGCCTTCTTCTCGGCCACGTAGTCGTATTGAGACAAGCTCGCGAAAAAGATGCCTTGAGCATAGACGGCCGCCAGCGACAGCACGCCGAAGGACAAAACGAAGATCGCGATCATGGCTTCCAAAAGCGTGAATCCTGCGAGACGGCGAGATTGCTTGCATTGTGATTTCATGAGAAAGCTTCTTTCTTATTGTTCTTCTTGCCACTGCGAAACTGTTCCGCCAGTCAGTCCGGCGGTCCAGGAATAAGAGCGGACCCGGCCCGTGGTCCCCATAACGGTCACGGCACGCGCCGTATTCGGCTGCCCGGCAATCCCGATGAAGATGGAAGCGTTTACAGGGTTGTTATCCCCGACGGTGTTGTAGCCAGAGCCTGCAGTAGTGCCAACCAGGCTTCCGGAGGTGGTGAACAGAAGGGCAAGGCCCGCCGTGCCGCCGCTCGCAGGCGTGAAATCAAGCGCCGTGGAATTCCCGAAGGCCATTGGCGTGTCTGGGACGCCGGAGAAAACGTAAAAGCTGCAGCCGCCAGGAACTCCATTGTTCAGGTAAACGGGTGCAATAGCGGTAGCAGGGGCCTCGCCGGGGAGCGTCTCGAGGGTCAGCTGGATTTCATTCGGCGCGGTAAATGTCACTAACACGTTGCGGCGTTTGGTGAGGGCTGTTTGGCGCGCAGTCCGCAACTCGGTGATGACCTGAAACATGGCATCATCGGCTTTCGAGCTGAAAGTCGTACTCCCGATCATCATAATGGCCATGGCACCCACAATCATGATCATGGTCACCACCACCACCATTTCGATCATTGAGAAACCTTGTTCCGCCCGCTTGCCAGTTTGCCGCATTCTTCCGCCTTTGCGCCGGGACGAATCCCGCACTTGTCGCTGGGAGATGTGCACGAAGCCAGCCAGGCTGAGTTGCAGGGTAACTACTCTATTGTCTGTAGGTTACAGAGAGATTGGAATTCACTAGCGAACCAAGAAGCGCAGCGATGTAACAAAACGTTACATCTCGCCACCTTTGAGGCATCACGACATTCAGGTCGAAACCAGCCAGCCTCCGCCGAAAAGCAGTCCTGGTCCGAGGGAAGCCATGAATATCGGGCGGTGTCCTTCGGCCTGAGCGCTCTGGGCAGAGTGTAGCAGCGCGTCGAGGGCCGCGCCGCAGGTGGACGAGCCGAGATTCCCGCAGGTTTGGGCCACGATGGGAAATTTGCTCTGGGGTAGCCCTAACTGCTTCGCTAGGAGCTTAATAAGACGGGGATTGGGCTGATGCGTCGCCAAGCCTTGCAGTGAGGAGCGGGCGATGCCACTACGCAGCTCAGCCTCTCGGACCACCTTCTCGAGCCTCGTGATCGCTGCGCGGGAGAGAGCTTCACCATCGAAATGCGCTTCAAGGCTTCCATCCTGCCCTGGAGCCACGCGAATCGCACCGGCGTATTGGCCGGCACACCCGAAGAAAAACTGTCCGAGGGCGTACGCGTGCCGCGTTGCGGTGGTGCGGACCGTGCGCAAGAGAAAAGCGCTGGCACCGTCGCCGAATAAGCCGCCCAATTCCCCGGCGACGGAGCCCGGTTTGAAGATGTGGCTGTGAACATCGGAAGTGACAACCATGATCGTGCGAGCTTGTCCGCCGGAAAGAAGCGCTTGGGCGACCGAAAAGCCGTTCAGCAAGCCGAGGCACGCGCCGCCGACATCGAGCGCGCCGCAGGTCTCTCGGGCGAGGAGTTGAGAGTGGAGCTGCGAGGCGAGAGAAGGATAGCCGTGATGCGTTTCGCTTGTTGCGATAATCCAATCGAGTTCTTGAGCGCCGCAAGCCGCGGCGTGGAGCGATTCTTGCGCGGCGCGCGCGCCAAGCGTGAGTTCATTTTCGCCTTCGGCCGCATAGGCAAGAGATTCGATTCCAGCGCGAAGGCGGAGCTTTCCAGGCTGCATGCCAAAGGCCCAGTCCACGTCCTCGGAAGGAATGGTGCGAGAACCTACGGCCGCGCTCGAACTCGCGATAATCGCCGGGATTCGCGTGAAGGTTTGGCGCATCTGCGAGAAGTCACTCGTCGAAGCGGGTTTATCAGCTTGTGCCTCCTGGAATGCTTGGAAAATGCTCCCAAAAGAGGCTGCACGTTGCGTGAGAAGCGCGCCTAAATCGCTGACGCCGCTTGCGGATTCCAAGGCGCGCAGCAAACTAACCCAGCCCATGGAATCCAATACGCCACTTTCGATCAAATCCTGCATGGGATCGGGGATGGATACTTGGGATCCCGCTTCCCGCCGGAAACATTCCTCGACGAGGCGACGCCAGCGATCATCCTCCGTGGACGAAGCCATCAAAACTCCTCGAGCCACTCGTGCTTTGGCAGTGGAAACAAAGTATCCAGCATAAGCCAGCAGAGATCATGATAAGGCCGCGTAAGACCGAGGCGGATGAAATGATGCGGGCAAGACAAAATCTTGTAATGGAATTGAGAGTTCAAAAAGCGCTCGAGACGCGCGACGCGATTCGCTCCTCTTCCTTCCGACAGCGCAGCTTCGATGAAATTGCGCCAATCGCGGTCCACGACCGGAAGGTCGCGCAGGACTTCGCCTGAAGAAAGAGCAAGCGTGGCGCGGAGCTCGTTCGCGCACAGCTCGAGACGGAGATTCCGCGTCTGCGTTCCGCAAACGGAGCGTTTCGCCTGGAGGGGCATGGCGAATAGTCCGCTTCCGTTCTTGTTTTCATGGAGAGAGCAGTCAAACAGTCCGGAAAGAGAATCGGCGATTTCCGCCTTGCGTAAGTACGCGACGATCTCAGGTTCGGAAACTGCGGATTCCTTCTGAAAACCGCTCGTCGACACGCGATCTTCGATGTGCGGCTTGGCGCCAGAGAAAGGAGCGAGCTCGCAGTGCAGCACGTCGCCCCGATGAAAAGGAAAATGCAGCCAGCTATTGGCGGTCGCGGAAACCGGACGAACAGAACGAATCTTTTTCCCCTCCCGCTGCAACCCGATGACGCAGAATGCTGGCCCCATGCGAGTGATTTCCGTGATGAGCAGTTTGGTCATGGCAGGGCGTGCGGCTTCGCGCGGCGCGGTTTCGACGATTTTGGACGAGTGGCGATGAGGTGGCAAATCTCAACGTCGTGGCCTTGCGCCCGCCAATGCGTGGCGAGCAAATCCGCGACGAGCCGGCGATGGCACTTCTCCGGACTAGGCTCGGAACACAGCAGCGCCGTTCTCATAGGCCATTCGCCTGTATCGAGCGTTTCGGGAATACCGCGATCTTTCATCAGAGCGACGAAACCGGCTTCGTAGGCGGGCCAATCCTTGGTTTCGCGAAATTTCTTCAGGAGATCAGGAGCGGGCGCAAGCTGTGGCTCGTGCAGGTAGCTAATGCCATCAATCGTTTTCAGGAAATAAGCGAGATCCGGATGTTTGGCGAAACCTGAGAGCTGGCCCCCACGATTCTGGCGGATATCGATGAGCTTTTCCACGCGCGCCGAATCGAGAAGGCGGAAGAACTCTTCGGCCGTCTTTCCTGCAAAACCGATCGTGCAAAGTAGAATTTCCATGTCGTCAAAAATACTCGAGGGCTTCGGCGGAAACGCGGAATGCAAACTCCTTCGCTTGGCGCCGGAGCGCGTCTCTGAGGGCCTCATCGCGTTCGGAGACGAAAAGCGAGCCGCTATCAAAGGCAGTGAGGTCGTGCAATTTTAGCAAGCGGTCTTCCGCATCGCGTTGGGACTCCACCTCGGCGCCGCGGCGGATGTGCACGGGTGTGACACCGCGACCGAGCAGCGCGGGACAGATCATCAGAAAGCGGTGGCATTGCAGAGGATCCTCTTCCGCGCACATCAACACAATGTTCGACGCCCGGCTCAATTCGATGGCGCGATCAATCCCAGCGCGAAAATCCGCAGCTTTCCGGCGCTCTTCGTAGTTCACGACACCATCTGCGTGGTAAGCGCGCGGGTCCGAAGGGCGTCCGCCGAGCGTTTCACCGAAAAACTCGTACTGGATGCCCGCAGACGAAAGACACGCTTCGAGCGGCTCCCGGTTGAATTGAGGAAATCGAAAGCTGCCGGGGCGGCTGCGCACATCGCACACAATTCTAACTTCCTGATTTGCCAAAGCGGCCACAAAGTCGCCCAAATCCCGGCTCGAATGGCCGACGGTGAAAATAGCGTTCGATTTAGTGCGTGAACCCGTCACATAGAGATCCGGATATAACCGTTTCGTATTCTGCCGAAAGCCAGTGACAGCGGCAAGCGACGTAAATGACATGCAAGGCGCGCGGCGATAAGCCTGGCCAATGCGCAGCTGGCTACACCCCCGAAATGCAGCTCCGGAGCTCTAAAGATCGTCCGAAGTAGCGGGAAAACGGCTAGAGATGGGACCAGTCGTATGAAAATATTTCTTGTAAGCGGAAATCCAGTCTTGAGAAATGTCATGCTGGGCGGTGGCCAAGTCCAAATCGCCAGAACAAACCAACTCGTGAAGACGGTCTTCGAGCTGATCTTTCACGTGGGCGTTCCAAACCGTGGATGAGTAAGGCTCGAGCCAGAGATTGCGTATATCGTCCGCTCCGCCCAAACCAGGTGTAATCAAGAAATCTATTTCGTACTCAGCCGCGTGAGATTCAGGAGTGCGATATTCCTGGAAGACTTTTCGCCGGGTGGTGACCGGAATCGGATGGGTTTCTTCGCTGTCGCCGGCGCGGCAGACTTCGACCTTGGTTACGGGAAGAGTTACGCCGGGCGTGAGCGACCTGTCGGGCATCGGCTCCGACCAAGCTGAATCCTGCTGGGATTCAAATTTTTGCGAATGGGTTTCATACCGGACCGTCCAAGCACCCATGGCTGCGATAAGCAATGCCATACAGACAATGGCGAATCGCGGACCCGCCGAGAAATACTCCGAGACTCGCAGCCAAATCCCTGGGGCATGAGAGAGAGCGGATTCCGCCAGCCGGGCTTTGAGAGACGCACGAGAGACCGCGGCAGGAGGCAATGGTTCGGCGACGGCGCTCTGACGAATGCGAATAAAACTGTCGAGGGTGTCCGCGATCTCCCGCAAGCGCATTTGGCATGCCGGGCACCCGTCAAGGTGTGCTCGAAGACGAGCAAGCCGCCTCGGAGCGAGTTCCTCGTCCGCAGTAAGCAGGAATTCTCGATCCGAAAGATGGTGTGTTTCGCGCAGCATGTGACTATCTTTCGACGACGCGCTCCAATCGCGCCAGAGACCGCGTTAGGGAGATGGATACCGCGCCAAGCGACATGCCGAGAACTTCTGCAATCTCGCGATAGCGGAGGCCTTCGGCGCGCAGATGAATGCAGCACTGATCCCGTTCAGGAAGCGCTCGAAGAACCGCACGCAAGAGATCGTATCTTTGCGCAGCGGCCAGTTGCTCCTCGGGATTGGGGGCGCCATCGGTCTGTCTCTCCACACAGGCGCAGTCTGGATGCACAATGTCACGCGTCTTGCGCGTGGCAAGACGATGTTTTAGCGCCAGATTGTGCGCGACTCGAAAAAGCCATCCGCGAAGGTTCTTGCGTGGCCGGGCGAGTTGAAGATGGCGATGCAAGGCAAGGAACACCTCTTGAATGATCTCCTCGCCGTCGTGAACGGACAACCCGCGGGATAACGTGTATCGCAGCAAACGGTCCCGGAATTGATCGAACAGCCCGATGATCTCGTTTTCCAATTCAGAAGACGAAGAGGGTAGACGAGCCTCGGCGGCATTGGAAAAGGGCAAGCTCAGCAATGGATTTGAGAGCGATGCAGTCATGAGCGAGGCTATTCATAGACTATATTCTTCTTGCCGCTCATTTGTTCAAGGTATTTTAGGGCCAACCCGCTGCAACTCGAGGGAAAAGAAGCCTCCGTGCGGGTTGTGACGTCTCACTCCGGTGCTGGCAAGCTTTCAAGAGTCTGTTCGCGCTACTGGCGGCGCGCTTTGGCGAGCAGGCGCAAAATTTCCAAATACAGCCAGACCAGCGTAATCATCAAGCCAAACGCGCCGTACCACTCCATATACTTCGGAGCGCCTCCACGCACGCCGGTCTCGATCATGTCGAAATCGAGAACGAGATTCAGCGCGGCGATGATGACCACGAACACGCTGAACCCGATGCCCCAGAAGCCGTTGCCATTGATAGCAGAAAACTGAAAATGAAAGAAGAAGCCCAGAACCATCTCGACCAAATAAAAAACGGCGATGCCGCCTGTCGCCGCGATGACTCCGATCTTAAAGCCCTGCGTGGCACGAATCATGCCGCTTTTGTAAGCGAGGAGCATGACGAAGAGCGTGCCTAGTGTTAGGCCCACGGCTTGGAGTGCGATGCCGTGGTACATTTTCTCGAACACGGCGGACACGCCCCCGAGGACCAAGCCTTCGAGCAGCGCGTAAAGCGGGGCGGTGATAGGCGCCCAATTCTTTCTGAAAACCGTGACGATGGCCACGATGAATCCGCCAATCAACCCGCCCATCATCCACGGGACCGCGGCTTCCGGCGTTTCCGAGTGGCCCTTTCCCCACGTCCACGCAGCGGCCACAACCAGAAAAAGCAGGAGCAGGCCTGTCTTATTGACTGTGCCTTGCAACGTCATCGCGTCGCCGATGGCCACTTGCCCCTGGAACGCTTTTTCGTTGAGCGCTGGATTAGACGTGCGCATCAGACCTGCCATAGACGGCCTCCGAAAGGTTCGAACTTAAGTCTACTCGGTCTCGAACTACAAATCCAAATCGGAGGATTCGTCTGCTCACTTTTATTTACTCTGCTTCTGCCCGTCGGCGATTTGGCCTTGGACTTGCGCCCGAAAATCGAGCGGGTGCGCGATATTGTCGAACGATTCGGGAGTTCCGCCGGTGCCGCGAATAATGACCGTGCCATACCCCAGGAGGCGGCCCATTGCAGGTTCTTCGACGACGACGCTTTCGATTCTCGACAATAGTAGCTCGACCGTGCGGCGGCTCGCCAAGCCGGTCTTTACAATGACGCGCTTGTTGGTCAGCGCCATAACCGTAGCGTTGCGCTTGACGAGGCCGGCCGCAAAAAGCATCACCGCCACGCCGAACGCCCCAAGCGCGAGCCAAATCAGAACGTTGGAATGCGATTCGCCGCTCTTCCTCGCATTCCACGAAAACGCCAGAAGAGCTATGCCCGCCGCTACGAAAAACACCGCAAGTCCGGCGTGCCCCAGCATAACGATCCAGTGCAGCTTGGTCTGATATTGCAGCGTTTCGCCGGGGATCAGATGTTTCTCAATGTAGCTCAACACGTTTCCTCAAGTACGAGCGCCAACCTTCGTTGCCGAGTATGCTCGCACGAATTATAGCCGGGACCGAATAGATGAAGAACAAAAGATCGAAGAGTAATGTTCGACGGATTATTTGGTAGCGCTAACGGGAATCGAACCCGTATTTCGGCCTTGAAAGGGCCGCGTGCTAACCGTTGCACCATAGCGCCATCGGGAAGAAAACCGCAACCCTACTAGGATAGGGAAAAGCGGCATATTTCACAAGGCGCGCACACCGGCCCGATTTTCCGCATTCGAGGATGCGCAAACTTGCTCTGAGCGAAAAATTTAGTTTTCAGACGGCGCCTGCGGCGAAGAAATCACCGCAGGTTTTCGAAGGTCAATCACTTTGTAGCCTGCGGGGAGTTGAAAGAGACTTGCGTCTGGCTCACCCAAAGCGATGTTGGTAACTTCGAAATTCTGCTGCGCGCTAAACCGCGGATCTTCCCGCTTGGTGATGAGATTGATGCCTAGCTGCGGCGAGTACCAAAACTCACGCCTCTCTAAAATCGGAGCCTCGTTGCCGATCGTTCCGCTTTCGAGGACAGTCGATTCCCGCGAGCCGATGGTTTCCAGGCCGCTGATCGTCTGTGTGCCAAGATTTTCCACGCTCGTGGCCCCGCCGAGAACGCCGGACTTGGTCGGCGAAGCGCCAGCGGTCGGCGATGCCGCGAAGAACCGAGCGGAAAACTGCATCAGCCGGCAGAGTCGCTCGTCAACCCTGCAAACGTAGATCACGTGCGCGGCAGGATCGCTGATCTCAATCTGCCTTACTGTCGACAAGTGCTTTCCGTCATCAGGAACGAAAAACGCGCGTTGCTGAAAGACGCGGCCATCGGCGGTGCGCGCGACAATCCTGTGATTTTTGAGCGTAATCTGGCTGCCATCGGGCAGTTGCCGAATCCATTCGGTGTTCACGGTGGCCGTAAACGGCGCGTTTGCCATCGATGGAATGAAAATGCTGACGATAGTTTCGCGAGTACCGCCGTCGGGGGCGTGCTGCGGCGTCTGCGCCAAAGTAGGGAAACTTAGCAAGAGAAGGGAGGCTGTCGCTACAAGCAGAGGACAAGGGATTTTTTTCATAGAGCTCTCCCCGGTATTCTGCGATTATGCCAGATTTGCGGGCGCCGCGCAGCTGCTTGGACTGCGAAATTCGTCAGGATTCGCGGTCTTGAAATTCCTCGCGCCAGGCCATTTGGATGGCTTCGAGTTTGCTTTCGTTGGAGGCCGCCGGGTCGCCTGAAAAACCGGGAAGCTCGGTGATCCATTTGTGCATGTCGGTGAAACGGACGGTGAGCGGATCGGTGCCGGGGAATTTGTCCGTTAACGCGATCGCGATGTCTTCAATGTTGTCCCAACCGAATGTCGGCAACATAGCGCTCCTTAGTGATCGGCTTCTTTCGCGTAATTCTTGTTCCATTCGGGAATTTCCACGATGATGTCGGTGGTGCCGTCGGGGACAGTCTGGCAACCCAGGCGCGACTTAGGCGTGATGCCGGGGGCCATATCCAGTTCGTCAAGCTCGGCATCGGTGGCTTCGTTGCAGGATTCGAGACCCTGCCGGACGATCACATGGCAGGTCGAGCAGGCGCAGACGCCTCCGCAGGCGTGATCGAGACCGGCCTTGATGCCTTCGGAGATATCGAGAATGCTGCCGGGAAGGCCGTTGTGGCCGTACGGAATTTTCTCCGGATCGACTTCGATGGTTTTGCCGCTGGGAAGAAACGTGACCTTGTATTTCTTCGTGGCGGGCGTGTATTTGACTTCTTCGATGTACGGATTGCTGCCGCCCATGTCTCGTTTACCTCCGTGGCGATTGCCAATCGTTCAGAATTGCCGAGTAGGGGCACGATATATCGTGCCCCTACTCTGTTAGACTTCGGCCAGATTTTTGCCCCGCAATGCGCTGGTGACCGCGCTGTTCATCAATAATTCGGCTAAATGCTCCGTCGCGTGATTCAGTTCGTC
>Ga0335073_10013584_pt1 | contig 11417 bp, 10 predicted proteins | sample Lox_Sample_22_FD_207093 | JGI IMG/M metagenome (GOLD analysis project Ga0335073, IMG submission 207093) | Soil microbial communities from Loxahatchee National Wildlife Refuge, Florida, United States - Lox_Sample_2.2 | ecosystem: Environmental > Terrestrial > Soil > Wetlands | place: USA... | reverse complement strand
GCCACCCGCTGCTCCATGGGAACGAACTGGCGAGTCTCATGACCGATCCAAACCTGACGCGGCCGCGCAATCTTCTGCTCCGGATCGGTGATCATTTCCTGCCATTGCGCCAGCCAGCCCACGGTCCTGGGGATGGCAAACAGCACCGTGAACATCTCTGGCCGGAATCCCATGGCTTGGTACATGATCCCCGAATAGAAGTCGACATTGGGGTACAGCTTTCGCTGCACGAAGTATTCGTCTTCCAGGGCAATTCTTTCGAGTTCAAGCGCGATCTCGAGCTTTGCGTTGCTCCCCGTAACATCAAAGACGCGTTCGGCAGCCCACTTGATGATCTTCGCGCGCGGATCGTAGTTCTTATACACGCGATGGCCGAAGCCCATCAGCTTGCCCTTTCCTTCCTTGATCTTTTTGATGTAGGAAGGAACGTTGTCCTTGGAGCCGATCTCGTCGAGCATGCGCAGCACCTCTTCGTTTGCGCCTCCGTGGAGCGGACCAGAAAGTGCAGCGGCAGCCGAAGCTGTGGAAAGATAAGGATCGGCCTGGGAACTTCCGACCGCACGCATCGTGTTTGCACTGCAGTTTTGCTCGTGGTCGGCGTGCAACACGAAGAGGATATCGAGAGCGCGGGCGATGACCGGATTGGCGGCATACTTCGGCTCAACCATCTTCCACAGCATGTTCATGAAGTTTTCGGTATAGGTGAGATCGTTGTCGGGGTAGACGTAGGGGAAACCGACACTGTGCCGATAGGACAGGGCCGCGATGGATGGCACTTTCCCAATCAGACGCTTGATCTGATGCATGCGATTCGCGGGATCATGCACATTGCGCGACTCGGGATAAACGCTGGAAAGAGCGGCGACCGTGCTCACGAACATCGCCATGGGATGGGCATCATGGCGGAAGCCTTCCATGAACTTCTTCGTGCTTTCATGGAGCATGGTGTGATGCGTAATCTCGTATACCCAGTCCTTGAGCTGGTTCTCGTCGGGCAATTCTCCGAAAAGAAGCAGGTAGGCAACTTCGAGGAAGGTGCAATGTTCCGCCAGCACTTCGATTGGATAACCGCGATATCGCAAGATTCCCTTGTCTCCATCGATGTAGGTAATGGCGCTGCGGCACGAAGCAGTGTTCATAAAAGCCGGGTCGTAGGTCATTAATCCGAAATCTTCAGTCCCGGTCTTGATCTTGCGCAGATCCATCGCCCGAATCGTGCCCTTCTCGATGGGCAGCGTGTAGCTTTGGCCTGTGCGATTATCGGTAATTGTCAGCGTATCCTGCGGCATACGGGGTGCTCCTCGAAATTAATGGCCTGGGTTGGCTGCCCTAAGCCCTCTGTGCATACGCACAGAAAGTAGCGACGGCCAAATTGGTGCGCGGTGAGCCAGATCACACGCCTATGTTCTCTTTTCACTTCCGGCTCCAGATTCTGCTTGGACCCCCAGCCTTACTAGTACTTTCCTGCTATGGCTTGGGCTCGCCCCCACCCTGTAGGGTGTCACAACGCTTAGATTCCCTGCAAGAGTTTGGGAGGACTATCAGAGTATGACCTGGATCAAGACTATTCCGGTCGATACTGACCCGGAAGTCCGCCAAGCCATGGAGGCGCAAAGATCCCTTTATCCCCCGGAATATGCCGTTCCGGTCCATCCAGCCGAAGGCGGAGGCTCCCTGATCACGGCCTCCCATTCGCTGATTCCCGAGGCCTTGTACCACGCGTTTGCCACCTTTGGCGCCCTGATGTCGCCAGATCTGCCCCTGGAACGTCGTCAGCACGAGATGATCGCCACCATGGTTTCCGTGACGAATCGTTGCGTCTATTGAATCGATTCTCACGCAGAGTTTCTGCGTCGCGTGACCCTAGACAAACCCCTGGTGGAAGCCCTCGAGCGGGATTACGCCACCGCTCCCGTTACTCAAAAAGAACGCGTGATGCTCGACTACGTTGTCAAGCTCACAAAAGACGCCACCAAGATCTGGAAAGACGACCACGAAAAGCTTCGCGCGGTTGGATTCAACGACAAGGCCATCCTGCAAATCACGCTGATCGCGTCCTGGTTCAACTACATCAATCGGGTCGCGGATGCGCTGGGAGTGGGAAGGGAGTAATGAGGCACTTGACTGTTCGTTTCCACGTCGAGCGTCACTCGTTGGCCGCCCTCCGTGAGGTCCTCGTCCCGAGGCAGCGCGCGAAAATGGCAGAAATCTCCGGGACCTGATTCTCGGTTAGTTGGATTGCCGCCCCAAGCTTCTTGAGCGCTGCGTTCAACGCGGGAACGTGCCCTTCCGTCAGCTCCACCACCTTTTGCCATTCACGGGCCACCGGAATGCGCTCATCGCTCTCGGCATCCTCGCAGAACTGGTCGGCCGCTTCGGGAGCGCTGCCATACTCGTCTCTCACATCTTCGTGAAAATATCCCCGCAGAAAGGTATGCAGGGCGGGAAAGTTCTCGGTTGTCAGTTCGATTTTCGTATGGTGGGTGGTCATGAGCGGCACTCCGGATAAGAAGTCAAAACATAATAATCATTGGGCCCGGCATATCTCAGTACAACCAGTGCATGGGCGCAGGGTTGCGAATGAATCTCTCCCCGGTTCATCGTTCTCCCAATCGGCTCGTCGGCCTCATAGTCGAGCACCAGGTTCCGATGCCCTCCCCGCCGGTGCAACCAATCCTCGATGCGATCCTGCGACTGCGCAATCGCGGCGCCAACCACATGCTCAGCGGTTCGGCGATCGGTGTAAGTGGAGGCCCCGGTAATCTCGGGTTCGCGCGCCAGCCTCTGGCGCAAGTCCTCTTCGGTCAGGCCCACGTGCTTCCGCAGGATGTGCCCGCCTGCGCGTTCATCCTGGCTCAGGTCCCGGGAAGGCCCGCGATAAATGCGACTCTCTTCTCGAGTGGGCGTCGTTACGGGCGCTGCGGCGTTTAAACCCGCCGGTGTCGTCGAAGTCTGGCAGGCAGATACGCCAATCAAAGCGACCGCGAAAATCAGTCCAAGGACTGGCCGCTCTCCGAGCAATTCCTCCATTCGACCTCAGTTCGCCCCTGCTCCCGGTATTACCCTCTGCCAAGATTGTGGAATTGTGCTACTAAACAGGCTGTACGAGCAAGTCGATGGGCGCCGGTTCAACGTGGATTTCCTCGATCAATTCGAACGCTGGAAAACGGGATGTGCCTATGTGTTTCCTCGCGGGTATCGTCGCGAACGCTGGTCATACCAGCGCGTAACCGATGTTGCTCATCAGTTTGCGCGCGAACTCGCAGTCCGCAATATCACCAAAGGTGACGCAGTTCTTATCTGGAGCCCCAACTGTGCCGAATGGGTTGCCGTTTTTCTGGCCTGCGCGATCTCCGGAGTGATCGCTGTTCCGATTGATGACGCCTCCAGCTCGGACTTTGCCGAGCGCGTCAGCAAGCAGGTCCGCACGAAGCTAGTATTGTGCCCTCGCGATCGGGCCAAGCATTTTCCGGGAGTCGCCACGATTTATCCGGGCGACTTGCCGGCCGCGGTTGCGCGTCATTCGGCGTCCCGTTTTCGTCCGGCCAGCATTCAGCTCTCAGACACGCTCGAAATCGTTTTCACATCGGGAACGACGGCCGAACCGAAGGGCGTGGTGCTGACTCACGCGAACGTCAGCGGCAATCTGGCGCCCCTCGCGAGTGAAATCGGCAAATATTTGAAGTATGAGCGCTTCTTCCATCCGCTTCGATTTCTGAATTTGCTACCACTGAGCCACGTGTTTGGGCAATTTCTGGGGATTTTTATTCCGCCGCTGATGGGAGCGACAGTCGTATTTGAGGACAGTTTTAATCCGTCGCAGATCATTGCGACGATTCGGCGAGAAAGAGTCTCGGTTTTGATCGCAGTGCCGCGAGTGATTGATTCGCTCAAGCAAAAGATTGAGCGAGATTTGGAGGACGGGTCTGGTGGTGGGGAGAATGCGCCGAGGCGCAAGTCGTTTGGCGATCGATTCGCGCAGTCCGAGCGCCAGCACTTTCTCCGTCGCTGGTGGACATTTCGCGATATTCGACGCGGGTTCGGATGGAAATTCTGGGCCATCATTAGCGGCGGGGCCGCACTCGAGCACGAAAGCGAGGAATTCTGGCATCGTCTTGGATATGCCGTTGTGCAGGGTTATGGACTAACTGAAACCACTTCACTCATCAGCCTGAATCATCCTTTCCACACGAGCCGGGGATCCATCGGCAAGGTGCTTCCCGGTCGCGAGGTCAAGCTGGCCGAGGATGGTGAAATCCTCGTTCGCGGCTCGGGTGTGGCCAGCGGTTATTGGAACGGACAAGAGCTTCGGCCTGTTGCCGGAGACGAAGGCTGGTATCGCACCGGCGATCTCGGAGCTCTCGACGAGCAGGGTAACCTCTTTTTCAAAGGCCGGAAAAAGGAAGTGATCGTGACACCGGCCGGCATGAACATCTATCCGCAGGATCTCGAAGCTGCGCTCCGGCATCAACCGGAGGTGCGCGACTGCGTCGTGATTGGAATGAAGCGCGGTGGCAATGCCGAGGCATGTGCAGTTCTGATTTTGCGCGACCCGCGATCGGAAGACTCACAGTCGATCGCCGAATCCGTCATTGCCCGTACCAACGAATCCCTTGCTCAATACCAGCGCATGCGTAGTTTGTTCGTTTGGCCGGAGGAGGATTTTCCGCGCACTTCGACCGGGAAGCCGCGGCGAAATGTGATTCAGGAGATGGTCGCGGCCAAACTAAAAGGAAGCGGCGCGGGCGTTCGCGGTGCGGGCGTGAGTGACTTGGGCATGAGTCCGCTTTCGGAACTGATCGGTCGAGTCACCGGGCGCGCGGCTCCAACGCTCACGACCAATGCCACACTTGAAAACGATCTGGGGTTGAGTTCGCTCGAGCGCGTCGAACTGATGGGAGCGCTGGAGGATCGATATCAAGTCGATCTGAGCGAAACCAAGTTCGCGAATGTTGCCACGGTGGGCGATCTGGACCGGCTTCTCAGAGGCGAGGCTGGCGAGCGACGAGCATTCCACTATCCTCGCTGGACCCTCCGTTGGCCAGCGACATGGGTCCGGCTCGCTGCGCATTATCTGTTGGTTCGGCCGGCGGTTTTCCTTCTTGGTTGGCCACGTGTCGTTGGACGAGAAAATCTGCGCGGCGTGAATGGGCCACTATTAGTCATCTCGAACCACATCGCTGACGTCGATGTCGGATTTGTCCAGACGGTTCTCCCAGTTCGAATACGTCACAGATTGGCAACTGCCGCCGGCGGAGAAGCACTCGAAGCCCTCCGCTCGCCAGATTCTGGGCGTGCCTGGCCGCTACGTCTCTATGACCGCCTGCAATGGTGGCTGGGCGTGATGCTTCTCAATCTTTTTCCTCTTCCGCGAGAGGCCGGTTACCGGAAGAGCTTCGCCTATGCGGGAGAAGCGGTCGATCGAAGCTACAGCGTTCTCGTTTTTCCTGAAGGCCGCCATACCGACGACGGGAGGCTGCGGCCCTTTCGCACCGGTATCGGATTGCTGGCGAATAATCTCGGGATTCCAATCCTCCCCGTGCGTATCGACGGATTGTTCGACGTGAAAAAGACCGGAAAGAAATTTGCGCCGCCAGGGAAAATCGTAATCCGGATCGGCAAGCCGGTTCAGTTCGAACAAGGCAGAGATCCGGCCGCGATCGCGAAGGAATTGCGTGAGATTGTGGAAGGTTTGTGAAGAGCCACCATGCGCGAACTACGAATTTGAGGCAGCGGCCGCAGCTCCGCGAGGCTGCAAGCTGGCGAGCCGTCGCATTTCGCCCACTAGCCACTCTGCTTCGTGTTTGCTTGGGAGCGTGCGCCCTAGTGTCACAGTCTTGCCATCTTTTCGCGTGAGCGTGATGTCGTAATACGGCGTGCCCGTCGCCCCGCCCTGTTGCGATTTGATCGTGTCGTCGATCGAGGAAATGTCGGAGAAGGCGATCTGTTGCACCTTGCCTCCGCCAAGCAATCCATCCTGAAGATTGAGCGAATTGCCGATCACTACCCGCGTTGTGCCCAGCCACATCTTTATCGCGGAGTAGATCAGAAGGAGCGAGAAGAATCCGAAGGCCAGCGGGAAGATGCGGGGAACGCCGGGACGGACGACGAACCAAGTGATGCCGCTGAATATTGCCGCAAAGGTCGTCAGCGAAGCAGCGAAACTCCGATTGCGCGCGGCGGGAAAGAAAAACTCCGTTCCCTCGGGCGTCTGCTGAACTTCAACGGTCAACTGCATCGGCCGCTCTAAGGCGGATGCCCTTGCGGCCGCGAATTCCCGCGTTTGCTCGATGGTCTTTTCTTCTTCGGGCGTTGGGGTTGCTGCCGTGCGAAATACGGGAACTTCAAATATGTCGTGATAATTGACGCCAGGCACATCTGCCAGCGCCTCGAGCAGCCAGAGATATTCATCTCGTGGATTGATCTTCTCGGTCGGATGTGCGTCCAGCGGGATGTGGAAGGCGACTGGGATGGTGGTGCCGACTGGCCCTGGACACAACTGCGCTGAATTGAGATCTGCCTCATCCTGCCACAAGATGGTCTCGTGAGTGGTGCGCGAGTCACCTGAACCGGTGGTGACTTTATGAACACATGAGAGCCGCAGGTGGACGCCATGATCGGGCGAGTGAGGAAAGCGGGCTTCGATGGTGCCTTTCAGATCTCGCCCAATGACCGCGGGCACGCTGGCCATGGCGAACCAGGTCTTGCCGAACTCCGCGTAGGCGACAGACTGCCGGATGGCGCGAATCAGGAGGAAAACGCCGGCGACGGGAAAAATGAGCGCGATCCAGATCCCCGGGCCCTTCTGCCTGACGGCGTTCGGCAGCGCCAGAAAGGCGATCGGCATGGACACGATGTTCCAGAAGATGGCAAATATCCAGGCGCCGATCATGCTGCCGCGAGTGTTCGATTTCACTCGTCCGTCGGCCCAGTCGGCGCGCCAGAGCCAAGGCTCGGAGGGATGTTCTGCCTGCACTCGCAGCTGTTTCTTATAGCGCTTCGAACCGAAGAACACGGCTGACATCAGCCCAAAGCCAATCGCGCTGAATACCGCGCCGAATATCAACGGATACCAGAAGGGTGTGTTTCCAGATGGAGCCATCAACTGTTGCCATGCCTGGCCAAGGGCCCAGAGACCAAACAGCGCGAATGGCGTCGCAAACACAAAAAGGATCGCCGTTCCGATTTTGCCGCTCCGGTCCATGGTTTCCATTGTGGGCGAGACCGGTTGACGTGATAAGAGGCGGGAAGTGGAACGACCAAAGTAACCAGGAACGGCACCAGGCTGGGCCAACCGGTAAGTCGCAAAAACAAAAGGCCGGGCATGAAGCCCGGCTTTTCGTAGTGAGAAACTGGCCCGTTTCGACTCAGTTTCCCTTTAAACTCATCTGAATTCGACTTCCGACCTTCAGCCACCGGTCACCGCACCGGCGGAGTTGTGGTTCTTACATGACGAGTGCGAGCCCTTCGAGTTCGCGTTCAAGCACCGGCAATGAGCAGCCGGCCATTTCTACCCGGCCCGCCGCGTCGATGGCCGCCTCCGGAGAGACGCCATAGCCCCGGCCCATCAGGAAGACCTGCAATAACTCGCCTGCCTCGCGGGAGTCCACCATCCCGCTTTGCAGCAAGTCATTGCGCAAAGCTGATAACTCCGTCACCGTGAACCTGTCTTTCATCGCCATCCTCACCTTCCGTCCCTCTTGGTTCATTAGACTCATCGGCAAGTCACTTCGTTGCATGCAATCGAATTGCCGTAACTTCCGTACTAGTACCCCACCTATCTTTTCCAATTGCCTGCTGTATAAAACCCTAATTTTTGCCGCAGGTTGCGCCGAGCATGAGCGCATGCGTCTGGTGGCGCACGAGAACGCGCTCGTGCCCCAAATGACACAATGTGTCGTTCTGTATCGAAACAAAAACCGCACTTTGTCTGGAACTATTGTGGGGCCGCTATGGCTCGATGGTGGCGGAATCGATCAGCATGATCGGAATGTCATCCTGAATGGGATAGACGCGGTGGCATTGAGCGCATTTCAATCCTTTTTTATCTCCGGTCAGAGCAACCGGCTTTTTGCAAAGCGGACAAACCAGCATGTTGAGTAGTTCTTGCGAGACCATGACGTTGACATTTTAGCCCAATCGGCAAGGAAAGCGTTCCTGGGCCCGTGCGATAAACCTTCAGCCATCAACGATGGGATAGAATCGGTTTTCAGCGAAAACGCGAGGTGGAATGGCAGCCCGTATCCTTGATGGCACAAAACTGGCCCACGAAATTCGAGCCGAGATCGGCCAAGAAATTCAAAGGTTGAGCGCCTCCGGTCTGCGGCCTGGCCTGGCCGTTATTCTGGTCGGCCACAATCCGGCATCCGAGGTCTACGTTCGGGGGAAAGTCAAAGCTTCCGAGGAGGTCGGGCTCTATAGCGAGCAGCATTCCCCTGCCGAATCCTCGTCTACCGACGAACTCCTGGACCTGGTTGATTCGCTCAACCACCGTGATGAAATTGATGGCATCCTCGTCCAGTTGCCTCTTCCCTCACATGTCGATTCAAAAAAGGTGCTTCTGGCTGTTGATCCTGCCAAAGACGTCGATGGCTTCCACCCCATGAATGTTGGATATCTATCCACCCAACGTCCGGGTCTCGTTCCCTGTACCCCAGCAGGCGTGATGGAAATCTTACGCAGGAGCAACATCCCCGTCGCTGGCCAGGAAGCGGTCGTTGTTGGACGCAGCGATATCGTCGGCAAGCCCGTGGCGATGCTCCTGCTCAACCAGAACGCTACGGTCACCGTCTGCCACTCGAAGACTCGTGATCTGGCGGGCGTTTGTCGACGCGCTGACATCCTGGTGGCTGCCATTGGACGCGCCGGCATGGTTACGCCCGACTTTGTGAAGCCCGGAGCGACCGTGATCGACGTCGGCATTAACAAAGTCACCGACCGCGCGGAGTTTGACCGCTTCTTCGGTGGGAATGCCAAACGCCTGGAGAGCTTCCAAGCCAAAGGCTCAACGCTGGTCGGTGACGTCCACCCCAAGGTTGCTGAAATCGCTGGCGCGATCACGCCTGTGCCGGGCGGAGTCGGCCCACTGACCATTGCCATGCTGATGGCGAACACAGTTAAGGCGGCCAAAATGCGGAGGGGAACCCGGGAGTTGCAGATCGCAGATTGAAGATTGCACCAGTGAACCATCCGCCGCTCTCTTGGTGTTCTAGATCTGCAATCTACAATCGAAAATCTTCAATTTGGGCTCCCGTGATAAATTCTTCGCGTCACAGGTAAACGTTCCCTTGCTGAAGATCGGCCTGACCGGCGGTATCGCCAGCGGAAAATCGGCAGCTGGCGAGATGTTCGTAAAACTCGGAGCCCATCTCATCCAGGCCGACGCCATCGCACACTGGCTCATGGAGCCCGGACGTCCTGTCTATGCGCAGGTCGTGCAAACCTTCGGGCAGGACATTCTCAACTCCGACCGCACAATTAATCGTTCAAAGCTTGCCGAGGCTGCCTTCGGATCGGGCGGGTCGTCATCAGCTCCGCGGGTTGAAGAACTGAATGCTATTGTTCATCCCGCCGTCATCCGATATGAAAATGAATGGATGGATGAGATCGGAGCCCGCGATCCGAAGGCCATCGCTATCGTTGAAGCGGCCCTTATCCTTGAGGCGCACACCGAGGATCGATTTGACTATCTGATTGTCGTTACCTGCCAGCCTGAACAGCGGGTTCAGCGCTTCGCGCGACGGCACAATCTCCCCGACGCCGCTGCACGCGCCGAAGTGGCACGCCGCATGGCCGCCCAGATTCCTGACGAGGAGAAGATTAAAGCTGCTGACTTTGTTATCGACAACTCCGGGGCACTGGCTGCCACCGAAAAACAGGTGCAGGATGTCTATTCTGTTCTGCGTGGGAAAAATGAAGGATAGGCTCTTAGCGTCCGAAAAGCCGCCGGCAGGAGTCTGCCTGCAACGTTCAATGAACGGTCGGCGCATCCTGAATCCAGATACCCCTTCGGGTATATGCCCGTAGCTTCTCGGGTACGACGAAACCGCGAACCCACACAATCTCACCTCCGCTCTCGACGACCGGCCAGAGCTTCTTTTCCAGTCCCCTGATGTGCCGCTGGCTGAGAAGTTCCTTAACCTTCTTTTCTCCTTTCGTGTGGGCGGGCCAATAGCGGTCGCCGGCTCTCCAGTTTCGGACGATTAATTTTCCCCCGACTTGCGCCGCATCAAGGAGCCCGGAACGGCTGCTTTCGGGCACCTCTTCCACCTCTGCAATCTCCGCTGAAATCGTGAGTCGCAGTGCGGGAACAAAAACTTCGCCCGGCACGCAGAGCGTGTATTGATAATCGGGCAAATCATCAGAAACTTCTTCGACGATCAATTCTCTCGGCCCGATCCGAATTATCCACCGGTTGTCATTGAGAAGGCGGGATGACTCGCCGCTCTGGTTTGGATCTGTGTCATCGGCCCCGGAGGGGACGTCAATCTCGCGCCGGGCCCTCTTTCTCGCCAATTCCAGTGTGGATTCGATGAGACGAAATGAAACTCTGGCGCGAGGTACATTCGACTCCATCCACGCCCTTAGGACTCTCCTCTGCGCCGCGAGAGGGAGCGCAAGCAGCCAATCCACCGCCAGTACTTCCTCGGAAAGCTGAGTACTAGGTACTGGGTACTGAATATTGAGCTCCTCTTCTGCCCGCGCAATCTCCGCCAACTCGGCCAGATGTTCCATCGTTGAATCGCCGAACTCTTCCGCGATTATTGGAAGCAGGCGCCGTCGAAGGCGGTTGCGTAGGAATGCTTCGTCCTGATTCGACGAGTCTTCCCGCCAGCCCTGGCCGCGCGCGGACAAATATTCCCTCAACTCAGCACGCCTGAATGCAAGCAGCGGACGTACCACTTCCCCGTAAGCCACGCCGTCCTTCTCCATCACCAGCACGGGATGAATCCCCGCAAGGCCACGAATTCCCGTTCCTCTAAATACTCTTAAGAGCACTGTTTCCGCCTGATCGTCAAGGGTATGCGCGGTCGCGATCTTGGTGGCCCTGCCAGCACGCATCAATTGGCAGAAGAACTCATACCGCAGTCGCCGGGCTTCGCCCTCAATCCCGGAATGACTTCCCATCTCGATGGTCGCTGTGTGGTTCAGAAACTCAAGTTTGTGCTCATCCGCCAACTCCCGCACAAATTGCTCATCCGCTTCCGACTCCGCGCCGCGCAGCTTATGGTTCACATGGGCTACCGAGAGCACGATCCCAATGTCCCCTCGCAATTCGATGAGCAACAGGAGCAAGGCCACAGAATCGGCACCGCCTGAAACTGCGACGGCTATGCGGTCTCCGGCGCGCACGAAGCCCTGCTTCCGGATCGCCTTCAATAGGCGTTCCTCGAGATCACCCATGAATGAATGGTAAC
>Ga0335073_10013583_pt1 | contig 11417 bp, 13 predicted proteins | sample Lox_Sample_22_FD_207093 | JGI IMG/M metagenome (GOLD analysis project Ga0335073, IMG submission 207093) | Soil microbial communities from Loxahatchee National Wildlife Refuge, Florida, United States - Lox_Sample_2.2 | ecosystem: Environmental > Terrestrial > Soil > Wetlands | place: USA... | reverse complement strand
GTGTGGATGAGGAAACGGATGAGGTGGTGCTGATTGATGAGGTGTTGACGCCAGATTCGAGTAGGTTTTGGGACGCGGCGAAGTATGAGGTTGGGAGGAGCCAGGAAAGTCTTGATAAGCAGTTTTTGAGGGATTGGCTAACTAAAGAAGGACTGAAGGGCAAAGAAGGCGTGAGCATGACTGACGAGGTTGTGAAGAGGACGAGAGACGGATATATTGAGGCTTATGAAAGGCTAACGGGACAGAAGTGGGTATAAAACTCAATCAATCTATATGCGACGGCTTTACTTCGATAAACGGTGCTTCCGACTGCAACGGTTCTTGCGTAATCTACCAACTCGTTGCATTTAGATGCCAGCAGTTGAAGGCGATCGATTTGAAGTCGCCGTCACCGGCTACGACAGCATTTTCACCGCCTTTTGGTGACTATGCTCGTCGTCATTATCTGGAAGGAAAAGGAGAGCAACTCATTGATCCAGTTTGATCCACTTACTATTTCGTTACCGTATTTTGGCTGCGGCGTGAGGTGTCCGAAAGCGTCGATCAAACGTCTAGATATCTGGCGACTTAAGATGGGTCATCTAGCTTCGCTATGTATTGGTTCTTATTCGGAAGAACTACTCGGAAGCATATAAGTAGAACGAGCAAGAGGTAATGACTTTTAAATTACTCGCTGTTATCTTCTTCACTTATGGTATAGAGGACAAAGCGAGTACCTATTCACGCTTTATATTTCATTCTTTGGCTCTCAGTCTTCCAATCCAAAGATCTCCAAGCCTCTCATTTGCTTCATTTAACCCGCCTTGCACGATCAACATGTCATCACTGAGCAGATCCGCTGCCAACCATCCTCTTGACTGTGGTTTGTTTGGTCCTATTACTTCGACCTTTGTCCATGCTTCGCTGTTAATATTCCAAGCCCACACATCATCTAACATCTTCCCAGCTCCAGCGTGACCAAGGCTACTCGGATCCCGTTCACCAAACATTGTCACTAGCCATGCTTCATTTCCGACTCCCATACACAGCAGTGAGGCCACACTCCTAGGTTCGGGTCCGTCTTTGCCGTCCGCGGTGAACGCAATGCTGCTCCAGCAATCCGTCTCTGGATTGTAGACATCCAAGCTTCCTCCTTGCTCCGCCATGCCGTCGAAGCCATTCATCCTATACAGTCTCTCATTCTCAGCACAGAACACTATGCTCGTGCCTCCTCGCGGCGGGTCAGGAGCGTCCGCCAGCTTGATCCACCTCCTCGTGCTCAGCTGAAAAGCCCAGAGGTCAGAGAGCCGGCCTTTCTCTTGACATCCCGCATGGAGGTATAGTGTATGCCTTTTGTCGGAGGTAAGAGCGTGGTATGATCGCGGTGGAGGGAATGGCGAGTCGGGATTTGCAGGCTCGAGCAACGTCCACTGGCCGGACTGATGCGATAGTTCCCATACACAGCCTTGCTCATCAATGGGACTCATTGACTGGCCACTCCGGCCACTGAAGAGGTATGTACATTCGTTCAGCGTCGCCGCCGCGGAGCCGACTCGAGGAGAAGGAGCTTCGGAGTGGGTTGAAACAACGAGTTTCGCTGGCAGTATGTGAGCACGGCACCGGGAATTGCAGTTTCACGCATTCTCACCGTCATCATTCAAATCGACTTCATACAATTTGCTGTCAACCGGTTCACGGGACTTTAGCTCTCCGCCAAAGACCGCAACGCTCAACGGCTGTGCTGGCTGCTTCACCGCAATGATGTGTGATGAGCGCCGAACCTTTTCAGACGAGAAGACTTTCCGCCATTGAATTCGTAATTCTCCCATCGCTGTAACATTGGACAAGGGAAAAGAAAATTGCCTACACACGACATGTTTCCATAGCTGTAAATCTTGATAACGTGCTAGTAGTGAGGTGGGGTGACCGAAATACCGTCATTGACTGGCATCCTAAGGCTTTCCGGTAATGCATCTAAGCTAGATTTTCGAGTTGCCGAGGACGGGCTGTAAGGAAACCTACCAAGTCAAATTGCAATAGCACGATCAGGTTGTTAAAAGATGTCAAGGTAGTTTCGTGAAAGCTGTAAAGCTGATTTCTACTTGGAAGGCGAACAAATCGTTCAACCATACAAATGACAGCGCCCTTTATGATCTACTTATGCAAAGCTGGAACGATACCAGGCTCTATAAAGGGAATCAATGATAAATGCGTCACTTTCTGTACTGGCCTTCCTGAAATAGGAGTCATAACTCGATATAAGATTGCACTGTGTGAATTTTCATTCCATCAGTACGACCGTTTGGCCAGTTTAACCGACTATTTCCATGTTAGTACAACAAGCCGTCGAAAGGCCATAGCCAAACTCACTGGACATTCCATTTCATCTAATGTTTTGAAGATGACATCGCGATAGCCAACTCTTACTTCATCTGTAGCGTTCTTCTGCCACGTGAGACTATGTCGCAGGAATTTCTCATCGTTGCGATCAGGAAAGTCGTCTCTCGCATGGCTTCCTCTACTCTCCTGACGCTCGAGAGCAGCTTTGACGGTTTGAGCCGCATTGGTGAGCAAATTTCTCGTTTCAAGCGTCTCAATCAAGTCGCTGTTCCAAATGAGACTCTTGTCGCGGACTCCGAGATCTGTAATGAAGTCTTCCTCCACAGTGCGAACGCGCTCGTAGCCTTGCGATAGGCTGCTTTGAGTTCGAAAGACTGCTGCGTCGCTTTGCATGGCTTTCTGCATATCATTCCTCAAATCTGCCGCGCCTTTTGGGCCGTCACTAGCTTTGATTGCTTCGAGTTCGTTAAAACTGTCCAAGCCAATGTCATCTGGAATGGGGATGGGCAGCTTATCTCCAGGTGCGTTGTTCGCGGCTATATCGAGGGCGCATGCTCGACCAAAAACCACAATGTCGAGTAAAGAGTTTGCACCCAATCGATTTGCACCATGTACAGAAGCACATGCAGCTTCGCCTGCTGCATATAGGCCGGAAACTAGAACCTCTTGACCTGTGACCGGGTCGATATTCAAGACATGACCTTTGTAGTCAGTCGGTATGCCTCCCATACAGTAATGCACCGTTGGTCTACCGATCTGTCAGTACTTGATTGTATGTCAGCGTTTGACGTCTCTTTGAACTCACAGGACGGGGATAGGTTGCTTGGTGATGTCAATGCCAGCAAAAATAGACGCCGTTTCCGCGATTCCAGGAAGTCGATCCAAAATAATGTCCTTGGGAAGATGAGAGAGTTGAAGAAACACGTGATCTTTCTCCTTGCCAACTCCTCTGCCTTCGAGAATCTCCAATGTCATGCTCCGACTCACCACATCTCTGCTTGCCAAATCCTTTGCCGTAGGTGCATAACGTTCCATAAATCGTTCGCCTTCACTATTGATCAAATATCCTCCTTCTCCTCTTGCGCCTTCGGTAATTAGGACACCTGCGCCATAGATACCGGAAGGATGAAACTGAACAAACTCCAGATCTTGCAGCGGCAATCCTGCTCTCGCGGCCATTGCATTACCATCTCCCGTACTTGTATGCGCACTGGTTGCAGAGAAGTAAGCTCGTCCATAGCCACCGGTGGCTATAATGGTATTCTTCGCAAACAAGCGGTGGAGTGTACCGTCTTCCATGTTCAACGCCGTCACGCCAATACACCTTCCGTCGACCATCAACAAGTCCAAGGCAAACCACTCAATGAAGAACTTGCAATCATGCTTCAAGCTCTGACCGTACAGAGTGTGGAGCATTGCATGGCCAGTTCGATCCGCAGCACATGCTGTACGATGAGCCTGGCCGCCTTTCCCGCAATCGATGGACTGTCCTCCTAATGGTCTCTGATAGATCTTGCCTTCCTGTGTACGGCTGAATGGCATGCCCCAATTTTCGAGTTCTGAAACGGCGGCAACGGCTTCGCGGGTCATGTAATGGATAGCATCTTGGTCTCCTAGCCAGTCCGATCCTTTGACTGTGTCGTAGTGATGCCAGTATGGCTCGTCATGGTGCATGTTACCTAGCGCAGCGTTGATTCCTCCTTGCGCCGCAACGGTATGCGAGCGTGTCGGAAAGAGCTTCGTTATGCATGCCGTGTTGAAGCCATTTTCTGTAAGGCCAACTGCGGCCCTCAAGCCAGCTCCGCCAGCACCAACGACGAGCGCATCGTAGTGGTGGTCGAAGATCGGAAAAAGGGATCTCGCGGCGACTAAACTGGTTGTGGTTGCTTTTCTCCGCTGCTCTTGCGTCACCAATGTCCGACGAGGGCTTGAGAAAAGAAATGTACGAGGCAATTTCAACCTGGAGAGTCGAGGACTACACAGAGCCATGTTGAAACGACGCCAACAGGCGAGAGACAGGACACAATTGACATGTTTAGAAGTGTGCCGGTTACGGTGGACTTTGGAGCTTAGCTGCTGAAGTGGAGAGAAAATAGCCGTGGTTGTGAGCGATAACCGAAGCGACCCAGAGCTTTGTGCCTGAGAAGATGGTCCGGAAATAAAAGCAAAAGCAAAACCTTCCAAAAAGTTTGTTTTAAACCCACACCCAATTGACTATCGTATGGTCCGCGGACTTTTGCCCAAATGCCTCTATACTGGAGCTTACATATCAGCGGAACCTTTTGCTCACTGAACCGATGGTCAATGCTTTTTCGGAATCCTGTTCCTCTTCCGCGAAAGCCATAAGAGCCCATCAACAGCCATTAACAGCCATTCACCGTCCTTGATCTTTCCATTTTGTTCTGTTCCTTGCTTCCCGCCCCCTTTCACCCCTCTCTAGACTCATCTTTTGCCTTCTCATAATAACTCGGAGTCATGTTTCACGTCCGAGTCGCGTTCGTGGATCTTCTCCACACTCTCTCCGCGTTCTTTTGTATATTCTCGGACTCCGCGGGCTGAGATGGTGATGTGTTTTTGAAGTCTATTCTTTCCTGAGCCCTCTTTTTAGTCATATATCGACATATGAAATCTATTGATCTTTTGATTGTATGGTGATGTTCTGATTTGAATCGGCAGGGCTTTGCTGAGAGCAGCTCGTGCATCCCACAACAAGAGCCTTGCGCTGTAGTAAGCTTCTTCTAGACGTAATCATATATGTTAAAGGCGTCATTCTCTAATGCTTTACAAAGTGTATCTACGAAAAATCCGAGACGTTGAAGATTTGTGGCGGTCTCCTCGAATGCTATTCTCCAGAGCAGTCCTTTGGCATCTCCGAGTTAAACCTGAAGAACCCATATTATCGATGCAATATGACCAAGGATTCATTACCAGAGAGGAGACATAAGGCTGCAGTCATTCACGAGCCGAGAAAAGGGTTACTACCTCAGAAGAGTTGTCTGAAACGGACTTCCGATTCTTCCCAATCCTCCATCTCTATCAGCGACGATGACTCGATCCCTACCCACTTGATATCCAATACGGATGAGGCCAAATCGTCTTTAGATGGATATGGTTACGAAAGCAGCCTTGAGAGGTTGATCCGCGATGATGCCGACTACCCAAAGGATCGGAGACAAGAGCAAAATTCTGATGAAAGCCAGGATCTTGATACAGCTCAATTATATGCTCGGAGTGAAGCAACAGTTGGCATTTCGAAGCGAAAGAATGTTGAAATAGACTCTGCCGAAGAAAACGATCTGTCGAAACGGAGTAAAGTAGAAAGAAAACTCTCAAAGATGGAGATACAACGAATTGTGAGAAACAAGGTCCGTGAGGCGAACAGAGCTATAGCTTTGGAAGAGTTGGCTGCTCGCACATCATTCCAACAAAACTCTTTCCAACAAATGAAGTCTAGCCAGTCGCAGACATCTTGGCTCGACCTACCGAACTGAGCATAAATACAGCGGCAGGATGGAATCCATCCGACTTATCCAAATACATGGGAATGATCGAGAAACAGCACGCCACCAAATCTGCCTCAAAGTTGGCTTCCTCCGCCATCTTCACCGGGCTTTAATCCCAATGCGCAATCAATTTTGTTAAAAACAAAACAGAGCGAAGCTTCACATCACACACAATAATCATTATCGAGCTCCAATTTGCGTCGGCAATGCAGAGCTTGCGGAACTATCGATAGTTATACGAGATGGAGGCGGACGGATCAATAGTTTGCATGCGCGCAGCATCCTTGCAATCACATCATATCGTCAGACGTGGTGGTTGCAAAAAAAAAGCGTTTCTGCACAGTGCAACGTCGCTGACCAGACGAAAGTGCCATTACTACGTAAATTGTTATCAACCGTGTTCCAAATTCAGAGTCAGCATGCTAAATCATCGCATCTATTGGTGGGCAAGTCTCTTCACAGAGCCTCAAAAACGGCCAGCTACAGGTCCGCCACATCGGCTCCCCCTGCTTATTTCCGCGTTGAGGTAAAGAACCGTCAATCTTAACTATATTTATGGTGTGACGTTTCAAGATGCTACCTCGGACTACTCTGCTTGTCACATTGTTTATAAGTCCTCGTTTTCCTCTCGCTTCCTCCCCTACCTTCACCATAATCCATCTCTACGCTCGTTAATACGCCTATCAATACGATAATCTAAAGCACATTCGCTCAACCCCAGCAAATACCACTTAAACGCCACACGTCTCACAGCTCGCGAATCATCATGAGACTTCTCGCAGTTCTCACGCTCGCTCCGCTTACGCTGGTTCCGGTTCACGCCTGGACAAACACCACATCTACCATTGTGTCCACGTACACACCACCTCCCAACAATTATACAGCTACGTCCAGCAGTAGTACTCTGAACCACTCCTCCACGGCCAGCTCCAAGACGGGACCATCGCCATCAACCAGTCCGACAACGGTGTCTAACATGGCAGGGAAGGTTGGTGAAGGTTTGAGCATTGTCGCGCTGGCAGCTTTAGGTGGAATCGCCGGTCTGTTGTAAGGTCTGAATGTGGAATTGTATAGAAAGAGTCAACGACCAGTCAAATGGAATCATCAGGACGTTAGGAGTTCGAAGGAATTACCGAGCGAATTGCATGGTGGCTGTTCTCCCGTAATCCATTCGATGGGATCATTACCGATTGAACGTGCTGGTTACATGGCACCGCTTTACTGTATGGCTCCACCTTCGATGTCTATAGCGTCTCACAATATACATAAGTGATCATCACCGTTATAACTTCAATTAATCTCTCCGTGAAACCTCAGCACGACATATCAACCCGCAGCGTGATGGCTTTCCACTTTGGGTTTACCGCCAGACCCCAATTCTGCACTTTTTGTCATGGACTTCGCAATTCCCGGTACGCTGCCAACTTTTGTAAGCTTCGCGCAAAATGTATAATTCCGCTTCTAGACACTACTTTTAATTCCTTCAACTATGCAACATTCCAATCGGCATCAATTTCAGCCATGGAATACCGGCCGGGCGCCTTCCTGGAGGCACACAACGGCCGTCCAGACGCATACCTGATAATCCTCAACGCGCCGATCCAAAACGTCGCCGTGCTGCAGCGCGTCTGGGCAAACAGCGCGTTCCGGCTCTGCGCCGACGGCGGCGCAAACCGCCTGCACGACCTGTTCGGCGGGCGCAAAGGCAGCAGCGCCGCGCCGCGGCACCGCGACGCCTTCGTGAGCATTGTCTTGAAGCTAACGGCGGATTGAGCACTGAACGCGCGCAGCTGCCGGACCTCATCCACGGCGACCTCGACTCGCTGCGGCCGGACGTGCGGTCGCACTACGGGCGCCGCGCCGTCGCCATCACCGCCGACGCCGACCCGCACACCACCGACTTTGGCAAAGCCGTTGGCGAGGTGCGGCGGCGCGCGCAGGCCGCGCCCCGCCGCCACCTGGACGTGTTGGTTTTGGGATCGCTGGCCGGCCGCGTCGATCAGGGAATTGGCCTGCTGCATGAGCTGTTCCGCGAGACGCGCCGCGGGTGCGTCGCGGACGGTGGCGTCCCGCTGAGGCTGTGGCTGGTTTCGGAGTCGAGCTGCTCGTTTGTGCTGCGGCGGGGGAGGTCACGGATTGTCACGGCGGAGGATAGCGCTGGGAGTGGAGTGGGTGGCGGAGAAGCGGCGCGGAGTGGCTTCTTTACGCCGAATGTTGGGATCTTGCCGATTTACGGACCGGCTACGATTACGACACATGGCTTGGAATGGGATGTGCATGAGTGGAAGACGGAGATGGGTGGTCAGGTTAGCACGAGCAATCATGTTGTCGACCTGGCGAAAGGAGTGGAGGTTGAGACGGATCATGAAGTGCTCTTCACCATTGAGCTCGCGGACTTCTGATGCCACACGTATTCTTCATAGACTTTGAGCTTAGACACCCTCAGGACGAGTTCACAACTCGCCATCCAGGCCCTCAGCGAAGCACTCCAGCTCCGCAGAAGCCATCTGGATATAATCCACACCATCCAACCAACCTCTGGCTCAACCTCCACGCTCACTCCATCTCCACTCCAATCCCGCCGCCCAGCGCGTCCCTAAAACCGCAACTTCGGCAGCGCCAAAACGAGCAGCAGTGCAACGACCCACAAACCCGCCACGTAGGCATAGAGCACGAGCCTTCCCCACCAGCCGCGGCCCTCAGCGCTCCTTCGCAGCCGTCCCAGCCGCCCACCCGCGTCCTCCAAGCCCACAACGTTGGCGTCGAGTCCCGCGCCTGCCCGGCCCAGCACGTCCTTCTCGGCGTCCAGCGCGGCCCCGAAGTCGGTGCTCGAGGCTTTCAGTGCGCGCGCGAGCGAGAGCAGCGAGTCTGTTAGGTCGGTCTGCGCGGCGCGGTGCGCGCTCAGCTGTGTGTCGAGCGGCGCGCTGGGATTGGCGGCTGTGCGGTGAGGGGCGGCGCCGAAGAGCGATGTGCGGGCCGTGGTGTGCGAGGAGGGTTGGGATGTGGATGGTGGTGGTTTGCGGGCGCGGAGGGAGGAGGCGGGTTGGGAGGAGGGTTCTGGGTTGGTGGAGGAGGGTGCGGTGGGTGCAGGTGAGGACGCGTCGAGGCCGGCCTCTGAGTCGGAGTCGGAGTCGGAGTCGGAGTCGGAGTCGGAGTCTTCAGCTTCGATGGGCTCTTGGAGTCGCGTTTGGAGGCGTTTGATTAGCTCGCGTTTTCGTTGGAGGTCGGCTTGCACTGTCTGCTTGCGAGATGCGATTTTGATGGAGGTGCTGTCGTGCTCGAGACGGAGGAGTAGTGAACGAGCGTATTCGAGGTTCTAAAGTGTGATTAGTCTTCTAGACATCCGTAAAAGCTCTATAATGTGATCGTACTGCAGAGAGCTTGTTGCGTTGATAGGACGATTGGAGGTTCTTCTCATCTTGAACCTGAGTCTCGAGCGCTACAAGGACCCGAGAGAGGGTGATATTAGCCGAAGAATGATCATTTTCCCATTCACTCGTGCGTGCCATGTTTGTTGAGAGTTGGTGGGAGACACTAAAGAGTCGAGCTTGAAACTTTGGAAAGTTAAAGCTGTCGACATCATCGATGTGCCCTAACTTAGCGGGTTGCGGGCCGTTTCTCCGCAAAACTTAAAGTCATAAGCAGCACACCAGTATTCTGTGAAGAGAAAAACAATGAAAAGATCAAGGCCGATTCATCATTCAGACATTACATACTATCGTAGGTGTGGCTATGGAAGTCACAGGCTATTTATGACCCGTTACAAAGCCCAGGAATCTTGCTGGCTCCAACTCCAGCAAGTCCATCTATGTAAGCCAAGAACGTGGTCAAGGGAATCAAATTCATGACTCCAAAGCTCGGGTTTGAGCTTGTCAAGACCTGGCCACCCCAAAGCACTCGCAGGTAGTAGTCGTTCTGGCCTTTGCTGTACACTTCGAAGACGACTTCGGAACCCATACCCGGCCATACCATGTTGTCGACTTGTAGAATGGACAACAGAGGAGATACAGAGCCATCATGAGCAATGTTATGTTTGTACTTGACCTGACTAGCGCCAGACAGCTTGTTGCGGATGTTCTGCGCAAGCTCAGCAACGTAGACGCCGAAGATCTCTGTCGAGTAGAGAAGAGTGTCTGGGCCACCAGAGCGGTAGACGAATGAGTATTCGTACTCTCCAAGACGGTAGACTTCGTCTGCCATGTTTTGAGTTACGCATTCAATAGGATTAGAGATGTTACAAGGCAATGGCTTGTCGTGGCATTGCTTAGCGGAGAGATTGTCAAAGTAGTGATCCCAGGAATTTGCCCAGCCGGAGTTCGATCCATCCACACCAGTGATGGCGTTGAGCGTTGTGAACAAGCTGTGAGAATCCGTAAGATGAGCAGTCCAATTTGTATTCGTTCCTCCAACGGCGTACGTGCTGTAAAGATTTGAACCAGCACTGCAGCTATAAGCAGGTTCCAACGAGTCAATTGAGTCAGGCTGAATCAACAACGGGAATGGACCATGAACATTCGGATACATTGCCTTCACAACCATTCCAGCCACTTGGCTTGTAATGACATTGTTTGTAACGCGGTATTGAACCGTATTGTTGTTCCATTCATTCGGTAGGAATCCAAGTAGGTCGTGATAGACACCATAGAGGTCTTTGCCATGTTGCCATGAGTCATCCAAGCCTTCTCGAGTAATCTGTGGAAACTGGCATGTTCCATTGAAACCAGCCGGCGGAAACGGATTGGACGAAGTGGTGTATACATCCCAATATGTTGCAGCAGACCGATTGCCAAAAGGGTTCAGCGGTTCACCATAATAGAAAAGACCTTCGTCGGAGCAATACCACGGATACTGCTCGGTAGGGAATGTATTGGACGCATAAGGAGTTCTTTTGTGGTGGCGATGAATCTGAATCAGTGAGTTACTGCTTTCAAAGCAACGGAGGTTTACCATACCAATTCGACATACTCTAGCTTGTATTCAGAGCTCACTCTTTTATATTCTTGAGGCCGTACATGTGGCATATTGCACCAATTGTACGTTCCATAAGGAGTGCCGGCAGGATCGGTTGAGCTGTTGAAGATGAAGCCGTAAACTCCAGTGCCATTGATGACATCTGCAAGGTTTGTGACCCACGAACTGCTCGGAGGATACCAGCTGAGATTAACAGTCATTGGAGAAGCGCGATGGGACGACGATATGTCTAAGACTTTGACTGGTAGTGAAAAGAGGTAGGCAATCCGACTATACAGTAGGACAGACAAGAGGCACAGCGCAATGGCTGCAAAAGAGAGGACATGGCGCATATTTTCAATGTCACCATAACATTACTGCTTACCAGAAGCAGGGCGGAATGAAAGCTGACGAGGATCATCATTCCCGCAAGCAAGTTGTTGGTTGATGATGATGTTTGGGTCCGAGAGCTGCGCACTGCAAAGCTCTACATAAAAACGTCGACACGCTCATAAGGCTTGAGTCGTCATTGGCTTAAATCTCCCCGCGAACATGGATGTTAATTGGGAAAGTGGAGAGATTAGATGCCGGACACATCTTCTTCAATCACCTACTACATCTGGAAAGCCAGCTGATTCCTTCGAT
>Ga0335073_10013582_pt1 | contig 11418 bp, 10 predicted proteins | sample Lox_Sample_22_FD_207093 | JGI IMG/M metagenome (GOLD analysis project Ga0335073, IMG submission 207093) | Soil microbial communities from Loxahatchee National Wildlife Refuge, Florida, United States - Lox_Sample_2.2 | ecosystem: Environmental > Terrestrial > Soil > Wetlands | place: USA... | reverse complement strand
CGGCGGTCAAGGTGTTCCTGACCGCGGATAGCGGGGAACGCGCCGTGCGGCGCGCCGCCGAGCAGGGCGCCGCGGTCGACGTGACCGAGGCCGACCAGGCGCGGCGCGACCGGCTGGACGCCGCCCAGTCCGCGAAGGCGGCGGACGCGGTGCTCATCGACACCACCGGCCTCTCCCTGGCCGAGGTGATCGATGCGATCACGCGGCTCGCTCGCGAGCGCACGCCGCTCACCAGCGCGGGGGATAAAAGCAGTTGATCCGGAACGTACCCGGGCGACTCCCCAACGGAACTCGCACCGCGGAGGGGGCTGACTAGCACAGTGGAAGGATCGCAGCCGGTGCTCGCCGTCGTCGGACGGCCGAACGTCGGCAAGTCGACCCTGGTGAACCGGATTCTCGGCAGCCGTCAGGCGGTCGTGCAGGACGTGCCCGGCGTCACCAGGGACCGGGTGGCGTACGACGCCAACTGGCGCGGCCGGACGTTCACCGTGGTGGACACCGGCGGCTGGGAGGCCCGCGCGCAGGGCCTGGCGGCGCAGGTGGCCGAGCAGGCGAGGATCGCCGTCGACATGGCGGACGCCGTGCTGTTCGTCGTGGACGCGCGCGTCGGCGCGACCGACGAGGACGAGGCGGTCGCGAACGTGCTCCGCCGGTCCGGCAAGCCGGTCGTGCTCGCGGCCAACAAGGTCGACGACGCCAGGAACGAGGCCGACGCCACATCGCTGTGGTCGCTCGGCCTCGGCGAGCCCGTGATGATCAGCGCGATGCACGGGCGCGGCGCCGGCGACCTGCTCGACCTGGTGCTCGACGCGCTCCCCGAGGCGCCGCCGGAGCGCCCCGCGGAGGCCGGGCCACGCCGCGTGGCGCTGATCGGGCGGCCGAACGTCGGCAAGTCCAGCCTGCTGAACAAGCTGGCGGGCGAGTCGCGCGCCGTCGTGGACCCGGTGGCGGGCACCACCAGGGACCCGGTCGACGAGCTGATCGAGCTCGGCGGCATCACCTGGCGGTTCGTCGACACCGCGGGGATCAGGCGGCGGTTCAGGGACAGCCAGGGCGCGGACTACTACGCGACGCTGCGCACCGCCGGCGCGCTGGACCGCGCCGAGGTCGCGGTCGTGCTCATCGACGCCAGCGAGCCGCTCGCCGAGCAGGACCTGCGGATCATCACGATGGTGATCGAGGCCGGCCGTGCGCTCGTCATCGCCTACAACAAGTGGGACCTGACCGACGCCGAACGGCGGGAGTACCTGGAGCGGGAGATCGACCGCCAGCTCAACCAGGCGCGCTGGGCGCCGCGGGTGAACATCTCCGCCGCCACCGGCAGGCATGTGGAACGGCTGGTGCCGGCCATCGAGCAGGCCCTGGCGGGCTGGGAGCAGCGGGTGTCCACCGGGCAGCTGAACACGTTCCTGAACCAGCTCGTCGCGGCCACCCCGCCGCCGATGCGCGGCGGCCGCCAGCCGCGGATCCTGTTCGCGACCCAGGCGGGCACCAAGCCGCCGCACTTCGTGCTGTTCACCACCGGGTTCCTCGAGGAGACTTACCGCCGGTTCATCGAACGCCGGCTCCGCGAGGAGTTCGGCTTCGAGGGCACCCCGATCAAGGTGACGATGCGGCTGCGGGACAAGCGCGGCAAGGGCGGCTCCGGCCGGGGGAGCAGCGGGCGGCAGGGAGTCAGCCGCGCGCGTTCGGCATAATCTCCCCATGCCCGAAGCGGAGAAGCTGCTCGAGATCGACAGGGAGCGGGTCTGGCATCCGTACGCCGCGATGCCGGGGATCCAGCGGCCGCTGGTGGTGGAATCGGCGCGCGGGGTGCGGCTGCGGCTGGCGGGCGGCGCCGAGCTCGTCGACGGCATGTCGTCGTGGTGGGCCGCGCTGCACGGGTACGCGCACCCCGCGCTCGACGCGGCGGCGCGCGAGCAGCTGGGGCGGATGAGCCACGTGATGTTCGGCGGCCTGACCCACGAGCCGGCCGTCGAGCTCTGCGACCGGCTGGCGGCGCTCGCCCCCGACGGCCTCGAGCACGTGTTCCTGTGCGACTCCGGCTCGGTCAGCGTCGAGGTCGCGATCAAGATGTGCCTGCAGTACTGGCGGTCGCGGGGGATGCCGCGCAAGCAGCGGCTCCTCACGTGGCGCGGCGGGTATCACGGTGACACGTTCATGGCGATGTCCGTGTGCGATCCCGAGGGCGGCATGCACCGGATGTGGGACGGCGTACTGCCCCGGCAGGTGTTCGCCGGGCTGCCCCCGGCCGGCTTCGCGGCCGGGGTGGACGCGGTGTACGCGGATGAGCTGCGGGAGCTGATCGAGCGCCACGCCGGCGAACTCGCCGCCGTCATCGTCGAGCCGGTCGTCCAGGGCGCGGGCGGGATGCGCTTCCACGATCCTGGCTACCTGCGGGTGCTGCGCGAGGCCTGCGACGCGCACGGGGTGCTGCTGGTCTTCGACGAGATCGCCACCGGGTTCGGCCGGACCGGGGCGCTGTTCGCCGCGGAGCACGCCGGGGTCTCGCCGGACGTGATGTGCGTGGGCAAGGCGCTGACCGGTGGGTACCTGTCGCTGGCGGCGACGCTGTGCACGGCCGGGGTGGCGGCGGGGATCGCCCGCGGCGAACTGCCCGTGCTGGCCCACGGCCCGACGTTCATGGGCAACCCGCTGGCGTGCGCGGTCGCGAACGCCTCGCTCGACGTGCTGCTCGGCGACCGGTCGGCGGCGGCACCCTATCCGTCCTACCCCGGCGGCTGGCGCGCCGAGGTCACGCGGATCGAGGCCGGGCTGCGGGCCGGGCTGGCTCCCGCCGCCGGACTGGCGGGTGTCGCCGGCGTCCGCGTGCTCGGCGCGATCGGCGTGGTGCAGCTGGCCCGCGACGTCGACATGGCCGCCGCCACGGCGGCGGCGGTGGCGGCCGGGGTCTGGCTGCGGCCGTTCCGCGACCTGATCTACACCATGCCGCCTTACGTGGCGGCTGATGAAGACGTGGCGGTCATCTGCGCGGGTGTGCTGGCCGCCGCCGAGGCCAGCCGCGCCTGACTAGGCGATTGCGCCACGCGGCATTTCCCCGCACTGCCTCGTGTCCCGCACTGCCTCGCGCAATTAGCGGTATGGAAAGGCTTTTGTGCCGATTTGCGGCTTCTCGTCGCCGGCTGGGTGTCATAGGCGCAAATTGTGCACGTGCGTTAGGCAACTGTAGCGAATGAAATCGCGGATGAGATTTCATTCACCAGCATTCCCCGGTATCGTTCAATCGAGCGCGTGACAACCCCCTTCGGCGAGGGAGGTGGAGTTCCGATGGCTACCGGCCCGACCGTGCGCCGCCGTCGGCTCGGCACCGAGCTTCGGCGACTGCGCGAGTCCAGCGGGTACAAGCTCGAGGAAGTCTCCGCGCTGCTCGCCGTCGCGCCGTCCACGCTGTCGCGCATCGAGACCGGCAAGGCGCCGACGAAATCGGTGTACCTGAACCGGCTGCTCGAGATGTACGGCGTGGCCGACGCGAGTCAGCGCCAGATCCTCGTGGACATGGCGCGCGAGGGGCACCGCAAGGGCTGGTGGGCGGCCTACGACGACGTGCTGCCCAGCGGGCTCGACGTCTACGTCGGGCTGGAGGCCGAGGCGTCGGCGCTGCGCGGGTTCGAGCCCAGCGTGGTGCACGGCCTGCTGCAGACCGCCGACTACGCCCGGGCCGTCTTGCGGGCGGCGACCCCGCGGCTCTCCGCGGAGTGCGTCGAGCGCCTGGTGGACGTGCGGCTGGAGCGGCAGCGCCGGCTCGACGATGAGCCGCCGCTCAGCCTGTGGCTGATCTTCGCCGAGGCCGTGCTCTGGCGGATCGTCGGCGGCCCGGCGGTGATGCGCCGCCAGCTCGTGCACCTGCTCGCCGCGGGGGGCCAGCCGGAGATTACATTGCAGGTACTGCCCTTCGCGATCGGCGCGCACGCGGCGCTCGACGGGGGCTTCACGATCATTGAATTCCCGGAACGGTCGGATTCGGAAGTCGTCTACGTGGAATCCTCGGTCGGCGCGCTTTACCTGGAGAAGGACAGGGATGTGCGGATTCGCGCCGAGGTGTTTGACCGGCTCAGGGCGTCGGCATTGTCGCCGGGCGCGTCTCTCGACCTGATCTCCAGGGCGGCTCGGGAACTCGCCTGAACCCGCGCCGGCCGCCCGGCCGGCGCGAAACGGGTGGTTGATCGAAAAGAGTGAGGAGAGCGGGATGGAAACGGCCCAGGACAACCTGCACTGGTTCAAGAGCAGCTTCAGCGCCTCCGGGTCCTGCGTGGAGGTGGCGCACCTGCCCGGCGGCGGCGTCGCGGTCCGCGACTCCAAGGACCGTGGCAAGGCCGCGCACGTCTACACCCGGCGCGAGTGGGAGGCGTTCCTGGCCGGCGTCAGGAACGGTGAGTTCGACCTGCCGCTCGCCTGACGGTCAGCCGAAGTCGCCGGCCCGCGCGGCCGCGGTGAAGGCGGCCCACCCGGCCGCCGGGAACACCAGCGCCGGGCCGCCGGGGCGGCGCGAGTCCCTGACGGCCACGTGGCCGCCGGTGAGGAGCGCCACTTCCACGCAGTTGCCCCCGGTGGGGCCGCTGTACGTGCTCTTCACCCACCGGGCGCCGCCTTCGGTCAGCTCGGCGGCGGACACTCCGTCGCGGACGTAACCCATCGCGCGCCGCCTCTAGTTCCTTGATGATGTCGTCGAGGATCTCCCTGGTCCGCTGGGGATCGCGGGCCAGGATGCTCAGCCGCTCCATCGCGAGCAGGTAACGGTCCACGTCGGCCTGCTTGTCGAGGTAGAGCGCGCTGGTCAGGTTCTCCACATACACGACGTCGGGCAGGTCCTGCTCGGTGAACCGCAGGATGCTGAAGCCGGTCGGCGACGCGTGCCCGCCCATGCCGTACGGAAGCACCTGCAGGGTCAGCGTCGGCGTGCCGCTCAGGTCCCTGAGGTAGCGCAGCTGCTCGAGGTGCACGGCCACCCCGGCGCCGGGCGCGACCGGGTGCCTGATGGCCGCCTCGTCGACGATCGCCCACAGCCTGAGCTTGCCTTCGCGAAACCGGCGCTGCCGCTCGGTGCGCAGCACGACGTGCCGTTCGGACTCCTCCATGGGGAAGTCGCCGAGCGCCAGCACGGCCGACGCGTACTCCTCCGTCTGCAGCAGGCCAGGGATGAACTGCGCCTCGTAGACGCGGATCGACCGCGCCGCCTCCTCCATGCCCACGTAGGCCGCGAACCACTCGGGCAGGATGTCGTTGTACCGCTGCCACCAGGCTGGCCGGTTGGACTGCTCGGCCAGGGTGAGCAGCTCCTCCCGTTCGGCGACGTCGACCCCGTACAGGGTCAGCAGGTCGAGCACGTCGATCTCGCGGATCGCGTTCCTGCCGAGTTCGATGCGGCTGATCTTGGAGTCCGACGCGCGGATGGCGGCGGCCGCCTGCCGCGCGGAGATCCCTTTCGCCTCCCGGAGACGGCGCAAGTGAGTTCCGAGCAGGATCCGGAGGACGGTGGGACCGTCAGACGAGTCAGGCATGCCGACCGACCTCCCCGTTTCCCTGCCATGCGGTGCGGCTAATCACGCATGGAATTATGCAATTGCCTCACCGGGGTGGCTCCTGCATACCTCCCTGATGATATCGCAGATGTGATATCGCGCCAGTTCTCAAGTAGCGAGAATGTGCCGGTCCCGGCGGCCAGGCGCGGTTCCAGGCCCGGACGTCCGGGCGTGACCCGTTACAGATGTTACCGTTGTGCTCTGTGATCACACCGCTTAATCGATGCGTAAACTCAGGTTTGCTTTCCCGCAAGCTCTGGTTGCTGACGCCGGAACGCTGTTCCGGGCGGTCCGTGAGCGCCTGTTCGCCCGGACGAGCCGGACTCCGGGCCGCCGGCAATTAGCCGGCGGTGAATTGGCTAATTAGGCGCCGGCGACGATTCCCGCGCGTGAGGGAATTGACGGATCATTCGCGGGCCGGGCCGGGCCGGGCCGGGCCGCTGGCCGCTACTGGCCGCCGCCGGCCCGGCCCGGTACGCGCCCGTATGATGCGACCCATGCGCTATCGAACCCTCGGCGACTCGGGGCTGCTCGTCTCTGTGGTGGGCCTCGGCTGCAACAACTTCGGCGGCCGCATCGACGTCCAGCGGACGCGCGCGGTGGTCGACGCGGCCATCGACGCCGGCATCACGCTCTTCGACACCGCCGAGATGTACGGCAAGGACGGCGGTTCTGAGCTGGCCCTCGGCGAGGTGCTGGCGGGCCGCAGGGACAAGATCGTGCTCGCCACGAAGTTCGGCCACCAGAAGGTGGACATGGGCTACGGCCCGGCCGCCGGCGCCAAGGGCGGCCGCAACTACATCAAGATCGCGGTGGAGAAGTCGCTGCGGCGGCTGCGCACCGACTACATCGACCTGTACCAGCTGCACACGCCGGACCCGCTCACCCCGATCGAGGAGACGATCGCCGCGCTCGGCGACCTGGTGACCGAGGGCAAGGTCCGGTACACCGGGCACTCCAACCTGGCCGGGTGGCAGATCGCCGACGCGGCGCACAAGAGCGCCACGGCCACGCCCTTCGTCTCCGCGCAGAACCACTGGTCGCTGCTCGAGCGCACCGCCGAAGCGGAGGTCGTCCCGGCCGCCATCCACTTCGGGCTCGGCGTGCTGCCCTACTTCCCGCTGGCCAACGGGCTGCTCACCGGCAAGGTGCGCCGCGGCCACGAGCTGCCCGCCGGGACCAGGATCGCGACGCGGTCGCACCTGGTCACCGACGAGAGGCTGGATCAGGTTGAGGCGCTCATCGCCTGGGGCGCCCAGCGCGGCGTGTCCATCCTCGAGATCGCCATCGGCGGCCTCGCCGCGCAGCCCGGCTGCGCCTCGGTGATCGCCGGGGCCACGTCGCCCGAGCAAGTCCAGGCCAACGCGGCCGCGGGGGAGTGGGAGCCGGCCGCGGAGGACCTCGCCGAGATCGACAAGATCGTTCCCCCGCCCGCGCCGCCCCGCTAACGGCTGACGAGCCCTCAGCTGGACGCTTCCGCGGTCCGGTACCGGACGGTCAGCTGGACGCTTCCGCGGTCTGGTACCGGACGGTCAGCTGGACGCTTCCGCGGTCTGGTACAGGGCCGTCACCGCCGGGCCGAACGCCGCGGCGTACGACACCTGCGGCGTGTCGCCACCCTGCTCGTAGCCGCCGATCACCCCGATGACGGTGCCAAGGCCCGAGGACGCCGACACGTCGGCCAGGAACGGGCCGCCGCTGGTCCCGTTGGTGTACCCGCCGCAGTCGAACTCGATCTGGGTCGGGCTGAAGATCTTGGTCCAGTTCACGCACCAGACCGGCTCGGGCTCCCCGTCCGGGTAGCCGATCACCCGCACCAGGGTGCTGGCGCCCTCCTGGACGGGCGATCCCGCACCGACCTGCTCGGCGCCGGTCACGGCTTCGACGGACTGGCTGCCGGTCGTCGAGGACAGCTGGAGGAACGCGACGTCGTCGTCGGGATCCTGCGAGGACTGCCAGGCCTGGTCGGTGTAGACGCGGGTGACCTGCCAGATCCCGTACGGTTCGGCGCCGTTGGCGTAGCCGGGGACGAACACGATCTGGCCCGTCTTGCCGGTCACGCAGTGCGCGGCCGTGACGGCCAGGTCCCCGTGCGGGCTGTGGACCACGCTCGCCGTGCAGAAGTGCGAGCCGAGCTGCCCGGAGTTCTCCGTGAACAGCGCGCCGACCGCGGCCTCACCGCCGAACGACTGCCCGGTGTTCGTCACCGTGGCGATCTCGGCCCGCGCCGGCCCGCGCAGCGCCGCCCGCAGCCCGCGCAGCGTGTCCCCCGCGGCCCCGCTGGCCGAGGGGACGAGCGTTATCGCCGCGAACACGACGGCGGCGGCCACGACCGGGATGAGGTGCACGCGCGTCCGCCCGCTCCGCTCGAGCCGCGCCTTCCACCTCATCCATCAACCTCCGTGCGCCAGGCCGGCCCCTGGGCTCGACGGCCCGGATACGCTATATGTCATGATTTGTCCGGTTAAAACGGAAAAATCATGTGACGGTAGGGTCGCGCAGCGTTCGTTGCCTTGCCGATGCTCAATTGTGATCTATTGAGCGCGATCACACTAGCGGTTGATCCTTGGAACTTCCTTAGAATTCCCTGGTTTCCGCGGCGTGTCTCCGCTGCTGCCGAGAAGCGGGGTACTTTGCGGTGACTTGCGGGGGTTATAAAGGCAGGCGTGACGAGGCGGCCGGGGGCACAGCGTGAGCTGGACCGGCGCATCGCCGCGCTGGCCGTGCCCGCGCTCGGCTCGATCGCCGCCGAGCCGCTCTACACGCTCGTGGACACCGCGATCGTCGGCCACCTGGGCCGCGAGCCGCTCGACGCGCTGGCGATCGCGACGAGCGCGCTGTCGATCGTCGGCTGGCTGACCATCTTCCTCGCCACGGCCACGACGTCCGCGGTGGCCAGGCTGGTGGCGGCGCGCGACGCCGCGGCCGCGGGCCGCGTGGTGGGGGCGGCCTACCTGCTGGCGGTGGCGCTCGGCCTGATCACAGCGACGGGCGTCGCCGTCGCCGCCCCCTGGGTCGCGGCGGCGCTCGGCGCCCGCGGCGACGTCGCTAGCGGGGCCGTCGGTTACCTGCGGGTCGCCGCGGTGGGGCTGCCGTTCCTGTACCTGTCCTACGCGGGCAACGGTCACCTGATCGGCCTCGCCGATACCAGGACCCCGCTGCGGATCGCGGTGGCGGCCAACGCCGCCAACGCCGGGCTGGAGGCGGGCCTGGTGTTCGGCGCGCACCTCGGGCTGCTCGGGTCCGCCTGGGGCACGGTCGCGGCGCAGGCCGGCGCGGCCGCCTGGTACGCGGCGGAGTCCTGGCGCAGGCCGCGGGCGGCGCCGGGCCGGCCGCGCGGCACGGAGATCCGCGCCCTGCTCAGGGACGGTCATCAGCTGTCGGTGCGCACGATCGCACTCGGCCTGGTGCCGCTGGCGGCGACCGCGGTCACCGCGCGGCTCGGCCCGACGCTGCTCGGCGGCCAGCAGGTGGCCAACCGCATCTGGTACATGCTGTCGCTGTCCCTCGACGCGCTCGCCGTGCCTGCGCAGGTGTTCGTCAGCGGCTCCCTCGGCGCCGGCGACCCGGAGACCGCCCGGCTGACCGGCCGCCGGACCCTGCGGCTCGGGCTGGCGGCGGGCGTCGCGCTCGGCGCGGTCACCGCGGCGCTGGCGCTCGGCGCCCCCGACCTGTTCACGTCCGACCGCGCGGTGCGGCACGCGGCCGTCGTCGGCCTGCTGTGCTCGGCGCTCACCCTGCCACTCGCCGCGCTCGCGTTCGTGCTCGACGGGCTCATCCTCGGCCTCGCCGACTACGCCGCCATGCGCCGCGCGATGATCCTCGCCGCGTGCGCGTTCGCTCCGGTCGCCGCGCTGACGCTGCGCTTCCACTGGCTCGGCCTGCCCGGCATCTGGGCGGCGCTCGGCCTCTGGCTGGCCGCCCGGTCGGCGCTGCTTGGCGGGCGGTGGCGCGAAGCCTCGCGTGCGTTCGGGCGAACCGATCCCGATCCCGAACGGGCCCTTGATTCCAGTCCTAGCTAGGCTGGCTGTCCATGAGGGCCGCTGTGTACCGGGGCGCGGGCGCCGCACGGGATGTGCTGCGGGTGGAGGATATCGCCCGGCCGGAACCCGGGCCGGGTGAGGTGCTCGTCCGGGTGCGCGCCTCGGGCGTGAACCCGACCGACTACAAGACGCGGTCCGGGGCGACCGCGCGCCCGATCGACGAGTTCCAGGTGCCGCACCACGACGGCGCGGGCGTGATCGAGGCCGTCGGCGCGGGCGTCGACCCGGCGCGGGTGGGCGAGCGGGTGTGGCTGTGGCTCGCGGCGTTCGGGCGGCGCTGGGGGACGGCGGCGGAATGGACCGTGGTGCCCGCCCGCCAGGCCGTGCCGCTGCCGGACAGCGCGAGCTTCGCACTCGGCGCGTCGCTCGGGGTTCCCGCGCTGACCGCGCACCGCTGCCTGTTCGCCGACGGGCCCCTAGCGGGCAAGACCGTGCTGGTCGCGGGCGGGGCAGGGGCCGTGGGCCACTACGCGATCGAGCTGGCCAAGCACGCGGGCGCCCGCGTGGTGAGCACGGTCAGCAGCGCGGAGAAGGCGGCGCTCGCCGCCAGGGCGGGCGCCGACCTCGTGGTGAACTACCGGGACGCGGACGCGGCGGACCAGGTGAAGAAGTTCGCGCCCACGGTGGACCGGGTGGTCGAGGTGGCGCTCGGCGCCAACCTGGCGCTCGACCTGGCGGTGTCCGGGCCGTTCACCGTCGTGGCCAGCTACGCCGCGGACGGACCCGACCCGGTGCTGCCGGTGCGGGCCTGCATGACCGCCAACGTCACGCTCCGGTTCGTGCTGCTGTACGGGCTGCCCGCCGCGGCGCTCGACGCGGCGGTCGCCGCCGTCAGCGGCGCGCTGGCCGCGGGCGCGCTGACCGAGCTTCCCGTGCACAGGTTCCCGCTCAGCGAGATCGCGGCGGCGCACGAGGCCGCCGAGTCCGGTGCGGTCGGCAAGGTGCTCGTGACCCCCTGACGCCCGCGCCGCGCCGCGGGGCGGGGCTTGTTCAGTGCTTGAAGACCCCCGTGCCGTCGGTGCCGCCGAGGAACACGCGCGTGCCGAGCCGGTCCTTCCGCCCGGAGCCGCCGCACCAGCGGCATCGCCGGTGCGCGTAGGTGTACATACCGCCGAAGTGCCTGCCGCTGCTGTTGCACCACCGGCACTTGGTCAGCGGGTGAACGCGCAGCGAGATGAAATATCCCACCGCCGCGATGATGAGGATGATGATGAAAATGCCCATGTGTGGAACGCTCCCGTCGCCGTTCCCACGGACGCAGTCGCCTGAAACCGCGTTCGGTTGGCTAACCCTTCAGCGCGCGGTCGCGCGCCCCCCTGTGTCCGGGTACCGTCCGGCCGCGTGAGCCCGCCGCTGGCCAGAGTGCCCCCGGAGAATGTGCCGCCAGCGGCCCTGGGCCGCCCGGCGGGTGCTAAGGAGAGAATAGAACGCGCACCCCTTGTTATGGCGATCTATTTCTTTACACTGGGCACCTGCGCCGGAATAAAATAAAATCACCCGTATCGCTGGTGACTTTAATCAGATTCCGTAACAGCCGTCCGCCGCTGTGACGTTGTTCGCAGGCTGAGACCGCGAAGACCTTGGCCCGTGACAGGGGCCGCGCGGCTTCGCGATCATGAAAGGCGGCTTCGCCGCTCGACCAGCCGCAGCAATCGCCACGCCAGTCACAGCGCGCTCGCGGCCCGCGTCATCTTCCTATCATTTGTGACCACTCTGAGCATCTTTCTATCGCTCATGACCATTATCGCGTCCGATTTGCCGGAATTTAGCCTACGGAACTGATAGGAGGTCACCGGACTGATAGATAGTTGGCCAGTTGGCTTGTGACAGCGGAT
>Ga0335073_10013581_pt1 | contig 11419 bp, 6 predicted proteins | sample Lox_Sample_22_FD_207093 | JGI IMG/M metagenome (GOLD analysis project Ga0335073, IMG submission 207093) | Soil microbial communities from Loxahatchee National Wildlife Refuge, Florida, United States - Lox_Sample_2.2 | ecosystem: Environmental > Terrestrial > Soil > Wetlands | place: USA: Florida... | reverse complement strand
GACGTTTTTTGCAGATGGCCGGAAGCGCCTCCTTGCTGAGCACAGTCGGAAGCAAGCTGGGCTGGGCATCCATACAGCCGCGCAGGCCAAAATTTGCCTACGTCGGCACGGACGAGGCAATACATGTGTACTCGATCTCCCAGCGGCAGCCTCTTCGCGAATTGCAAACCGTCGCCAGCGCGCGCCCGGCGGCACTGGCAGTTGGCAAGGGCAGATTGTATGTGGCCAACGACGTTTCCGAGGTCGGCAATCTGCCTCGCGGGAGCGTTGAGTCCTACGCAATCGATCCCCTGACCGGACACCTGGAGTGGATCAACCGCGTGCCTTTGTCGCTTTCCGCTGTCGGCCCCAGGAACCTCGCCATTTCTCCCGATGATCGCAGCATCGTGGTTGCAGTCCATGGCGGCGGCGCATACAACGTGATCTCCCTCGACGAGGATGGGCGGCTGGGAAAGGTTAGAGGAATTCTGAAGGAGATTGGCTCGGGGCCTCATCCTCTCCAGACTTCGGCGCATCCGTCGGCGATCGTCTTTGATCGTCAAGGGCGCGTGCTCACGGCAGATTTGGGCGCCGACAGATTGAGCGTCTTGGCTCTCGCCGAGGATGAGATCGCCGTCTCCAGCCGGTGTGAATTGGTTGCCGGCAGCGGACCAGGCTCTATGGTGCTGCATCCCGCTGGGACGCACGCCTACGTAGCCCACGCATTGAATGGCACAATGTCGAGTTTCGACTACGGACCGACAGCCGCTCTGAAACACAATCAGACAGTTCGGGTCGCGGGTCATGCTGAGGCGGCAGCACTCGCCATGCATCCCTCGGGAGAAGCGTTGTACAGTTCGCACGGGCGCGACCTGCAGACATGCACGCTTACGCGCGATGGAGGAATGCAGCCGTCTCACCGTTTGGAAGGCCTCTACGCGCACACGCTGCAGATTACGGCGGAAGGCGGCAGTTTGTTCGCGTTGAGCAACGACGCGATGCTCAGGATGAAGATTGATCCGGTGACGCGTATTCCGTCCACACCCGAGGAGGTCACATCGCTCTCCCATCCATTGAGCATCGCGGTTGTGTAGAGCGAACCGCGGACCTCTGCACTCCGCTTCGCTACGGAAGGCAGGGACATGGTCCCTCTCTGTAGAAAACCATCTGCGAAATCAGCAAACTGCAGGTCCCTCCAGTGCGCGACTCACATTTCCTGCCAAGGCAGGAAATATGAGTACGCTCCGGTTGATTGGATGACAAAGGGGAGGCTTACTTCCATTGAGAGGTGCGCCGAAGGTCCCTGACCCCTCTGTCGAAAAACACCCCTGCTCTCTGATATGAAACGATTGTAGATGTCGGTTGAAACCAGGCCCGCAGCCTTCTCCGCCGAAGGAAGGCTGGTGAAGAATCGATAGTGAAGGCTCCACCGCTGCGTCTCGCCCGGCGGCACGTGAATACCGATAAAGCCCTCCGGGCATACGGTCTTTGGCGTCGACCAGAAGAACAGCTTCACGATCGGAGTATCCGAAGTCTCCTCCACCCCCAGGCCATGCTGTGTATCTTCGAAGGTGAAATCGAAATCCGCAGCCTTGTCGGCAAAACCGGTCATCTCGCCGCTTGGAAAATGGTGCGGCTCCGACGGCGCAATCCACTTCAACGTCGTCCCGTCGATCTTCACCGACTCGGGTAGCGGTCTGCCCGGCACGGGCACGAACGGAAAATGCACCTGCATGCCCGGCTCCGTGGGCAGGTTGTCCAGCATGAAGAAATCGTGGTCGTACACCGTCGAAGTCAGTGGCTTGGTTCCGATGTTTTTGAGACTATGCGTGATTTCGAGCCCGTCCGCCTTCTTATCGAGCGTTAACGTCTTCTCGTAGATATAGGCGTAGCCAAGAGAGGAGTGCAGCTCCTGGCGGAACGTAACTGAATTCTTATGAACTTTGAACGTCCACTTGCCGTGATCCAGAATCGGATACGCCCCTCCGATGGTGTAGGGCTGGTCGTCGATCTTCTTCACCACGCCCACTCCGAGCTTCACAAAAGGATCTCCAGGCTTGGCGTCGTCGTAACCGATCGGCTCACGAAACTCTTCCGCGGGTCCAGTTACCGCGTCGTTGATCATGGGGTCGTAGCGGTTGAACCACTCTCCGAAGAAAGTGTGTCCATTCAGAGAGACACACGCGACAAGTCCAGACCAGTCGAAGCGCGGACCGCGATAATAGCCTTTCTCGATGTCAGGGAGGAAAACCACTGCGTTCATTTTGCCGTTGGTGATGCGCGCGTGCGGATGATCTGAGTGAGGCACATTTTCGCAGCCCGGCGAGGCAGGCGGCGGCAACGAAGGCGCAGCAGTCTCAGTTTGCGCGATCGCGGCCTGGCTGAGGAGAGCCACGGCAAGGGCAAGGGTGAAACGCAGCATTCTTTGCACTCCTGATGAATTGATCCGCGTGGAGTATAGCTCATTCATCCTTGCCCCACGCAGTGTTTTAGAAGAAGCTAGATAGGGTTCTCGCTATCAATCATTGGGGGTCGCGTTTGAAGTTATTTCTGCGCCTGGGTCCGATCATGTTTCTGCTTCTGCCGTCAGCTTTTGCTGAGAGTTCGCTGCCGACGTTTACCCGTACCTACACAGCCCGCGGGCAGGACTATTCCTACACCGTGGTCGGCGGAGATCCGGCGAAAGGCGGCACCACCAGAATTCCCACTGTGCTGGCGGCGATCACCCTGACGATCGAAGCGCCCATGGACGCGGCGGGCACGAAGGCAGTTCTGGACGCCAGCCGGGATGTGGACAGCGTACTGCGCTCTCCTATCTTTTCCAGATACGAGTTTTCTTCCGGCAAAACTCAATACACCGATGCCATCATGCGAACCGATTTCTCCCGTGAGGCGGCGAAGAACTGGCACACGCTGCTGGAAAAACCAAAAGTCATTCCCCTGCAAATCAACGTACCCATCGGCAAGGGATATGTTCTGACCTCGAAGAAGACCGGCCGCATGCTGGCCATGGTGGATGTGCTCTTCATGCAGCAGCAGATCTTTCAGCAGCTGCCCAAAGCAGAAATCGGCCCCGGCACGCTGGTCATCGCGATGACCAAAAACGTCACCTACTACACCGACGAAGACGCGACCGAATGCTGCTCCTGGGGGACTCACGGCGTGGACAACACGCAGGGTTCGCGGCAGCCTTTTGTGCTGGGCAGCTATCTGGATTCGGACACGGTGGAGATGGATAGCAATGTGCAACCACTGACCCAGCAACTGGCGCAGTGGTTTCGGGATCCGCTGCACGAGCCCGCACTCCGCATCCATGAGGGCATGACTCCGCCGGGCAATCTTTTCCCATCCTGGATGAAGGTTCCCCCGAAAAGCTCGACCGAGCTGCCGACCGATAACAGCGACTGCGGGGGAACCGCGGTAGCCACCGATTATTTCCTGAACGACCCCACCGACACGAACTGGAAGAACCGCACACCCTCCTCAAAGGCCTACATCGCCAAGACCAGGGGAGCGGCATACTACCTGCAGAACGTCGCTCTGCTTTCGTGGTACACGGGCTCGTCTTCGCAGGGCTACAGTTTTCCGGATGCCAGCGCACTCAGCGGCCCGGCAAAGCCCTGCCCGGCGCGCGTTCATGAAGGGAATTACGAAACGGTTGGGGGAACTCTCGCGAGCACATCTTCGGCGGTGGCCATGACCAGCGGGCCGAACGGACATCATCTGATTGGGTATTGGACCGGGCTGGGAAGGCTCACCGACGTCTCGCCGCAGTGGGACGTGATCATCGTCGCCTTCGCCACGCCGCTGCGCGGGGCTGCAGAAGGCACGATGCAATTCCAGGTAGAAGGCAATATCACGCCGGAGCAGTTCAAAGCCGACATCAAGGCCAAACAAAGTCAGGGGAAGAAAGTAATGATCTCGCTCGGCGGCGGCGGCCAGCATTTCACACTGGCGACTGAGGAAGGCAAGCGCAATTTCATTCGCACCGTCGAAGACATTTGCACCCAGTTCGGCTTTGACGGGATTGATGTCGATTTCGAGACATCGTCGCTCGAGCTCGACCCCGGGGATACCGACTTCAAACACCCCACGTCGCCCTCCACCGTCCACCTGATTGCGGCATTGCGCGAAATTCACGATCATTTCGGCAAGGGCTTCATGCTGAGCCTGGTGCCGGAAGGAACGCAGATCCCGGCCGCATATCCCGGCTATGGCGGCCAGTTCGGCTCGTATATTCCCATCGTTGAAGGCATCCGCGACATTCTGACCTTTGTGGACACGCAGGACTACAACTGCCCACCCATCGAAGGTCTCGACGGCGAGTACTATATGCCGGGCTCGGTGGATTACCACGCCGCGGCAACGGAGCTGGTCCTGCACGGCTTCGATGTGGGCCGCGATCCGAAGCACCACTTCGACCCTTTGCCTCCGGAGAAAGTCGCCATCGGCTTCCTGAACAGCGATACCACGCCGCCGATCGTGCAGGAAACCATGCGCTACATGATCACGGGAAAGACCACCACCCCGTTCAACTACAAGCTGCTGCAGCCGAACGGTTATCCGGCTTTCGATGGCGCTATGTTCTGGACCATCGATGATGATCGCCTGCAAAACTACCGCTACTCCAACACCGTGGGCCCCTTGCTCCACAGCTACCGATGAAACGCGCAAACATACTTCGAGCCCGCGGTTTTCTGTTCCTGTCTTTGTTGTGGTTTGTCTCGCGATGCCCGGCGCAAAAGCTTTTTCTCCAGAATGACTGGTACATCCAGCCTTCACGGGACGTGGCGGACAAGGGCAGCGTCATCTCCACCGCGGCGTTCCGGCCGGAGCAGTGGTACCGCGCTACTATGCCATCCACGGTATTGGCAGCGTTGGTCGCCGATCACGTGTATGCGGACCCCTACTTTGGCATGAATCTGCGATCGGTGCCCGGAACCACGTACACGATCGGGGCCAATTCCTCCGGAATCCCCATGCCACCGGAGAGCCCGTTCCGCTCTTCCTGGTGGTATCGAACGCAATTCTCGGTCCCCACGAGCTATCGCGGCAAGCAGGTTCAGCTTCATTTCGACGGCATTAACTTCCGTGCAAATGTCTGGCTCAACGGACATCTGGTCGCGGATTCGAAGCGCATGGCCGGCATGTGGAGGCTGTTCGAGTTTGACATCACTGGATTGGTCACGCCGGGAAGTAAGAATGTACTCGCCGTTGAGGTTTTTCCGCAAACACCGGACGACCTTGGCATCAGTTTTGTGGACTGGAATCCTTTGCCTCCGGATCGGGACATGGGCATCTGGCGCCCGGTATATCTGACCGCCAGCGGCCCGGTGACGATTCGCTTCCCGCAAGTGATCACCCAATTGAATCTTCCCGCGGTGGACAAAGCACGCCTGACGGTCACGGCCGAAGTCCATAACACGACCAACCATGCGGTAAAAGGCGTTTTGAAGGGCCAGATCGAAGACATCCGGTTCTCGCAGCCCGTTACGCTCGAGGCCAAACAAACCAAGGTCGCGAAGTTCTCCCCGGAGCAATTTACGCAATTGGATTTGACGAATCCCCGGCTTTGGTGGCCGACCCAAGTGGGCCCGCAGAATCTGTATGCGTTGAAGTTGCAATTCGATATCGATGGGGCCACCTCGGATGCGAGCGAAAGCCGTTTCGGCGTTCGCCAGGTCACCAGCGAAGTGGAAAAACCTGCGAAACCCTCTATGGTCTACAGCGGCCACGATGAGGGATACCCCGAAACGCACAGGGTGTTCAGCATCAACGGAAAAAGGATCCTCATTCGCGGCGCGGGCTACACCCAGGACATGATGCTTCGGGAACCGGCGGAACGCGAAGAAGCCGAGCTGAAGTATGTGAAAGACATGCACCTGAATGCGGTACGCCTGGAAGGCAAGCTGGTCGACGACCACTTTCTCGATCTTGCCGACCAGTACGGCATTCTCATCCTGGCCGGCTGGTCCTGCTGCAGCCATTGGGAGCAATGGAAGAAGTGGGACGACGAAGATGGTGTCATCTCGAAGGAATCTCTCAAAGATCAGATCCGGCGGCTGCGGAGCCATGCCGCGGCTTTCAACTGGATGAACGGAAGCGACGGTCCGCCGCCAGCGAATGTGGAGCAAAGCTACGTCGACATACTGAAAGAGCTGGATTGGCCAAATCCTTTCGAGTCTTCCGCGATGGCTGAGCCGACCACGGTCACGGGAGACACCGGCCTGAAGATGACCGGACCCTACGAGTATGTGGCTCCTTCCTATTGGCTGCTCGATAAGCAGTATGGCGGGGCGCACGGCTTCAATACTGAGACCAGCCCCGGCCCTGCCGTGCCTCCAGTCGAAAGCCTGATCCGGATGTTGCCTTCAGACCATCGATGGCCGATCGATTCCTGGTGGGATTACCACGCCGGCGGCAGCGCATTCAGGAATCTGAATGTCTTCACCCAGGCCATGAATGCCCGCTACGGACCAGCAGCCAACCTCGCGGATTACGCAATGAAAGCGCAGGTCATGGCCTATGAAGGCGAACGGGCCATGTTCGAGGCTTTCGGCCGCAACAAATACACGGCGACTGGAGTCATCCAGTGGATGCTCAACAATGCCTGGCCTTCCACCATCTGGCATTTATACGACTACTATCTGCGACCGGGCGGCGGATACTTCGGAACCAAGAAGGCTTGCGAGCCGCTGCATATTCAATATTCGTACGATGACCGGTCGATTGTCGTAGTGAACTCGTATTACACCGGCTTCCAGGGCTTGAAGGCGACCGTCAAGGTCTACAACCTGGATATGACTCCCAAGTATTCTCAGGAGACTTCGCTTGATATCCCGTCCGACGGCGTCCAGAAGATCCTTACCTTGCCGGAGATCCCTGGGCTCACCACAACCTACTTCGTTGACCTGACTTTGCGAGACGCGGACAACAAACTGGTCAGTTCCAACTTCTACTGGCTTTCCACCAAACCCGATGTGCTCGACTGGGACAAGTCGACCTGGTACACCACCCCAACAAAAAGCTACTCCGACCTCACTGAGCTCAAGACATTGCTCAAGGTGAAGCTCAATCTATCAAGCTCGTCGGAAGTCAATGGGGTCTATGGCACAACCAGCGTCACGGTGCAGAATCCCAGCAATGTTCTTGCATTTGCCGTCCATCTGAAGGTCATGAAGCCTTCGCGGTTCGTTGATCCGGAAGCCGAAAACAACGAGCTGGAAGTTCTGCCTGTGATCTGGGAGGACAACTACTTCCCTCTCAGGCCGGGCGAGAAACGGGTTGTCACAGCAACCTACCGCATGGCGGACCTTGCCCTGGAAAGCAAATCTTCCGACACGCCAAACTGGGCGAGCAAAATAGGCAAACCAACAGTAGATGTCGACGGGTGGAACGTTCTTCCTGCCTCGACACAGTGACTCACGGCAAGCCACAAGCCTCGCCTTTGTCACCCTGGGCAGTTGACTAGCCCTGCGGCCCTGTAAGGGAAGACGGTGCGTCGTTTACTTTCCTGCCGTCGCTTGTACGCAAGCGATAAACCAGTCCCGAAGGGACGGCTGGAAATTGCCCGGGGAAGCGGGTGCAGGGCATAAAGCCTGATTCTGCTTAGCTCCAGCGGCCTCTGAAGTCGTGCCCTGATACAAAGCAATAAACAGAGATACGCGGCCCAGGATTTCATTCTGGGTAATTTTCAGCCGCCCCTTCGGGGCTTGCTCGCGTTTTCGATCTGTACCCAGGACTGTGTCCAGGGCTACTCTCAGCCGTCCCCTCGGGACTGGTTTGTAGCTTGTACGCAGGGCGAGTTCTCGATTCAAGCTTCGACACAATGAGCAAATTTCGCACTACTTCGCTTGTCTGGACCCGGGAAATACGTTACACCTTGGGACGCAAGGAGTGTCTATGACTGGCAAAATCATCGCCGCGGCTCTGTTCGCGACTGCGCTATCACCCCTCACGCATGGTCAGGAGCCGCAGGTAGGCAGCAATGCCTACGTCGATATGTATTTTGCCGACTGGCATGCTTCCAAGCCTCAGGTGGAGGGCCCGGTCACGGAGTACACCGTTTTTACCCAGGGCGACCCAATGAAGCCCGTGACCAAGGGTGCGATTCTACGCTATGTCGACTCGTATGTTTATGCCACCGTTGCTCCGGGAGCCTCGACACCGCCCCTCACGCTCACAGGCAAACAACGGGTCTACTACTTCACTTCGGGCACCGGCACCATCTCGGCGGGTGGTGATTCGGCTCCGGTATCGGTGAATATCGCAGTTCTGGTGCCGGCGAATCTTAGTTTCACCATTAAGAACACGGGAACGGATCCGCTGGGCGCATATGTGATTACGGAGCCGACACCGAGCGGCTTTCAGCCCGGTACGAAACTGGTGGTGAAGGATGAGAAGGCGACGCCTATCAGCACCGCCCCGCAAGAATGGTCGCGTCTGGTCAGGCCGTTGTTCACTGCCGCCGATGGGCTTGCCACCATCACGAGCGTAGAAACGGTGACGCTCGATGAGCTAACGATCACCCGCCCGTTTACCGGCAACATGCCGAACACCGAACATTTGTGGATGGAGCTTTCCGGCACGAGCATTGCCTTTATCGGCCCCTATCTTCGGCGCCAGCCACCCGGAGTTGCTTATGAGCATCCACCGGATAATCTCGCTCCCACAGCAAACGTCAATTACTCCGAGGACCAGCAGGTGAAGCTGTTGTTGGTTTCGACGAATGGGCGTTGATAAGTTCCGGTTTCATCTTCCGGAGAGTAGTCGCCGAGGCGCGCGGAGCAGAAAGGAACGGGCAGCACCCGGTTGCCCTCTCGACCGGAGCAGAAGCGAAGTGGAGACTCCGCCACCCTCAGTGGGGCGTCGTCGAAACCTTGGTGCTGGTGCTGAACCATAGAAACTTGATCGGCTTGTCGCCCGGCTGTTCGAAGTTGATGTTGGAGTGCGTCGTCAGATTGTCCGGGCGCAGCATATATGCCTCTCCGGGATGCTGCATGCGTAGCTGCGAGCCGTAGAAGGCGAGACTCTTGCCTTCGACCTCGCACCAAATTTCTTCATGTCCAGGGAAGTGCGGGTGCGGCTCGCCCAGCTGCATGGGGAGAATATCTACCGTTATAATGGCTCCCACCGTGGCCAGGCCATTGCCTCGGTTGAAGAAGCCGTGCGTGATGTGGGCCCAGTGGCCACCTGCTCCAGGATTCGTAAACGGCGAGGGATCCGCCGGTGCGCCGTGCGGAAGGTGTGCTTCATCCTTGACCACAAATGATGGAAGTGGCTTGAATCCGGGGTAAGTGGGATCGCCAACCATGTAAGCGGTCAGCTGGCTATCTCCGGTATTGTGGAGCGTAAACTCCAGGCCCTCCGGCACCAGCAATGCGCTTCCCTTGTGCAGCGGCTCGGTTTTTCCGCCCGCCGAGATCTCACCCTCTCCGCTATCGACGTAGAAAAATACCTGCAGGCCTTTCAAAGTTGAAGGCATCGTCCGCGCTCCGGGCTCAAGCTTGCCATAGGAAAGAAATTTGGCATGCTCCAGCACGGCGCCAGGAACAGAGGGACTGAAATTATCGCCTGGGGTAAGAATGTCGCGTACCACGAGCGAGCCAAACATCACGTTAGGCTCTGAGCGGCGCCAGTCGCCAAAATACATATCCGCTCGTGTATCTTCCAGCGGACGCGCCGGCAAATAGACAATGTCCTTCGGTCCTTCGAAACTATTGCCGCCGACGTGCGGCGCCTTGCCCGGTGTGTAAGGAGGCGGCGTGGTGGGAGCCTGGGCAAACATGGGTTGCGCGGCTGCGGCAACCAGCAAGCCAAGGCCCGCTGCGCGACCCGCAAGAAGCTTCTTCAGATTCATGACCATCCTCCGATAGATTTTCGGTAGGTCCGGGCTTGGGCCCGGACTTCGCGCTGACCTAATGAGCCGTAATACCCGGGAGCTGAAGATACTCAGGATGAACGGTGACATGCTCGTTCTTTTCGTTTTCGAGAATCTCGGCAAACATGGCATCCGTGTCTTTCTGTGGCGGCCGCAACGCGTTCTTGTCGCTGATCGCACGGTCGTCGCGGGGTTCGTGAGCGAAGAGGATGATCTTACGCCAATCGGCAGGTGAAGCGAAGGTGTAGGGTCCGGGCGAATCACCAGCCATCTTCTTATAAGGCCAGATCATCCAGCCGATGTTGTATTTCTCCGCCAGGTTCACGTGAGCCGTCGACCACTCCGGCGACCGCTCAGCGTAGATTTCAGAAAAGAGAATCGGGACCTGGTACTTGTTCCGGAAGTCGAGATACTGTTGCAAAAACTCTGGCCGCGGCGTCGCGCCGTAGCTATGAAAACTGTAAACCGTGTTGCTGTCGAAGGGCTTGCCAAAGGCGCTGAAACGCCCCAGGGGCGGCTGGAGAATCAGCATGTGGTGCGTATCCACCTCGCGTATGGCCTCGGTCACACGGCGATATTCCGGCTCGATCAGGCTTTCCATATCGAGATAGCCGGACCACAGCAGAGGCTCATTCATCAGGTCATAGCCGAGAATCATCGGATCGTTTTTGTAGTGACCGGCAATCCTCTGCCACACTTCCGACACGTACTTCTGCATCCCGGCATCCTTCAGGAGCCAGGGATAGTCAGGGCCATCGTCGCTGGCTTCGCCGGTGAATCCTCCGATACCGGATTCAAGCATCAGGATGACGTAGAGGTGCTCCTGCCGGCACCATGTGAGAAGCCGGTCGATGAGTTGGAAGCCCTCATCATCCTCGGTTTTGAAATACTTGGCGTGAAGCGGAATGCGAATGGTGTTGAATCCGTCAGCCTTGATGCGGCGGACGTCTGCCTCCGACATGAAATTCTGGCGCCAGTTGTAAAGGAACTCCTTTGCATGTGTCGGTCCAAGAAGATCCGCAAACACCAGCTCCACGTCTGTTTGCGATTGGGTCAGACCCGCGAAACGCCAGAAATAACCTTCCAACACAAACCAGTTGCCGATACCAATGCCGCGAATGAGAAGCGGCTTACCGGAGCCATCGACAATCTCCGCTCCCTGAGTGTGCACAAACTGTGATTGCGCAGCCGGGGAAGCCAGCAAATACACTGCACCGCATAGGATCGTAAGAAATCGGCGTAACATTTCGTCCTCCTACGCCTTGACCGCAAACACTGCATCCAACGGAGCCCCGGTCACACTGCCACGCACTTCCGTAAATCCCGCCGCTTCCAGCAATGCTCGGAATTCGCCCAGGGTCCGTTCCCTGCCCTCGGTACAGACCAGCATATTCAACGACTGCAATTGAGCATCGAGCGGACCAGTCTTGTCTTCACGCAGCAGTTTCTCGGCCAGAAGAATTCCGCCGCCGGAAGGTAAGTGCTGATGGATAGCGCGCAGAAGACTGCTCGCTTTCTCGTCTGGCCAATCGTGCAGAATCTTGCCCAGGCCAAACAAGT
>Ga0335073_10013580_pt1 | contig 11419 bp, 12 predicted proteins | sample Lox_Sample_22_FD_207093 | JGI IMG/M metagenome (GOLD analysis project Ga0335073, IMG submission 207093) | Soil microbial communities from Loxahatchee National Wildlife Refuge, Florida, United States - Lox_Sample_2.2 | ecosystem: Environmental > Terrestrial > Soil > Wetlands | place: USA... | reverse complement strand
TGCCGCGCTCGCGCTCGATGTCCATCCGGTCGAGGTACTGGGCGCGCATCTGGCGCCCCTCGACGACGCCGGTCAGCTGCAGCATGCGGTCGGCCAGCGTGGACTTGCCGTGATCGATATGCGCGATGATGCAGAAATTGCGGATCACGGCCTGGTCCGTACGGGCAGGCGCGGGTACCGGCCTGGCCGGAACACTCATTGAAACCTTGCTTCCCACTTTGGTTTGAGGAACAACCGACAGCTCGGATATCCTTCGTCAGCGCGCCGTCGTTCTTCCGCCGGGCGCCGCTGGGCACCGACCGCGGCCGGTGACGCTCCCCAAAGACTTTAACGGACAAGGTGTAAGGACTTTTACGCGTGGCGAACATCAAGTCGCAGATCAAGCGCATCAAGCAGAACGAGAAGGCGCACCAGCGCAACAAGGCGGTCAAGTCTGAGCTGCGCACATACGTGCGGAAGTTCCGCGAGGCGGTCGAGGCGGGGAACACCGAAGAGGCGACCGCGGCGATGCGGGCCGCTTCCCGCAAGCTCGACAAGGCCGTGAGCAAGGGCGTCATCCACAAGAACCAGGCGGCGAACCGCAAGTCCGCGATCGCGAAGCGGCTGTCGGAGCTGCAGGACGCCTGAGGGCATTGCTGGGCTGTGCGGGTCGTTTTCTAGCGGCCCGCACCGGCGCGGTAGGCGACGATCCGCCTGACGGCGCGCTCTAGCGCGTAGTCCGCGCTGACGCTGTCGCCCTTGACCTGAGCGTCCGCCTCGGCGACCGCCTGCAGCGCGCGCGCCACCCCGTCCGGGTGCCAGCCGCGCAGCTGCTGCCGCACGCGGTCGATCTTCCACGGTGGCGCGCCCACCTCGGCGGCGAGCGCCGCGGCGCTCGCGCCCCTGCCCGCGGCGCCGACCCGGCCAAGCAGCCGCAGCCCCTGGGCGAGCGCGCTGTTGATCAGGACCGGGGCGGTGCCGGTCGCCAGCGCCCAGCGGAGCTGCTCGAGCGCCTCGTTCAGGCGCCCCTCGACGGCGTGGTCGGCCACGCTGAACCCCGTCGCCTCCGCCCGGCCCCGGTAGTACCTGGCCACGACCGGCGCGGTGATCTTTCCTTCGGTGTCGCCGGCGAGCTGGCTCGCCGCTGACGCCAGTTCCCTGAGGTCATTGCCCACCGCGTCGAGCAGCGCTCGGACCGCGCCCTCGTCGGCCTGCCTTCCCTGGCGTCGGAACTCGCCTCTGACGAACTCTGCCCGTTCCGACGGGCGGGTCAGCTTCGGGCACTCGGTGACGCTGGCGCCCGCCTTGGTCAGATCGCCGACCAGCGCCTTGCCTTTCGCGCCGCCGGCGTGCGTGATGACCAGCACCGCGTCGGGTGGCGGGTTCTTCGTGTAGGCGGCGAGCTCGGCGGCGACTTCTTTGCCGGCGTTCTGCCCATTCCTGACGATGACGACTGCGCCGCCGCCGAACAGGCTCGGCGAGGTCAGCGTGGTCAGCTCGCCCGGGGTGAGAGCGTTCGCCTCGACGTCGTGCAGGTCTCCGCCGTCATCGCCAGCCGCGGCGCTCGCGGCCCGGGCGGCGGCGACCCGCTCCCGCACGGCCCGGTCGACGAGAAACTCCTCCTCGCCCACGACCAGCGTGACCGCGGCCTGGGCCGGTGCTTGAGCTTGGGCTTGGGCTTGGGCTTGGGTGCGGGAAGCCATGTCTGGAAGCATGCCACGCCGTGGAGGCTGCCGCGTACGCGCTTTGGGTGGGTGGCGGGCCGCTCGCGGCCCGCTTCTTGCTGTTATCAGTGCGGGCTGGACCGGCTGCTCACGTAGGGCGCAAAAGTTACAAAATTTGTCCGGTATGCCCGATTTTTGGGTTACTTTTGCGCCTCATGTCATCCGGCCTCCGGCAGGCCCGCCCACGTAGGGCGAGAAATGGACGCTTTCCTGTCCGGTTTGCGGCATTTGCCGTAACGTTTCTCGCCCTACGTCATGCGACCCCGGTGCGCGCGGCAGCTCGTGGGGTGCTTCTTGAGGGGGTTGCCTGGGCTTGGCTGTTAGGCCGTGGCCGGGTCGCCGCCGCGCCAGACTCGGCGGGGCACGAGGCCGTGGTTCAGGCGAAGGCGCCCTCGTGGTCGGCGTCCGAGAGCACGATTGCCGCGCAGGCCGCCGCGGTCCGCTCCTGCACTGCCCTGTCGACGAGGAATTCCTCCTCGCCGACGACCAGCGAGACGGCGGCCGTCGCCTGGGCGGGTGCTTGCCCTCGCGCGCCAGTAGCCATGCCACGAAGCATGCCACGCGCGGACGACTGCAGCGCCCAGAACGCCTGGTGAGGTGAGGCGGCGGCGAGCTGCGAGCCACTGACTGCCGACGGGCTAATCCTGGATCAGCACGGCTCGAACCGGGCTTGCCTCTATCCCAGAGAACGCAAGGGGGAACGCGGACAAGATCATGGGCCGGTCAGGGTCAACCTGATCCAGGTTGCGCAGGTATCCCATCGGGACGATCTCGTTCTCCAGAAACGTGCGTACCGCATAAACAGGTGCCGGCGTGTCCGGGGCGTCCTTGGGGTGGGAGTAGTCATAGCCGACGAGCAGCGGCTTGCGCGCGCAGATCCAGTCGACCGCCTTGGGGCTGATATACGGCGATGCCTCGAAGTAGCCTGGCTCGCCGTAGTGCGCGTTCCAGTCGGTGCGCAGCAGCACTCGCGCGCCGTTCAGGTCCCGGCCGCCGAGCGCCGCCTCAACATGGGCGGGCTCGATGGGCTCGTTCTGCCCGATCGCGGTGAGATCCAACACCATGGCCTCGCCGTAGAACGTCTCGAGCGGGATCTTCTCCAGCGTTGCTCCGCCTGGCACGAAGTGCATCGGCGCATCTACGTGGGTGCCGTGGTGCAGCCGCATGCGGACCGCACGGACCTGCTGCCCCTGTCCACCCGGATAGTCCTTGATCAGCTCGAATTCCAGCTGGACGTTCTTGACGCCTTCGGGTGTCTGGTGCCGGTAGTCCGCGTCGAGGCTAAGGCTTATGTCGACAAGGTTTCGCACTGGCTCTCCTGGTTCCCGGTAAAAGTCTACAGGTAAACTGTACAGGTAAACTGTTGACTTCGACAGGGGGCGGAGTTAGCTTCGGAACGTGACAGAAACCGGACCGCAGCCAGCGGTCGTCGCCAATGACCTGGAAATCGTCTTCGGCCGGCTGCGCCGGCGGCTGCGCTTCGAGGCGCCACCCGACGGCATACCGCTCTCGCAGATGGTCGTGCTGAACCGACTAGAACGGGACGGTCCGCAGACCACCAGCGCGCTGGCGTCCGTTGAGCATGTCCGTCCTCAGTCCATGGCCAGTACCGTGGCTGGCCTCATTGCCCAGCGGCTCGTCACTCGGTCCGCGCATGCTACCGACAAGCGCAGCATGGTGCTCGATATCACCGACGCGGGGCGCAAGGTCGTCCTCGCCAACCGGCAGTCACGTGGCGCCTGGCTGGCCAAGGCCATCGCGGCCACGCTAGATGGCGCCGACCGGCAGCTGCTCGCCGACGCCATCAAGGTCATCGAACGCCTGGTGGACTCCGATCCCGACTGATCATCGCTGACCTGAATCACATCCGGGTCGTGCTGCGGTAACACCCGGCCATCACCCGCCAACCCTGGAGTTTGCCATGCCCGTACCCGCGGTGGACGACAGTCTCGCCCAGTTCCGCAAGACCCTGGAGACCGACGGATACCTGCTCAGCAGCGAGTTGTCTGATGACGGCGAACTGGTGCTGCGGGTCAGCGCAACGGAGGAGGCGTGCCCCGACTGCCTGGTGCCCAAGGCCAGCATGCTGCGCATCCTCAAGATGGCGATCCCGGCCGGATACGAACGCGTCACGTTGCGGTACCCAGGCGACAAATAGCCAGCCAGGAACCAGAGATCACAGAAAAGGACAGGTATGACGGCCACCGAATCGATCGCACACGGCGCGGACGGCGCTCCAGGCACGGGAGACACTGACTATCAGGTCATCGTCGATCCCGCTGGACAGCTCGAGGGGATCCGGAACAAGCTCTCGCCCCGTTCACCGAACATCCTCAAGGACGCGGTGATCGGCGTACTCCATAACAGCAAGCCGAACGGAGACCTGCTGATGGAGTTCGTAGTGGAATGGCTGATCAAGGAGCACGGCGTCAAGGACGTCGTGCGGGTCCGCAAGCAGACTCCGGGCATCGGCGTCAACGAGGAGCAGATCGCGGCACTATCTGGTTGCGCCGTCATCCTGAACGGGACCGGCGACTGCGGTAACTGCACCTCCTGGACTGTGCATGACACGGTGACACTGGAGCGGCTCGGCTTCCCGACCGTGATGTTCGGCACCGACGAGTTCACCTACCTGGCGCACTTGGAGTCGGAGAGCCTCGGCCTCGGCGCGCTGTCGCGGGTAGTGGTCCCGCACCCGATCAACGCCCAGCCGCGGGAGGCAATCGCGGCGAAGGCTGAGGCCGTGCGCGAGGAGGTGCTGCGTTTCCTGACCACGCCTGCCGAACAGCTCAGCGCCGAGCACTACGAAACTTGTCAGCTGGGCGCAGTCGACGCGCACGAGAAGTCCGCGGCGCGGATCTCGGTTGGCTCGTCCTACGAGGCGCTGGCCGACTACCTGGACGAAGCCGGGCTCGGAGACGGGCTGCCGGTGGTGGCGCCGACCCCGTCCCGGGTGGAGCGGATGCTGCAGTGGACCGACCGTGACCCGGATGAGGTCATCGCGCACATCATGCCCAACGGCGCCGCTGCGACGGTGGAGAAGATCGCCGCTAACGCCGTCATGGCCGGCTGCAGGCCTATGTACCTTCCGCTGGTTATCGCTGGCGTCCAGGGGATGACCCAGCCCGCGTTCAACCTGCTGGGAGTGCAAGCTACTACCCACACGGTCGCACCGCTGATGGTGGTCAGCGGCCCGCTGGCAGAGCAGGTCGGGCTGAACTCGGGCGCGGGCCTGTTCGGCCCCGGCTTCCAGGCCAATGCGGCGATCGGCCGGACCATCCGGATGATCCTGCTGAACATCGGGGGCGCGAGGCCGGGGCTGCTAGACAAGTCGACGATGGGCCAGCCGGGCAAGTTCTCCTACTGCATCGCGGAGAATCATGCGCGCAGCCCCTGGGAGCCGCTGCATGTGGAGCGCGGCTTGCCTGAGGGGGCGAGCATGGTCGCCATAGTGCCTGGCGAGGGACCCCACACGGTGCACGACAACCAGAGCACCACCGGCGAGGGGCTGCTGCACGTGATCTGCGGGTCGATCGCCCAGACCGGCTCGAACAACAGCGTCTTCGATGCCGATTTCCTGGTGGTCATCGGCCCCGAGCACGCTGCCACGATGGCGCGGGACGGCTTCAGCAAGCGGGATGTGCAGGAGTACATCTTCAACAACGCGCGGATCCCGCTGTCGAAGTGGTCAACGGAGTACGTGCAGGGCCTGTTCCGGGACAAGTACCCCGACCGTTACGGTGACGCCGATGCGGAGACCACGCTCGCCCGGTTCGCGCCCGACCCGGAGAGCGTCATCGTGATCGTGGCCGGCGGCCCGGGGAAGTTCACGATGCACGTGCCGACCATGGGCGCGATGCCGACGGTGTTCGAGCCGATCCGGCTGAAGTCCGGTGAGCTTGCCATGTCCCTGGAGGATTTCCGCAGGTCCTGAGCGCACGGGAGACCAGCGGCACGGCAGGGGCTTGGCGTCAAGCTCCTGCCGTGCCTAGTTCATCCTGCGTCCCACCAGCTCAGCGACTTACGACGCAAGAAGTCCACGCCCTGGAACAAGATGATCCCGATCACCGCGAGGATGACGACCACCGCGAACGTCAGGCTGGCGTCGGCGGTGTCCACCGCAGTGATCATCACCTGGCCGAGGCCCCGTGACCCGGTAAAGAGCTCGGTAGTCACCGCGCCGACCAAGCCGAAGCTGATCGCGTTGGGCAAGCTGGCGAACACCCATGCCAGGGCGTAGGGACCGCGCACCTTCAGCAGCCGGGTCCGCTTGCCCGCGCCGAGCAGCCGGGCGAACTCGATGGTCTCCGGGCTGACGCTGCGCGCGCCCTCCACCGCGTTGTAGAACACGATGAACACGACCAGCATCGCCGCGCTAAGCGCGTCGGCGGTAGGGGACGCGCCCACCACGACCACGATGATCGGCACGAGTGTGATCCGCGGCACCGCGTTCAGCGCCATCACCAGCGGTCGGACAACCTTGTACAGTTCCTCGTTGCCCCCGCAGAGCAGGCCGCCCACGCCGCCCACGATCACCCCGGCCGCCGAGCCGATCAGGGCCGCACCGACCGTGATGCCCACCTCGGGCCAGATGGAGCTGGCGTTCGACGTGCCGGTCATCAGGTCCCAGACTGTGGTAGCCACGCTCGACGGCGAGCTGATGAAAAACGGGTCAAGGAACCTGGAAACCTTCGTGATCCCGGGGATTGCCGGGATGCCCTGCCATGCGCCGAGGAAGACCGCGACGATCAGTACCTGCCAGGATAGGCGGATCAGCCGCTTGTGGCCCTCCGAACGCGACCGGCGGGCGGGCCGCGGGTGCGGTGCCGCCGCCACGACGCCTGATGCGTCAGCGGCCGGCGCGTCGGACTGCGTGCTCGACCCCATCGGGCTCACGCCTCCTCACTCTCGGGCTGACGTGACTTCTGGATCTCCTCGCGGAGCCGGTGCCAGATCGTGGAGTACAGCTCGTGGTACTCCGGAGTCTCCCTGAGCTTGTAAACATCGCGGTCTTGGCCGAACGGGACGTCGTACTCGGCCACGCATGCGGAGGGCCGCCTGCTGAGCACGTAGACCCTGTTGGCCAGGGTGACCGCCTCGGCCACGTCGTGGGTGACAATCAGCAGGGAGATCCCGGAGTCCCGCGCGATGTCGAGGATGGACTTATGGATCTCGACGCGGGTCGGCTCGTCCACCGAGGAAAACGGCTCGTCCATGACCACGAGCTCGGGCCACGGCGCGATCGCCACGACCAGGCCGGCCCGCCTGCGCATGCCGCCGGACAGGTGGGCCGGCCGGGTGCCACGGAACGCGGTCAGGCCGGCCAGCTCGAGCAGCCGATCGGCGCGCTCGACCGCCTCCTGCTTGCTGATGCCGGCGAACTGAAGGGCGAAATCAATGTTGCCCTGAACCGACTTCCACGGCAGCAGCGTGTCCCGCTGGAACAGCATGGTCACCATGCGCCGCTTGCCGTCGGCCGCACTGGACCATTCCACGCTGCCATGCCGGGGTTCCAGGCTGCCGACAATGGTGGATAGCAAGGTGGACTTGCCGCAGCCGCTCGGTCCCACGACGGCGATCACCTCGCCCTGCTTGACCTCTAGGTTGATGTCGCGCAGCACCTCAAGCCCGGCACCGGCGTATTCGAAGGAGACGCCCCTCACCGCGAGCAGCGGCCTGCCGCGGGGCGGGCTAGGCGTCGCCGGCAAGGTCTGGGTCATCGTCAGGCTCCTTTACGTCGCGACCGGCCAGTTGCGGGGCGTATCAGCGTGCGTCATCGGCATGGATGAGGTCAGGGCTCGGCTCCAGCAGGATCTTCATGCCGGCGCTGCGGCGGAGCAGGTCGAAGGCGGTGTCGTACTCCTCGAGCGGGAACCGGTGCGAGATCAGCGGCGTGATGTCGAGCGTCCCGGACTCCAGCAGGTTGATGGAGCGGTGCCAAGAGCTGGGGATCCGGCCGATGTTCAGCGTCAGCGTGAGTTCCTTCCACTGCGCCTCGAGCAGGTCGGCGGTGACCTTGCGTCCCGGCGTCCCGGTTATCACCACCTCTCCGCCCTTGCGAACCAGCGGGATCGTGGCCGGGAAGGCGCTGGCCGCGTCGAACACGATGTCCGCGCCGCGACCCTTGGTCCAGGCCATGATCGTGTCGGTGCCACCCGGCTCGTCCAGTACCAGCGTGGTGAAGCCCAGGCTGGCGGCTAGATCCAGCCGGGCGCGGTCCTTAGCCAGCCCGCAGATCACCACGTCGGCGCCTCCGGCCCGGACCGTCATCGCGATCAGGATGCCGATCGAGCCCGGTCCGAGCACCACCACCCGGTCGCCCGGCTTGAGCGTCGCGCACCGCTCGACGGCGTGCACAGCCACCCCGAGCGGCTCGATCATGGCCCCGACCTCGAGCGAGATGTTGTCCGGCAGCGGATACAGGTTGAACCAGGGCACGAGCACGTACTCGGCCATCGCCCCGTCGCGGAGCGCGCCGATATTGAACCGGGGTTCACAAAGGTTCGCCTTGCCGATCCGGCAGTAGTAGCACTGCCCGCAGCCGCCCCAGGAGTCCGAGGCCACCCGGTCACCGGGCTTGACGTTGGTGACCCCCTCGCCGACCTCGGCGACGATGCCGGACGGCTCATGGCCGATAATGCGCGGCAGTTCGATAAGCTTGCCTCGCCGGTACCGGCCGACCTCGTCCCAGTCGTAAAGGTGCAGGTCCGAACCGCAGATACCGCACGCCGCGACCTGGAGTAGAACCTCCCCCGGCTGGATCTTGGGGCGATCCGCGTCGATGATCTCCAGGCCGGATCCAGCGGTGGTCTTTGCGACGGCCTTCATGGTTGTCCAGGACCTCTCTTCGTGTTTATGGAATAGGTGCCTGACCGGCGGGCCTGCGGCCCCGCCGGCCTACTCGTCGATGACGGGGTTCTCTAGCTCGCAGACGCCGCCCAGCTCCATCCGGACCACGTCGCCTGCCTGCAGGGAAACCGGCGGGTCACGGAACGCGCCCACACCGGACGGGGTGCCGGTGGAGATAATGTCTCCCGGCTCCAGGTCCAGGACACCGGACAGGAACGACACCAGGTCCGGCACGTCGAAGATGAGCTTGCCGGTATTGGAGTCCTGCATGATTTCGCCGTTGACCCAGGCCCTGATGACGGCCTGGTCTGGCGGCCCGAACTCGTCGGGAGTGACGACCCAGGCACCCATGGGGGTGAAGGTGCGGTAGTTCTTGCTGAGCGCGAGCTGCTCCGGCTTGCTGAACTGGATGTCCCTGGCGCTGACATCGTTCACGATCGTGTACCCGGCCACGTAGCTCAGCGCGTCGGCGCGCGGCACCTTGTGCGCGGGCTTGCCGATGACCACACCCATCTCCACCTCCCAGTCCAGCTGCTGGGTGGCAGCCGGCTTGACGATGGCCTCCCCGGGGCCAATCACGGTAGATGGCCATTTCGGGAAGATGCGCGGCACCTCGGGCAGGTCGACGGTGGCTTCGCTGGCGTGGTCCAGGTAGTTGCGTCCCACCGCGATGATCTTGCTCGCGGAAGCAAGCGGAGCGGTGAGCCGGACCGCGGTGAGCGGTCGCAGTGCTGCGGCGGCTTTCCCGCCGGCTGACGCCTCGACGGCCAGCGACCGCACGGCATCCAGACTCCCGTCGCCGCCAGCCAGCAGCCCGCGCAGGTCCGCCGGGTCGGCGGCCGCCGGATCCAGCCGTGACAGCGCGGCCGCCGGATCGGCGAGGTCAAGCACCTGATCGCCGAGGATACAACCGAAATGAGATGCGTTACCGGTCAGAAAAGACACGAGGCGCAATAGTGGTCTCCGTTCTTGTGTCGGCCGAGAGGTCAGCCCGCCGACTCGTCACCGAGCAGGCGGGATATCTGGCGTGCGGCCTCCAGCACGTAGGGCACGTACTGGCCGGGATGACCGGCCGCCATCCGCTGCATCGGGCCGGTCAGTCCGATGCACGCCACCATGCGGTGCTGCCGGTCGAAGACGGGGGCGGATACGCCAAGCGCTCCTTCGTTGCCCTCCTGGATGCTCGCCGCCCAGCCCGCCGCCCGGATGCCCTCCACCTCGGCGGCCAGGGCCTCGTGGCTCGTCATGGTGTACGGCGTGTAAGCCTCGAGTTCCTGGTCACGGAGTTCATCCATGGCGTCCGGGTCGAAGGCGAGGAAGATCTTGGCGGTGGACCCTACGTGCAAAGGGAGCATCTCCCCGACGTGCAGTCGCCGGACGATTGTGTGCCGCGAGTTAGCCACCGCGACGATGACCCGGTACATGCCCTCCCGGACGCACAGCAGCGTGCTTTCCTCGGATTGGTCGCGGAGCCATTCCAGGACGGGCTGTCCGATATCGACCACGCTGCGGCCCTCCAGCGCCGAGGAAGCCCAGCGAACCACGGTCAGCCCGATCTGGTACCGGTCGCCCACTCGCTCCAGCATGCCCTCGTGGTGCAGGTTGCGGACCAGCCGCAGGCATGTGCTGGTAGGCAGGCCGGTCTTCGCGGACAGCTCTGAGAGGCTGAGCTGCGGCTCGGTAGCGGAGAACGCATCCAGGATGCTGCGGGCCTTGGCCAGTACCAGCAGCCGGGGGACACCGCCTACCGTTTCGCGCACGGGCCGGTCCAGTTCGTTGTCCTCGACGGCCGTGTCCTGATCGCCGGTATCGCCGGAGGTCGCCCTGGCTGATACCTTCTCACCTATCATTGCCTGGGGTTTTCTGGGATTTGCCACGAAGTAGCATGCTGTCTCACATTGTGTGCGGTGTCAATCATCCGTCTCCTTGTCCGTCCGTCGTCGGCTAGTACCAGCTCGCCTTATCCACCACGCAGCACAGCTCCCGGCCCACTGCGAAACGGCGCGCATTCTCGGCTACCAGTGCAGCCCGGCGCTCCCGCACGTGCCTGCCGATCCCCGCCACGTGCGGAGTGATCAGGACCCGCTCCGCGGTCCACAGGGGATGGCCGGGCGGGAGCGGCTCGCGTTCGAAGACGTCGAGGCCCGCGCCTGCCACTTCGCCCGCGGCCAGCGCGGCGGTCAGGTCGTCGAGACGCACCGTCGCCCCGCGGCCGATGTTGATCAGGAATGCCGACGGCTTCATCTGTCTCAGGCGGCGCCGGTCGATCAGCCCCGCTGTCTGCGGGGTGTGCGGGATTGTCAAGATCACGAAGTCGGCGGCCGGCAGCAGCTGGTCAAGCTGGCCGGGCGGGTGGATCTCGGCCATTCCTGGCGGCGGCTCGCGGCGACGGGCGTCGATCCCAACCACGTGCGCGGCGAACGGCGCTAGCAGCCGGGTCAGTTCCTCACCAATGGCTCCCACGCCCACGAGGAGCACTGTCGACTCCGGCAGGTGGACGAAGCGGCCCTGATCGGGCCGCCAGACGCCGACGGCCTGCTGGCTGTGGTAGCAGTCCAGTCCGCGGGCGAAGGCCAGCACGAAGGCCAGGCCGTGGGCGGCCACATGGTCGGCGTAGGTTCCGCGCAGGTTGGTCACCGTAACCGGGTGTGCGGTCAGTTCCGGGTAGAAGAAGCCGGCCGGGGGCGCTGCCGCGGGTGCCTGCAACCACCGCAGCCGGTGCGCCCCCTGGAGAAGCTCCCGTCCGAGCGTGCCGAATGCCGCGTCGGCGCTCCCGATGGCCGCGGCCGCCTCGGCCGGGTCGGCTGCCTCGATAACCTGGCTGCCAGGAACGGCATCGCGGACCGCCCGGGCGCAGGCCGCCGACA
>Ga0335073_10013579_pt1 | contig 11419 bp, 10 predicted proteins | sample Lox_Sample_22_FD_207093 | JGI IMG/M metagenome (GOLD analysis project Ga0335073, IMG submission 207093) | Soil microbial communities from Loxahatchee National Wildlife Refuge, Florida, United States - Lox_Sample_2.2 | ecosystem: Environmental > Terrestrial > Soil > Wetlands | place: USA... | reverse complement strand
GCCGCCTCGGGGCTGGAATACCCACTCCACGTGACGCGGGCCGGCTGATCGGGCCGAGGCCCGCCGGTCACGCGTCGCACCAGCCCTGAGCTCGCCTATCAGGTCGTCGTGGCTGCGCTACAGGCCCCTCCCACCCGGGACTGCGTTGGTCGCGTTCTGTGCAGTAGCCGTAGCTTTACGTGCTCATTGCCCTGGCCTAGGCCGCTGAGAGCTGAGACAGAAATTCGCTCGGCAAGCTTCAGGCATGGATGGCCGGTTAGGACGACTGCCTGGCCGGCGAGAGGAAGGAGATGAACAGACATGGGAACCTGGTTCTGGCTGAATATCCCGCTCTGCGCGGTGATCTTCTCCGCCATGGTTGGCATCCCGATGTGGATGGTGATCAAGCGGCCGGACACCGGCCAGGAGATCAAGAAGGCGGTCGCCCGGCTCGAGGCCGTGCCGGTGCACGTGGTGAGCCGGGAAGAGGTCGTCCGCTGGCGGGACGCCGCGTGACGAGTGGTGGCGGGGCGTGATTGGCGGTGGTGGCTAGCGGTCCCGGCGTCGGCGAAGGGCGGCGCGGACGAGGGCAGCCACGGCGACCAGGCCGAGCATGGTGTTGCGGGCGCCGGGGCGCTGCCTGGCCGGCTGCTGGCGCGGCGGCCCTGCAGGCGACTGCGTTCCCGCTGACGCGACGGCGGACAGCGGCTCGCCGTCGCCGGCGTTCAGCAGACGGTGGCCGTGCAGGGAGAACAGCAGCGCGAACGCGGGCCCGATAACCAGGACGACGACGATGAACAAGGCGACCAGCGCGACCATGGTGGTGTGCGGGGCGCCCGCGTTGCTCAGCGTTACCGCGGTGCCGGGCAGCAGCACCGGGTACTGGGCCACGCCCCATCCCCACACGACGGCGGCCACCCCGAGCGCGGCGATGACCCGGACCGCGATCATGACCCAGCCAGTAGTGCGCCGGCTGGCGGCCAGCAGCGTCACGACGGCGATTCCGCTCAGCCCGGCCACGATCACCAGCGGGAGCGCCCGCCCGGTCAGGCGGCTGAACAGCGCCACGTCTGAGCTGTGCAGTTCGGCCAGGGCGGCCAGCGACAGCGCCCCGGTCACGATTCCAGCCGCCTGTGCCCGGCGGGTGAAGTAGGCCTTGAGAACGGCGTCGCCGCTGCGCGCTGCCTCGCCAGTGAGGTAAACGGCGGCGAGATAGCCGCAGGCCCCCACGAACATGAAACCGGCCAGCAGCGAGGTCGCGTTGGTCCAGGCGGCCAGGCTGGACTGGCTGGCACCGGCACGTACGTGGCCGGTCGCGATGGCGCCGATCACGGTGCCCATAAAGAACGGGGTCAGCAGCGAGGAAAAAGCGAACGTCGCACCGAAGGCGCGCTGCAGGCCGGGGCCGCTGGCTTCCTTCCGGAACGCGAAGCCGGCGCCGCGCAGCACGATCCCGAGCAGCGCGAGCCACAGCGGCAGCGCGACCGTGGTCATCACCGCGGCGAACGCATCGGGGAACGCGGTCCAGAAAATGACCAGGTCGAAGACGAGCCAGACGTGGTTGGCCTCCCACACCGGGGTAATCGTCTCGTCGATCAGCCGCCGTGGCGCGCGCCCGCGCCGGTCCCCTCCGGCCAGCAGGTCCCAGAGGCCGCCGCCGAAGTCGGCCCCGCCCAGGACGGCGTACAGGGTGACCGAGGCCAGCAGGATGCCGCCCACAGTCGCCGCCGCGATCACGGCTTGACCTGGCCCGCAGCCCGGTCCCGCGACCGTGACCGCAGCCGCGGTGACGGCCCGTAGGGAACGTCGGCCTCCTCCACATCGCTACGGTGCCAGCGGCGGGCCAGGCTCCGCAGGATCAGGATCGTCGCGGTGCCGAGCACCGCGTACAACACGATGACGATGCTCAGGCTGGCGATGACCCCGCCGTCGGTGGTGGCCGCCTGCGTCGTGGTCTGCAGTCGGTAGACCACCCAAGGCTGGCGGCCGACCTCGGTAACCACCCAGCCGCACTCCATGGCCACGATCGCGGCCACCCCGCTCACCGCGGCGAGCAACCAGAACAGCCGCTGCCGGGGCAGGCGACGGTGGCGCCACCACGCATACAGGGCCCACACTCCGGCCAGCAGCAGGAGGAAGCCCAGGCCGACCATGGCGTCGAAGCACAGGTGGATCAGCCATACCACCGGAGGGCGCTGCGCCGGGGGGACGCTCTCCCAGCCGGTGACCTTGGTGCCCGGGCCGAAGCCGACCAGCAGCGAGTCCACGTCGGGAAACTTCAGGCCGCCGTAGATGTGCCCGTTGACGTAGACACCGCCGAGCCATTCCGGGACGTGCGTCGAGGTCCGCGGCACGTACTCCATGGACGCGAACTTCACCGGCTGGTCATGCGCGATGGCGCGGGTGGCGGTGTCGCCGACGAAGATCTGGAAGGGGGTGAGGATCGCGGCTGGGACAAACGAGATCGCGAAGCCGGTGTAGTGGTAGCGGTCCCGGCGGCCGCGCAGGATGCCCGCCGCGTACACGCCGGCCACGGTGAACCCGGTGACCATGTAGGCAGCCAGGATCATGTGCGGCATCTCATAGATCGCCGCGTGGTTGAAGAACACCTGCCAGATGTTGACCGACACGATCCGGCCGTCGCGCTGCGTAAAGCCGCCCGGCTGGTTCATCCACGAATTGACGGCCATCACCGACATGGCCCCGAGGATGCCGCTCAGCGCGATCGGCATCCCGGTCCAGAAGTGCGCCCAGCCCGGCAGGCGCCGCCAGCCGTACAGGTAGATCGCGGTGAAGATGGCCTCAAGAAAGAAGAACAGGCCCTCGATGCCGAACGGTAACCCGAGAACGGCCCCGTACTTGCGCATCAAGCCGGGCCACAGCAGGCCCATCTCGAACGACAGCACGGTCCCGGTGACCGCGCCCACCGCGACCAGCACTCCCATGGCCTGTGACCAGCGCCGCGCCAGCACCAGCGCCACCTGGTTGGAGCGCCGCAGGCCAATGAATTCGGCCAGCAGCACGGTGGACGGAAGCGCGATCCCCAGGCAGGCCAGAATGATGTGGAACCCAAGAGTGGTCGCCATCTGCGCGCGAGCCGGGATCACCTGCCCGTTAACCCGGACGGCCACAGTGGCCGCAATGCCACCGAGATGCGTCATCGTTCACGACCTCGCAGTTGGCCGACGGCTAGACCATCGCCATCAGGCAGCCGTCCCAGTACGCCTCGACCCGAGGCCGGCGCGAGCCGTGCAGGCCGATCTCCAGCACGTCTGGCCGCTGGTCGCCGACGCCGCGGAACCAGATCTGCACTCCCTCGGCCGGAACCTGGCTGAACCCGGACAGGCCGGGCGGCGGCTCCGTTGCCGCATGCATCCACGCGGGCGCTCCCGAGCAGCACATCCGCGGGTGCGCTGCCCAGACCCACAGCTGACCGCCGCCGGCATTGACGAAACCGGTCGCATCGGTGCTTATCTTGACCAGCATGCTCTTAACGATAGAACCGTCGGCTTGGGTGGGTTGGCGGCCGGGGTGGGTGCGGGCGTCCCGTTCAGGCTTCAGGTTGGATCGACGAGGATGACCTCGAGTGTGCGGGGGCCGTGCACGCCCTCGACTCGCGAGAGCTCGATGTCGCTGGTCGCTGACGGTCCGCTGATCCAGGTCAGGGGGCGCGCGGCGCGCGGTTCCAGCCGGCCGACCGCCTCGGGCACCAGCTCGACGACCTGGTCGGCGTGCACGATGCACAGGTGGTAGTCGGGGACGAGGGTTATCGCGCGCCTTCCCTGATCGGGCGAGCCGTCCAGGACGATGGTCCCGGTCTGGGCGATCGCGACGGCGGCCCCGGTGACCACGCCGTCCAGCGCGTCGAGATCATGCGGGGACAGATCGTCATCGACGATGAGCTCCGTGCCGGGCGGCGCGGGGAGGTCCAGACCCGGGGGCACGACCACGCGCCGTGCCCCGCGTTCGGTCAGCGCGGCGGCGAGCGTGGCCTGCAGGTCGGCCGGCGTGGTGCGCCGGACCGCGGCCCGGTAATCGGCCAGGCGCTCGGCGAGCATGTCCAGCAGGGGTCCGCCGTCGAGTTCACCCCGGGTCCGGTATTCGGCGGCGGACGGCGGGCCGGAGTCCCCGTGTGGTGCCTCGCCGCCGCCCAGCGCGGCGCGGATCCTGGACAGCACCTCGTCGCGCGCGTTCACGATCGCCTCCGGCCAGACTCGCGCCACCATTGGCGGAACGTCTGGGCGGGCGGGACGGGGGCGTCGCGGGCCCGGGTCCAGGCGGACAGCGGCGGCGGCAGCGCCCGGAGCCGTCCGCCGCGGCTCAGCGCGCGCCCTGACCTCCCGGCCCGCTGCGCGGCGGCGTAGCGCCTCGGGTCGGCCATGACCCAGGACGCGGCGGCCATGGTCACCGCCTCGGCCCGGGGCAGCCGGTGGGTCCGCTGCGCCTCCTCCACGTGCCGGGCCCGCAGGTAGACGAGCAGCGAGGGGATATCGATCTTCACCGGGCAGGCGTCGTAGCACGCCCCGCACAGCGACGACGCATACGGCAGCGACGCGTTGTCCTCCACGCCGGTCAGCAGGGGCGACAGCACCGCGCCGATCGGGCCGGGATAGACCGAGCCGTAGGCATGGCCGCCGACCCGCTCGTAGACCGGGCACACGTTCAGGCAGGCCGAGCAGCGGATACAGTGCAGCGCCTGCCTTCCGGTCTGGTCGGCGAGCGCCGCCGTCCGCCCGTTGTCCAGCAGCACCAGGTGGAATTCCTGCGGGCCGTCGCCGGGGGTCACCCCGGTCCACAGGGAGGTGTAAGGGTTCATCCGCTCGGCCGTCGACGAGCGGGGGAGCAGTTGCAGGAACACGCCGAGGTCGGGCCAGGTGGGGACGACCTTCTCGATGCCCATGATCGTTATCAAGGTCTGCGGCAGGGTCAGGCACATCCGGCCGTTGCCCTCGGACTCGACGACGCACAGCGTGCCGGTCTCGGCGACGGCGAAGTTGACCCCGCTGATGCCGACCCGGGCGGACAGGAACAGGCGCCGCAGGTGCAGCCGGGCCGCTTCGGTGAGCGCGGGCGGGTTGTCGGTCAGCCCCGGGTCGACGTCGCCCATCTCGCGCAGGAAGATCTCGCGGATCTCCGCCCGGTTGCGGTGAATGGCGGGCACCAGGAAGTGCGAGGGCTTGTCGTGGCCGAGCTGAACGATCAGCTCGGCCAGATCGGTCTCGTAGGCCGTGATGCCCGCGGCCGCGAGCGCGTCGTTGAGCCCGATCTCGTCGGTGACCATGGACTTGACCTTGACCGCCTCGGCCGAACCGGTGGCCCGGACCAGGCGGGTGATGATCTGGTTCGCCTCGGCCGCGTCCCGCGCCCAGTGCACGGTCCCGCCGCGCGCCGTGACCTGGGCCTCCAGCTGCTCCAGGTAGCCGTCCAGGTGCCGCATGGCCTCGGCCTTGGCGGCCCGGCCGGCCTCGCGGAGTTCTTCCCAGTCGGGCAGCTCGGCGACGGCCGCGGCCCGCTTGGTGCGGATGTGCGCGGTGGCCTTCCCAAGATTGCGCCGCAGCTGGCTGTCGGCCAGGGCCCGGCGGGCGGCGATCTTGAACGGTTCGCCGCCGCGCAGGTGGCCGACGCCGCGCGGCGCCGTCGGCGCGGTAGGAGCGCCGGGTGGGTCCGGCCCGTCCGGCATGCCGAGGAACGTGGTCACCAGGCGCCGCCTCCATCCCTGGTCGAGGCGAGGATCTCGGCCAGGTGCACGGTCCGCACGCCGGTGCGCAGCCGGGACAGCCCGCCGCCGATGTGCATCAGGCACGAGCTGTCACCGGCCGTGCACACCTCGGCCCGGGTGCCGAGCACGTTGCGCATCTTGTCGGCCAGCATGGCCGTCGAGGTGTCGGCGTTCTTGACCGCGAACGTGCCGCCGAACCCGCAGCAGACGTCCGCGTCGGGCAGTTCGACCAGGTCCAGCCCTGCCACGTGGCGCAGCAGCCGCAGCGGACGGTCCCCGACGCGCAGCAACCGCAGCGAGTGACAGGTCGGGTGGTAGGTGACCCGGTGTGGGTAAAAGGCGCCCACGTCTTCTGTCCCCAGCACGTCGATCAGCAGTTGTGACAGCTCGAACGTACGCTCCGCCACGGACTGCGCCCGGCTGGCCAGCCTGGTGTCCCCGTAGCGCCTGGCGACCATCGCGTGCTGGTGCCGGATCGAGCCGACGCAGGAACCGGACGGGGCGACGACGACGTCGTAGCGCTCGAACGTCTCGACGTACCGGCGGATCAGTGGCAGCGCGTCCCGCTGGTAGCCGGTGTTGACGTGCATCTGGCCGCAGCACGTCTGGGCCTCCGGGAACTCCACCTGGTGGCCAAGGCGCTCAAGCAGCGCCGTTGTCGCCTGGCCCACGCCGGGGAAAAGCGTATCCGCCAGGCAGGTGACGAACAGCGCGATCCGCATCAGCCGCTACCTTACTCGGCCACGTCAGTCCTGACGAGGAGCAAACTCTATTAAACCTACTGTAAAACAGTGCAGGACGGGGCCGGGCCGTATGGGTCATGACCTGCACCGACCCGGCCAAGTGCGGGCCGGGCATTGCCAGCGGGACGCAGCTGAAGTTCACCCTTGACTACGCGACCAGCGTGCCCGGGTTCCCTGACGAGGTCGCCGTGTACAAGTCGGACGCCTCCAAGGCCGGAGTGATCATCAATGCGGTCGGCCAGACCTTCAACACGATCATCGGGACTGCGGTGCCCTGCTCCCGGGGGCCGTCGTGCAGCTGGCAGGCATCCATGGTCGGTGGCTGGACCTACGGGCCCGACTACGAGCCGACCGGGGAGGAGGTGTTCGGCACCGGCGCCGGCGCCAACAAGGGCAATTACAACAACGCGCTGATGAACAAGCTGATCGCGGAGACCAACACCAGCGGCAGCCTGGCCACGTACCACACGTTCGCCGCGTACGCTGCCGAGCAGCTGCCCTATATCTGGATGCCGAACTCCGCCCAGGTGAATGAGGTGAGCAAGAACTTGCACGGGGTGGTGTTCAACCCGCTGCAGACGCTAATGCCGGAGTACTGGTACCTGACCAAGTCGTGAAGACCGCCTGGCCGCCGTGGCCCGGGCCGCGCGGCGGCGGCTGACCGGTAAGGCCGGCAACGGCTGCTGGGCCCAGATGATCTTGCCGGTTGCGGTGTACCGGGTGCCCCAGCGCTCGGCCAGCTGAGCGACCAGCATCAGGCCGCGGCCGTCCTCGTCGTAGCGGTCGGCCCGGCGCAGGTGCGGGGCGGTGCTGCTGCCGTCGAAGACTTCGCAGCTGAGCGCGCCGTCCAGGATTATCCGAAGCTGGATGGGCGACTGGGCGTGCCGGATGGCGTTGGTGACGAGCTCGCTGACCAGCAACTCGGTCGTGAACGTGATTTCGGCGAGGCCCCAGGCGGCCAGCTGACGGGCGGTCAGGGCCCGGGCCTTGGCGACGACCTCCGGATCGGCGGGCAGGTCCCAGCTGACGATCCGGTCCTCAGCCAGCGCCCGGGTGCGCGCGACGAGCAGGGCGGCGTCATCCACCGCGGGCTCGGGAAGCAGCTCATCGACCAGCCGGTCGCAGACGGCGTCCAGCGATGCGGCGTCGTCCGGGGAAGCACCAGGCTGGATGTGGACCTCGCTGAGGATCTTGCGCATCGCATTCAGGCCGGCGTCGATATCCCGGTCACGCTGGCGAGATTCGATCAGCCCGTCGGTGTACAGCACGAGCAGGCTGCCCTCAGGCAACTCGACCTCCGCCTCCTCGAAAGGCAGCCCGCCCAGCCCCAGCGGCAGGCCGACCGGCAGGTCGAGATATTCGGCCGCGCCGTCCGGGGTCACGACGGCAGGAACCGGATGCCCGGCCCGGGCCAGCGTGCAGCGACGCGACACGGGGTCGTATACCGCGTACAGGCAGGTCGCGCTGAGGTCGGCGGTGGTTTCGGCCGACAGGTCCTGCTCGGCGGCCAGCCGGGTGACCACATCGTCGAGCCTGGTGAGCAGCTCTTCTGGGGTCAGGTCAATGTCTGCGAGCGTCCGGACCGCGGTGCGCAGCCGGCCCATGGTGGCGGCGGCGTGGATGCCGTGCCCGACGACGTCGCCGACCACGAGGCCCACCCGGCTCCCCGATAGCGGGATCACGTCAAACCAGTCTCCGCCGACGGCGATACCGGAGTGTGCGGGCAGGTAGCGCGTCGCGACCTGGACGGCCGACTGCGCGGGCTGGCGCTGCTGGAGCAGGCTGTGCTGGAGGGCGAGCGCGGTCGCGTGCTCGCGGGTGTAACGGCGGGCGTTGTCGATGCAAACGGTCGCCCGCGCGACGATTTCCTCGGCCAGAACAAGGTCGTCGTGGGCGAAGGGCTCCGGCCGCAGGTGCCGGGCGAACGTCGCGATCCCGAGCGTGGCGCCGCGGGCGCGCATCGGGACCAGCATCATGGAGTGAACCCGGTGGCGGATCACGCTGGCCGCTTGCGCGGGGTTCCCCTTGTGCCACTCGGCGATGCTGCGCTCGATGCCGGTGTGGCTCACTGGCCGGCCGGTCTCCAGGCAGTGAGCCGCCGGTGACCGTTTTGGGTATGAGGTCACCTGACCGGGGCGGGTCACGGCCTCAGGAAAGCCTTCGAGGACCGAGTCGCAAGCTATCCGCTGGAGCGAAACGGTGCCTTCGATCGGGGAGGCCGGCTCGTCGCCCCCGACCACCGAATCCAGGAGATCGATCATGGCCAGGTCGGCCAGCCCGGGCACGGCGACCTGGGCCAGTTCCTCGGCCGTCCTGGTCATATCGAGAGTGCTGCCGATCCGGGTGCTCGCCTCGTTCACCATGGCCAGCCGCTGCCTGGCCAGGTGCTGCTCGGTCACGTCCAAGCCGACGGCCAGCACGCCGCGCACTCGGCCTGCCGGGTCCTTCACCGGTGAGAGCCAGGTTTCAACGGCGTGAGTCCGTCTCTGGCCGGGCAGGCAGAAGAAGCCCCGCCACACGGTCGGCTCGCCGGTGCGGGCCACCTGACCCGCAGCGGCCAGGCACGCTCGTGTTTCCGGTGTCGAGAGATGGTCGGTCAGGCGTAGCCCCAGGCCCTCGGCCTCGCTCCGGATGCCCAGGATGCGGCACATGGTGCTATTCAGGCGCTGTTGCCGCAGTTGCATGTCCAGCAGCGCCACGCCCAGGGGGCACAGGGCAACCGCCCAGTCCAGTAGTTCCTGGAGGTTGGTATCCCGGAAGTCATCCGGTGCCTGGCCAGTCATCCTGGTGCCTTGACGGTCATTTTGCCCTCGGATGCATCAGAAACGGGTGGCGTACGAACCCGCCACCGTCGCGCGAGTGGACGAACCGCGAGGTCAAGAGCCGCAGGCCAGTTTCCCTCTGCTATGGCTTGACGATAGTGCGCCACTAGCTCAAAGATACCTCCTGGTTACGTTGGGTCAGGACTCGCTAGCGCGGGCGGCGGAAGGTCAGGTAGGAGGCGTCCCTGCGGTCGCGCACGTGAGTAAGGGCCTCGCGGGTGGCGCGGGTGGCGGGGTGATCGGCGCCGAGGACACGCTTGCGCCCGGTAAAGGCGCGCTTGTAGAACGTGATCGACTCGCGCAGTTGCCCAGCCCGGGCATAGGCGGCGGCCAGGTTGTTGCATGAGGTGAGGGTGGTCGGGTGATCAGGACCGAATAGCCGCTCGCGGTCGGCGAGAGTCTGTTCGTGCAGCGTGATCGCCTCGGGCAGCCGGTCCGCGCGGCCGTAGGCGGCGGCCAGGTTGCTCCGTGCGGTGAGCGTGGTCGGGTGCTCGGCCCCGAGCAGCCGCTCGAGGTCGGCAACATTCCGCTGATGCAGCGTGATCGCGTCGGTCAGCCGGCCCGCCCTGGCGTAAGCGGCGGCCAGGTCGTTGCGGGACGCGAGGGTGTCCGGGTGTTCCTGGCCCAATTGCCGCTCGCGATCGGCCAGGGTGGGCTCGAGCAACTCGATGGCCTCGCCGGCCCGTCCGGCCTGGTGGTAGGCGGCCGCGAGATCGTTACGGAACGCCAGGGTGTCCGGCTGGCTCGCTCCCAGCACCCGCTCGGCATCGGCGACCGTGCTCTGGTGCAGCGCGATGGCCTCGGTGAACCAGCCGGCGGAGGCGTAGACGGCGGCCAGGCCGCTGCGGGACGCCAGCGTGACCGGGTGCTCCGCGCCCAGGACTCGCTCGAGGGCGGCGGCCGTCTGCTCGAACAGCGGCACCGCGTCGACCAGCCGCCCGGCCGCGGCGAAGGCCTTGGCCAGGCCGAGCTTCGAGGACAGGGTGTCCGGATCGTCCGGGCCGAGTTCCCGCTCCCTGATAGCCAGGTTCCGCTCATGCAGCGTGATCGACTCGGGTATCCGCCCGCCCGCCCGGCAGGCGCTGGCCAGGTTGTCGCGGGTATGTATGGTGTCGGCGTGCTCGGGGCCAAGCACCCGCTCCTGGTCGGCCAGGGCCTCCCGGTAACCGGACAGTGCCGCACCGGTCAGGCCCGCCGTCCAGTAAGCGCTGGCCAGGTTGGAGCGGGTGATCAGGGTGCCGGGATGGTCGGGCCCGAGCAGCCGCTGCTGGATGGCGAGATTCCGCTCGTGCAGCGATATGGCGTCGGCGGAACGCCCCGCTGAGCGGTAGCCGACGGCGAGGTCGTTGCGGGACTGCAGCGTGTCCGCGTGATCTGGGCCGAGCAGCTCTTCGCAGGCGGGCAGGTTCTTCTCGAGCAGCGCGATCGCCTCGGCGGACCGCCCGCGGAACAGGTAACAGCGCGCCAGTGTCTCCCTGGCGGTGAGGGTGTCCGGGTGGGCTGGGCCGAGAGTGCTCTCGTTCTCGGCCACGGCTTGCTCGAACTCGGCGGTCTGCTCGGTCATGGCCGCAGGCGTGATCGGCCGCCTGAAGGGGACCCGCTCCATGGGCCGTAGGCTTCCAGGATCTCGGCGTTCTATCAAATGATCGGACATAGGTGGCATCGGCTAGCATCAGGGTTCTCGTTTACCCTAGTAATGGCTGGGACGTGGCGCTTGACAGCTCGGGATGTGAGAGGAAGCATTCACCTCGCCTCAAGACGCTGTGTCGCGGGGGCCATGGGTACGGCCAGTTAGGGGACCTGGTGGCGTCGACGGTGAACGGCCCGGCCGCACGGCCGGTGATGGCAGACGTCGCCCGGCTGGCCGGCGTCTCGCATCAGACCGTCTCCCGGGTGCTCAACGGCCACCCCAACGTCAGGCCACAGACGCGGGAAGACGTTCTCGCGGCCATCCGCCAGCTTGGCTACCGGCCCAACGCCGCCGCGCGCACCCTGGTCACCGGGCGCACCCACGCGCTGGGCGTGATCAGCTTCGACACCACACTCTACGGCCCGGCGTCGATGCTCTACGGCATCGAGCGGGCCGCGCATGCCGGCTACTCGGTCGCCATCACCAGCCTTTCCGCGTTCGACCGCCGCTCGATGCAGGAGGCGGT
>Ga0335073_10013578_pt1 | contig 11419 bp, 11 predicted proteins | sample Lox_Sample_22_FD_207093 | JGI IMG/M metagenome (GOLD analysis project Ga0335073, IMG submission 207093) | Soil microbial communities from Loxahatchee National Wildlife Refuge, Florida, United States - Lox_Sample_2.2 | ecosystem: Environmental > Terrestrial > Soil > Wetlands | place: USA... | reverse complement strand
GGTTAGGGAACCAGAAAAGCGCCATTGTCTTCCCGGATGTTTTGCGGTGCGATGCGCACGCGGCTATTGTGACCTGCCGGGGCCTGTGGAGGGCAAGGTTGGATGTCACAACGGTGCGAGTTTATCTTTGGAAAACCTCCGGCGGGATGGATGTTTGTTGGGCGGACCTTGGGAAGGTCGCAGTGCAGCTTGAACTGCCCGCTCTTGCTGAAGCCCGGCTTGAATGGGCACTCGACGGGGACTTGAGTGAAATGGAGATTTTTCGACAACCATCCGCACCCCCTGCGGATGATCGGTGGTGTTCAAACCTAGCGCATCATAGAATTAATGCGTGGCGCAACAATCAGAATCGAACGCAGGGCTTGTGAGGGTCGTCTTTGAGGTGCCCGAACAGGATGGCTCGGTTTACAAAGCGGAGAGCTTGTGGGCGGAACCTGTTGGGGAGACGGGATACCGTCTCAGGAATGTTCCCTTTGAAGTGTTTGGGTTTAGTGAGCAAGACGTTGTCGCCGTACAGGAAAAGAATGGGATACTGGTTGTAGTCGGGATCGTGGCCCGTGGCGGTCACTCGACCTATCGTCTTGTCCTGCCAGACGACACTACTGAAGAAAAGTTCCTCAAAGACTGGACTCCGCTCAGCGAACTTGGTTGTACTTACGAACGGGCCACACGGCGTTTCGTCGCCATTGATGTGCCGCCCCATGCTGACATCTATGCGGTGTACCGCGCCCTAGAAGAGGGAGAGAAAACACAGCTATGGGAGTTTGAAGAGGCACACTGTGGACACTTGGAACCCGAACCCCGCCCGCAGTGATGCTCAACTGCAATCAGGCATAGCCGCTCATTTACTCGATGATGAGTGCAATCGGGACTTATCAACCTATTTCTGCGATAGCTGGTCGCCAGTTCGTTCCAGTTGAATATCCAGAAGTTTTCGCTGGCCTGCCGCCAGCTTCAGAAGGGGCCGCGATGGGTTTTCAGCATCAGTGTATATCCAGCCCTTATAGCCCTTGGCTCGGGCGACTAGTATTACGCCGCAATCCGTCGGAATTGGAAGCGAATACTTACCTTGCACGCTCACAAGAACATTTCCACCCGCATCACAATCGACTCCCTCATAAAACAGGAAGGCATCATCTAACGGCTTTCCGCTGGTCTTGTCTGTGATGCGAGCCACTACGACCGCGCCCCTGTGGCGGAGGCGGATCGTCACTGGCGCTTGTGAATGCCTCTCGTCGATTACGACATCCAGTCCCGGAGTCTGATTTTCAATCGAGTAGCCTTCGGAGTCATTGGTTGCAAGGAACTCGTACTTTCCGGGTTTCAAGTCATTGATTGTGAATCGCCCTTGCTCGTCGGTCTTGGCCAAGCAGCAGGTCTGGATTGTATTAAGCCACGTTTGTTGTCCATGAATTTGCGTGCAGACTTGAAAATCGACGGCTGGCAGACCTTCCTTGGTCAAGACAATCCCACTGACTTCACCGTAGTGCGTCGCAGAGTTTTGCTTCTTCGAGGGAAAGGACGAAGTTGCGAAGAAAACCAACAGGATCAGAGCCATTCTGTTCAACATGTGAATTTCCTTGACCCGTCAATTGTATGTCTGATGACTGTTCAAACGGTCGATTGCGCTCAAAATCCCGCCGCTCGGGGCATTCTGAGTGTTAAGGCGATGTTTCGCCAATCATGTAACTATGATCGAAACCCCGAACGGAATCTCCAATTCGATAAACATCTCAAGCGAGGTGTGTGGCACTTGGATTCCGGCAGTATCGCAATTCGAGCGATACCCGCAGAACACATCCACGTTCAGGGATTTCTTGAGTTCAAGCAGATAGCGTTTGTGCGGCTTCAGTTTTAACCACAGGGCGTCAATGTGTCTGTGCAGCGGTTCAGATTTCTCAACAGACGGGCTATACGACCACATGTCCTGATGATACGGAGCAGCCTTTGGGCCACGTCTTTCCCCTTTTCGGTGTGAATGCGTAGGTGAAAGGCCGAGGGTCGCAGAAATCTTGTCCATGTCTGAAATTTCACCTCCAATGCGGAGACTTGCGGAGTATGCGAAGTACGTGTCTTCCTCGCGTTCTTTCCCTGCCAGAAACCCGCGAAGGGTTCTGAACGATTTCTCCATAGAACTCTGATGTTAGTTCAGCTTAGGCGGCAATCCAACATTAACCTCGGGGTCATTTGACGAAACCAGGCGATAGCTGCTCAAGTTCCCGGCTAAGGGAGGATGAGCGAAATAGAGATGTTACGTCAACTGTTCTCGTAGGACTATTCTTGAACTATAGTTAGCGACGCCCGAATCGTCCGAAGGGCAACAGATGCAGCGACTTCTTAAACTGGTAGGCATTCCAATTTTTTGTTGCGGGTTGGCGTGCCTTGCACAAACCGCAGACACGGTGTCGTCGCTATGCAGCCTCCGGGAGAACACCGCCCCCGGTAAGCACGTCAAAGTTCTAGTGAGGGGAGTTCTGAATATCAGGCCTGAGAATTCAACTCTGGATGATCCTGCATGCTCTGTCTCTCCCTACTCAAGCACTTGGGTAGAGTTCGATCTCCGGTCGAAAAACAATGAGCGAAAACTGAAAGACCTTCTTATTCATTCGCAAAGGGTTTATCTAACATCCGAGGGGGAGTTCTATGGCCCGCCGCTGCCCGACCCTAAGCTGACTGAAGCACTTCAGAAGAGTTTTCCACCGCACTGGGGCCATCTTGGATGCTGTCGGACAAAGCTTGTCGTCCACGCGATACGTGAGATCAGCCCAACACCAAGCACCTTTCCCGACAAAGACACAAATCCTCAAAGCTACTACGCCAACGCACATCCGTACTCAGAGGAGCCATTGGAACGGCTTCGCCAACTGGTTCCAGAACTGAAGGGGCTTCAACCTAGCGTGGATCAGAAAGGGCTGCCGATGATCTTGCAGCACACGGGGCAGCGGGTGGACGGTTTCTTTCGCGATACCCCGAATCTAATCGCTGACGAACACGTCAGAGAGCAGGAAATACGGAGCATGGGCGGCGACTATAGCATGGGAGGAGGCGACTATAGCACTGGCGCCGACTATAGCATGGGCACCGACTATCTAGCTCAGGAGATCAGAGACGAGTATCTAATTATTCTTCATGGCGATAGAAATGAGGCGAAATTCGATGAATACCGTATGGATAAAAAGGGCAATCGCGTTGATGAATTGAGTACAGGGCGTCCCTTCAAGTCACGATTTTTTGTTACGCACGGCTTTGCGTTGAGCTGCGTTTATTTTTCGACCGCGTTCCAATCGGAGTCGACTTTCCGCTACCTTGGCGAACAGCGGATTGGCAGCCAAAACACTTATGTCGTGGCGTTCGCCCAGCGACCTGGGCATGCCACCATGACTGAGACGGTGAGAGGGCCGGGACATTCCGCCGTGCAGATGCTCGTGCAGGGAATCGCATGGGTGGACAAAAGCAATTTCCAAATCATCAAAATACAGACTGATCTTCTCGCTCCCCGCCCCGAGGTTGGACTTGATCGGCAAACGACAGAGGTAACTCTGAGCGAAGTTCACCTTCGCGGCATTGCACCACCGTTGTGGCTACCTAAAGCAGTGAAGGTCAACATCAGATTTTACGGGTTAAATTTTAGGAACGAGCATCAATATGCTAATTATCGACAGTATCGTGTGTCCTCCAAGATGATTTTCCCGCACTAACTTCCAGCACACCGTCGCCCTAGAATCCGCGTGCGAACAGGCCACTGGCACACTCGCTCATTGTCATCCCACCCTTGGACAACACTGATTGTCGCAATCAGCGATTGCACTCATCCTCCGAGGACATGGGCATCCACAGTTTCGACGTGCGGCAAAAAAGACTGAAAGGCCGAGCCACCCGTCCTTGAATGGGCACTCGCCGGGGGGACTTGCCTGAAATCGAGATGTTTCGACAACTGAGTGTCGGTCACACACGCGAGATTTTGTGTAAGTGTCTTTCGCCTCGTCGCGTCCGTGGAACTTTTGTCCGGCGTCCTGCGTACTTTTTTGTACGCAATGGAGCGGTATTCGTCAGACCATAGGAGAGCAATCCAATGCCCGCAGTGCAAGCAACAGAGTTCCGCTATACGCGAGCGATCGTCACCTTCTTCGCGGCCTACGTAATTGTCACCGTCGCCGCCGCCGCTCTGTCCATGGCTGCCGAAGCCGCCATGCACCATCCTCCCACGCGCGACATGGTCCACAGTCCTTCCTATGTCTTCGCGGAAAAGTTCTTCCCGATCATCAATCTATTGGTTTGGACTGCCTTCAGCTGGGTTTACTTCAAGCTTCGCCGCAGCGCTCCGGTTCTTCGCAGGGAAGCTCTCACGTTGGGCGCCTTCTGGCTCGTTTTGGCAATTCTTGTGGACTACGTCGGCTTCGTCCTCATCAAAAATCCGATTTCTTTAAGCGCCCACGACTTCTACATCGGGCAGTTCCCGTGGATTTACCTCATCTATCTCGCCATTCTCGTCAGTCCGATTCTCTACGCCACCTTGCGCTCAAAAACGCGCGATCGCAACCTCGCCATCTAACTAACAACGCGAGGAGTTCAGAGGTTGGTGGTCTCCCGTGGATTGTTCTTTCGCTGGTCCGGGGCTTAGGTATGTTCCAGTTTGCAGTCAACGACTGATGTCCATCGACTTTGTTCGGGACGGGGGCTGCATTTCCGTTTTCACGCTGTGCACCTGGGGCATCTCCCACTCAAGCCAAAGTCGGGCTTGGGTGGGCCACCCGGACTGGGGCATCTCCCACGCAAGCCAAAGTCGGGCTTGAGTGGGCCACCCGGTCGTGGGAAGAGATCCCTCGCCCCGCTGGTGAAAAGGCGGGGGCTTCCGGGTGACGCAGTTCCGCAATGCAATGCGGGAATAATAGAGGATGATTCTGTAGCAGGGGTGACCTTCGTAATCGCGGGTTGGCGTAACCGCATTGCTGGGGGTGGGAGCGGCTCCTAGAATCGGAGCAGGGTTTACTCCGCCCTGTTTCTGCATGCCTGAGATCACAAGACGACTGGACCGAGCCGAGTTAGGGAAACGTATCGAGCGCGCAGAAAAGCTCCTGCAGAAGGGGAAAACTGCCGACGCGCTGGAAGAGTATCTGCTTGTCCTGAAAGACGATCCTGAAAATGATGTGGTGCGGCAGCTTTCGGCGGATTTGTGTCTGTCGCTGAGCCGGAATGCCGAAGCGGTGAAGCTGCTGGGCGAACTGTTCGAGCGGCAGGTGGGAGCGGGGGATGCGACTCGGGCGAGCCTGACGTATAAGAAGCTGGCGAGGCACGGGAATCCGACGTGGCAGCAGAAGTTCCGGTTCGGACAACTGCTGGAAGGGTCGAATAAGAAGCTGGCGGTCGGGACCTATGAAGGCGCATTCCAGGACCTTGCCAAGCTGGGGAAAAAGCAGGAGTCGGCGGAGATTCTGGATCGGATTGTGGCGATCGAGCCGACGCAGGCGAATCTGCTGCGAGTCGCGGAACTGGCGTCGGAGCTGGGAAATCGGAAGGCGTCAGCAGCGGCGTTTCAGAAAATTGCGCAGCAGGTAGAGGCCGAGGGAGGAAACGTCGCGCAGTGGTATGAGCGCGCGTATCAAGAAGATTCGTCCGATCAAAGCATTGCCTTGGCCTACGGAAAAAGTCTGCTAAGGCAAGGGCAGGCGGGGGCGGCGATTTTTATCCTTGAACCGCAGCTGAACTCCGGCCAGGTGACACCCGCGCTGCGTGAAACGTATGCAGATGCTCTGCTGGCGGCCGGACGTCATGTCGAGGCGGAGCCGCTGGTCTGGCAGCTTTTCGAGCAGAATCCGGGCCGGGTGCAACAGGTGATCGGATTGATCGGAAGTTTTCTGGATGCGGACCAGGACCAGGCGGCGGTTGGGCTGGCGCGGAAGCTGGAACAATTCCAGAGGCGGCGAGGCGAACGCCGGCAGTTCATCGCGATCATGGAAGACATCACGACGGCGCACCGAGCGTCCTCGGAGATGCTGGAGTTCCTGAGCGAGCTTTACAACTCGTCGAACCGCGAGAACGATTATTGCCAGACTCTGCTGAAGCTGTTCGATTTGTACTGCAGCACGGGGGATTTTGCGAAAGCGGCAGAGTGCCTGGACCGGGCGGCGGAGGTCGATCCATATGAGCCGGGACACCTGAAGCGGCTCGACATGCTCAAAGGCAAGGTGGACGAGTCGCGATTCAAGGTGATTGCGTCGCGATTCAGTTCGGCCTCGAAACCTGCGGAGGAGCCGGTTCATGCGGAGGGTCCGACGCTGGGAGCGGGGACGCTGCAGGACTTGATGCTGCAGGCGGAGATTCTCGTGCAGTATGGGATGAGGAACAAGGCTGTTGAACGCTTGCAGAGAATCCAAGAGCTGTTTCCGCGCGAGGAAGAGCGGAACGAAGACTTGCAGCGGCTGTATCTAGCGGCTGGGGTGACGCCGAGGTATGCGGGATCGGCGCCGTTGCCTCCGGCGGCAGCGCCGGCGGCGCCTGCTCCGGTGGCGGCGACACCTGCGCCCGATCCGGCGGCGGATGTGCGCAGCTTTACAAAAGTCGCGGAAATTACGCGGAAGCTGTACCACCAGGGAACCGCGCCCACTGTGCTGAGCACGGCGGTCAAGGAGATAGGGGCGCACTGGCAGGCCACACGGTGTTTCGCAGTGATGGGGAAAGCGGGATTACCTCCGAGCGCAATGGATGAATTCTGCGCGGAGGGGTACAAGAAGGCTGGACCTTCTGCGGTGGCCGAATTGGCGTCCACACTGATGCAGGCGGTGGAAGGGCATGATCCGCTGGAGATTCAGGATGCGCCGAAGGCTCCGGTGCTACAGAAGTCGAAGAAACTTGTCGCAGACCTTGGAGCCTCGTCGATTTTGGCGGTGCCACTGAGCGATGGCGAAGAGACGGTGGGGGTTCTGGGGCTTGTGCATAATCGCGGCCGAGTATGGCAGCAGGCCGATATGGTTGTGCTGAAGACGCTGGCCGATCAGATGGTCATCGCGCTCAATAATGCCGGGCTGCGGCGGCTGGTAAAGAATCTGTCGGTGACGGATGAGAAGTCGGGCCTGTTGAAGCGGGCGTCTTACATCGATCTGTTGCTGGCTGAGAGCAAGCGGGCGGTCCAGAATGCGTCGTCGCTATCGGTGGTGCTGCTGCAGTTTGGGAAGAGTGCGGCGCTGATCAAGGAATATGGCGAGGCGGAAGTGCAGGCGATGATCGAGCGGGCGGGCCAGCTGTTTGCGGCGAATATTCGATCGAACGACCTTGCATTCCGCTATGACACTTCGACGATCGCCATCCTGCTGGGAGAGACGGCGGAGAAGGAAGCAATGCTGGCGATCGAGAAGTTGCGGAAGATTGTCTCTGAAGTTCGGCTCCCGGCGAAAGATGGAGCGGCGCAGGGTCAGCCGGCACAGTTTGCGGCGGGAGTGGCCGAGGCGGTGATCCGGACGGAATATGATCCGATTGATGTGGTGACGGAAGTGATCAATCGCGTGGAGCACGCGTTGAATCAGGCGATGGGGCAGGGAGTGGGGAAAGTGGTTGCGTTGGGTCCGGCTGCGCTAGCGGCTGGCGCGGTGGCATAGGGCAGTGCGTGCCTACGTTCCAAATTAATCTTCTGAGTAGTTCGGAATAATCCCACAATAAATTAGAACTGAATCGCAACGGTGCGGCGGAGCTCCGTTCGGCCGGACAGCTGAGGCCGTTATGCGCTGAGCAGAGTTCGCGGGGAGTGGTAACGCTGTCTGAGTAGCTGAACGAAGATCATTGACGCGAGTGGATATAAGAACGGCACTAGGAGCAGAAACTCAAACGGTGCAGTTCCGCTGCCGGTGCCGCCCGATGCAGCGGCGATGCTTGCCCCTATTCCTCGCCCCGCACGCCACAGTGCACCCGTGGCGACGGAGTAAACAATAAACGTCAGCACCGTAAGCGAATACAGATTTGCAGCTGATAGCTTAGCCTGGATAAACCGAATAGCTGTTGCGAATAAAATGCCGATGAAGACCACTTCGATGAGTGTCATCAGCGCGAACACGGACCGGAAATAGGACGCATCGTGTGGTTCCGTGATGTGTCCGGTCAAAACGCGGTGAACCGAATCCAGCAAAAAGGACGCGCCCAACAAAAGGGCCACACAGTTGATTATTCCCAGGGCTCGCAGAACTATTTTCGCCAATTTAGGCATCGAGGCTTATACCGTCCTTGGCTGGGATTGTGTCCTAATAGTGGAGTGTAGCCCGATATCGTCAAGCAGCCCAAGTTACCTCAGTTCAAGCGCTGTTCCGGGTCTTCGGCAGAACGTGTAAAACAAATGCTCCGCTTTCCTTCGACAGGGAACCGTAAACTCGACTGGACAATCGTTCTGTTTGGGGTGTTTTTGTTCGCAATGAAGGTAATCTCGGCCTTTAAGAACAGAGATCTGTAGCAGGAGGGCGAGGTGTCCGATTCCTGCCCGATCCGGCTACTAACGCGCGCCCTGATCGTGAGCCGATTGGCCGCCGAATGCGGTCCCTCCCTCGCAAGAACTGGGCAGCTTTTCATAACATCCCTGAGTCGGAGATAATCCAGAAAACTATCTGGGGTACAAATATGGCGAAAGGAAATGGACTGGTTCAGATTGCGAGTCATTATTCGGTGGACGAAACGGTGCGGAGGCTCGAGGCAGCATTCGTTGAGAAGGGCATGAAGATCTTTGCACTGATCGATCACAGCGGCGAGGCGGAAAAAGCTGGGCTGAAGATGAGGCCGACGAAGGTGGTGATCTTCGGGTCGCCGAAGGGTGGGACGCCGCTGATGGTGGCGGCTCCGAGCCTGGCGATCGATTTGCCACTGAAGGCGCTGGTTGCCGAAGATGAGAAGGCGAGCGTCTCGGTGACGTACAACACGCCGGAATACTTGCAGGAACGGCATGGATTTCCCGCGGAGTTGATCAAGAATCTTGCCGGGGCGGCAGCGGTGATCGCGAAGGCTGTGGAATAATGCTGGCGGAATCGGAGCGGCATTGAGCGACGAGAAATCCAACCTGGATCGGGCGCGCGATCACCTGGCGAATGAGCGGACGTTCCTGGCATGGGTGCGGACGGGCGCGGCGATTATTGTCTTTGGATTTGCGATTGGGCGGTTCTCGATTGCGATCCGGCAATTCGCGGCGTTGCAGGGACATGGGATTAAAACGGCAGGAGTATCGGTGTGGCTGGGATCGGGGACGATTCTCGCGGGATTGATGCTGGTATTTGGGGGATTGATGCGGTATCGGAAGAACCGGGATCGTCTGGAGTCGGGGACGTTTGAGCCGGCCGGATTTGGACTCGATCTGCTGACGATACTGACGGTGATCATCGGGTTGGCGTTGGCGGGATATTTGATTTACACGGAGAAAGTGCTGGGCTGAAGGCTCCAAGGGGAAGGGCAAGGCGCTGCGGAATCAGAAATATGGGAAACGATCAGGAAAAAGAAGCGGCGGCACGGGCGAGTCTGCAGTTCGTGAAAGATGGGCAGGTGGTTGGGCTGGGGACGGGTTCGACCGCGGCGCATTTTATCAAGCTGCTTGGTGAAGAAGTGAAGAAGGGATTGCGAATTCGGGGCATTCCGACGTCGGTGCGATCGAAGGAGTTGGCGGAGAGCCTGGGGATTCCGGTGATCACGCTGGACGATTGCCAGGAAATTGCGGTGACGGTGGATGGGGCGGACGAGGTCGATCCGAAGCTGCGGCTGATCAAGGGAGGCGGCGGGGCGCTCCTGCGGGAAAAAATTGTGGCCTCGGCGACGCGGCAGATGGTGGTCGTGGCGGATGCGACGAAGCAAGTGCAGACGCTGGGGAAGTTTCCGCTGCCGGTGGAAGTGATACGGTTTGCGCAGGCACTGGTGGCGAAGCGGATAGCCGCGTTGGGAGCGGATGTGCGTCTCAGGATGGGGGACGACGGGAAGCCGTATGTGACGGACGAGAACAATCACATTCTCGATTGCCGGTTTGGGCAGATTCACGATCCGGAAGGGCTGGCGTGCGAGTTGAGCACGATGCCGGGCATCGTCGAACATGGATTGTTTATTGGAATGGCGAGCGTGGCGCTGTTCGCGCGCGGAAGCGAGATTGTGCAGTTGACGCGGTGAGCGCGGGTCGCAAGCATTCTGGGAATTGCGAGCGGGTGACATTTACGCCAGAGTTGTGTCGTAGGTCTCCGAGAAAATCACATCGTTGTTGATCCGGGCGGTGGCGGATTCGCTTTTCATTGGATAAGCTCTATCCCGAATGACGTCAGACAGACAGCTGCAAGGAGGGAATTCTGGATCGCGCCGACGTGTGCCGCGCTTCCGGATGGAAGGGCCGGTGGACATCACGGTGGTGCGGGAAGGAGTGCGCGACACCATTCCCGGGCGCTCGGTGAATGTAGGCGAACGCGGCATCGGCGCGGTAGCAGCGGGCGAGTTGTCGGCTGGTGAAAGCGTCGAACTTGAGATTCACTTCTCCGAAGCTTCGGAACCGCTGCATGCGAAGGCCACGGTGCGTTATCAGGATCAACTGCGCTGCGGGCTGGAGTTCGTGGGGATCACGGCGGAACAGCGCGTGGCGATCCGCGAATGGGCGAAGAAGACGAATCCGCAGATGGAAGTGACGCTGGCTCCCGTGGGGTTCAACGGAGCGGAGACGGGACGGCCTTCGAGTCCTTCGCGTCCGGTGGCCGGCAGGAGTGGGGGCGGCTCAAGTCTGGGCTGGATCGTGGCATTGGCACTCATCGCGATTGCGGGCGCGGTGTTCTGGTGGAAATGGAATCGCGGGTGGGAACAGCTGGAATCGGGGACAAAGAATTTCGAAGCAACGTCGGCACAGATTCAGGTTCCAACCGATGTGATGCAGAGATTGCTTGTGCATCAGGTGCAGCCGGTTTATCCGCAAGAGGCGCGCAAAGAGAATCTGCAGGGAGTGATTGCGCTGGAAATTGTGGTGGCCCCGGATGGATCAGTGGTGAGCACGCGGGCTCTCAATGGTCCGGATGTGCTGGCGCAAGCGGCGATGGATGCCTTGCGCTGGTGGAAGTTTCAGCCTTACCGGGTGAATGGGAAACCAGTGACCGTGGAGACTACTATGGCAGTAGAGTTCAGGAAGTAACGTCTCACTGCAGAGATCCTAAACAAAGGGTCTCTCCGCTCCGGTCGAGATGACAGTGCCTGAATGTTCTCTTCCCACGCCGTTATTTCTTCCGAAGATTATGCAGGATTCTGGCGCCGCTGATACCGAAGCAGAGGACTGCGCCGAGGGAGGCTGCCAGCATTAATGCCGAACTTAGATGTAGATGGTCTGCGAAGACGGCGGCGATCGCGCAGATCAGGCCGACCGCGTTCAGCCATATCGGGGCGCGAACGGGGTTCGGTAGATCCTTTCGCAAGCGTATCTGCAGCAGAAGCGCCGCGA
>Ga0335073_10013577_pt1 | contig 11420 bp, 11 predicted proteins | sample Lox_Sample_22_FD_207093 | JGI IMG/M metagenome (GOLD analysis project Ga0335073, IMG submission 207093) | Soil microbial communities from Loxahatchee National Wildlife Refuge, Florida, United States - Lox_Sample_2.2 | ecosystem: Environmental > Terrestrial > Soil > Wetlands | place: USA... | reverse complement strand
CGCTCCATCTCGACGAACTGCGCCGGCACCACTTTGGTGATCTTGAACGGCCCGGTCCCCGCGGGCTGCTTGGCGAACTCGCCCCAGCTCTTGCCGACCTTTTCCCATTGGGCGGGGCTGACGATCAGGATGCGCGTCAGCAGATAGGGAAAGTAGCTGAACGGGAACTTGGTCGAGATTGCGATCGTGTGATCGTCGATTTTTTCCCACTTATCGAGCATCGAGACGGCGGCGCGCACGATCGCCGAGCCTTGGGCATCGAATTGCGGCGACTTCTCGTCATAGAGCCGGCCGAGGTTCCACACGACGGCATCCACGTTGAAGTCGGTGCCGTCGTGGAACTTGACGCCCTGGCGCACGGTGAAGAGCCAGCGCAGCGGGTCCTTCTCGTCGACGTGCCAATCGGTGAACAGGCCTCCCGTGATGCCGATCGGATGGTCGGTCTGGCTGAAGTCCCAGTTCACCAGCGCGTCGTAGCAAGGATAGCCGAGGAAGCGGTATCCCTCGAAGCCGTTGTTTGGCACGCCGGTGGTGGTCGGGATGTCGGCCGCCGTCATGCCGATGCGCAAGGTTTGAGCACCCGCGGGCGCCGACGCGATCATGGCGGCAACGCCGAGACCGGCGAGCAGACGAGCAAGTCGAGACTGGGTCATGGAACCCTCCCCTCAGGAAGCCATGTCCCTCCCTCAAGCATTTTCTGGGCCGCATTATTCGGCCGCCGACGCGACCGTCGTCGAACGCCCTTACGCCGCCGCCTTCAGCGCAAGCTCGGGCCGACGTTGCCGCCACGGCATCGCCTGCTCGTAGGCATGCGCGGCGCGGAACAACGTCGGCTCGCGGAACGGCTTGGCCGCGAGCTGCATCGACACCGGCAGCCCGCCGGCGCCGAAGCCGGTGCATACCGAGATCGCCGGATAGCCGGTGAGATTGAAGGTCGAGGTGAAACCGGGCTTCTCGAAGGTCGCCCATTTCGACACGGCGTCGATGCGCGGCGCTTCGCCCGGCTGCGAGGCGGTGACCAGGATGTCAATGTCCGCCATCGCGGCCGCCATCTCGTCGCACAGCTCGCGGCGGCGGCGCAACGCCTGCATGTAATCGGTCCCGGTGACGAACGCGCCGAGGCCCATGCGATCGCGCAACAGCTCGCCGTAATCGCCGAAGCGCGTGCGCATCCACGGCTCGTGCAGCGCCCACGCCTCGGTCACCAGTATCAGGAAGTTGCAGCCGTGCCAGTGCGCGAGCGGCGTCAACGTGACGTCGCGCACGCTGGCGCCCGACTTTCGGAAGAAGTCGAGCGCGCCCTCGATGCCGGTCAAGGTGGCGTCGCTGACCCGGTGGTCGACCTCATGGAAATGACGCACCACGCCGATGCGCAGACCCTTCGCGCCCTGGCCGAGCTCGGCGCGAAAATCCGGCACCTTGCGGTCGGCGCTCGCCGGATCGGTCGGATCGTAGCCGGCCATCGCCTGCAAGAGGATCGCGCAGTCCTCGACCGTCCAGGCCATCGGCCCGGCGTGGTCGAGGGAGAAGGCGAGCGGCAGGATGCCGGCGCGGCTGCATAGCCCGTAGGTCGGCTTGATGCCCGCGATGCCGCACAGCGCCGCCGGGCCGCGGATCGAGCCGCCGGTGTCCGAGCCGGTGCCGCCGAGCACCAGCCCCGCGGCAACCGCCGCACCGGTGCCGCTCGACGAGCCGGCGGTGAAGTGATCGGGGTTCCACGGGTTGCGGGCGGGCGGCCAGGGCAGGTCGAACGACGGCCCGCCGAACGCGAACTCGTGGGTCGCGAGCTTGCCCATCAGCACGACACCCGCCTCGGCGAGCAGGCGCACGGTGGTGGCATCCTCGCGCGGCACGTGGTCCTGCAGCAGCTTCGAATGCGCGGTGGTGGGGATGCCCTTCGTGCAGTAGATATCCTTGTGGCCGAAGGGAATCCCATGCAGCGGACCTTTGGGTCCGCTCTTCATGATGGCAGCCTCGGCCGCCTTGGCGTCGGCCAACGCACGCTCCTCGGTCACCCGTATGAAGGCGTTGAGGGTGCCGTCGAGCGCCTTGATGCGCGCCAGGCACTGCTGCGTCAGCTCGACCGGCGACAGCTGTTTGGCCGCGATGCGCCGCGCCGCCTCGGCGATGGTGAGGAACTCCATCACGGCACCTTGGTCAGGCTGGGCGGAAACACGAAGATGTGCGCCGGCTCGGCCTCGCGGCCGCGCGGCGTGCGTACGCGCTCGATCATCTCCTCGATATAGCCGTAGCCCTCGTACAGCGCGGCGCGCTGCTGATCCGTCAGGCTGAGCCCCGCGCGCTTGACCAGTGTCGCGAACTCGGCCTGGGTGATGCTCGCTTTCATCCCTCGACCTCTCCCGTTACGCCGGGACCGTCGTCGGTCCCGCGACATGCCATTCCAGCGCGTCCGCCGCCCTGACGCAACGCACCATCGCGCCCGAATTGACCTGCACGACCGGCGGCTCGGCCACGTGGCAGGCGTCGATCGCCTCCTTGCAGCGTGGCGCGAAGGCGCAGCCCGGCGGCAGCGCGGACAGGCTCGGCGGGCTGCCCGGGATCATGTCGAGATCGCGGCCGCGCATGCCGCCATGCACCGTCGAAGCGAGCAGGCCGCGCGTGTAGGGATGCCGACGCTCGCGCAGCACCTCGCGTACCGTGCCGGTCTCGACCAGGCGCCCGGCGTACATCACGGCGACGCGGTCGGAGATCTCGGCGGCAACCCCGACGTCGTGGGTGACGAACAGCACCGCCATGCCGAGCTCCTGCTGGAGCTGGCGCAGCAAGAGGAGAATCTGGATCTGCACCGTGACGTCGAGCGCCGTGGTCGGTTCGTCGGCCAGCAGCACGGCGGGCTTGCACGCCAGCGCGAGCGCGATCATCGCGCGCTGGCGCATGCCGCCCGACAACTCGTGCGGATAGTTCTTGAGCCGACGCGCGGCCGATGGGATCTTGACCCGCTCGAGCAGTTCGTGCGCACGCTTCATCGCCGTCGCGCGGTCGACCCCGTCGTGCTGCACGATCGTCTCGGCGATCTGCTGGCCGATCGTGTAGACCGGATCGAGCGCCGTGATCGGCTCCTGGAAAATCATCGAGACCGTGCCGCCGCGCAGCTTGGCGAGCTCGGTCGGCGCCAACGCGAACAGGTCGCGGCCGGTCACCCGGATGCGCCCTTCGACCCGCGCGTGGTCGGGCAACAGGCCCATCAGCGCCTTGAGCGTGACGCTCTTGCCCGAGCCCGACTCGCCGAGGATGGTCATCACCTCGCCGGGCACGAGCGCGAACGACACGCCGTTGACGGCCGCGACGCTGCTGTCGCGCCGCACGAAGCGCACGGTCAGATCGTCGACCGCGATGACGGGCTCAGCCAAGCCGGGCTTCCTGCGCCGCGGGCACGTGACACGCGACGAAGTGCCCGCCTGCCGACTGACCGGCGGCGTCGGCGGACGCCAGAACCGGTGCGCGCTCGGCGCACACCGCCTCGGCGAACGCGCAGCGCGTGCGGAACCGGCAGCCCGACGGCGGATTGATCGGGTTGGGCGGGTCGCCGGTCAGCGGCTGCTCGGTGGCGCGCCGGTCGGGATCGAGCGTCGGCTTGGAGGCGAGCAGCGCGCGCGTGTAGGGATGGCGCGGACTCCGGTAGATCCGCTCGACCGGTCCGATCTCGACCACCTTGCCGAGATACATGACGAGCACGCGATCGGCGATGTATTCGACCACGTTGAGATCGTGGCTGATGAAGATGTAGGTCAGGCTGAAGCGCGCCTTGAGCTCGCGCAGCAGATTGAGGACCTGGGCCTCGACCGATTTGTCGAGCGCCGACACCGCCTCGTCGAGGATCACGAGCCTGGGCTCGAGCGCGAGCGCGCGCGCGACGTTGACGCGCTGGCGCTGCCCGCCCGACAGCTCGTGCGGGTAGCGGCGCGCGAACTGCGCGGGATTGAGCCCGACCTGCGCCAACAAGGTCTCGGCGCGCTCGCGCGCCTCGGCCGGTTTGACGCCGTGCATGCGCGGCGCATAGGCGATCGAATCGACGATCGGCAGGCGCGGGTTCAGGGATGCGTAGCTGTCCTGAAACACCATCTGCATCTGGCGGCGCAGCGCCGTCACGCTCAGGCCGGCGCCGACCTCTTCGCCGTCGAACACCAGCGCGCCGCGATCGGGTTCGATCAAGCCCATCAGCAGCCGCGCCGTCGTCGACTTGCCGCAACCGCTCTCGCCGACGATGCCGAGCACCTCGCCTTTGGCGACCGCGAAGGACACGTCGTCGACCGCCTGCACGGTGGCGATCGCACGGTTCAGCAGACCGCCGCGCACCGGGAAATGCTTGGTCAGGTGCTCGACGATCAGGAGCGGTTGCGCGGCGCCGCCGCGGTCGCGCGGATCGACCGTCTGATACGGTCGGCGCCCGCTCATCATCCGCCGGCTCGCGCTGGGTCGCCCCGTCATTGCGCGAGCCTCACGTCCATCGCGCTGCGGAAGCCGTCGCTCATCAGGTTGAAGCACATCGACGTGATGAAGATCATCACGCCGGGCAGCGCCGCCACCAGCGGCTGCACGTAGATCGCCTGGCGCAGCGAGTTGAGCATCAGGCCCCATTCCGGATTGGGCGGCGTGACGCCGAGACCGAGGAAGCTCAGGCCGGCCGACAGGATGATGGACAGGCTGATCAGGCTGGTGGCGTAGACCAGGATGGTCCCGAGCACGTTCGCGAGGACATGGTGACGGATGATTTGCGAGGTCGTGGTGCCGCTCGCGCGCGCCGCGTCGACGTAGTCGAGCGTGCGGGTCTGGGTCGTGACGCTCTCGGCGATCCGACACATCGGCGGGATGAAGACGATCGAGAGCGCCAGCACCGAGTTGAGCAGGCCGTTGCCCATCAGGCCGCAGATCGCGATCGCGAGCAGGATCGACGGAAAGGCGTAGAACACGTCCATCAGCCGCATGATCACGTTGCCAAGCACGCCGCCGGCGTAGCCGGCGACGATGCCGAGACAGCTGCCGATCACCAGCGAGATCGCCACCGGCGCGACGCCGGCGATCAGGGTCAAGCGCGAGCCGTAGACCAGACGGGTCCACAGGTCGCGGCCGGTCTCGTCGGTGCCGAGCCAGTGGCCCGGCGTGCCGATCGGCTTGAGGCGGCGCAGCACGCTGCCGGCGAGCGGATCCTGCGGCGCGATCCACGGCGCGAAGATCGCCATCAGCACGATGCCGACGATCACGATGGTGACCGCGATGGTGATCGGATCGCGCGCCAGCCGCCGGCCGACCGCGCGCCAGTAGCCGATGCCGGGCTGCGCGGGCGCGACGGCGGCGCCGACGCGCACCGTGCCGCCGTCGAGGGTCGAGGTCGACGCCATGTCGATCGTCTCAGCGCCGGACGCGCGGATCGATCGCCGCCTGGGCGATGTCGACCGCGAGGTTGAGGAGCACGAAGAAGAAGGCGAGCACCAGGATGGTCGCCTGGAGCACCGGAATGTCGCGCCGGAAGATCGCGAGATTGAGCAGGTTGCCCGAGCCCGGCCAGTTGAACACGGTCTCGACCAGGATCGAGCCGCCGAGCAGGTAGCCGAACTGCAGGCCCATCAGGGCCAGCACCGGCGGCGCGGCGTTCTTGCAGACGTGCAGCAGGGTCGGCCGCCGCGTCAGGCCCTTGGCGGTCAGCGCCCCGACGAACTCCTGGCCGAGGATCTCGAGCACGGTCGCGCGCACCAGCCGCGCCACCACGCCCATCGGGATGAGCGACAGCGTGATCACCGGCAGCACGAGATAGGACAACCGTCCGAGCAGGCTGGTGCCCTCCTCGGCCATGCCCTGCGCCGGCAGCCAATTGAGGAACACCGAGAACACCAGCACCATCACGATGGCGAACCAGTAGTGCGGCAGGCTGACGCCGGTGATCGCCAGACCGGAAAACAGCTTGTCCAACCAGCGGCCGTGATGGAACGCAGCGAGCAGCCCGAGCGCGATCCCGACGGAGAAGCCGAGCAGCGCCGCCGGCACCGCGAGCTGGAAGGTGTTGCGCAGCGCCTCGAACAGCTGCCCGGCGACCGGCTGTGTGTTGAACACCGAGATGCCGAAGTCGCCGGTCAGGGTCCGCATCAGCCACGCGGCGTACTGCACGTAGAGCGGCTTGTCGAAGCCGTAGATCGCCTTGAGATGGGCGACGACCTCGGCGGGCGCCTCCGGCGGCACCAAGAGGTCGACCGGATTGCCGGGCACGATATGGACCAGCCCGAACACGACGAGCGAGACGCCGAACAGGATCGGCAGCGCCTCCAGCAGCCGGCGGCCGGTGAACAGGAACAAAGCACGTCCTCCTGACCGGGGCACCAACCGGTCGCATCGAGGCCGATCAATTCGGTTGCCAAATCTCGCAAGAACGGGGCCAACTGATTGCAGATGGCGTAGGCCTTGCAGGGCTTTGGATAGGATTGGGTCGGACGTTTGATTCGGTGGCGACCGGCCGGACGATCAGGGAGGCGCATGATGCACAAGATCGAGATTCCCGCCTTCGCGCTCGAGCGCATCGAGGAACGGCGCGGCCGCTTCCACCAGTTCGACGCGCTCGATCCGAGGCGGACTGCCCACATCGTGGTCGACCTGCAGAACGGCTTCATGGCGCCCGGCCAGGTCGGCGAGGTGCCGACCGCGCGCGAGATCGTGCCCAACGTCAACGCGATCAGCCGCGCGCTGCGCGCCGCCGGCGGGTTGGTCGTCTACATCCAGAACACGATCGACGCGACGACCCTGGCCGACTGGTCCAACAACTTCGCGTATTTCTCGACGCCGGAGCGGCGCGCCCGCATGGAAGCGGCGTTCACGCCGGGCAGCATCGGACACGCGATCTGGGACGGGCTCGAGGTGCTGCCGCAAGACCTGAAGGTGCTGAAGCGACGCTTCGGCGCGTTCGTGCCGGGCTCGTCCGATTTGCACGAGATCCTGCAGGCGCGCGGGATCGACACCGTGATCATCACCGGCACGGTGACCAACGTGTGCTGCGAGTCGACCGCGCGCGACGCCATGATGATGAACTACAAGGTCGTGTTCGTAGCCGACGGCAACGCCGCATTCACCGACGCCGAGCACAACGCGACCCTGTCGAGCATGGCGATCCTGTTCGCCGACGTGATGACCACGGACGAGGTGGTCGGCAGGCTGGGCGGCGCGGTCGCGCCATCGCGCGCCGCCGAGTAGCAGTCGCCGGGCGACCGCGGCACGCGGACGCTCCCGGACCGGTTGATCGGTCGCGGCCGGTCCGCGCAGAATTGCCGGGTCGCGCGGGTTCGCCTCGCGCGGGCAAGGTATTTGCGGGGGCCAAAACCATGAGGCGGCGTTGCTGGATGGCTGTCCTGGGCCTGGCCTGGGCGCTCGCGCTCGCTGGCAGCGCGTTGGCCGCCAAATCCAACGACCGCCAGTCGGTGAGCAAAGCCGACCAGGCGCTGTTCCGCGGGCTGTCGCACGCCAGCACGGCAGCGGTCGGCCGGCTGCTCGACCCGAAATTCACCTGGACGGACGTCGAGGGCCGCACCCTCGGCCTCAAGGCGGTGCTCAAGGGGCCGCCCAAGCCGGGGGCGCAGGTCGGCGCCAACCTCACACTGCATCTCTATGGCGACGTCGCCGTGATCACGACCGAGCTCGAGCACATTCATGCGCTGCGCGTGTGGGTGAGGGGGAACACCGGCTGGCGCGCGCTGCTCTATCAGGAAGTGAAAGTCGAGGACGCATCGTCCAGCACCGGCAAGAAGATCGAGTCGGACTGCGACAATCCCTGCCACACCATCCCCTACACGCCGCGCACCGCGGCCGAGCGCGACGTCATCGCGTCATGGCAGGCACTCGAAAGCGCGGTCGCGAAGGGCGACGCCACCGCCTGGGCAACCCACGTCGCCGACGAGTTCACGGTGGTGAGCGGCGCGCGCGTCGAGGACAAGGCGACGCGCATGGCGGCGGTCGGGCGCGGCGGCAGCGCGCCGCCGCCGCTGGTCTCGGCCACCTTGTACGATTTCAACGACGCGGTCGTGATGACCTGCCTGCATCAGTCCTATCTCGGCAAGCCGGTCCACATCAGCCGCGTCTGGATCAAGCGCGAGGGCGCCTGGCTCCTGGCGGTCAGCTACCAGACCGTCGTCCAGGCCGCCAAGGTCGGTTAGGTCGGGACGCTACCGGCCCCAGCGCAGCGCGAGCGGACCGACGGCGCGGGCGAGCTCGAGCAGGCCGGCGCGGGTCGCCGGATGCAGCGGCTCGAGCGGGTGACGCACGGCGTCGCTCTTGATCACGCCGCCTTCGGCCATCACGGTCTTGGTCGCGCGCAGCCCGCATTGGCGGTTCTCGTAATTGATCAACGGCAGGATGCGCGCGTAGGCGTCGGCGGCGTCCTGGCGGCGATCGGCGCGATGATGCGCCAACACCGGCTTGATGAGATCGGGCAAGAGCGCGCTCGGCATCGTGCCCGTCGCACCGGCGTCGAGATCCGCCATCAAGGTGATCGCCTCCTCGCCGTCGAACGGCCCCTCGACCGCCGCACCGGCCAGCTCGATCAGCGCGCGCAGCTTGGCGGCGGTGCCCGGCACCTCGACCTTGACGTAGCGCACGCTCGGCACCTCGCGCGCGAGCCGCGCGAGAAACGCCACCGACAAGGTGACGCCGCTGAGCGGCGCGTCCTGCACCATGATGGGGACCGGCGCGGCCTCGGCGACGCGCGCGAAATGCTGCAGCATGCCGGCCTCGTCGGCGCGCAATGCCGTGCCGTGATAGGGCGGCATCAGCATCACCATGGCGGCGCCCGCCTCCGCGGCACGCCGGGCGCGCGCGGCGGCCAGCCGCGTGCTGAAGTGGCTGCAGGTCGCGATCACGGGCACGCGGCCGGCGACGTGCGACAGGCAGAGATCGAGCAGGGTGTCGCGCTCGTCGTCGGCGAGCAGGAACTGCTCGGAATAGTTGGCGAGGATGCAGATGCCGTCGACGCCCTGGTCGACCATGCAGTCGAGCACGCGGCGCTGGCCCGCGAGGTCGAGCTCGCCGGTCGCGGTGAACGGCGTCGGCGCGATCGGGAAGACGCCGGCGAACGGCGTCCCCTGCCGGACGGCCATCAGGCGGCCTTGACCTGCTCCGTGGTCGGACCGTCGCCGGCGACCGTGGTGCGGCGCATGTCGCGCACCTGGGTCTCGTCGAAGCGACGCACCCGATGCATGGTCTGGCGGTTGTCCCACATCACGAGATCGTACTGCCGCCAGGTGTGCACGTAGACGTTGGACGGCACGGTCGCGTGGTCGATCAGGTCGCGCAGGAAAGCGCGCGCTTCGGGCATCGGCCAACCGACGATGGTGCCGGCGTGCGAGGCCAGGAACAGCGATTTGCGGCCGGTCACCGGATGGGTGCGCACCAGGCGCTGGCGCACCGGCCTGAACTTGGCGCGCTCCTCGTCGCTGAGCTCCGTGAAGCCGAGCAGGCCGCGCGAGTAGATCAACGAGTGCTCGCAGACCAGGTCCTCGATCTCAGCCTTGGTCTCGGCGTCGAGCGCGTCGTAGGCGGCGCGCATGTCGGCGAACTCGGTGTTGCCGCCGCGCTCGACGATGGTGCGGCCGGACAGCAGGGAATATTTCGCCGGGATCGCCTTGAACGAGCTGTCGGAATGCCACAGCCGGTTGCCCAGATTGAACATGCGGCGGCGGTCGTCGAGCGCGAGCGGCTTGTGGTCGCGGCCGAGATTCGACACGTCGATCATTTGCTCGTGCTGCAGCCGGTGTTCGTGCGGCCTGGTGATGTTGCCCGAGCCGGTCGTCTCGAGCGTGCCGAAATTCCGCGTGAACGCCATCTGCTGCTCGTCGGTGATCCGCTGGTCGTGGAACACCAGCACGGCATGCTTGTCCATGCCGGCCTCGATTGCGGCCACGTCCTCGCGCGACAGCGGCCGGGTGAGGTCGCAGCCCGAGACCTCGCCCACGAAAACGGGATGGATCTGACGGATCGAGAGGGTCATGGCAGCGCGTCCTCGGCTCCCGGAACCGACCGAACGATACCAAGCGGTGCGGCGGCTGTCATGATCGCCCGACGCATGGCCCGGGCGCGCAAACGCAGCCTGGACGGCGCGCCCCTAGAGGCTTGGTTCCCGGCGTCCCTCGGCGGGCGCGGCGCCCCGCTCCATGTTGGGCTCGCGGCGCACCTGCATCAGCTCGGCGGTCTCGGTCTCGGGCTCGACCCCTTGGCGGCGCATGCCGTACCACCACAGGAAGCCGAACAGCGGGATGCCGAGGAACGGCAGGATCCAGTTCCACGACGCGATCCCGAGGAAAGGCTGGCGGTCGGGCGCGCCCGGGCTGGCGGGGGGCGCCTCCGAGGGCAACGGCGGCGGCGTGGTCAGCGACGACGAGGACGAGTTGCCGCCGAACAGCGCCGGCGGGATGCCGGACGCCGAGGCGAGGTTGGTCGCGCCGCCCAGCACCCGGGTGCCGGGGGCGTTCTCGACCGGCGCGGCAGCGACCTTGTCGACCGGCTGGGCGATCGGGTGGGGCTCGACCTGCGGCCGCCGCTCTTCGGCCGGCCGCGGCCCGTTCAGCGAGTGGGAGAACTTGGTGTCGCGGATCTGGCGCAGCGCCGCCATGGTCCGGTCATCGAGCTTGCCGGTCGCCGGCAGCTGGTTGGCGTGCTGGAACTCGGTCAGCGCCTTGGCGGTCTGCGGCCGCGGATTGCCGTCCGACTTGCCCGGGTGATAGCCGAGCATCAGGAGGATGTTCTGCGCCTCCTGCAGGGTCTCGTCGGCGGCAAGCGCCGGCGCGCCCGACAGCGCGACCAGCACGGCGAGGATGGGAACCAGACGAAAGCGGCGGGACAGCACCATGCGGCTGAACTTGGCGTGGTCGGGCGCATGGTTCAAGCGTTTCGCATGTGAAATCGCGGCAATTCGCGGCCCTGCTTCACTCGGTCGCCGGATCGCGCAAATCCGCAACAAAATCCGGCGATCGGCGCGGCGGTCTAGCCGTTGTCGGCGAACCCCGGATAGAGCGTCATGCCACCGTCGACGAAGAGGGTGGTGCCGGTGACGTAGTCGGCGGCATCGGAGGCGAGCCAGACCGCGGCGTTGGCGACGTCCTCGGGCTCGCCGATTCGGCCGTAGGGGATCAGGGTCAGGAGCCGCTTGAGCGCCGCCTCGGTCTCCCACGCGGCCCGGTTGATCGGCGTGCGGATCGCGCCCGGCGCGATCGCGTTGACCCGAATGCGCTCCGGCGCGAGCTCCTGGGCGAGGCTCTTCATCATCAGGGCGATACCACCCTTGCTGGCCGCATAGTTGACGTGGCCACCCCACGGGATGACCTCGTGCACCGAGCTCATGCAGAGGATCTTGCCGAGCGCACGCGACACGGCCGGACGCGGACCGCGCCGGCGGAACTCGCGCACCGCGGCGCGCGCGCACAGGAACT
>Ga0335073_10013576_pt1 | contig 11421 bp, 13 predicted proteins | sample Lox_Sample_22_FD_207093 | JGI IMG/M metagenome (GOLD analysis project Ga0335073, IMG submission 207093) | Soil microbial communities from Loxahatchee National Wildlife Refuge, Florida, United States - Lox_Sample_2.2 | ecosystem: Environmental > Terrestrial > Soil > Wetlands | place: USA... | reverse complement strand
CGGTGGCCTTGGTTGGGGATAGCCGTCGTTTGGAGGTGACGGTCGTCCCATGCCCCTGCCCGCCGGACCGAAAGGGTTTCCGGGAGATTGACTCGTCCTCCGGTTCGGAGGTGGTGGATATGCGCCACCCGCATGTCCCATTTCTTGAAGTCGGCCAGCAGTTAGTGAATTTGTTCGCGACTCGTCGCGAATTTGCTTTCTGTCCACGGTGGCGTAACGGTCCGATGAGAAGCCCACCATAGGATTGTCGAGGATGTTGGTGCCGAGCTCAGGCATGTCTGTAATAATTTGAGCACTGGCCCGGTTACGACCATACTGACGGCCGTAAGTGCCTGGGCGCATACCTGGGCCACCTTCGAACATGTTTTTCCGTAATTGGCCTTGGTTTGTACCGCGTTTGTTGTGCCGGCGAGAGGTCACGCTCATCATGTCGAAATTGTCGGGGTCAATCTGTGGAAGAGGCGGACCACGGGAATCCGTAGGGTCGAAATAGTCGTCATCGTCGTCGTCGTCAAAATCTGGCTGTCTGTTTTTGGAGAAGCGCCTCCCACCGCTCCCTCTTCGCATTGCCAGCTCTTGTTCCCTCAACTGCAGCTCTCTTTGCCGGAGCATAAGCTCTCTCTCACGCAATGCGAGATCGCCAACAGCGGGTGCGCCATTGACGCCGTCGCCATAAGCGGTAACATCACCTTCAGGGATATCATCATAGAGCACAACGTGGCTGAACTCGTCTAGATTGGCTTCTTCAAAGGACGGCCTTCGTGCGAGCTGACTTGGGCCTCGTGGAGGGTAACCATTCATTTGCGGTCGAAACCCGTTCGCAGGTGGCGGGCCGCGTCTTCCAGGTGGACCCATAGCCATGCCGTTTGGAGGTGGACCTCGCATGCCTCGACCATTACCGTTCATTGGACCATTCCCCGGACCATTCATGGGGCGTTGTGGGGGTGGTGCGGCGCCGATTCGAGAAGGCGGCTGCCCAATTGCAGGTGAGGCGGGCGGCGGTTTGTCTTTTGCTACGGAATTGACGTGGCGTAGCAGGGCGTATAGTGTTTGGATACGAGGCGCTTTTATTCCCGCGTTGTTCGCCAGCTGTAGTGGAGCACCAAGGTAGGTTTCAACTTCCATTGGTCGCCGAGTTGTAAAATCCTGGTACATAGTGCTTGGATCCGAGGTTGGCACAAGCATGTTTTCAATTGTCTTCGCCTTGAAATCGGCTGGAAATTTGCAGTGATGGAGTGAAGCAATCTCCAGCAGCTCCTCGATAACATCAGACACAAGGTCATGCACGCCTGGCTTTTGGAGCAGGTCCGCGTGCGACGGGGTTTCGAACAGAACACTTATAGGGTGGAAAGCTATGGGTCTGTCTGGCATTAGCAGCTGATCTCATGGCAATTAAAGGCCGAGAGCACTGACCCGATCATGCGTTCATACTGTTGTTGCCGAATGTTATCTGAGACCCTGCAGTTGACTTGGCCAGTCGTTAATGTCATTGACAGGGCTTCAGACATATCCCTTTGAATTGCTTCGGGGATTGAGGAATTGAGATTTGCAGGCCCAACCCATATATCCGTTGATCCCTTATGTTCGAACTCGGCCGATCCCAGCTGAACAAGATCGGCGCCCGATACCAGCGATAAAACCACGTTTGTTGGAAATCTTTGTTCTAACCGTTGCTCGACACCGAGTGTGTGGGTTGTATTGACGAGAATGCAGGTATGCTGAGGAGTGACCACCGATGCTATGACATCGCCAAGATCATATATGTCCGGTAAGGCTTTCACACAAAGGAGGACGTAATCGAAAGCAGCTTCTCGCGATGCTGCGTCTTCAGGATTTTGAACGACTGGAGGCTAGTCAGGATGGAACATTGAAAAGGCGAGGGAGATTTGTCTACCAAAACGAGGTATGAATCGCTCATTCCCAAACCGTTGAGACCTGCGCGAGATAGGGGTAAGTCTCTCTGAGTACGGTAGAGAACCCATAGTTGAACGGTATCCACATACTTGAATGATATGCCGTATTGTGCCACTGCCTGAAAGTTTGCCTTCCATACCAAAGTCACGTCGCAGGCGTTTGTTGCTTGTAGCCTCCACGATAAGAAGGCCGACACGGCGTTGCTGCCGACTATGCAATATCTTCTTAGTTCCAAGCTCATTGCCATTACGATAGCGCTGGGTCTGTAAGGGTGAAGGCTAGGAAGGGGTGCGTGGGGTGGGTGATGTGAGGGTGGTTGAGGCTCAAAGTGCTCATTATAGTTGCGGAAGACCAAGTCCTTGTCGGTCATTGAGCTGCTTACCTGACAATATCCTCAATCGAGGAGGGGAAGGAGCCATGTCCGCTGGTTACAAGCTTCGTCCCTTCAAAATTGTTTAGGATGGACGAGGAAGGTTCGTTGGAGTCGATTGTGCTGGGTTTTGCGGAGGTAACAAGAGGTGGAGGCTGCGGGCAGGGGGAGCTTGCAGTGGCGAAAAGGATAATGCGCGTGAAAACGAACGTGTGGAATTACACCAATTATATCTCCGTAGTGGCCATCTGATTGAGCGAGCGACGGATTGATGGAACGATGAGTCCACAGGATGAAGCTGACACTTCGATTGAAGGCAAGAGTCGAAAGTCGAAAACAGCGCTCGACTTTCGAGGTGGGCCGCGAAAGGGATGAATGAAAAGAGGCCTAGAGATCCATTCAAGCACCTTAGATAGAGTGGCAGACGCACATCAAACGAATGTAGGGGTTTGTCGATTCCTCTCAACGTCGATTGGCAATCGGCTTTGACGGACAAGACGATGCGGAATTGAGAAGGCGAAATGGAGGTTGGGGCTGGTTGCACGATGGAAAAAGCTGCGGCTACTAGTTCTTGGCCGGAAGATGGAGGAAAAGGGCGCCGGACAATCAACTGATAGAGCGCTGAGAGCCAGCCAACGGGCCGTCCGCTAGGTGACGGGGGCTACCCAACGGAGGACAAAAATTCCAGTCTATTGCATTGACTTTTGGCCTTAGCTTATCATCTTGGATGTCAATGCATCATTGCGTACGTGTACCTATGCAGCTACTTTGTGACTCGCGAAAGAGCTTCTTGTGGAGCCCTCGGTAGTAAAGCCCTATCTCAACATCTCGCTTACGGGCAGCTAGGAAGCACATATTGTTTGACTGAGCGGAACTGAAACATCCTGAGGAAGCCCTCGTTTCGTCATCGGCACGTCTAGATTTACTTTGTGCGAGATGTTTGTGGAGCATTGCCGCTGTCGCTCGTTTCAACGCCAAAATGCTTATCCATTGTGCTTTTGGATCTACGCCACCTACCTTTCCAACAATCTTGAGACTCGGACGGGTCTACTGGGGGCTACTGAGACGAATCATGTTAATGATCGACAGTGGTTCTGGGAGCCGGCAGATTGTGCCAGGACTGGGAGTCGCCGTTGTCAGGGACGCTGGGACTGATTCTTCCCAGCTTGCCCAAAATTAATCCTAATAATTTCTGGTCTAGGCTGAATAAGACCGGACCTTACCTATGATAGGCGCCCTTTTAGCGTTTCCGGCGACCGAAGAAGCTTTATTGACGGGCTAAATTTAAGACAAGGCATGGAAGCTGCGGTACGACACCCGGACATCACGCTCACCTCTTCCTTCTAGCGGCCAAGCACCAAATTTGTTGGAAGATGGAGCTGTAGGCCCCGTTACTGCACGCTCAGGAATACCGCTGCCATCACTCGCGCGTGGCTTCGGTGCCGCCAGATCTCATGCATATGGACTCCTTTCAAAGTGTGTTTCGAATGAAAGTTTCGAAGGGCGAGAGGGAAAAGAATTTTTACTTGCCCTGGCAGCCACAGGGGTTCCTAGAAGCTAGGCTGGGCCTGACTAACCGCTGGTGGTTGGGCCGCAAATTAAGGGTTCGTCAGCCACTGGTCAATGCCAACTTCACCCCAACGGCTGCCAAAAGGATCTCGACATGTGGCACAAAGCACGGCCTTGTTTGGATACGTCACGCAGCCCTCAGGCCCCCTGTGTTTTGCCTGTCGACCGATTTGGCATTTCAAGGCGTTATTCTTTTCCGCGTGTTTATCATGCAAAGACCTGATCAGGAAAGAGCCCGTTTAAGATGCAGCCAATTATACACAGATGAGACAGATTCACAATGAGTACCAAAGCTGCCGAAGATCTTGGTGGAGTTATTGTCAGGACAGTTGAATTTGTCTCAGATCCTCCACAAGAGGGAGAAGGAGCGCACCGCCTCATCATCCACCTTGCAACCATCACCCCGGCTCTGCAATCAGCCCACTAGGTGAGCCACAGGGGCTTCGAGCGCCGATCACCGCCTTGACTTTGAGAACACTGAAGATTTTCTAGATCTTGGCCCGAAAACGATGGCATTCTTGATTCTGCATATAGCACTATCTGGCAGGCTCAGTTTTGGTTCAAGGCATGGTCACAGGCCATCAGGACCAAGGGCCGCAACCCTGGCTCTTGGGATTTTCTTCCCACACGGCACTCTGCCGGTAGTGAGTGTGCTCAATTCAGATTGATCCTCTCTCAATTTCATACGTTAACGCCCTACATTCCCCTTGATCACTGCCCGGCAAATTTGAAAGAAGTCTACATACGTTTGAACTGGACGCATTCCAAATCATAGGAGACATGGTGTCTATCCATCATCATTGCCGTTCTTACAACCCCACTCGTTCTCTCAACTTGGCCTGAGGTATGCATGTCAAACACAGCAAAGGGCAGGCAGCACGTAGCATGCAGGATAGGCGGCTACAGACAGCTGAAGGGCCCCAACACACTCTTCTCGCATTTGCTACCGTCCCCAAAGCCAGCATGCATCTCAAGGCCGTTCATAGTCCATATAATGCCGACCCAGTCGTATATGATATGCAACAGCAAACGGCATGCTTGCACTGATTTCGCACACCTCCTTTGTCTGGTCTAAGCGTAGCGAGGGTGGAGACACGAATGCTCCAGTGGTAGAACGAGAAAATGTTTTTGTAGGCCAAGTCAAGATTTCTCACGCCGAGGGGGCGAGCCATGGCACACAATTTGGTCTGTCACTTCTATCCGTTCTAGCGACGTTGTCATTTTAGACCCTTCACGAGTCAAGCGCGCTTTACATTGACTGTCAATTGTCTGCACAGGACCGGAAGCAGTTGCTAGGATCGTGCCAACTGTCCGGGAAAGCTCTTATGTCCCACTTCCTTAAGTAGTTGTGGCCGTAATGATTCCGTTTGATCCGTTTTGCCTTGCCTATTTCTCCTTGTAGGTCAAGTCTCATCAACCGAGAATCACTATCCATGCCGAAATCGACAAAAGTCACGTGGCAAGCAATTTTGCTCGAACTCTTACGACTGCTATTATCTGTACGAAGTCTCCCAAAGCATCGATTCGGACTCTGGGCTGTAGTGCTTCCATATGCGATACCTCTGGCCGGCTTGGCGTAGTCCATCCACGGGTCTCGGAGCCTCTAACCGTTGTGCCCTCCTCCAATTGGCCTGAACAGAGTATGTGTCAATAAATACAGGCACTCGTACGCTTGTAAGCATGGTAATAACCTGAGTAATTCTCTACCCTTAGGCCGAAAGGCCTCTTTAAGGTCGCATTCGGTCTTTTCATGCGATCTTATCCATGCTGACTAAGGGCTCGCCAAGCTCCGAATCGACCGGTTTTGCATCTAACTTAGGATTCACAACAACGCCTGTCAGCAACTGTCAACTCGTGCTGAAAAGGCTGATCATTCTATCTTCGTCACTTTGGAGGAATATTCACTTCAGGCCAGTGGACAAGTGCAGTATCCAAAAACAATTGATTCATTTCTTTGCGTCCATTTTGCGCAGCCGCTGGGGGAGGTCAGGGTGCTGGACCCTGAAATTTATTCAGGGAGCAACGGCATCAGGAACCGACTGCGCCTTTGGAATGTGTTGGTGTTCTTCGAGACCCTTCCTTCCCGCATTCGAGGAACTTGTCTAAAGGCATGAATTCGGTGCCTTGACACGTCTTCAATCCTTATCCCGCCTCTCCCTCTTCTCGCCTCCTCGAGCCGGTCGCATCCGCTTTATCCAATTCCTCCTTCTCTCGCCTTCTCAGTCCCCACGAAATACAACCGTCAAGCCTCGGTCTGCATAGACCGCAATCAAAGCTTCGGCTTGTGATCAAAAGTCGACATGGCAAAGATACAATTCGAGGGTGAAAATAACATATCGAAACCGGTCAAGAGGATGCGATGGGCCACCCAACGAGCCCCGGGCCAGAGCGGCATGCGGAAACGTCTGTCTATCCTTAATAGACATAAACCCACTGCCCCGACAGACGAGGCACAGAACGCCAAAGTTAGGCCGTATGCTGAGGAGGCACCCGCGGGGGATCCCGGCTCTACGACCTGGTCGGAACCGCGAACGATCTATGTGAACATCCCTCTTCCCGACGAAGCAAAAGATGAACAAGGACATATCAAGCAGCGTTACGCACGGAACAAGATACGGACCTCTAAATATACGCCGTTGAGTTTCATACCAAAGGACTTGTGGTTTCAGTTCCACAACATTGCCAACATCTACTTCTTTTTCATCATTATTCTCAGTGTATGTCAGTCCAGCCCGACTCAATTTACTCACCTGCTAAGATTGCTCATTACAGATTTTCTCTATTTTCGGCGCCTCGAACCCCGGACTAGGCTCAGTCCCCTTGATTGTCATCATCACGCTTACTGCTATCAAAGATGCCATTGAAGACTGGAGGAGGACTGTCCTTGATAACGAGCTCAACAATTCTCCTACCTACCGGCTTATGGATTGGAACAATGTCAATTCGTCGGAAGATAACGTATCCCTCTGGCGGAAGGTCAAAAAGGCATGTACCAGAGCTGCAGTCACTACCTACAAGAGCCTGAAACAACTCAATTTCCGGAAGGCGAAGAGCGAGAAGACTCCAGCTCTTGATGATGACAAGGGCAGGAGGTCTTCCGTTGAGACCCACCTGACTATAAGAACCTCGACATACTCTGAGAGGACTTCTTTCCACTCAACGCGCAGTAAGCCAGAGGGAGACGATATCCAGATGACACCCGTGCCTTCGCCTGGTCTGAAACCGGGAGCTCAAGCTGGCACACATCTGACCGTGCCTGGGCGGCCTCAAACAGCATTTTCGTTCGAAGACTCGACCAACGGATTCATCGATCCTAATGCGGCAAACGCCAATGCGCCATCTTCTCACCGTGTGGACCGTTCAGCGAAGCGCAAAAGCACCCTGGCCCCAACAAAAGACTATGGCAGTTTTATTGACAGCACGAAGCAAATCCCGGAGAAAGCGCGCTTCAAGCGCGACTACTGGAAGAATGTGCAAGTGGGCGACTTCGTGCGTGTATATAACGACGAACAGATTCCTGCAGATGTCGTGGTGTTATCCACGTCTGATCCAGACGGGGCTTGCTACGTTGAGACCAAAAATCTCGACGGGGAAACTAACCTCAAAGTGCGCCATGCCTTACAAGCCGGCCGTAGAGTTCGCCACGCCCGAGACTGCGAGCAAACCGAGTTTGTCATCGAGAGTGAAGGCCCGCATATGAACCTTTACCAATACAGTGCTGTGGCGAGGTGGCAACAACGAGATCCTGCTAATCCCGATGGACCGACGAAGGACATGGCTGAACCAATTAACATCAACAACCTGCTTCTTCGAGGGTGCAGTTTGAAGAATACCGAGTGGGTTCTAGGCATCGTTGTCTTCACTGGCGGAGAGACAAAAATCATGCTCAATTCCGGCTTGTCACCCCGTAAGCGCGCGCGCCTGGCCAAGAATCTCAACTGGAACGTCATTTACAACTTCATCATCCTGTTCTTTATGTGCCTCATTTCCGGCATCGTTCAGGGGGTCACATGGTCGCACGGCACCAACTCCGAGGCTTACTTTGAATTTGGATCTATTGGTGGCAAACCATCCCTGGATGGCTTCATTACCTTCTGGTCTGCCGTGGTATTGTTCCAAAATTTGGTTCCAATCTCACTCTACATCACTCTCGAAATAGTCAGGTTATTGCAGGCCTTCTTCATTTTCTCCGATACCTACATGTACTATCAAAAGCTCGACTATCCATGCACGCCCAAATCATGGAATATCTCTGACGATCTCGGCCAAATCGAGTATATCTTCTCAGATAAGACGGGTACCTTGACTCAGAACGTCATGGAATTCAAGAAGTGTACCATCAATGGTGTTGCTTACGGCGAAGCTTACACTGAGGCGGAGGCAGGCCTACACCGACGGCAAGGCATCGATGTCGAAGAAGAAGGCACGAGAATCCGAGCACAGATTGCAGAAGCCCGTGTGGAGATGCTCAAACGGCTCCGAGCGATGCACGATAACCCCTATCTGCGGGACGAAGAGCTCACCTTCGTTGCACCCAACTTCGTCGCTGATCTCAATGGCAGCTCTGGAGAAGAGCAGAGGAAGGCTAACGAAAATTTCATGATAGCTCTTGCCCTTTGTCACACCGTTATCACCGAAAGAACGCCGGGCGATCCTCCCCGAATAGAGTTCAAAGCCCAGTCTCCAGACGAAGCTGCATTGGTAGCAACGGCAAGAGACTGTGGATTCAGCGTGTTGGGGAGGTCCAGTGATGACATCCATTTGAATATCATGGGCGAAGATCGCACGTACCGCGTACTGAATACCTTGGAATTCAACTCCACACGAAAGAGGATGAGTGCAATAATCCGGATGCCTGATGGCAGAATCAAGTTGTTCTGCAAAGGAGCAGACAGCATGATTTACTCACGCCTCTTGCCTAAGCAACAGCAAGCACTGCGAAAATCGACAGCTGAACACCTGGAGATGTTTGCTCGAGAAGGCCTCCGCACGCTTTGTGTCGCGGAAAGGGATCTTGACGAACAACAGTACGAGGAATGGAGCAGAGAGCATGACCTTGCTGCGCAGGCTTTGCTAGATCGTGAGGAGAAGCTTGAAGAGACAGCAGACCGCATTGAACGTGACTTGATGTTGCTAGGAGGCACTGCCATTGAGGACCGACTTCAAGATGGAGTCCCAGACACAATCGCGCTTTTGGGCGACGCTGGTATCAAACTCTGGGTACTGACGGGGGACAAGGTGGAAACTGCTATCAATATTGGATTTTCATGCAACCTCCTATCCAACGAGATGGACTTGATTGTCTTCGATCAGCAGGATGGCGACCTGGAAGCTGTTGCAGCTTCATTGGACCGACATCTCCAAAACTTCAATATGACCGGTTCCGATGAGGAGCTTGCTGCGGCACGCCTCAACCACGAGCCTCCAGAGCCGACACATGCCGTCGTCATCGATGGCGAGACCTTGAAGCTTGTCCTGCACGACCATCTCCGGCAGAAGTTCTTGTTGCTATGTAAGCAGTGCAGATCGGTCTTGTGCTGCAGAGTTAGTCCTGCTCAGAAGGCCGCAGTTGTCCAGCTGGTCAAAGCCGGCCTGGACGTAATGGCCCTATCTATCGGTGATGGAGCAAACGATGTTGCGATGATTCAAGAAGCAGACGTTGGCGTTGGCATTGCAGGTGAAGAAGGGCGCCAAGCTGTGATGTCGGCTGACTATGCCATTGGACAATTCCGATTCCTGCAACGACTTGTACTTGTACACGGGAGATGGTCCTATAGGCGGCTTGCAGAGTGTATTGCTAACTTCTTCTACAAGGTAACCACACAGGTCTTTGGTTCCGATGGGACTGTGCTGACTTTTCTTTCCAGAATATCGTTTGGACGTTCGCTCTTTTTTGGTATCAGATCTACACCAACTTCGACGTGCGGTATCTTTTTGATTACACCTATATTCTACTCGTGAATCTTGTCTTCACGTCGCTTCCGGTCGGTTTGTTAGGCGTCCTCGACCAAGACGTCAGTGACAAGGTCTCCCTTGCGGTCCCACAGCTTTATCGACGCGGCATGGAACGATTGGAATGGTCACAGAAGAAATTCTGGTTAGTTTTTCGTAGTCCCCCCACCAAAAAGGTTGATTCCTAGCTAAAAGATTTAAAGGCTCTATATGGCCGATGGAATATACCAATCTATGATATGCTTCTTCATGGGCTATCTACTCTTCGCTCCCGCCACTCCTGTGACGGAGAACGGCCGTGGTGTCGATGACACAGAGCGGATGGGCGTCTACATTGCCTGCGCGACAATTGCTGTGGTTAATACTTACATACTCCTGAACACGTACCGTTGGGACTGGTTGATGTGCCTCATTGTTACCATCAGTATCCTCTTGATTTGGACCTGGACCGGGATTTATTCTTCGTTCAAAGGCTCGTTCGCGTTCTACAAGTCTGCCTCCGAAGTCTACGGGACGCTCAACTTCTGGGCCTTGACACTGCTCATCATCGTCATCTGTTTGCTGCCTCGCTTCTCCATCAAATTCTTCCAAAAGAACTATCGACCTTTGGACGTGGACATCATTCGGGAACAAGTCAGACAGGGCAAATTCGACTATCTCGATCAGTTCGAAGCCTACGTTCCTCCCAAAGCCCCTGTCTCTACGAGTCCTTCAGATTCACCCACTCAGCCGCCCGATTACCAGCCTAGTGCTCTCAAGAGGACTGCAAGCATCCCAGAATCTCAGCGGCCTATTTACGCACCCTCGGAAGCCACCACACGTAATCAACGGAGTCAGAACGGTAGCGATGGCACCGACCAAACAAGGCACTCGGCTGATCTGCCCCGTCCGCCGAATATCCGTCCTTCCCTGGAACGCGTTCCGTCATCGTTCGAGCGCACGCGACAGTCGATGGACCGTTTGAGACCGAGCTTTGAGGGTAGCAGAGATTTCACCTCGGCAGCACTTTTAACTCGCATCGAATCTAGTCAATCGAATTCGCGCACTCCTGTGAGCAGAAGGCGACAAGACATCTCGTCTGATTTAAGATGACGCCTCAACCTTTATCTATCGCGACGGCTGTTTGTGCTGTCGATTCAGAAAAAAGATTTTCCGTTACAATTTATGAGCGATGCAATCAATGCGTTGGATTTTGAAATTTTTTTTGGCATGGCGTTTAGGGCGTAATTCCATACACCAGAAGCAAGACCTGTTCCAGAAAGGTCAATCTCGAGGATTTCTAATCGTTGATATGGCCAAGAGTGGTGAGAGTGTCTGGATGCATGCTAGCCACCTGGGCACGCACGTAGATTCTTGTCTTCGAAAGCCTAAAGATATTAAGACTCGAGGTTGAGTTCTGTGCCATTAGCTCTAATCGTGAACTGAGTGTCCTATAAGGTGTATATGATTCTCAAATTGGTTTCAAGTGCCACTGACGGTGATATGGCACGCGCGTCGAGTTAAAATGCTCGTTTGAAAATCTCTTGGCGTTGACTTTTATCATCCGATGATAGCTTTTCCACCTTGCCGTAGACCACAAACTCCTAACCTCAGCCAGAGGTCTCGGCCTGAGAAAC
>Ga0335073_10013574_pt1 | contig 11421 bp, 8 predicted proteins | sample Lox_Sample_22_FD_207093 | JGI IMG/M metagenome (GOLD analysis project Ga0335073, IMG submission 207093) | Soil microbial communities from Loxahatchee National Wildlife Refuge, Florida, United States - Lox_Sample_2.2 | ecosystem: Environmental > Terrestrial > Soil > Wetlands | place: USA: Florida... | reverse complement strand
CACAGCATGGGAAATATCGTCATGATGGAAGCACTGAAAATTCAGCTAGCGGAAGGGCACAAAGACATCGACAATTACGTGCTAATGCAAGGTGCAGTCCCGGCTGAGTGCTATGATGCAAACGCGCCAGGCTGTCCAAGTTTAATTCAGCAGGAGTCGGATAGCCCAACACCAAATGAATATTTAACCTATCCAGGCGCGATTAATACGGCCATAAACGGAGTGATGGTGAGCTTTTTTAACACAAACGATTTCGCCTTGAACTTTTGGGTTCTAAACCAGTTCACCTTGAAACCGGATGGAACTCTAGGCTACACGGTTTTTCCAAATTTGCAAACGTACTTGCTTCCAAGTACTTTGATAACCGATCCGCGTGAAATCATGGCTTTTGCAGCAAGACCGCGTTCGTACGCTGTCGGGGCACAATCCGACGTTCAAGGCGTTATTTCCGAGGAAAATCAGGTCGATTTGACAGCGCAATTTGGATTTGGCGGCGAGTACTGGGATCATAGCGGCGAGTTTAACCGCGAAATTCAACAAACGGGAGGATTTTACAAGGCGTTAATAAGCGACTTGTTCCTACAGTAAAATGAAAAAGCGAATCATAATATTTCTAGCTATTATTCTTGGTATTGTGAGCGTGTGGCGGCTTTCAGTCCACAAAGCGCAGAAAAATTTAAAACCTGTCACGGGCAATCCAACAACGGCTCAAGCAACCTCGCCGCAAAAAACCAATCCGCTGGCTGGACCAAAACAGCAACCACAGCCAAATCAGGCAACTCAGGCTGGTAACAACGACGATCTCAGGGAATACGTTGCAAAATTGAGGCAAGACCCAACTTACGAATGGAAGCTCCCAATAGATTTTTTCGGCAAGGTTGTCGATGACAGTAACGAGCCCATTGCGAGTGCAGACATCCATTTCGGGTGGAACACGATAAACGAAAACGGGATTATCTCTGACGTAACGCTCGATTCCAGTAGCGACAAATCGGGGCTTTTCGAACTACGCGACAAAAAAGGTGATCCGCTTTCGGTATCGGTAAGCAAGCAAGGTTATTATCCGCGCAGTGGAACATTCTGGTACAGCCCCGACCGCGGCCCGTTCAGACCAGACGAAAACGACCCATACATTTTCCATTTGCACAAAAAAGGCCCAGGAATTAATCTGATCACCTCACGGTATGGGATGTCTCCGGATTTCGGCGTTCCTATTCCACGACATGGACCGCCAATAAAGGTTGACTTGATGCAACGAAAAGTTGGGGATACAGGCCAATTGATCCTGACGCAAAACAAGCCTGAATACAAAGACTGGCAACAAGCGACGCAATGGTCATTCAATATAGAAATTCCTGACGGTGGATTTATAGGAGAAAATGACGAATATCCGTATGAAGCGCCAACGGGTGGTTATCAATCGGCTATAGAATTTGATTTTCAAAAAGATAGCTCCGATTGGAAGACAGGCATAACAACAAATTTTTACATAGAATTTGGCAATCCTCCTCTGTACGGGCGACTTCAGATAAAAACTGGAATTTACACCGGTGGCGCGACCTTAACCTATGCTATCAATCCGTCTGGTTCGCGAAATTTAGAGCCTGCCCAATAGCAAAGATTCGAATGGCAGCCCAAAATTTTTGAACGTTTTGGGAATTTTGAGCCGCTGTAGCGTTCGTTCAGAATTCAGAAGGCCGGGGAGGCCGGCCTAAAGCGACGGAGACCATGAGACAGCGAGATTCTGACTGCGTCCCGGCTTCGCCGGGCCGCTGGCGGACGGGCACGTCCGCCCTACCGGAAGATCATGCGGCGTCCGCGAAGGCAATGGTGCTAATGAGGGCATTGGCTGCCTGGCGCGAATCGAGGCGGGTGTGCTGAACGACAATGGGAATGTCGGACTCGATGAGGCTTGAGTATTCGGTGCCGCGGGGAATGGGCTCGGGGTCGTTCAGATTATTGAAACGAACGTGTTTCGTCCGGCGCGGACCGATGGAAAGGCGGTATGGGCCCACAGGCTCGCGGTCGGAAAAGAAGACCCAGACTTGCACGTGTGCTTCCTGGTCTGACAGGTTGAGCACGCAAAAAGCCTCATGACTTGTCATCTCGGGTTCGGGCCCGTGACTGGTTTCTGGAATATAGCCCTCGGCGATGGCCCAGCGTTTGCGGCCAATGGGCGTGAATTTCTTTTGTTCGATTGGATTCATAAATGCAATTGTCTTTTGGCTTTGGGCAGCAGAAGCAACGCGGCGATGGCGAGCGTGGGAATCAAGACGGCGCCGGCCAGAAAATCACGGCGTTTATTGAGCCACAATTGCAGACTGAATTTGCGCGCGCGCGCGTCGAAATTGCCGTGCGCACCGAAATCACCAGGGACCGGGTCGAACAAGTTGTTTGGACGATTGGGGTCATCCGGTTCGCCGGTTTGCTGGCTTTGATAACAGTAGCGGCCCAGGTAACGATCCAAGAGGCGCGGCGCGATTTTATTGCCGACAATGGATTCAACCGTGGGAAAACCGACGTAGACTTCACGCCGTTTATGCGTGGCCGCGTAGATGATAGCATCAGCGGCGACTTCGGGCTGATAAATTGGCGGCACGGGCTGGGGCTTATTGGGCAAACGGCTTTTGACCCATTCGAATTGGGTGGTATTGATGGCGGGCATTTCCACTTCGCAAATTCGAATGTCTTTGCGGTCGTGAATTAATTCACATCGGAGCGCGTCCGTAAAACCGTTGATAGCATGTTTGGCGGCGCAATAGGCGCTTTGCAAAGGGATGCCACGGTAGGCCAGGGCCGAACCGACGTTGATGATGGTCCCGCGATTGCGCGGGCGCATCCGTCGCAAGGCGGCGAGCGTGCCCCAAACGTAGCCCAGATACGTCACCTCAGTGACACGCCGAAATTCTTCGGGCGTCATTTCGGCGATGGGTGAAAAGACAGATACCATGGCATTATTTACCCAGATATCGATCGGGCCAAACTCGTCTTCCAATTTTTGCGCGGCATTTTCGACGGCTTTGTCATCGGCAACGTCGCCGGCCAGGACCAAACCGCGTCCGCCGGCCTCTTCCACTTCCGCCCTGACAATTTCGAGGCGGTCGCCACCTCGAGCAAACAGTCCGATTTTTGCGCCGCGCCTGGCAAAAGCGCGGGCGGTGGCGCGCCCGATTCCGGCAGACGCGCCAGTAATCATCACGACTTCGGCGGTATGGTTGTTTTCGGAAGAATGGTTCTCAGTGCTCATGACCTGTCTCCATGGGTTCTGCGTGTGTGCGATTTTTCAATTCCGATTGTTCCTGCATTTCGGGAATTGTATGGGGCTCCTGGATTTTATGGCCTTCGGCATTTTGAAAACTGCCCTCGTGCAATGCCTTCGCGGCCACTTCCGCGGTGTGCAGGGCGCGGCGATGGGCGAGTTGTTCAATTTGTTCGCGGCAACTGAAACCGTCGGCGATCAACAGCGTCGATTCTTTTGTCTCGCGTACCGCGGGCAAAAGCATCCTTTCGCCGCAGCGGACCGAGACTTCGTAATGCTCCGATTCGAATCCAAATGAACCGGCCATGCCGCAGCAACCCGAATCGATAATTTGAAAGTCCAGGCCGAGATGCCGTAAAAATTCCGGCGTTCCGCCCATTTTCATGACGGCCTTGTCGTGGCAATGGCCGTGGACAAGCGCCCGCTGATGCAGCCTCGGGAAATGGAAATCCGAGTATTTTGAGAAAAATTCGCCAAATGAAACGATCAGCTTACCCAGGCGGCCGGCGTCTTCATCAAAGGGAAACAATCGTTTCAATTCGTCGCGAAAGACGCTAACGCAACTGGGCTCGAGGCCCACGATGGGAATTTCCGCGCGGATGTGCGGCCGCAATGAAATCAGAATTTTTGCCAAGAGGGATTTCGCGTAGTCGAGCATTCCAAAATCATAGAGCGGGCGTCCGCAACACAACTTGTCTTCGGGCACAATCACTCGATGCCCGGATGCCTCAAGGACTTCGACGGCCGCCTCGAGGATTTCCGGGTGAAAATAATTGTTAAACGTGTCCACCCACAGGACGACCGGATGGCCTGTTTGCCTTTGCGTTTCGCGGCTTTTCCACCAGCGGCGAAAGGTTTTCGCGGCAAACGGTGGCATCGAGCGCTTTTGCGAAATTCCGCCGAGCCATTTTACGAGGTTTCTGCTGAGGGGAGCAGCGCCGATAAGATTTACGAGCCGGGGCATTTTTGAAGCGATACCCGCCCATACATGAATCAGTCCCATCGAATAAGCATGGCGCGGACGCAATCGGCCTTTGTAATAATGGGACAAAAACTCCGCCTTGTACGTGGCCATGTCCACATGCATGGGACAATCGGATTGGCAGCCTTTGCAGGCGAGGCACAGGTCGAGCGATTGGAGCACTTCTTTGCTCTTCCAGCCTTGATGAATGACCTCGCCCTGAAGCATCTCGAAGAGCATCCGCGCGCGCCCGCGCGTGGAATGCATTTCTTCGCGCGTAACCATGTAACTGGGGCACATGGTTCCACTCTCGCCGCGGCGGCATTTGCCCACGCCCACGCAACGAAGCATGGATTCGGCAAAGCTGCCGTTATCTTCGCCGTAGAAAAATTTTGTCTGCGGCTGCCAGGGGTTGTAGTTCACACCGAGCCGCAGGTTTTCGTTGTTGTGATACGCGTTCACGACCTTGCCCGGATTCATTCTGTTTTGTGGGTCCCAGATTTTTTTGAACTCGGCAAAGGCCTGGACGAGGTCGTTGCCGAACATGAGTGGCAACAGGTCGGCTTTGGATTGGCCGTCGCCATGCTCGCCGGAAATCGAGCCGCCCAGCCTTGTCACCAGCACGGCTGCTTCCTCGACGAAACGCCGGTACTTTTCGATACCGCTTTTTGTTTTGAGGCCGAAGTCAATGCGAGTGTGAATGCAGCCGTCGCCGAAATGCCCGTAGAGCGAGCAGGCGTAGCCGTATTTGTTGTACAGCTTGCGAAGCTCGCGGAGATAAACGCCCACCTTGTCCGGCGGCACCGCGCTGTCTTCCCATCCTTCCCAGGTCACCGGTTCGCCCGGCACACGCGCCGTTGCGCCGAGGCCCGCTTCACGGACTTCCCAGATTTTTTTCTCCAGTTCCGGGTCATCATACAATTTCATCGAAGGCCCGCCGCCCAGGAATTTTTTCATTTTCCGCATCAGGTGATGCGCTTTTTCAAGGGCCTCTTCTTTGCTGTCACCGCCAAATTCCGCGATCAGCCAGCCGTTTCCCTCTGGAAGAAGCTTCAAGTCCTTCGAATGCATTTTGAGTTTCTTCATGTTGTTTGCCAGCACGTCATCCAGGCCTTCCAGACCAATGGGGCCGCAGGCGAGAACTTCCATGACGTGATCGCCGGCCGAATACACGTCCGGATAACCCAATGCGACGATGACGCGGCACGGGGGGCTGTGGACCAGTCGTGTCACGGCCTGGAGCACCGTCACGCACGTACCTTCAGTACCCACGAGAGCGCCGGCGACGTTAAAGCCAAATTCCGGGAGCAATTGGTCCAAATTATAACCTGAAACCCTGCGTGGAATTTTGGGGTATTTTTTCCGGATCAAATCGGCGTATCTGTTACGCAGTTCCAGGAGCTTTCGGTAAACCTCGGCTCGCCGTCCGCCGGCGACAATAATGGCTGACAATTCCTGGTCCGAAGTTTTGCCGACGCGCATTCGCAGGCCGTCGTACGTGAGAACCTCCAGTTCGACGATATTTTCGACCGTTTTACCGGCCATGATGGAGTGGACGCCGCACGAATTATTCCCAATCATTCCGCCGAGCGTGCAATGATTGTGGGTGGAGGGATCGGGGCCAAAGGTCAGATGATATTTTTCCGCCGCGGCGCGCAAGTCATCCAGGACAATTCCGGGCTCGACCCGCGCGTGTTTTGTCAATGGGTTCAGTTCCAGAAGTTTGTGAAGGTACTTCGAGAAATCCATGACCACGGCCACGTTGCAGCATTGGCCGGCCAGGCTCGTGCCGCCGCCGCGGGAGAGGACCGGAGCGCCGAACTCGCGGCAGACGGAAACGGTTCGCACCACATCCTCCGCTGTTTTTGGAACGACCACGCCGATGGGTATCTGCCGATAGTTCGATGAATCGGTGGAATACAATGCGCGCGCGCCTGCATCAAAGCGGACTTCACCGCAAATGGAGGCCCTTAATTTCCTGGCGATCGCTTCGGCTTCGCCACGCCATTCGTTTCGCGGTTCGTGTCGAATGTGTGTGGGAGGGGGTTTGGATGAACTCATAACTTGATTTGAAACTTGGCTGCGTCGCGTTCCTTGAATTCCAGGCCCAGGCCGGGCTGCGACAGATCCGGCTGGAGAAAACCTCTTTTATGCGCGGTCGTCGCGCCGTCGAAAAACATTTTCTCAATCCGGACGTGGTCATGAAAATATTCGACGTGCCGCGCTCTTGTCGCGGCACAACAGAGGTGAGCGTGAAGGGCAGGCGCAGTGTGAGCTGACAATGGTGTGTCGAACGAATCGCACAGGGCGGTGATTTGCAAGAATCCGGTTATGCCGCCGCAACGCGTAACGTCCGCCTGCAACACGTCCACGGCCTGGGCTTCCAACATTCGTCGCGCCTGAATGCAATCGTAGTTATATTCGCCGGCGGCGATTTCCATTGCCGTTGGCGCGTGCTCGCGAAGGAAACGCAGGCCCGCCAAATTCTCGGATGTAACGGGTTCTTCAAACCAGGTGACACAATGTTCGGCAAACGATTCAGCCAACACGAGCGCCGGGCGGGGCGGGCAGGCGCCGTTGGCATCCACAAAGAGTTTCGTTTCCGCGCCAATGGCCTTTCGGGCCGACCGCACACGCCCGTTGTCCGCGCGCGTGTCGCGCCCGACTTTCATCTTCACCATCCAAATGCCTTCGCTGACCCAGTTTTCCAACTGTGAACGCAATTGTTTATCGCCGTAAGAGGTAAATCCTCCGCTGCCATAGACCGGGATTTTTTCACGGACGGCACCCAGCAACTGCACGAGAGGCAGGCCGAGCAGGCGCGCTTTCAAGTCCCACAGCGCTACGTCCACCGCGGCAATGGCGTTTGAAGCGATGCCTCTTTTTCCGAAATTGCGGACGGTGGCGTTCATTTGTTCCCAGAATAAACGGTTGTCCATCGCGTTTCTGCCCCGGATGAGCGGAAAGAGTTTTTCACGAATCAACGGCACACAACATTCGTGCGCATAGGTGTAACCCAATCCCTGCGTTTCTCCCGTGCCCAGCCGCACCAGGACAAGAGTCGTGGAATCCCACTCAGCCGTCGCGTCCGACTCCGGGAGGTCCGTGGGCACCTTAAACGCATTTACTTCGCAATGCTCTACGGGTTCATTCAAAGTTCAGGCAGCGAGGGCCGTAGGCCGTTGCATGTGGATGCCTTCGGCAAATTCCTCGACCATTTTGGCGTTGAAAGCCGGCAGATCGCCGGGTGAGCGGCTGGTGACCAGGCCGTTATCCACCACGACTTCATGGTCCACCCATTGCGCCCCGGCATTTTTTAAATCCGTTTTGATGCTGGCAAAGGACGTCAACTTGCGACCGCGGACGACGTCGGCTTCGATCAACATTTGAGGGCCGTGGCAAATGGCCGCGACGGGCTTGCCGATCTGGAAGAAAGCCTTCACGAATTGCACGGCGGCCGGTTCGCGGCGCAAATGGTCGGGGTTAATGACTCCGCCGGGAAGCACGAGCGCGTCAAAGTCCTCGGGCCTTGCCTTCTGCAGGGGCACGTCCACTTTTACCGTCCGGCCCCAATCGGTGTATTTCCATGCTTTGATTTGGTCTTTGCCGGGCGAGACAATTTTTACGTCCGCTTGCGCCTGGCGCAATGCTTCCAGGGGAGAGAATAACTCATCCTCTTCGAAGCCATCCGTTGCGAGGATGGCGACCTTTTTCCCTTTCAGGTTCTTTTCGTTCGTTTTCATAAAATGATTTGCATCAATGCGGCAAATAGCTTTCGATTCCGTCCTTGAACGATTGGCGAATGGCATGGCCGCGTTCGGGGTCTCCGTGAATCATCGCGCTAATAAAATGTCGCGCCTGCTTGACGGTAATATGCGGCGGCAGCGGTGGCACTTCCGGGTCGGTGTAGGCATCGATCACAACCGGCCGGTCGGACTTAAGGGCGTCGAGCCAGGCCGTTGCCACCGCTTCGGGACGGTCCAGGCGAATGCCCTTAAGCCCAAGCATCTCCGCATAGGTTGCGAAAGGAAACTCGGGGAGGTTTTGTGACGCCTCAAATTTCGGGTCACCGCTCAGGACGCGCTGTTCCCATGTGACCTGGTTCAAGTCGCGGTTATTCAGGACCAGAATAATTAATCGCGGGTCTTTCCATCGCTTCCAGTATTTGGCAATGGTCACGAGTTCAGCCAGGCCGTTCATTTGCATCGCGCCATCGCCCACCAGGCCGTAAACAACGCGATTGGGAAACGCGAACTTGGCGGCGATGGCATAGGGAACGCCGGCGCCCATCGTGGCAAGGGTCCCGGAGAGCGAGGCCATCATGCCGGGCCGGATTTTCAAGTCGCGGGCGAACCAATTGGCCGCGGAGCCGGAGTCGGCGCATAAGATGCAGTTGTCCGGTAAACGGGGCGAGAGTTCCCAGAAGACGCGCTGGGGGTTGAGAGGTTTCGCGTCATTCATCGCGCGGGCCTCCAATACGTTCCACCACGCGGCTACTTCCTTCTCAATTTTCGCGCGCCATGACCGGTCCTCCTTTTTCTTCAACAACGGAATGAGCGCGCGCAACGTTTCGGCGCTGTCACCGGCCAGACACACCTCGGCGGGATAACGCAGGCTCAACATGCGCTGATCGATGTCAATTTGTACGCAACGGGCCTGACCTTCTTTCGGCAAAAATTCCGAATAGGGAAAGCTGGTGCCGATCATGAACAGCGTATCGCAGTCCATCATGAGGTCCCAGCTCGGCCTGGTGCCAAGCAACCCGATAGAGCCGGTTACGTAAGGCAAGGCGTCCGGCAGGGCCGCTTTGCCCAGGAGCGCTTTGGCAATGCCCGCGCCCAACAAGTCGGCGGTTTCAATGACTTCGGTTCCGGCGTGCATGGCGCCCGCACCGATCAACATGGCGACCCGGCGTCCTTCGTTTAGAATTTTCGCCGCGCGCACCAGGTCTTTTTCTTCAGGCAAAATTCGCGGCTTCGCATGGCCAATTCCCGAATGGACTGTGCCGTGGAGACGCGGCGGAACTTTCACGGCTTTGGCTTCCTGCAAGTCATTGGGCATGATAATGCACGTGACGCTGCGCTGCGCTTTGGCGATGCGTACGGCGCGGTCGACCAGGTGCCGGACTTGCGCAGGATGCACGGCCATTTGAACAAATTCACTGGCGACGTCCTTGAAAAGCGTCGTCAAGTCCACTTCCTGTTGATAATGCCCTCCCAGCCCCTGCGTGGATTGCTGTCCGACGATGGCTACGACGGGAACATGGTCCAGCTTTGCATCGTACAAACCATTGAGCAGATGGATGGCGCCGGGTCCGGAAGTCGCCAGGCAGATGCCAACTTCGCCGGTAAATTTGGCGTGGGCGCATGCCATGAATGCGGCCATTTCTTCATGCCGCGATTGAATAAATTCGATGGGGTGAGAATTCTTTTCGGCGCGTCCCAACGCGCCCATAATTCCGTTTATTCCGTCACCGGGATACCCATATATGCGCCGCACACCCCAGTCATAAAGCCGTTCGATGAGAAAATCCGCACATGTCTCCATGCCCTGTTTTTAGCTAGATAGCTGCCAAACCAAATCATTGGCGAACAAAACCCGTTCTGAGCTAAAGGTTGTGCAAGGCGCAACAATAAATCCGCGACACAATTGCAAACTGCATTCGCATTCTTTGGGTGTTCAAGCCTTTGATCGAAAATACCTTCAATGGCGCGAGGTTTTTGAATGGCAGGCTTAAAGCTTATAGTTCAATTGGAAGGTGAGACATCGTTGAACCATCCGTGAAACTAAATGGGAAACCAGGAAATAAAACGGATAAACTCAATAAAAAACTCACCTTCCGTTTTTTTGATTTATGCGAGCGATTTGGAAAGGTTCCATTAGTTTTGGACTGGTTTCCATTCCGATTTCTTTGTTTCCAGCGACTCAACGCGAAGAACTCAAGTTTCGGCTCCTGCGAAAGTCGGATTTAAGCCCCATCAATTACAAACGCGTCGCCGAGGCTGACGGCAAGGAAGTGCCCTGGGACCAAATTGTAAAAGGCTATGAATACGAAAAGGGAGAATTTGTGGTCGTGACCGACGAAGACTTCGAGCGCGCGGATGTAAAGGCCACTCAGACCGTGGACATCATGAATTTTGTCAAGTTGGATGAAATTAATCCGATCCTTTTTTACAAGCCGTATTATATGCAGGCGGAAAAAGGAGGAGAGAAAGCGTATGCCCTCCTGCGCAACGCCCTGGAGGATTCGGAGAGAATTGGCATCGCCAAGGTAGTGATTAAAACCCGGCAACATCTGGCGGCCATCAAGGCACAGGAAAAGGCGTTGATGCTCGAGCTGATGCATTTCCCGCAGGAATTAGTGGATGTTTCCGAATTCAAGGCGCCGGCTGCGCATCCGGCCAGCAAACCGGAAATGACCATGGCCGGCCAATTGATCGCATCAATGGCGACCGGATGGGACCCGGAACAGTATCACGATGACTATCACGAAAGTTTGAGAAAGATGATCGACGAAAAAGTTCAGCACGGCGGTGAAAAAGTGCTCGCGGCGAAAAAAGCGCGCAAGGCGACCAATGTGATTGATTTGGTCTCTGTGCTGCAACGCAGCATCAAGGAGACACAAAAGAAGTCGAAGCCGTTGAAAAAGGCGGCCTGACGTGTGCTAATGTTGGTGATATGAGGCCGCTGAGCGAATACGCCCGCAAACGCAATTTCAAGAAAACCCATGAGCCGCCCGCCGAGCCTGCGCGCGGATCCAGGAACCGCTTTGTCGTTCAAAAACATGCCGCAACCCGGTTGCACTATGACTTTCGGCTGGAAATCGATGGGGTCCTGAAATCGTGGGCGGTGCCCAAAGGCATTCCGTTTTCGAAAGGCGATAAACGACTGGCCGTGCACGTGGAGGACCATCCGGTCTCCTATATCGATTTTGAAGGCAGCATTCCGAAAGGACAATATGGTGGGGGAACGGTCATGGTTTGGGACCGTGGAACGTTTTCCACCGCGAGTAAAACGCCGTCGCAAGACCTCGAATTCGGGAAGCTGCACCTCACGCTCGATGGAGAGAAACTCCATGGCGACTGGCATTTGGTCCGATTGCGCGGCGGCGACCAATGGCTGCTGATAAAGGGCGGCGAAGACATGAAGCCCGTGTCAAAAAAATCGGACGATACTTCGGCGCTCTCCGGAAAGACAATGC
>Ga0335073_10013570_pt1 | contig 11422 bp, 8 predicted proteins | sample Lox_Sample_22_FD_207093 | JGI IMG/M metagenome (GOLD analysis project Ga0335073, IMG submission 207093) | Soil microbial communities from Loxahatchee National Wildlife Refuge, Florida, United States - Lox_Sample_2.2 | ecosystem: Environmental > Terrestrial > Soil > Wetlands | place: USA: Florida... | reverse complement strand
TCCTTGGCGAGGTTGCGGTGGAAGTTGAGGCAGTTGAGATGGAACTGCTGGGCGACGAGAACTTCTTTCTCGGCAAGTTCCGGCGTGGGGAAGAGGCCGTTGAGCGCCCAGAAGCCCCAGGAGATGGATGTGTAGATGCGGACGCGGCGACCATTGAGGCGGAAGAGCGCGTTCGAGCCGATGCCCTCGGGGGCGAACCAGCGGAAGCCGAAGTCGACGGTGCGGGTGTCGGCGATTGCAGCCGGGGATTTCGCAGCGCTGGTCCACTCCGCTTTCATGCGGTAAAGATGCGGCGCATCGAGATCCCAGAGTTGCGCCGCTGGACACTTGAGCTCGGCTTGGAATGCAGCGGATTGATTGGCCTCGAGCGGGGCGGCAACCTCAGCATGCGCGAGTTCTTTGCCGGTGACGTGGTCGAGAACGGAGAAGCGCAGTTGGCCGTCGCTTGCCGCCGCGCCGGAGTTTTCTACTTCGGCATGAACGGTGATGCGGCGCGGCTCGGGCGTGTTCAACACCCAGCTATCGCGAATGCGCGCGGGTCCATGCGCGCTGAGCGTAAGGGCGCGATCGAGGCCGCCGAAGCCGTGGCTCTTCTGGAAGGTCGCGTTGCCCCAGGTGATTCTGGCGCCGTCGACCCAATCGAAACGGCCGCCGGGATTGGTGATGCGGATGGCGAGTTGATTGGCCGCGCCGGGTTGCGCCGCCGCGGTGATGTCGCACTCGAAGGGCAGCTCCTCCATGAGGCTATAGCCGACGAGCTTTTGATTGAGATAGACCTCGGCGCGCTGACGCGCGCCGCGCACGTGCAGAAAGATGCGCTTGCCTTTGAAGTCCGCGGGGATTTCGAGCGCGCGCCACCACCAGGAAACGCCGTAGTAAGCGCCGTTCTTCACTTCATCGTCGGCGGTCTCGAAGCGGTACTCATCGCGATAGGGACGCATGCCGGTGAGGCCCCAGTAATACTGCTCAACGGTCGAGGGCAGGGTGACGGGAATGCCTTGCGTGGCGCTGAGCGCTTGCCAGCCGCCGGTTGGCGGATTCACCGGCAGGTTCGGGAGGTGAACGTCGTCAGGCAAATAAACGGTGTCGTTCATCCACTCGGCCTTTTGGTCGGGCCACATGCGCCAGCCTGAGTCGGGAATGGCAATCAGGTTCGCCTCGTGCGGCAGGGCAGAATTTTGCGCGGCAAGCTGAAAGCGCGAAGCAGCAATCGCGGCTGCTGAAGTTTGTAGAAACATCCTGCGATTGATCTTTCCGGTGGTCATGGATTTCCTTTTTTGTGTGGCTCGCGGAGGCGAGTATAGCATTGCGATCCTGTGCGCGTCTCATGCGCGGCGGCTCTCCGCAGGGCGCTCTCACGGCCCGCGCGATCCGTTGTACTCTGAGAGCAGATGATGACGCTTTCTTCCCCTCAGCCGCGGCGCGGCCTTGAGGCCTTTGCTTCGCGGGATTTCAGGCGATATCAACTTGCGCGCGTAGCCGTGGTCCTCGGGGCTGAAGCACAATCGGTGGCCGTGGCGTGGCAGGTGTACTCGATTACGCATCGCGCCATCGACCTTGGCTACACGGGGCTGGCGCTGTTTCTTCCCGGACTTCTTTTTTTGCTGCCGGCCGGCCATGTGGCCGACCGCTTCGACCGGCGGCACGTGATCATGGCCTGCTACTCGCTGCAGTGCGTGTGCACAACTGCGCTGGTCATTCTGGCTTACAACAATACGCGGAACATTCTGGCCATTTACGCAGTACTGTTTTGCGTGGGAACGGGGCGCGCGTTTTCAGGGCCGGCAAGCTCGGCGCTGATTCCGCACCTGGTTCCGGAAACGCACTTTGTGAATGCCGTTACGTGGGGCGGAGCCATCTTTCAGTTCGCCAACATTACCGGACCGGCGCTGGGCGGGCTGCTGTTTACACTTCCGCTGACGCAGTTTGTACCGGAGTCGCGGCTGGAGGGTGCGGGCATTGTGTATGTGTTCACCCTGGGAACCCTGGGCTGGTTTCTCGCGCTGGTGGGCACGCTCCATGTGCGCGCCGGACGCATGGAACACCGCGACTTCTCGCTGAAAGTATTGCTGGCGGGGTTTCAATACGTGCGGCGGGCGCAGATGCTGCTGGGATCGTTCTCGCTGGATTTGTTTGTTGTGCTGCTGGGCGGAGCCACGGCGCTGATGCCGATCTTCGCGCACGAGATTCTGCACCAGGGACCGCGGGGACTGGGCATGTTGCGGGCGGCGCCGGCAGCGGGCGCGGTGGCAATGTCGCTGGTGATGGCGCGGTTTCCACTGCGCCGGCGCGCAGGGTATTGGCTCTTTGCGTGCGTGTCGATCTTCGGCGCGGCGACCGTGGTATTCGGCTTGTCGCATACATTGTGGCTCTCGCTGGCTTCGCTGGCCGTGGCCGGCGCCGCCGACACGATCAGCGTGATTATTCGCGGCTCTCTATTGCAATTGGCTACGCCGCCGGAGATGCGCGGACGCGTGAGCGCGGTGAATTCGCTGTTCATCGGTGCGTCGAATGAGCTGGGCGAGTTTGAAAGCGGGCTGACGGCTCAGTGGTGGGGCGCGGTTCGGGCCACGGTGATCGGCGGCGTGGGCGCGCTGGCGGTCGCTGGACTGTGGTCGGCGATCTTCCCCGATCTGCGCAAGACGGATGAGTTGACGTCAAAGAGTCTGCGCGCGCAGGTGCCGTCGCCCCAGGAAGTTTTGCCGGAAATCTGAGCGCCGGCGAGCGTCAGCGATGGAAAACCGAAAAGTAGAGCGCGGCCAGCGAGAGCAAAAGCGCGATCAGGGCCAGGGCGAGGCTGGCGGGGCCGGTTTTGTTTGGAGTGGGCGGCGGGAGCGGCGCGGTTGGCGGTTCATCGTTGACGGGCGGAGGCAGAATGGCTTCTGCGGCGACGAATACCGCGACAGCGAGCTCTGCCGCGTGGCTGATACTGAGAGCGCCTCCGGCGGCCTGGCCCTGAACCGTCATTGCCGGTTTGCCGGACGCGTCGTGAACGACCTCAAGTGCCGTCCATTCCAGCTGCGCGAGAGCGGGGCGAGCCTTGCGCAGAGCTTCCTTTGCACACCACGCTCCGGCGAAGGTCTGCCGCGGAGAAGGTTGCAGCAATGCATAGGCGATTTCGCGCGGAGAAAATGTGCTCTTGTAGAACTCGTGCTCCCAGTAGTCGGCGGCATCGGGCAGGGCCGCGACAGGCTCGACGTCGATGCCGACTTGAACACCGCCGGGGCCGGCATTTGTTTCGATGGCAGCCGGTTGCGCAACGGCTTCAGTCTGCGCGGTCTCCGCGGCCGTCGCGGAGTCCGCTTCAATGCCGAGCACGCGGCAGAGGTCCCCGAAGGTTGCGGCCTGTTGCACGCCGGCCTTTGCCACTCCAAGCCGATGCCGCAGCCCCGCTTCAAGCCGGACACGGCCGAGAGACCCTTGCAACACTGCACTGAGACGAGTAGCGGCGGTGATCTGCGCTTTGTCTTTGCCGCTGAGGCCGGCGACGAATTCTTTCAAAGATTGAACGTTCATTGGCGTCAATATCCGCTCGCGCAAAGCGAGCACACGTAGCTCTCCGATTCGGAAGAACGAAGAAGGTGCTCGTTCAACTCGCGCAGCTCCTGCGCGGTGCGAAAGCAACGCGAGCAATTCATATCCCGCGGAGCGCCCTCGGCCACACCCTCGTAGCGCCCGAGGCGAAACTTCAAATCGTTGAGAAACAGAGCGGCGGTTCGGCCGTCGCTCAGCTGATGATCGAAGGTGAGCGTGAGCGAGAACGAGCCGTAATCGCTGCCCGGCGCGAATTGCTCGCCGCCTACACCGAGAATGGCTGCCTGGTTGTCAGAGATCAACGGCAAAAACGCCGCGACTCCCAAACCGGACATGTCGCTGATGGTGAAGGTCGGGTTGGCAATTTGCGCAGGCGTCAGCTTGTCTTCAATGTAGGCCACGCTCAGATCGTCGAGCATCGCCGCGATCTCCTGGAGAGGAAGCTTATCGCAACCGGGCAGCACGGCGACCTTCAGGCCGCGGCCATCGTCCATGGCAAACCCGATATTGACGGATTCGTACTCGAGCATCGCGCCCTCGCGATATGCCGCGTTGAGGGCGGGATACTTGCGCAGCAGCCGGCTCACCTCGAACACAATGACGGCCGAGGGATTGCCGCCTCCCAGCCTGGAGTCGAGGATGCGGCGCAGTCCTCGGGTGAAGCAGGTGACCGAAACGGCGCTGGCAACGGCGTTTCCCATGCCTGCGCCAAGATTGGAGGCTTCGCTGCGTTTGCGCCTGGTGAGAGGGACCTGGCGATAGGGCTGCGTGATTTTTGCGGATACAAAGCGGGCGGCGGCTGCGCCGGGCGCAGAGACCGCGGGCGGGGCCGGTGGATGCAAGTAATCGAGAACGTCCTGCTTGCGCACGACGGATTTGCCGGCGAAGGCCTGGCGCGGGACGCCGTGGCTCTCCATCAAACGCACGGCAAGGGGCGAAAAGCGCTGCTTGTATTCTGTCGCAGCGGCGAACTCCGGATCCGCGGCGCGATGCGGCGCGCCATTGGAGACGATGGGCGCGGCTTTTGCTTTCGGCTCGACCGATGCGACGGCTCCATTGCTGCCCGATGCGGCGGAGACGCCGGCGGCAGCGGCTTCCGCGTTGGCGGCGGCAGGGCTCGATGGCGGTTGCTCGGCAATGAATCCAACGGTTGCGGAAACAGGAATCTCCGCGCCTTGGGCAAACTCCTGCACCAGATAACCGGCGACCGGCGCGTGAATTTCGATGTTGGCCTTGCTGGTTTCCACTTCGGCAATCAGCGCATCGAACTCCACGCGCTCGCCATGACGCACAAACCAACGGACCAGGGTTACGGTCTCGTCGTTTACGTTGTCGCGTTCAAGAACAATGGGATGGCGCGCAGTCATTGCACAAGCTCCAAGGTCTGCTCCACGATCCGCTCCACGCCGGGTAGAACGAGCATCTCAAGCGGTTTTGCCGAAGGAATATGCTGCGGCCGCGAGTGGAGGCGCCGCATTTTGAGCGATGGATTCAATTCATACAGCGCGGCCATCATCTCGGCGGTAAAGCCGCAGAAGCCGTGGCCTTCTTCCATCACGAGCAGCCGGCCGCTGCGCTCGGCGAGGGGAAGAATGGCCTGCGCCTGCAACGGATATATCTGCGTGGGGCACACGATCTCCGCCACCAGATCGTGCTCGACAAAAAGTTGCTCCACGGCCTTTTCCGCATCGGGCAGCATGCCGCCATAACAAACAATCGTCGCGTCAGGCCGCGCCTCGGCACGCATGGTGCTGACCGGAAAATCGTGGCTGCTGTGGAACCACTTGAAGCCCTCGACCGCCTGCGGCGAGGCATGAACGCCGTAGAGAATCTTGTTCTCAATCACGATGGTCGGCAGAGCGGGAACGACGCCGCCGAGCAGCCGATCGTACACGTCGGCCGGATCGAAGCGGTGATGAAGCGCAATTACCCGCGTGCCGGGAATTCCCAGCAAATGTTTTTCCAGCGATTGGCTGTGCGTGGGCCCGTAGCCGCGCTTGCCGCCCATGGGCGTGCGCACCACCAGCGGAACTTCCACCTGGCCCGCATACATGAAGCTGAATTTCGCGGCGTGATTGACGATCTGATCGCCGGCCAGCATGACAAAGTCTCCGAACATAATTTCGACCACGGGGCGCATGCCGCCGAGCGCCAATCCGTTGCCGATGCCGGTGATGGCGAGCTCGCTGATGGGCGTATTGCGCACGCGGCCGGGAAACAACTGGCTCAAATCTTTTGTGGCTTTGAAGGCGCCGCCGTAAGGGCCTTCGATGTCCTCGCCGAGGAGGAAGACGCGATCGTCGCGCTCGAGAGCGGCGCGCAGGCCGGCGTAGATGCGATTGACCACGCGCTCACCGCTGGGAAAATCCGTCTCCTGCCAGGCGGCGGGCGCCTGGGGCGAAGCAACTTCATCGATGCTTCCGAAGGGCGAGCTTTCAGCCTCATCCACATGAGCGTCGAGGCGCGCCCGGAGATCGATTTCAATCGACTCCATGACCTCGGGGAACTGCTGCTGCGCCCGATGCAGAAGATCGCGCTCGCGGTACGCAGCTACCTCGGCGGTATCGCGGTTGTCATCGCTCTTGGAGTGCGCCATGAGGCGATAGGTGTCGACGCGGAGAAAAAGCGGACGGCGTTCTTGCCGCACATAGCGAATTGCTTCGCCGGCGACTTCGATGAGTTGCATGGGATTCCATGTGTCCGCGCGCAGTGCGCGAATTCCGAAGGCTTCTGCACGAGCTTCAATGGAACCGCCCAGGGTTTGCGTCTGCGAGGTGCTTTGCGCGTAGAGGTTGTTTTCAAGAACCACCAGCAGCGGCAGGCTCCAGATGGAAGCCAGATTCAAGGCCTCGTAAAGAGCGCCTTCTCCAAGCGTGCCGTCGCCGATGCAGACTGCCGAAATGTCGTGCCCGCTGCGAAGCTTCTTCGCCAATGCGATTCCCGCGGCTACCGGAACGATGCCGCCTTGCACGCCGTTGCTGAAGACGTTGCCGTGGCAGATGTGCTGGCTGCCGCCGCGTCCCCGGCAAATGCCTGCCTCGCGCCCCATAATTTCGGCAAAGAGGCCGGTGTAATTTGCCGTGCGCGCCAGGTAATGGCCGTGGCAGCGGTGATTGCTGAAGAGGGTGTCGTCTTTCTCGAGATGCTCGGCGAGGGCGACGCCGGTCCACTCCTGACCGATGCAGGTATGCACGGTGCCGAAGAGACGGCCCTCGCTGAAGAGCTTGAGCAGCCGTTCTTCGAAGAGGCGAATGCCGAGCGCTTTTTCAAGAAGACGGGGTTCAGGCAGGGTGCAGTCGCCGATGGACAAGGGGCGCGCCTCAAACATCTGCCGTTGCCCACCAGAAGCCACATTGCCCTCGCGCAGCACAGTTTCGACCTTGTGTAGTTTGGGAACCAGGACTAACTAGCCTCATGGTACCACGCGATTTAAATTCGACTGTCTGCGAGCGCGCATCGCAGTTCGAAGCGGCACGAGGGGCCGGTGCGGGGCGAGTGCGGTCAATGCGCCTGGCTGCGGGGGCGCGTGGCGCGATTGCGTTCGAAGAGGATGCGCAGGCCGTCGAGAGTGAGCATGTCGTCGACCTTCTGGATGTGGCGGGAATCGGGCGCGATGAGGTGCGCAAGGCCGCCGCTGGCGACGATGTGCGGAGCGTGGTCCTGGGTTGCACCGAGCTCGGCGAGAATGCGTTCGATAATGCCATCGACGAGGCCGATGTAACCGAAGTAGAGACCGCTCTGCAGATGCGCGACGGTGTTTGTGCCGATGACTTTGGCGGGGCGCTTGATGTCGACGCGGTAGAGGCGCGCGGCGCGCGAGAAAAGGGCGTCGGCGCTCAGGCCGAGACCGGGCGAGATGGCGCCGCCAAGATACTCGCCCTGGGCGGAGATTACTTCAAATTTAGTCGCGGTGCCGAAGTCCACCACGATGCACGGACCGCCGTAGCGCTCGTAGGCGGCAATCGCGTCGCAGAGGCGATCGGCGCCAAGCTCGGCGGGATTATCGATGAGCATCTTCATGCCGGTCTTGATGCCGGGCTCAACGAACATGGGCTCGACGTGGAAATAGGCTTCGCACACCTGGCGCAGCGTGGAATCGACGGGCGGCACGACGGAAGCGATGATGATGTCCGTTACCTGCTTGGGCGACATGCCGTGCATTTCAAAGAGATTGACGAAGAAGACACCGTACTCGTCGACAGTCTGGGTGCGATGCGTGGTAACGCGCCAGTGCGCGGCGAGCTCGGGCGTTTCTGCGTCGAGGCGATAGAGACCGAGGGTCGTATTGGTGTTGCCGACGTCGAGAGCGAGCAGCATGTGAACGACAGCTCCTAGCTTGAAGCTTATGCAGTGCGGGCGCCAGATTGAAAGTTTCGACGATGCAAGGCTAAAAGCCGGCGGCCACTAACCGGCAGCTAGTCTTTTGCGGCGCGGAGCCCGCCCGTTTGCACGGTCATGATTCCCTTGGCAGTGATGACGCGCAGGAATCCATTCTCATCGAGGCCGGCCGTCGCGCCGGTGCAGGCTTGCGGGCCGTGCACTTCCACTTGGCGGCCGCGCATCCAGGTGGAAGCCTCTTGGACGCGCGCGACGAGCTGTTTTGCCGCATCCGGATGCTCCAGCGCGAGAGCTTCCCGCTGCAGCGATTTTAGCAGCGCGACGAGGAGGGCTTGGCGCGAGACGGGGCGAGCCGCCTGTTGATCGAGCGAGGTGGCCGGCGTGGCCAGGTCCGGCGGAAACGCATGCTGATGCACGTTGATGCCAACGCCCAGCACCACTGCGTGGGGCAGCCCATGGGAGTGAATCGTTGCTTCGACCAAGATCCCTCCAACCTTGCGAGGGCCGATGAGCAGATCGTTGGGCCAGCGGAGATCGACGGCGAGTGCGGCGGCGGAGTTGATGGCATGGGCCGCGGCCAGGCCTGCGGCAAGCGGCAGCAGCGGCAAGCGCGCGGCAGGAAACCGGGGACGGAGCAGCAGGCTCAGGTAGAGCCCTTCGCCGGCTGTGGAAACCCATGCGTGATCGCCGCGGCCGCGGCCTGCAAGCTGCTCATCCGCGAAGTAGACCGAGCCATGCGGCTCGCCGCGGCGGGCTGCCGCGACGGCGTCGGAGTTGGTGGAGCCGGTGACGCGGGTGAAGTGCAGTTTGCCGGCGAAGATCGTGCCTGCGAGTTCGGCTTCGATAGATGCAAGATCGTACATGATCCAAGAATCGTCTTCAGAACGCTGTGGAGCGGATCTTCGCGATCAGATCCCGTGGCCGTCAAAGCCGTGGCTTCCCTTCAGGTTTTCCTGGTCGGGCTCGGCAACGATGGACATGGAGATATCGGCGGCGCGAGCGGAGTGGGTGAGCGCGCCCACGCTGATGAAGTTCACGCCGGCTTCGGCATAGGCGCGAATGTTATCGAGCACGATGCCGCCTGAGGCTTCGGTAGGAATCCAGCGCCCGGGCTGGGCCGCCTTGATGCGCTCGATAGAGGCCTTCACCTGCTTCGGCGTCATGTTATCGAGAAGGATGGCTTCGGCGCCGTGCGTAAGAGCTTCGTCGAGCTCCTGCGGGGTGCGCACCTCCACTTGCACGCGCTGGCCGGGCTTGCGCTTCTCGAGCGCGTGCTTGAGCGCCGTGGAAACGCCGCCGCCGAGAGCGATGTGATTGTTCTTGATGAGAATGCCGGAGGCAAGATCGATGCGGTGGTTGGTGCCGCCGCCGCAGAGCACCGCGTATTTTTCCAGCGCCCTCATGCCGGGCACGGTTTTGCGCGTGTCGAGCACGCGCGCCTGCGTGCCGCGAATGGCATCGGCGTATTTGCGCGTAATGGTGGCGATGCCGCTCAGGTGCTGCAGCAGATTAAGAATCACGCGCTCGGAGCTGAGCAGCACTTGAGCGTTGTGCCGGATGACGGCCAGGACCTGGCCGGAATGCGCGCGCACGCCGTCGAAGATCTCGGGATGACTGACAACCTCGAAGCGGGTATGCGCCTGCGGGCGCGGATCGAGCCGTGCATAAATATCGAGGAAGCGCGGAATGGCGCCGAGGCCGGCGACGATCAGGTCCTCGCGCGCGATGACCGAGGCGGTGGCGCGCAAGTCGGGATCGATGGTCAGGTGGGTCGTCGCGTCATGCGCCGCCTGGTCTTCTTCGAGGGCCTGCTGCAGCAGGGCATCGGTGCGGTGGCTCTTCCAATCCATAGTTCAGCTTCTAGCCGCTCGCTTCCAGCTACTAACTTGTTTGTGCGAAGCAGGGGCTTCGTCGTTTTCACAATGCGGCGATGGGATCGCTCTTTCCATCTGCGCCGGGTCTTCTACTATCTTAGCGGCGCAAGTTGGGCCGCCTTTGCTGGAGGAAGTTATAGATGACTTTTTTGACGCTGTCATCCACCTGATTGGCAATGGCGTGAAAGAGAGTTCCATCGTGGCGCCGGATCTCAAGCTCATACTTCTGCTCGGTGCCCGACAGGCGCTCGAGCAGCTTTCGCCACAGGCCGCGCAGGCCGCGCCGGTATGGGGCGACGAGCCGGACCTCTCCCAGATCGGCGTACCAGAGCAGGGAGAGGATATTGCGGAAGTCGCGGACGAAGACGCCGTGGTCCGTGAAAAGAATGTACTGCGCAAGCGATCCTTGCGATGCCGGACCGGAGAGATCCACGATGGCGAGGGCGCGGTCCGGTTCGCGCACGTGCTCGATGACGATGCAGTCGGCGTTGAGGGAAAAATCCGGAGCGACGAAGCAGCCGGGGGCGTTGCCGAAGGAGATGGGCGGAGCGGCCGGAGCGGCGCTGGACGCAGCGTTTTGTGGATTTGCATGGAAGGCCGCGGCGCTGAAGGGCTCGGGACTGCGATACGCAGAGAATGCGGGTTCGACCGGCCATTGAACGGGGGTTTCAAGATGCTCGGTCAGCTCACGATAGGCGACCTGGATCTGCTTGAAGCGCTCCTCGGCTTCGGCGCGCTTACTGGGATCGCGCTCGTAGCGGTCTGGGTGCCAGAGTTTGGCCGCGGATTTGAAGGCCTTGCGCAGGGGTGCGCGCGAGCGCGGCGCCTGGTCCAGGCCCAGGATTTGGGCGTGTTGGGCGCAGGTTGTACAGACGCAGGGCATGAGCGACGAGTGGTCAGTAATCCGTGGTGAGCGATCAGCTGCGCAGGTTTCTACTCCTTGGGCAGGGTTGCCAAAGCCGAACGGGCTTTTTCAAGCAGCAGACGGGTTTCGGCTTCCTGCTTCTTCAAGCCTTCAACCACTTGCGGCGGGGCTTTGGACAGGAAGGCTTCGTTGCCGAGCTGCCGCTCTGCCGCGGCCACGCCTTTTTCGTATTTGGCGATGTCTTTGGTCAGGCGCTCGCGCTCGGCGGCGACGTCGATCTTTTTCTCGTAGACGACGGCGACGTCGAATGTGGGCGTGGAGTGCTTGGAAAGGCCGGCGGAAATCTGGTCGACGAAGCGCAGTTCGCTGACGTGCGCAAGACGGCCGACCATTGCGCTGTTGTCTGCAATAGCCAGCTGTATTTCGGGGTCGGTGCGGACCTCGACCGGCGTGTATGTCTTTTCTTCGACGCCGATTTCCTTGCGGAGGGCGCGAATTTCAACTACGAGCTCTTGAATTACCGCCATGTCAGCCATGGCGAGATCGTCGTGATGAGAAGAGGTCGCAACGGGGTACGAAGCGAGGGCGATCGAGCTCGAAGGTGGGACTCCTTCATAGATGGCATGCCAAATTTCTTCCGTGATGAACGGCATGAAGGGCGAGAGCAGGCGTAGCGACGCCTCGAAGACCTGAACGAGGGTGGTCAGTGCGGCTTTGGTTGCATCCTTGTCCGCGCTATCCGAGAAATCCAGCCGCAGCTTGACGATTTCGAGGTACCAGTCGCAGAAGCTGCCCCAGAAAAACTGGTAGA